>Ga0179591_1552424_pt1 | contig 42702 bp, 73 predicted proteins | sample CZOMad2_1_08_16f_FD_182891 | JGI IMG/M metagenome (GOLD analysis project Ga0179591, IMG submission 182891) | Vadose zone soil fungal communities from Angelo Coast Range Reserve, California, USA - CZOMad2_1_08_16fungal (PacBio error correction) | ecosystem: Environmental > Terrestrial > Soil >...
CGGCGCGCCGGTCCACGCTGTGCCGCCGTGTGTGCCATAGCGCCACCTCCCTCCAGTCAGAATTTGGCTCCCCGTGACACCCCGCGAGTCCACCCACGTGGCCCGCATGACACATGCCCCCAATTGACGCGCCCCCAACGGACACCCTGGACCCTGTGTGACACCCGTGCTCCACTGGAACAATGCAACTCACCTGAACTTCGTGGCTTCCCCCCGGAATACTTCCTGCTCGCCGGTCAACGCGCGCCGGTCCTGACTCCCGCCTTCACGTCGCAGCGAGCCTATACCTGGCAACACCCAACTGCCTGTTTCCTCACCTCCTCCCCACGCAGGCCCCCCGCCCGCGCCGAACTGTATGAAGATCTTCCTGCCGCCCTCATCAGCTCAACCCACACCTTCGTACCTCAGAACACTGCCGAAGGAATTGTCTGTCTTTTCCCCTGCCGTCTACCCCGCCATCTCGCCCCCCACTCCGCGTATCCACCGTTCACTCCTGCTCAGACTTTCCCGGCAGTGCTATTCCCGGCCCACCCCCCACCACCACCCCCCACCACCAACCCACCCCCCCCCCCACCCCCCACCCCACCCCCCCCCCCCCCCCCCCCACGCCTGGCGGACACATTCTTTCCCAACACCCCTCCTACTCCCGCGATAGATGTTCCCTCCCGGCACAGGTGCGCTGCCCGGCCGCCGCTATCCTCCCCCCCAGATCGTGTACTCCTCCCTCCCTCCGTCTTTACCTCTCAAACAGACATACTTCCCCAGCCACGAACAACGCCTGTTGCCGGTCGATCTCGCTCCGTCCACTAGCGAAACTCCGTCCCCCCCCCAGCATCCGGCGAACCGCTGCACTACCCAACACGGCCCCGGCCCCTGCCCACCGGTTGTAGACTTCCACCGCAACCTTAGGCCCACCGCTTGAGAATTCCCTGGCACGCGTAATCCAACGAACAGTCGGCGCCCCTCGTTAACCCTGTTGCTCCCCGGACCTCGCTTGCAGCCTCCCTCTGCCCCCCAATCACCCCCGACTCCGGAGCTGTCTCCTCCTCCCCCCCCCAGCCACACTCTCACTCCGACTACCGCCACGAAACACCCCGTTGCGGCCTTCGGTCCCCCCCGAATGCGCTCCTCCCGTGTCCGGTGCCAGCCGCAAACCCACCCCCTCCGCGTACACATAACCAACGCCGTCCGTAGTCCCAAAACCGGCCCAGTCCCTCTCTGCCCCAGACCACCCAAACTCCCGCGGCCCCCCTTCCGACTGCCCCCCCCACACCCCCCCCCCCCGACCCCAGTCGCCCTGCTGCATGGCTCTCGGCTGCGCACCCCCCTACACCGAGACCTCCCCGCCTCTCGCCTGGAAGGCCCCCTTGCAGCGTTCCAAGCACTCGTGCTCGGTACAGATTCCCCAGCCTCGTGTCCCAGCCTCTCGGTCACAACAGGACGCACCGACATTGGCCCCGTGCCTCACCCGCCTCCCCACCGCCAACTTTCGTTCTCGTGGACCTGAAGTCATCGCCCACAGCACCCCCCCCCCCCCCCGTCGACGCGCCTAAGCGCCGACGCCTGTGGCCCTCCACTCCACGCCAATGCTCGACCCCGTTGCGCCGCCCCCCTTGCGTTCCAACCCCCCCCTGAAGCCTCCCCCCGGCTCTGACCTCCCATTGCGCCCCCCCGCCCCCTCTCATGAGACACTAAGAGCCGCCCACGGCCCCCCCCCTGAACCCCCCCTGCCACAACAGACCACACCCCGCCCCGACACTTCCATCCCACCCACCCCGGCCCTTCAACCTCCGCGCAACACCCCAGCACCATTCCCCGTCATGACACAATCGCCGCCCCACCGGCCGCACCCTGCCACTCGAAATCACTACGCCACCCTCTACCGCGCCTCAACTGCGCGCCGTATCAACCACGCAGGCAACAAGTGTTCCTCCGCGCAAAGACAGCACACATCCCCACCCCCACGCCTCCTCCGTGTACTGCTCTCTGGCCCCCAAAAAACCATCGCCGCTGCCACCACCCCCACCCCCATGCCCATTCCGTAACGCCACACCAACCGAACTGCCACTCCCCCAGAGTGATTCGAAGTCAGTCCAGCCGCCTCAGACCACCCATAAACAGCTCCCCGCCGACACCACTGTTGCATATTGCGACACAAACTCCACACGTAGTTCCTCCCCATCCCGCGCACAACACCTCGCTCTTTTACTTGCAAAGTCCTTACGTTCTCAGCCACTCTCGCCTCAGTAACTGCACCGCGTGATCGCAGTCAGAACAACACGAATAGTGCAGTACCCTGCCTGTTGGCATAACCTCGCGCGCGCTCGCCGATCGGGCCCGCATCCACTCCCCCCCCCAGATCTCCATCCCCCCGACTGGTCAATTCTCTTTCCCCTGTGTAGTCTTTGACACCTGTAATCCTTCTACCCTACAACCCGCAACACCTCCGAGGTTCGGCTTTGCGGCAATCCGCTGCCACATCCACCCACACCCCCACGTGCGTCAACTTCTTCTGCCCACGTGGCCCAACCATCCTCGCCTGCCCCTCCCCCTCACCCAGGACTCTGAAATGCGACCCCCCCGTGTTGCTGCCCCTCCGTCCTCGACACTTCGCGCACGCCCCCCACCCCCCCCTCCCGCCCGACGACGTGAACACCACTGAACAACACTGGCGGCTCGCCCTCACACCCCAACTGCTGGCCACATGTGCCTCCCACATACGGCTCCATCGGACCCAAACCCCTCCACGCGCACACCCCCAACGACTCGGTCGGCTGCCACCTCACCGTCTCGACAGAGCCCCACTTCTGCTGCACCTGCCCGCGCACCGTCTCCCCCGCACCCTGCTCCCCTCGCCACTCCCCTCTGCAACCGGCTACGCTTTCGGCACAAAGATCCCCCTTCCCCCGTGCGCGTGCCGCCGACCCCCCCCCTCCTTGCTCTGCACCCGCTTACCTCCACCGCACGCCTGGCCGGGTCCCCATCCCGCCGCATGCACTACACCAACGCTGCAATCCCGTGCCCCTTCCAAACCCCCCCCCCCACCCCTCCCTCCTCTTGCCCCCAGCCCCACCCGCATCCCGAGACACAACCATCTAGCCCGCCCTATTTTCCCCGCCCGAAGCCCTCCGAGCCTCCCCCCAACAACGCGCCCCGCATCTGGCCCCCGTCCCGACGACGCCACCCCCCGCCACCCGTTCCTCACCTGTACGTCCGATCCCACGACCAAACTTGCTCGTGCGCTTTACAGCTCCCATCCTTCCCCCAACGCCTGAACGGACCACCCTTGAATCACATTTTCCCCCTCTGAGAGCACGTGTCCAGTAAACACACGCCCGCCGAACGCTAGCCCCCAGCTAACCACTCGAGACTCCACCAGCCCCACACTTCCCCCCGCACTCCGCGTATTGCTTCCGCAGCCTCACAGAGCCCCCCCCCACAGACCCCCGCCGGGCCTCGACAACGGACCTGCCCGAATCGCCCCTGAACCTAGCCGGCCGTTGCCCCATACTCACCTCCGCGCCCCCCCCTGCCTCCGCCAACGCTCCCCGAATCGAAGCCAACCCCCCCCCCCAGTCCGTCTTACACACCCCACAAACTTTCCCCTCCCCACCCGCCCGGCCTCCACCTCCTGACCCCGCAGCCCTGCGCCTCGCACCTACCACCATCCCCCCCTCCCTTACACCTCTGTGTGTGCGCACGCGTGTCTCCCCACCTCCGCTCGTACCCATGCCCCCCCCCGCTCGTCCACGTGTCCAACTCTCTCCAACCCCACACGATGGCGCACCACCACCCCATCACGCCAAGTGCTTGCTCCCTATCCCATGAACCACATGCCCCCCCCTCCTGGTCTTTCCTCCAACCCCCGCCGCCCATCCACCGGTACCCTACGCCCTTCCTCTCTGTCTGCTCCCCTCCCCCTCCCCCCCCGCGAACTTAAACCTCCCGGCTCCCCCCTCCCTCCCCCCCCACCCCACCTGACAGCATCCACCGCCCTCGCCTCTCCCTACGCCACAAGCGTACCTGCGCTGCCCGCGCGCCCGGGATTCTCCGTCATTACCCGCCTACGTTGTCCCCCACCGCCCCGAAATCCCAACGTGCGCTATTACACCATACTTCCGTGGCCACCCAGCGGCCCCCCCTCCCTCCCGCAGCCCACCGTCCCCCTCCGTCTCCTCCTCCCGCCTCACTCGCGACCCGCCGTCCGACCCCGTCCCTCTCCTCCACCACCCCGCCCCTTCCTACCCCCCCCCCTCTCCGTGTCCCCGGGCTCCCGCTGCAATACAGTACCATCTACCCGTCCGTCACACACCCGAACCCCTCCCTCTCATCCAGACTCCGACCTTCGACGACGGTCCGCCAAGCTCCGCCGACTCCAATCCACCCCCGCCTGTTACCCCCCGCCCACCCGCCTCGCAGCCTGATCGCGCCCTCACCTGAAGCATCCCTCCCCCACTACGACCGCTCTCCGCCCCCCTCGCCGTCGCAATGTTGCAACCACGCGAACATCCCCGCACCCGACATATACCCCACCCCACCCCCCCACCCCCCCCGCGCCCACTCGCCACCCCGTCCAACAACCGTGCACCGTCCCCGCCGCCGAACCCCCGATCCCCCGCCCTGATCCCATTCCATACGCTGCTCCTCGTCACTCCGCCCTCCCTTTCCCTCGGGACACTCACGCCCCCTAAAGCCAACTCATACCTCTCACCACAATCTACAGACCCCTACACCGAGCACCCCCCTCCCGTGCCGCATCTCTCTCACACACAACAACAACGCTCCACAGAGCCTCGACCTGGCACTCCCAAGAGCGACGAGAGTCCCGCCCTCGAATCCACCTCCCCCCCTCCCTCACTTCGACCGCAACGCCACACAACTACTCCCCACCCCCCCCCCCTCCATACCCTCACTCCCCCCACACAAACCGCCGCATCGGCCCCCCCCCCGCACTCCCTGCACGCGACCTGCCACCCCCCTCACCCCTACCCGCCAACCTCGTGCCTCGCTCCCCTTCCCCGCCGTCCGTCTCCTCGCCCCCCCCCCCCCACGCGCCCACCTTCGCCTGCCCCCTCCTCACGCCCCAGCTCATCGCCACATTCCACCGCCGCAACCGCCCCCGCCCACATTCCAACCCCCCAGCCCCCTCTCGCGACTCCCACATCCTACCAGCAACTCCGGCTGCTCCACCCTCCCCCCCGCCTCCGGTGTACCACCGCCTTCCTCCCCTTCGTCCACCCCGTGCCGACACTCCCCACCACCCCCCCCACCAAACCCTGACCCCCCGCCCCTCCTTCAGCAGTCTCTGCACCTGCACGCCCATCGTCCCGGTGCTCCCACCCCCCCTACGCTACCCCCCCCCCCCAGCTCACCAATCCCTCTCATCCCCTCACAGCCAGCGCCCCTCCAGCCGCCGCCGACCCCAAGCACCCCCCCTCCCCCGCCCCGTGTCCGCCGGCGTGTACCCCACCCCCGCCCCGACCCACCTCCCCTGCTCGAGAGTGCCGTGCACTGTGCCCACCACCCCCGTGCCCACCCCTACACACCCCCCTCGCCTCTACCGCACCCGTCCCCCCACCGCCAAACCGAGCCCTCCTACCCACACCTCACGCCCCCCCCCCCCCCCCCCCCCCGCCACCCTGCCCCACCCCCCGTCCCCCCCTCTCCGCACACCCCCCTCGCCTCCCACATGCGCCTGAACGGACTGCCCCTTCTCTTCCCCCATCCTCCCCCAACATCCCCCCCCTACCCCCACCACGACACCGTGCCCCCCCACCACGAACCGCCCCCCCCCCCCCCCAACCCCCGCGACACACCCACTGCCCCCTCCCCCCGCACCCCACCCCCACCCCCTCCCGCCGACCCTCTCCCACCCCCCCCGCGCGCACCACACCACCCCACGACCACCCTGCGCCCTCACCTCCACGCCTCCCCCACCCCCACGCCTTCGCCCACCCTGCCTGCGTCGTCCTCGCCCCCGCCGCCTTGCCCTCTTTGCACAGCTGGCCCCCAGCCCTGCCCATCGGCGCCCTCCCTCGTCCCAGCTGTGCCAGACGCTCCCCCGCGACCAACTTCACACCGGCTCCGTCTGTCGCACCCCTCCCCCCCGTCACTGCGCTCCCGCCATATGCCCCCCCGCCCGCACCGGCCCCCAGGAAAGTTTTTGCCCTGACGCCGCTCCTCCGCCAGCACCCTCACCCGGACCCCCCCCTGTGCCGACCCTCGCCTCATGCTCCCAACCGCCCCTGCCTAAATCGCCGCACGTCCGAACCCCCTGGCACCCGCGCGGCCCCGTGCCCCTTGCCTCCTACCCCTCCGCCCCCCCCTTGTCAAGGCTCCGATCCGATGCCGCTGTGAACCCCTCGTGCGGACTCCGTCCCCGCACCTGTCTGCACCCCCCTCGTGCCCCTCCCACCCGCCTCCGCCTTCCCTTGCCGCCAACCCCTCTCTGCCCCCGCCCCCCCCCTCTGCTACAAACACCCCTCCCCTCCCTAACTTCAGCCCGCGTGGCGCCCATCCCTCACCGACTCCTTCCAGGCATTGCGCCGCTCAACGCCCCAACCTCTTCCTCCCCTGCCGCGCAACTCCGCCGACCCCACCCCCGCGTCTCCGCCCTCCCCCGTCCCTGCCGCCCACTCTCGCCGTGCCTTCTTCGTGTGGCACGTCCTCCCCTCTCGGCGGAAACAACGTGCGGCCCACGACGGTCCCCCGTCTCCTTCGGCTTCGTGTGCAACCCACAACCACACCCAGCCCCGCACAACAAACACCCCACCCCACACACACAAAACAAACACCACCCCAACAACCCCGGCCCTGCCAACCGTGGGCCCACCCACCGCACACTTTACCCCACCCTCCACCGTCACCTTCACCCCTCCCCCCGTCCCCCCCCCCACCCCCCTGCACCGTGACCTCCCTGCCTGTCGTCATCGCCCGCCCTACCCCCCCCTCTCACCACCCGGCCAGACACCACAGCCCCCCCCCGCCCCGTGCACCGTCACCCTGTGAACTCCTGCCACCCGCTCTACCCCCCTTCATCACCGTGCGACTCGTCCTGCACACGTGCCATCGCCTTCCGTCCCACCGATCTCCCCCATATGACCGAAATGCAAACCCCACCCAACACCAAAGTTCGCCTCTAGCCACACCACATGACTCCACAACCCCAATTACCTATCTGAGGCCCACTCCCCCCTGTTCCTTCCGCAGCCTGACACAGTTCTGTGTGGACGCCCGCAATTTCACGATGCCGCCACATGACACAACAGCTCCCATCTCTGCTCCCCACCCGCCCACTCGTTGGCGCCGCAACTCAACTGCCCACGACGAATTATCAGAACGCGCGACACCCCTGAAGAAACGCGGGCGTAACCTTCCACACACAAAATAACCGGCACACACCGCAGCCAGGACCTTCCTGTGGTGTGTGGAATGAAAAAGCATCCTTGAACATCTGCTCTCGTCGCCGTGACTGCCACACCTCCCACTTCAAACACCTCCACCCCCTCGGCATTCGTCCCCCCCCGCGCCCTTGTAGAGCACCCCGCAAGCAAGCCAGTCCCGACCAAAGGCACACACACCCCTAACACCCCGTCCGAGCCACAGACATCTACCCCCACAGTCTCGCCTCATGCACGATCCCTATCGACACGCGGGCCTCGCCGCGGAAATTAGCAGTCACGAATCCTCGCTTTTCTTCTGTTTTTCCTGACCTTCACACTCGCGGATCTCATTCCTCTACGCGACACACCTCTGCCCCATACACCGCCTTCACAACAAAACAGCTCTTTAGCCTCCGACTGTACCTTGACGACACCTCTTCATCACTAAGCTCCGCTCGCCTTACAAACTCCACATGAGTTCTCCGCGTGCGCGCGCACCTTCCTAGTACGCTTCGCGCGGCCGTGGCTACTTCTGCAATTCCATCTCCCCCCGGGACCTCCATCCCCCTCACCGGCCCCTCCCGTCACTCGCGCACCCCAATCTCCCGACCCCTCGCCCTCATGCCCCCGCCGATCCCTTCGTTTCCCGCCGTGCCAGGCCCGCACTCTACCCCACGCCATCTCGCGGCCCCTCTCCACCGTGCATCCCCCCAGCCCCCTCTCCCCTCCCTATGCCGCCACGCGACACCCTCCGCGCCCTTTCCGTCCCCCCGCCACATCTCACCGCCCCACCAACACCCCCCCTCACCGTGACATACCCCCCTCTCCCCGCCCTATCTCCCACCCGTCCCGCCCCGCGTGACACTCCCCCCCCTTCCCCCACCCCCCCTCGTTGCTCTCTCTCGAACCCGACCCTGCCTACTCCGCATGACACCCCCTACTATCCGTCCCGTGCGTCAATACACTCAGCCCCGCTCCAGCTCGTCCTCAACCCCGACTGGGCCTGAAACGCGAATCCCGTACCACGCTCGCAAGACCCCTTCACGGTCGGAACCCCCCCACTCCGCCACTCTCCGAACCTCTGACTCGCGCCGAATCCACCCCCCCCTCCCGGCGCTCTCGCTCGCACCCGCGCAACTCGTTCTCCTCCATCCTCACTCGCTCCACAACCACACAAGTGTCTACCGCGCCCTCGCACCCCCCGGCCCTCCACCATCGACCGCTCGCCCCTTTACCCACTCCCCGAAACCCCTGGCACCAACCGCCCCTGCTTGTGTCGACACCACTGGACCCCAACGCCACCAACTCCCTCTACACCCCTTGCCCCAATCCCGGGCCCTCTCCCCCCGACCACGCCCATGCCTCCCTACCCATCCCCCCACCCACCCGCACCACCATCCCGTCCCACACCCCCGCCATCTCCCCTCTCTCGCTGTGCCTCACCCCCCACCCCCCCCCGCCAACTTGTGTCGCACCCCGCCCTGACTGACTCGTGGCTGTGCACCGGCCTCCACGAGCGCCCCGCTACTTCCTTCGGACATACGCTCAGCACCCCGCACTTTGTTTCGACCGCGCTGGCTTGTACCCCCTCCCCCCCGCCCGATCACTTCTGCGGGCACCCCCACTGCCACGGTTTCCTTTCGCCCCTTACTCTTACCTCCCTCTATGTCCTCTACGCCCGGTGACAACAGACACTCGCCCTACCTCGGGCTATTCTCGCGTACGCCACCGAGCACACACGTTCGATCCGCTACCACCCCATCACACCGCCGCCCTAACTTCCATTCCCCGCATTCTCACCATGCAACCATTAATTCAAGTCCGCGCAGCTTGCCGCGTGTCGACTGTACACTACCACAATGAGCGCCGGCACTGGACGTTTTTACATCACCCAATCGTTTTCCCTGCTGGGAAGCCGAGATACTACCCCTGCTTTCCTGCGCATGACCAGACTCCACCCTGCCCACGATCTTCTCACGTCTACGGAACTATCGCGTGAGCCGCACACCGCCGTGACGGAGCACAACTACACAAAATACATCTGCGCGTAGCTCACCATCAGGCAGCCCCACCTTCCCCCCCCACTCAGTCTACAACAATAAACCTACAACCCCGCAACTGCGTACAAACTCCACAACGCCACCAGTTCGTGCCCAGGTAATCATCCCGGGGAAATCCTACGAGCTGCACCGTCCTGCAAAGCAAATCCGAGGAGTGGCCGAGAATGCACTCAAGAACCGAAAAAGAAAAATCACCCGGCATTCATGTGCATCTGCGTTGTTTTGTAACTCCATATGACTGGTCCGCACCACAAGTCCATACAAGAGAAGGCCCACCTCACCTATACGCGCTCCCGCCCTCCCGTGACAGCACGTAACACCCCCTATGTTCCTTATCACATACCATACTTGACCGTCCAAACCTTACTTGCCACTAACACCCGACCGCACCCTCCAATCCGTGCGCACCCGACGATACAAGACAACATTCAGGCCTCGCCAACCATTCAGCCCTCTTCCTTGTCAGCACCCGCACGTGCTCAACCCCAGTCAACAGTGTCGCGTGGAGATCAATTGCTCCCGCTTCACTCCGCAGTGAGCACCACATTTCGGTCTATAGCCTGGCTTAGCGACACAACACAACTAACTGACAGACCTTGCAAAAAGAAAGGACCTCTTGCACGCTCATCGCTTGACCAGATGACACGGCCCACCTCCTCTCTCCATCCCCCCACCCCCACCCACCAACAACACGTCATGGAACTACCTGTCACGCCCTACCAGATAATCACAGTATGGTCCGTCCACGTCCGAGCCCCGACGCTCTCAAACCTCCTCCAACAGCTAGATTTGGTCTCCCCGTACAACCCGTCCCAAAAAGTCGGTGCGACAGCAACGCTGAACGCACATGTGTCACACCACCCCCCCCCAAACGGCACCCTGCTGTTTCTGACCCCGTCCTCCCGGCCCCACAGCACATACCTGCACCTCTCTCGTGTCTCACACACCTCCTCTGCACCTTCTGCCTCCGTGCGTCCTCCAACCCCATGCCCCGCGTACCCATCCCTGTGCTCACTGACTCCGTCCTCCCCCGCTCAAGATCTCATCCACTCCAATCACGGTATATCTCCTCCTGCCCTCCCCCCGCGGCCCACCCTCGCGAATTCCACATGCTACCTTCTGCGCCCACGTCATAGTTCAACCCAGTAGCTACAAACGAAAATGACCAGTCCGATCCTTTCTCCCTCCTTTCTCCTCCTCCTCCTTTCACCCCCCGACATCCCCCATCGCTCCCTCACCAGCTCCTCAAAGATTCAGCCAGTACAACTACACATTTTAACAATCAATTAAATGTCACCGGAAAAACACATGCTCCGGATGGAATCTTCCTCCCAACTACACCCCCCCACATTCCACCCCTAAAGTCTTACACTTCCATCCGGAGACAGTGACAGACTAGGGTATACATCAATAGGTAAACATGAAACTGTGATCATCACCTCCACACACATCACGGAGTGGCTTTTCACAATACAACGAAATCGCTACACAAAGAAGGAAAAGCAGATTCGCACACCAGGCTGTCGACTAAAAAAAATCTGACACATAGAAAGAGTCGAAACTAGCTGACTACAAACTCTCCTGAAAAATTGACATTCCAAAACTGCCCTACCCGCCCGAACCCACTGAGAATTTCGTCGAACAATCATCAAAACAAGAAAAATAGTCGCGACAATGAACAATTCACAATACCGTGCGAAATCCGCTAGCACCACATACAACAGCTAGCGATGAATAGCCTGATGTTTCCAACCAATGAAACATGTTTTCCTATCTCTGTTCCAAACAGGAAGACAATATAAAAGGTGTCAAAGTCGTATACTGATACAAAAAACAGAAAGATTACCTAGCATCGAAATCAACAAACCGACTGAACATGATGGCTGACCATCACAACTCCATCTTCCCCAGCCCCTCACACCCCCCCCCACCCCCACCCCGCAACTCCACCCATGCGTTTACCTCCCCCCCAAGCCAACACCACCATCGACACAAGAGGCCCACACCACCCCCCCCACCACACCCCCCCCACTCAATCATTCAAAAAAATCAGACCCCCCACCCCCACCGATGCGCACCAGCCTAACCACTCCCACCTGAAAAACAACGAAACCATCCCCTGAGTGCAAATTCAGATCGAACCCCACCCCCGAACACCACCCAGTCCGACTGTTGACAAAACCCTGGTCATGCGTTCCCCTGTAGAAAGCGACAAAACACTCAACTCTTACACACTGTCGAAAATGCACACCATAACCTGTACCCCCAAGCGTACGTTGTACCTTCGTCTCTCTGCGGTCCTCCACGCTCTTCCCCACGCCACCGCCAATTGTCACAGCCCCACCCCCCCCCCTCTACATAATACACACCGTCCGGCCAGCCAACGCCGACGCCTCTGGAGTAATGGCAGGACGGAAACACCTTAGGACAGCACAAACCGCGACCTATAATGTCTGTGTTATGCTGAGCCCACCCTCCACACGATTGAGGCACACCCGACGCCCCTCCCGCGCAGCGCAAGCGCCTGTCTGGCTTCCTCCATATGTCGACACGCATCACACCGCCACTGCTCACATCTCGTCACCCCCACCCTTCCCCCTCACACCGCATGAACGTTCCCCACCACCCGTGCGTCCCTCATCTCCCTCTCCACAGCCCCGTCGCTGAGATCACGTGTGCTGCCGCCCGGCCACATTGAACGTGGACCTGCCACAACAACGCACGACACCTACATCCCCCACACAACCACCACCACACCCCCCCTACCCACCCACACCCCCCAAACCAACCCCCCGCACACGTCACTATGCACAGCCCCACCAACGTCAGAAACATCCGCAAATCCCTGCCCCTGACGTGCCAGCACACACACACACCCCCATTACTCCGATAACTCCCCGCATTACGCCTTAAACCAACACCTCCTCCACCTCAATCCTCCTGGTGACGTCATACCCCCCCGACCAGGCACACCCTTTCACTCTGCCTCACAGCAAGGCACAGCAGCATCCACCCGACGCCACCCAAATCCCCCTGCTCTGGGAACCCCCGCCTCCTACCATCCCCCTCGCTGCACCCCCAACCCCAAAATCCTCGCCGTGCCTTCGCAACTCGTGTCCACCCCCCTCCCCGTACCACACCGCCCCCCAACAAGGATCGGCCCACCCCTCCAACCCCCCCCCTCCACATCACCATCCTCTACCACCGCACCAGCTCCACCTCCCCCCCCCGGCCCCGCCCCCCACGCCACAGTCCCCGCCTCCAACCTAAACGTACCCACTGCCGAACACCACAAGCTGTACAGAATTGCCTACCAACTACATCACAACGAGTTCTCCTCGCGACCACAACACTGCTTTACCCCCCCATCTTCCCTGTCCGTGCCGCGTCTACGCTTCAGTCTCCCCGCCCAGACTACCAACCCATCCTGCCCCCCCCGCCTGATGACCCAGTCACAACCACCAACAAAACGACATCCCAGCACCGGTGCCTCCCACCCCACCCCCTTGCTAACTCCTCCGCCTCCGATGCGACGTGACCCGCACTCCTGGTGCCCCGATCATCCCCATTATCCACACAATAAAGAACCCCCTGGTACACTTCTTTCCTTTCCACGCAGCTCGTAGTTTGCATTGTACTCCCATTCCTCCCGCAGCTCCCCCCCTCCGCCCCACTCCGCCGGTCCCCCCCCCAACCCACATTTGCGTGCGGAGAGCACACAGCCCCCCCTCCCCGTAATCCCCACAACCCGCACAGCTCAAGCCCTCCCTCCTCCCGCATGCCCCCACACGACCACATACCACCTACACCTTATACAACACCAACAGGAAATGTCGGAAAAATGTCGGAAAAGAACAAGTCACCATGAAAGTAAGTAATACAGACCAATACCAAACTGAATATACCACCAAAGTTAAAAGGAGTTGTAAAAAAAACCTGCCAAACACAATGAGCGAGTTGCCAAGCACAATAGACGACTATAACACAAGACCCGTACGTATAGACCAAAAAACCACAAACTAACGATACAAAAAACAAACATATGCGCGAGTGGCGAAGTGCCTAAGCAGAGACGGGTGCTCAACACTTTTGAGCTGCAGACCAGAGAAACGGAAATATAAGAAATCGACATTCCGAACTCATCTGCAAACTTCATACAAAAGCTTTTTACAAGTACGGTGTTTACGTCAGACAGTACAGACGCCGACCTCTAATGATTGCAGCTCGCCTCCACACATCCCAGCAGTGCAACAATCCTGACGGATAATACGCACCAAACGTGAACTACACACGCCTGACACACCCTCCCCCCTCCCACACAGCCATATACCTCTCGCAGACCCGCCCACCCCACAGCAGAAGCACCCCCCTCCTAGCAACAATTCCTCTAACCCGCCCCGCAAATCGCCCCTCCCCTCCCCCCCCCCCCACCAAAACGTGACCTCCGACACCACACGCCTCGGCAGTGTGCGCCCCCAGACGACGTCCGGCTAATACTCACACAAACCCACCCCCCCCAGCGCGCACACAAAGCTCCCAGACCTCCTCACCAAGTCACAACCACACCTCATTCGGCCCCCCTTCTCACCACCCCGTCCAAGCCCCCCCCAGTCCCCACCTGGTCTGACCCCCCGTGCACACAACAGCCCACCCCTTGCAAACCCCACCAACCCACCACCCCTCGCACCCCCCTCAATCTTCTCCCCCCCCTCTCCTCCCCCCCCATCCCCCCGCTCACACCGATCTCACTTCGTTCAACGCACACCGCTCTGTCAGCACTCCACCACCAAAACCACCCCTCAGTTCGTGACGATCCCCCAGATATAAAACGAATCCCCCACTACGCCATGTAAATCTACACAACGCACAATAAACAGCACTCCACACTGCGACAACGCCCCCATCGAATCAGCACACTACTCCCTTGCGCCACTAACTCGACTACAGCACTAGGCATTGAAATAAAACACCCCCCCCTCACCAACATGACAACGTCACACACTACATAGCAGACACCATCACCACTCCACAACCAAACACATTCATACACCCCCCCCCTCCCCGCAGTCGCCTATGAGCACAATGCACTGCGCAGCAACCCCACACCCCACGGATAATTCGACTCACTACGTATGAACTCACCCAATTGACATCCCCGGACAATTACAAACGCATATCAAAGAAGGAACAGATCTCACCAACCCCCACCCCGCCACGGACCTCGACCCCAACCACACCCCCCACTCCGCACCCGAACCTTATCTCTCGTCTCCCTCACCCACCCTCGAACCATGCCCACCCCCGTCCGCGCCCGCGCGTGTGGTGTGCCTCCCCTCTCCCCCACTCAGCCCACGCCCCGAACTCCTACGGTGCCCCCCTCCATGCAGCCCCCTCCTCTCCCTCGTTCTCAGCGTGATCACCCCCATCACCTTCCACTGATACACTGCGTCCATACATCCATCGTCCCTCTCCACAAGTGACGCCCCACCCACCCTGCCGCTACTCAGCAAGCCTATCGCTAGCGAGCTCACCACATTCCTCGTCTCCCTCTTCGCTGCTGCCGAAATCAGCCGCTCCCATGACCCTCTGTGTGTTCCGCTGCCCCCCCCCCCCACCCACCCCCGCCCCCCCCGCCTCGTCGACGCCAGACTCCCCCCTCTCCCGCGATCTCCCCCCGCCTGCCGACCCGGATGAACGCTCCCCCTTACTCCCCGCCCCCGCGCCCTGCTGTGACTGACGCATACTTGATCTAAACCCAACACCCCCCGCGACTCTCTCCAAGCACGCCATGCACTCCTCGAGCCACTCCGCCTCAACGCCCATCTCCCCCGTCCACCAGCATCTCGCATTCACCCCCCCCCCCCCCCCCCCCCCCCCCCACCCCCCGCCCCCTCCCGCCTCCCCCCCCCCCCCCCCCCACCCCCCCCACCCCCCACACCCCCACCCCCCCACCCCCCCCCCCTCCCCCCACCCACCCCACCCCACACCCCCCCGGCCCCCCCCCCGCCACCCCACCCCCCCCCCCCCCCCCACCCCCCACCCACCCCTCCAAGCCCACCCCACCCCACCCCCCCCCCCCACCCCCCCCCCACCCCACCCCACCCCCCCACCCCTCACCCCCCCCCCCCCCGCCCCCACCACCCCACCCCCCCCCCCCCCCCCCACCCCCTTTCCCCCCCCACCCCCCACCCCCACCACCCCACCCGCCCGCCCACCCCCCGCACCAACCCCCCCCCCCCCCACCCGCCCCCCCCCCCCACCCCCCCCCCCCCCCCCAACCCCCCCCCCCCCCCCCCGCACCCACCCCTCCACCCCCCCCCACACCCCCGCGCCCCGCCACCCCCGCCCCCCCAACCCCCCCCCCACCCCCCCCCCCCCCCGCCCCCCCCCCCGCCCCCCCCCCCCCCCACCTCCCCACCCCCCCCCATCCCACTCCCCTCCGCCCACTCCCACCCCCCCCCCCCCTCTCCCATTCACCCCCCCTACTAAACCCCACCCTCTCCCCCCTTATCCCCGCACCCAGCATCCGCCCTCCCTCACGCCACCCTCCCCCCCCACTACATCCTCCTTTCAACCCTCAAACCTTCCCCCCCCCCCTCAACCGCAATCCCCACCACCCACTCGCCCATTCCCCTGCTACACCCCACCCCCCCACCCCACCCCACCGCCCCCCCCCACACCAGCCCCCCCCGACACCCACCCCACCCCCCCCCCCCCCCCCACCACCACCACCCCCCCCCCCAAGCACCCCCCCACCCCCCACCCCCCCCCCCTCACCACCCACCCCGTCCCCCACGCCCAGTCCGTCCATGACAAACACCCCCGTACTCCTTCCCCCGAACCCCCTAACTCACCTCCTCCACCCCCCCCCGCCCGCTCCCCCCTGCTCATACCGGCCCGCCACATTCCTACTCGCCTGGACCTCCCCCGCTACCAGACACTTCACCTCCCCATCCTACTCACTCGTGCTGACCCTACCACAACCTCCGTGCATCTCCCTCTGCCACCACCCCAACCACAACACCCCGGAGCCGCAGCAGGGCGCCACCAAGCACGAGACGCACCTCCGACCCCCCCCCCCCCCCCCCACCCCCCCCCACCCCCCCCCCCACTCGTCATCCGCATGCGCGACCGAAGACATCCCCTTCTCACCCCGCCATCACCACGCGACATCCGCCTGCCCCCCAGTCACTGCCACCGCTACCCCCCCTCGCTACTAACCCTCACCACCGCACCCACTCCGCCTCGCCCCCGTGCCCCCCTCGCGTGCCTACCTCCCCGCCACCTCCGCCCCCGATGCCTCCCTCCCCCTCACTTCCGTGTTCCAACCCCCCGCCTCACACCGCCCGTGATCAAGCCAGCCCCTCGATCCGGCCACACCTCCACCCCTCCCTCCCCCCCGCACCACCATCCGCCCTCCCCGTGCTCCCCGACCCTGCCCGTGTGTACACACCCAGCCTCCTCCCATCTGACGTCGCGACCCCCTACCTGTGTCGCCCTCTCCGTCATCACCTCGACCCACTGATCACTCCCCCCCCTGCCTTCGCTTCACTTGCCTCCTCACCACCAACTACCTCCTACTCAGCAACCCCTCCCCGCGACGACGGACGCCAAGAACGTTCGCCCTCCCGCACCCTGCGAACGTACACCTCCTGACTACCGAACAGCCCGCCTCCCCCGGCACCCACAAACCCTCGTCACACTACCACAGCCACCCTACCCCTTCTCCACCCCGCCGTCCATCACACCCCTCAACCTCAACCCCAACATCTCGCCACCGCGCCACCCCCGCATCCACATTCCATGCCAAACCGCATGCCTCAAACCCTGTTTCCGACCACCAATAATCCTCACCACTCTCGCGCGAAGCGACCGCACAACCCGTCTCGACCCCTAAACCCCTTGCTCGTGACCTCCCTCCCCTTCGCCGCGCCCCCCTCGCTGTACACCGCACCCGCCTACACACTCCCCCGGTACTTCCATAGCCTACACCACACCCTTCCTCGCCTTGATTCCTTCCTCCGACCCCCCCCCCTCCCCCGTGTCTGTCTTGCACGCCCTTTGACGCCTGACGCGTTCAATTCCAATAACGACGCCAGAAGCCCCGGAACGAAAACCCTACTAAACGACGAATGTGCTCGACACACGGCTGAATCCTCCACCCACCCCCCTGCCCCCCCCAGCGCACTCCGGCCCCGCGTTAATTAATCACTGCTCTCCGTGCGAGCTCCGCTTGAGTGCTGTGAGCGTGCCTATAGAAAACCCACAACCTACCGCACACACCCGCAACCTCAGCCTGACATTATTCCACACTTTCTCCAACGCCGGCAGATGGACTCCCTCTAAATGATCGCACAGCGTACATAGACATGCCACACAGTCGGCGACCCCAACATGGAGACTCGCGAGGAACTGATGAGAACGCCCGGACATACACAAACTCTAGATTTCGCCACGTAAAATTGAGAGTGGAAATAATTTATAACAAGGCATCGGAATATAACACGGCCTCTAAGGTATTGGACTTACAGCCTCAGATCTTTCATGGACCCACATCAGTACGAAAAACAACAATGTCGAAAACATGACTCCGTCACTGCACCCCCGGACAAAACTATACGATCATTTTATGTCTGGTCAGGATTATATACTGGAACAACAACACTAAAACTGTCGCCCGACACGCCCAAGGTCCTACATCTGCACGTACGCATATGACTACAAACACACCACAGTGAAGGGCAGACAGCCAACAAAATATCTCACCAACTCTAGTAATTATCGTGCACCTAAGTAAATGCAACATGCATCTAGTATCTAAGAACTTGTGAAAAAAAGACACACCCCGCACAGGCCCTTGCTCCACCCTGCTCTCTAAACCCCCGGAACACCCCCGCTCTCTGCCCCAACAACCGTTACACCCATTCCACCCGAACGACCTGCCGCCACACAGCCCCGAGCCCCTCCGCGACCTTCTACTCGCCCCCCCCCCATGCTGCCCAAGTCGCACAATCCCCATCCTCCTCGAAGAAAAACTCACCCCCCTCCCAGAGCCCCCCTATCCTTGTGCCGCTACACACCGCGAGTTATTCCAAACGCTGATCGACCAAAACCTCTCGCGTGGGTAGCGAGCACACCCTTAGCGACGAACGACATCCGACGCTCAACACCCTTAATCTACTGTGTGCCTTCAACACTCCAATGCGAGCGCAAAATGTCACGACAGACATAATGTCACCGATCAGCACACCGGACACACTACAGCAGGCGACCCGTCCAAACGTTACAACAAATACAAGCGCCGAGACACAGGACACGCGCACTCTCGGCAAAACTGACCACAATTCGAATACGCTTGCCTCGCGATACGCAACTATCTCACCAACACTCAACAGACATGTGCCCCACGCAGCACTCGCAGAGAGCACCTAACACACAACCGAATCCACACAAACAACAACATCAACCCGACCCCAACAAGCACACCCCTCAAACGGCGGGGCACGTGAAACAAGATTAAACACACCTCTCATTTCTGCTGCCAACTCCCGGACAGCGCGCACTCTAATGAACGAACAGTGACATCCAACCACACCCGTAGCACGACAAATCCTCAACGAAACAAAAACAGCACTGCCTCCTCTCTATTGATATTCATTGACAATTCCACTACCTGCTCTGCGCTCGATGCAATCAACTCTAATGACCACACGCCGATCATCTGAACTAACGCCCTCGCACCAACAACACACCATTCTCCTTCCCTTCGCCTCGCGCGCCAGACGTGTCCCCCCAAACCGCGTGCCAATGAACGCCCTGCTCCACCCCCCCCCCACTCCCTATCCACCCTACACCGTGTCTCCCCGCCCCCCCCACCCCCCCCTCGTGCGTGCCGGCTGTCCCCACCCCTTCTCACCGTTGTCCCCACCCCTCTCCCCGCCCCCGCCGCAACTCCCCGCCACCCCCGCGGCACCGACGGCCCCACCTACCTCCGCCCTACACACCCAACCCCGTGGATGGTGTACCCAGCGCATCCCACGACTCCCTGCGTCGCTTCCTCTGATCAACCCACTCCGGCCGCACCCCATGTTGCACGACCAGACCGACCACTCACCTCTCCTACCCCCTCCTACTGTGCCCCCTCGCCCCACCCCCCACAAACCCCCACCCACCCTCACTCCACACCCCCCCCCCCCACCCCCCCCAACCCCCCCCCACCCCCCCCCCCACCCCCCCCCACCACCCACCCCCCCCCCCCCCACCCAGCAGCACCCGACCACTAAACACCCCACAACCCCAGCCCGTCCAATCGCGTGCGCGTGCTCACTAGCACGGAAAATACCGTGATCCAACACGTTCGTGCAGACACGCGACATCCCCTCACACCCGCGTCCTATATCTGCCACATCCCAACGCTGCCCCACCCCCCCACAAAACAAGATCCCGCCGCTACTCTACACTCCGAGTCTGCACCAGTACGCCGCATGCGACTCTTCCATCCCACGTGCGTGCCCCATCCCACCCTCTATCAGTGTGACACGACAGCACAATAGAACCCGGCCCACACGTCGCTACATCCCAACCCCCATAAGCGTTGTAAATGAAATAGCTATTGTAGAATATATCTTCCCCCCCCCCCACACCACCCCAGCCCCCCACCACCACCCCCCCCAACGCCCCCGACCCCATATCACGACTCGCGGCCATCCCCAAACCAGCGAATCCAGTACCGTCGGCCCCCCCACCCCCCACCCACCACCCACCCCCAACATCCCCCACCCCACCCACTGTGTGTCGACAGCCACACGCGAACCGTAACCGCGCACACCATCCTGCCTCGGACACACGCCACCCACACGCTGAGTATTCGAGCCGGCAGATGGCTTCCTCCTAAACATCATCTTAACAGGTCTCACCACCAAAAAAAGTCACTACCCGGCCTGTCCAACAACCTCCCCGTGCCACCAACTCCCGGACTGCATTGACATACGCACTCGTGATCCAAGTCCTGACCTGGTGCTGTGTCGGCGCTCGTGATGTGAAAACCCAACCTGCGCGACCACGCCCACCCCACTCCTCACTCCCTATCACCACTGTCGTGGCCACCATCCTCCCCAATACACAGTCATCATTACGTCCTCCCCGACAAGAACAATGAAATACTGCCCTTCCATGTTCGATACATCCGCCAAATTGGTCCGAAAGAAGTGTGCTATTGCTGAACAGTCTGTACCGCCCGTGCTCCCCGATCACATCTCCACTTGATGCACATACACCGCCGCTTTTTCCCCACCCCAAGTGCGACCTTGCCGCCCCCCCCCCCCACTCACCAACCGTCCACCGACACTCACCACCTCCTCGTCCCTCCGCCCGCCTCCCCCGCCTCCTCCCCCGCGCGCTTTCCTTGCCCTCTCTGACTACATGCTTGCGGTGACCTACACCTCCCGTATCGCGCCTCCCTCTCGCGGGCAAAGGCAACCGCTCGTGCCTCCGCCTTCACACTCCATCTCCCTGCCGCCCGTACTTGACTCTCGCTCCCTCACCTTCCCACCATCGCCCACACCTACCATCCCCTCACCCCCCATCCCCTCCCCACGCGTGGCCACAACGTTCCTCGTTCTTCACCAATTCTCCCCACCCCACCTTGGCGGCGCGTCCGTGCCGTTCTATTAATCGCAACTGATTCCTCGATGCCCTCCCCCCCGGAGGCCCCCGAACTCCGCTTCTGCTCGAGCGATCCCCAACCCATCGCGGCACCCACCGCGCCCATCCTACCTTCCCCTCGTCTGTGATGTGACTCCCCCTCCGCATTACAGCGACACCCGTCAGGAGATCCCCCCCTCCCTCCGTGTGTTCTGATTCTCCGACCCCTCACCGCACTTCCCCACGCGACACACACTATCTATGGACAAAATCCGCCACCTGTCCGTTGCGCGACCTCCCTTGCCGGTCAAATCTACCGTCCATGCTGACTCCTTGCACAACGCTCGCCACCGGCGTCGAATGCCGTACACCGCAGCCGAAACAACAACCCACCTCCCTGGCACCATCTCTGATCCCCCCCCCGACCGTTGCTTCATATAGAGCGCGCACAACGAACGCCCCCCCCGCCACCCCCCCCCCCCCACCCCCCCACCCCCCCCCCACCCCACCCCTCACCTCACCTTACGCCGCCCCCCCTGCCCCCCCTGGACGCTACACAACCCTCACTCATGTCCCCGCACTCTCCGCTACTTCCGCCCGCTCCACGCGTAGATCCATCGACCGGCCGCAGCTGCCACCTCCCGCGCACGCCACAAAGCACGTATAGGCCTGCACAAACAAACTTCCAGTCTCTCTCTGTTTCCCGACGCGGCCACGCCTCCGCTATGTGCGCTCATGGCGATTCCTCACGCCGTGCGCACGCTTTTTCCTTCCTTCTTTCCTTCTCTGCTTACGCTTCCTTTTCCTTTTTTCTTACGGCCCCTGGCTCCCCCCCCCCTTTTCCTACCCTCATCCCTCCCTGTGTGTCCCTCACTTTCCTCTCCCCTCCTCCCTCTTGTGTCGTGCCTGCTTGCCTGTTCTTGTCTTGGGCGCTACTCCGGCGGTTGACCACGCACACCAACTCCCTCGACACTTTTGAGGCTTCTCGCGCATCCGACACCGCTCGCCCGGTGCACCGCCTTCCGCCTCCCCTCCACACCACAACCACCAGCCCGACGGATGGATCCCGGGAACATGAGACGAGACTGTCCCCCGTCAAGCGGCAGCCGAGTAGCCCCCCGCCAAAACCTACCCTCACACAGATCATAGTTGTTGATCCCGCTACACCCCGCCCGAGCAAACAGCGGCGCCCTGCGCACACTCGACACACCCACATTGTTGAGCGTGCCGCCCAACCTCCGACACTGCTCTGCACCCGCTCGGCGACAAAGAAGACGGACACGTCGTGGCTTCACCCACGCGCATTTACCTGCCTCCCCCGCGCGTCAGCCCCTCACCCCCGCCGGCATCAGTACTCCGTGGACCCCCGCCAAGACCCCAGCTGTGAATACCCCACGACACACTAACCCTGGCCTTTTTCCTCTCCCCAAGCGGCCCGCCCGCACATGACCTCGCCGTCTCTCTTCATGCACTCCCTCATACGCCCATCAAGCCCAAACGTCTCGAATCAAGAAAAATGCCTGAGCACGCTGCTTCTCTTCACACAACCCCCCCCCCACCCCCCCACCCCCACCCCCACCACCCCCCCAACCACCCCACCTGCGTACCCCCTCCACCCGCATCCTCTGCCCCCACCTCCCCCTCGTCTCTACACAGCTCGAGCACAACTCCTGTTAGCACCTTCCCCCCCGGCTATCCTCCAGGCCTAACCACCCCCCGCCCTTTTGCGCCACGCGGATCTCTATCAACCTCCCGCCGACTATGCTTTCCTCTGGACGCTCGCAGCCGTGTACGGTACGCTCAACCCCACAAGACATGCCTGCACTCCCTCCCTCCTCCCAGTGCCTTATTCCTCCCCCCCCGACATCATTCCCCAGCGAACCACACGCTACTGCCGTGCCATCCTGTCTCCCCACCGAACAGCGCAGTGATCCGCCCTCCTCACATCGAACCACTTCCTTACACCACCCCACCCCGGACCCCCCCCAGCCTCCAACCAATAGCGCTGTACAGACCCCTCCAACCCGCGCACGTTCGGGACACCGCCCTCGTGTGGACATTCTCGTAAAGCCCGCGAATCACCGTCGGCGCCTGCTTAATGTTGTCCCCTAGACCTGTCCCTTTCCACCCCCCCCCGCCCCCACCCCCCCACCCCTCCTTGTCCCCGCAATACCTCCCAGATACCGAGTTCTGTCCCCCCCACCCCCCCCCACACCCCCCCGCCCACCTTCCACACCAATCCGCAAAGAACACACCCCACCTGACCGCTTCTGGGTGGCCAACCCCGCAATCCGCATCCCTCGGCCTACGGCCTGCACGCCGCCAACCCCACCCCCCACCATCACCGCCCGAGACACCACCCACAGTCGCGTTTCCCCGCCTCACTACCCCTCCCCAACCACAATCCGCGCGCCGTCCACTCTTGTGGCACCCACAACCGCACCCACCCACCTCAGAGCCGGCCCCAACGTTCACTTAGATGCGCCACACCCCCCGACCCCACGCCTCGCACCCTGTCCCCCCCCCCAATGGTCCTCGCGCACTCCGCCACATGAACCCCACATCCGCCGCTCTTCCTCCGAAGCTACGTGCCCCCCTCCCTCTCCACCAGCGTGCATAACTGACATGCTGATGGCGAACATCCCCATCCTTACCCACCTGCGCCCCCGCTGTAACCGTCCTCCGCACTAACACTCGGTACCGCCCCGACTGTGGCAGGTAAAAGTGCTAGACTTTGTCTCTCTCTGCCGACACGGCCAAGACAACTGAAGCACCCCCGGCGTCCCCGGCGCGACAACGCCCGTGTCGACGCTGCTGCCTCTCCAGCCACACCCTGCTCACGCGCACCCAGTCCCCGCCGCCTCTGCCCGTCTCAACCCCGCTGATGTCCCCCAACTTCGATCCCCCCCCTCGCCCTCCCCTCCAGCTCCGTCTGAGCATCGTGGTGCATCGCGCTGCCTCCCGCAGTGCACCTCGACCCCAACCGACGCTCTCACGCCCCCGCGTGCCGAGCTCACCCCTCGTGCGTCCCGCCCAAACCAGCACCAGCGATCGACACATACCCGCCGCCCCGACCCCCCTCACCTCCGCGCCACCAGCTCCACACGTGACTCCTCTGCCCCCGCAACTACACCCCTTGAGATACCACGCCGCGCAGCCTTCCCCCCCCCGTGCGCAAGAACCCTCCCCGCACACCCAATATTGCCTTCCGACCCTGCCCTCTCGCCGCCCCAAAAACAACCAAAAATCGCCGACCGAGCCACCCCCCCATTGTGTCCAACGACACAGACTCCCATCCCCCTCCCGAGTGATGCCCGACAGTACCCCGCCCCCCCCCAACCCCCCCCCCGCCGCACCCCGACACCATACAACGCTCCCCCCGCCGAACACAGTGCATAAGGAGACCCACCTCACCTCAACGACACAGCTTCCCTCCTACGCCGACACACCCAAATCGCTTCTCTTTTGCATCACTGGCTTGTCTTCCGATGGCCGCAGTAACATGCACGCCGTAAGCAAATCCGAACGCTAGGACAAAACTCAAAGACAAGTATCACGACTGCCCTACCCGTGACTAATTCTGCCGCACGAGGCTACATGTGACACCGCCCCTCCATACCCCCCGAAATAACTACAACCGCCACAGAGCTACCTCCTTTCTTTACCGACCGCGTCTGTCACCTCTTGTGCCCTTGGTACCTAGTCTCCACCCCCCTTACCTCACCGTGCGCAGCCCCCCCGCGACCCACTAGCATGGTGCACGCCCTCCCTCGCGTGGACAGCCCCCCCGCACCTGTCCACCTCAACAACCCCGACTCAACGCCTCTTCCTTCCCGCAGGCCAAATCCCTCACCACCCGCCCAGTATCACCAGCCTCCTCTGCCCAACCTGCACACACCCGGCCCCCCCCCGCGCCTGCCCTTCAGTCCTCCGACCATTTTAGTTCCGAGTCACGCCCCACCCGCGTGCACCAACCCCGCCCTGTGGGCCTGCCCCGTGCCCCGCGCACACGCCCCGCCCTCCCACACTTGTCACCGGAAAACACCCAATCCAGTACCCACCAGACTGTCGTTCACCCCCAGCGTGGAGAGAGCCGCAACCATCTCCATGGCCCGCAGAGAACACTCCACGCCCCCCCCACCTGCCCTCCCCTCGCCCACCTCCCTCTGCAACGTGCACAACCGCTCCTTCGCACAAGGTTTCTAGTCTCGTCCCAGACCTCTCTGCTTCCCTGCATTCGAGCAACCATCCACCGCCGCCGGTTCCCTCCGACCCCCCACGTGCGTCACATCTCTCCCACAACCGCTTGCACTCCGGCCCTGTTCCCCCCTTCCACGCCCTCTATCTAGCCAACCCCCCGTCACGAGACCCGACCTCCCCCTCTGCCAGCCCCTCCCCTCTCTCCCCAGCCCCACGAACCAACCGCCTCCCCCCTGCCCCCCACCCACAACGTCGCACCAACCTGGCCCGCGCCATCACCGACGCGCGCTCCCCCAACTCCACCCCCGTGGGGCCTCCCGCATTCCCAGACAACTTCCTGCGTGCTTCTACCACACCCAACGTCCGCCAATCCCCCCCCCCTGGTGCACAAGTGCCCCGCGACATCGCAACCACCATCGAACCTAAACATCTCCTACCCTCCCTCCCCCCCAACCCCAACAACACCCCACCCGTGCCAGCCAAGCCACAGTCCCATCCAGTCAACCCGCGCACCGTATCCGCACCCCTCTCAACCTCGCGTACTCCCCCCCACCGTCGCTCCAACCACAACCCCACCCCAGCCCGCCCCACCCCCCCCCCCCCCCCCCCACCCCTCCCCCCCCCCCCCCCCCCACCCCCCCCCCCCCCCCGCCCCACTCCCCCCCTCCCCCCCCACCTCCCTTAACCCTGCGACCCCCCCTATCCCACTCCATACATACGCACAACCACCCGCGCCGCCTGCTCGTCACGTCGTTTCCTCCACCTCGAGATAGCCCACACGTACCACGGCTCCCGTGCCACCCTCCTCACCCCTCTCCGCCACAGCTCCAAACACGAAATCCCCCGAGTAAAACGTACATAATCAACATTTTAAACTAACGCAGCACACACCCTAGAGCACCAAAACAAAACCAACATCGCGACAACCCCCCAGCCAAACAGGGGAAACACGACAGTTATTTTTGACACAGAGCCGCTATGGAACCTGCCTCGCCGCAAACTCCGCCCAGCTTAAAGCGCAACGTCTTCAAACACCTGTCCTCGCATCCCCGCACCACACCCAACCTCACGTAACCGTGTCCCTACTCGCCTGTCAAATGCCACCACCCCCCCCTCTCTGGTATCCGTATCAACTCAACGTCCCCGCACCCCACCCCCCCAACCCCCCCCCCCCCCGCACGTGCCCCCAGCCCCCGCCACGGTGCTCCGACCAGCATTAATATCAGTTAGTCGCCCCCTAACGCTCCCAGCATCTGCACCATCCCCATCTCCTCCCTCACAATGAGACAAGCCACCAGCGCTTCACGCGTCACAACGGTGGCCCCAATGACCTTGCCCGCGCCGCATCTCTCCTCCTTCCCGCTCCCTTCCCCCTCCTCCCCCCCCCCCCCCCCAACCCTGCCGTCCGCAAATAGTCCGTACTCCCCCTACGCCCCGCTGTGCCGTGCCCCCATGCGCCGCCCTCTCCCCGCACAGCGCGCCCCTCCCCCTCCCTCCGCTTTCCAATCCCTGCTACAGCCGACGCGCCTTCTCCACGCCCATGCGACCCGCCATGGATCAAGTATTCGCACCCCGTCTCGACCTCCCCAACCCACCAAAAACCCCCCCCACCGACTCTCATTACTCACACATGATTGAGATCGCGCACGTCCGCCACCTGTGTCCACCGCAGAGACGTGCCCCCCCGATGTCCCCTAAGCGCTATGCAGCCCGACTGTCACCGGACCTACTCCTCACATCGTTATCCCCCGACGCACCTTCCTCCACACTCCTGTCCCCGTCGCCCGCGCTCACACACGACACCTGCCTCGACGGCACTCCCTGCAGTCTGCCTCTAACCCCCCACCACCTCGACCGGCCGCCGCAACCGACTCCCGTACTATGACCGCCAGCTCCCCCCACCTCCCCTCCCGCCCCCCTCCCGTGCTACTTTTCTCCCTGGCTTCCTCTGTCACCCAGTACATTTCTTCCATCTATGACCCCCACCATCCCCACCCCCCCCCCCTGCGACACATACCCGACTACCACTCTCACATCAACACCACCAACCACACGAGAGCGGGGCGTACGAGATCGCACACGTCGCCCCCCCCCCACCCCCGCCCCCCCCCCCTCGTCCTCCGACTCGCTCGAACCCGACATCTGTCACGTCATCCCCCACTGAACCTCGGCCGACGCCCCCACGACTCGCCTCATCCTACCCCATACCTCGTTCCACGCCCGCACCCGTAGGTTTCAGACTGTCAGATCATGTACATACACCAGACAAGCTGCCCAGTCCTAAACGCGTGACAGCGACATCCCAACCCAACCCCCCCACCCCCCCCCCCCCCCCCCCACACACACCGCACTATGTACGACTACCACAAATCCTATAGCATACGATGACGACGTACGTACAGCCATCTTCTACCCGCCTGCCCGACTTGCCGACATCCCCTCACACATACATCCCCTTGACATGACCACACCTACAGCCCGCCGTCTCGTTAAAACCCCTCCTTCCGTCACTCTAAGCCACCGGAGGTACCAGACACAGTACGCACCGCTAACCCACCAGCCAGTGAAAAACCCGCGAATCCCCTGTGCTCAGACACAGCCCACAGCTCCCAACCCCCACCTCCTCCAAACTCAACCCAGACTTTCGCCCCCTCGCCAACACGCCCACCCCCGAAGACCACACACTAGTACCCGCACGCACTAACCCCCTTCCCTGAACTCCTGCTCACCTGCGTGTGCACACCAGTGGTCACCATCGATTCCTCCCCCCTCCCTGTGAAGGAGCACCAAAACGACGAAAATGCATCAGACCCCCCATCGATGCGGACGAAGAAAAGAACACCACCAACCTGGTATCCACTCGTCAAAGCACCACCACTTCGTGACCTGGTGCTGTCACCGCCAACTCACCCGCCCCGATGCACTTCCTACTCGCCCTTCACGTGCACCAAGCGCCGGTACCCACACTTCACCAAGCACACTCTCCGAAGACCCTCTGCCCCCAATCTCCACCCGCCTTCTTCTCGTCCGTCACACCCACCCGTCGATTCGCTCGCCCTATCGCCCAACTCGCAAGGGCTGGCAAACCAAGTATCCTCCGCCTCCGCACGCCACATGCGTGGAATGACCTCCCCGGTACTACCCACACATGGTACCATGTCGGCGCGATGCACGCTCCTCGTGCCACAGCCCCCCTGCCACTCCGACCATACTTCCCGCCACACTCTCCGCCCGACCAACCGCCCGGCCCCCACGCATGCACCTGACACCCCTACTTCTCCTCCCCCCTTGCCACGCGTCCCACCCTAGCAACTCCACGCGCCAGACACCCACTGTCGATACGCCTAATCGTACGCCCAACCCCGGCCCTCCACCCTCCACGATTTGCGCAAAACAACCCAAAATTGGAGGCACATGTTCCGGCCAACACCCTCTTACTCCTCAGTGACTCGCGATATTCCGTCCTCCCAACGCGATTCGCTGCCCGCTAACAAACGCAAAAACCATCTTCCATCATGAGAAGTGCACAGGGACACACAACACCAGTGCACACAACCAACACTCGTCATCGCAGGACACAACTCATCAAGACGTCTTTCTTCCCGTGCGGCGATGCTTACACCACGCGCGGACAGGAAAACCCGCAGCGCCGCAACTGCGCGTCATACACCGAGACGCTCTCGCACAAACTCACTGACGCTCCCCACACACGAGACTTCCCACCACACCTACTCGAATACACACTCTCAATAGCAGCTGGACACACACAATAGAGTGCGACACAGATCCACCATCGTTCCACCCTCAAGCAGCCACACGCGCAGCGACAGCTACAACCCTTAAACAGTACCACAATCTACACGAAGACCATCCTGCCCGACATCGACGGCTTCCCGCACGTCCAGACATCCCCTACATATGCCTCCAACTGAACCAGTGACCTATACCACCCTCCCCCATCCATCACAACCAAAGTACACTTCCTGCTGCTGGTCAAAACAAAAAAGCAACCAGGCGGTCCTTTCCACCGGACATGAGCCACCCCACCCTTGTCGCTCCCTGATGCGTACCACCTCTCAGACGTTCCGGACCCCACCCACCATCATCCCATCCCCTGTTCAAACGAATGCACATGCCCGCCTCCCAACCTCGTGCATCACGCCTGCACAAATTATCTACGCAGCCGACAGCTAAGACGGCGTCAACTCCTCACAACCCTAAGCTGCATAAGACGACGGATTCTGCGTGACCCTGACAACATTCGCACGACAATATTCTGCTCGGACATACCGCGCACCCCTGCACAAACCACTCAAACCAGCGCAAACGGTGCCAAATGGCTATTTAGACGCAGCGCTGTCACAACCGGCGACACCAACCTCCCGCAACAATGAGTGACAACAGCGACATCTCCACCCCGAAGGTCCTCCAATTCACATGATGAATCCAACTAGCCCACCACCGCCCTCGCACCAATAAAGCAGTGAGACATGACAAAATTAGCCAAACAGACCAGGATACTCTCTATTTTGACTATTCATGAAACAACTCTCAAACAACACTCCCGCGCGTCTGCTCTCTACAATTGCCCACCTCCACTGAACATAAACCAACCATGCATCACAAAAAAACGCTCTTTGTCCGATCGACAAACAGCGCAGCAAATAACCTTTACTGAGTTAGCACTCAATAATGTTTTCCCCGGAGGGATCTTTGGTTACCCCCCGCACGCGCACGAGTGCACTAATCCTACGCTCATCAACCCTCCCCGCGCCAATCGCCGCGCACCCCCAGCGCCCCATAAACAGTCCTTGGACGTTCGACACCCAAAACTGCCCCACAATGCGCCGCCATTTTTCTCTTTGTGCGCCCCCAATAAGCCGCGATACAAAACACGCATTGGCGTGGTACCTGGGCTGATCGTATTTCCGTGAAGAAATTAAGCACGTTAATCAGAACTCTACAACGCAACACCCATCAGCCTAACTTACCAGCGCGTGAAGTAAGCAGCGCGATTAACTCCACTCACCTTATGCAACCGCCCGCACTACCGGCACAGTCGATCCCCGCGTCACTGTCCCGTAACAACTACCCAAATAATAAACCCACCAGAAAAGACCACACCCCGCACTCACCACGCAAATAAGCGTCCTCTCAACTCACGCATCCAACCACCCCCCCCTACCCCACACCACAGAACCTCAGGCCACATCTCACAAAGCTGTCACCCGACAAACGCCCACAACGGCCCACCCCTCCACCCCCCCCCAACATTGCATGGTGACAAAACCACACCCCACCGCCCCACCCCCCCCCCTCCGCGCCGACCCATCGTCGTGAATCCGAAAAGACTCGTCTTCCCCATCTGCCCAGACTCTGTCCCACAACAAATCCCTCAGAAGGTTACCACCGTACCCCCAATCCCGTCACTGAACAAACCCCTCTGACTAGACAAATCTGGCAACCAATAGCAACCTTGGTCCGACACACTCGCGCAGCCCACTGCAACACCTTACCTTACTCTCGACAACCACGCGCCGTGCCTCTCCACAAGAGACACGCACATTCCTCAGTACGCACATAACAAACTCCCGCCAATGCATGACTTAGTGTGGGGCCCATCACGCAAACTTCGTGTGTCCGACGGAGCTGCTCACTTGTGAGAGTACTCGAACGACCTATTTTTACGTCCCCGCTGCAAACTAACAGGACACACACGATTGCCCCCATCCTTCCCCCTGAGGTCTCTGTCTGAACTAACAAACAGGACAGACATCTGCTCAGGTGCAAACCCCCCACTCGAAAACGTGTCTTATTCGCGACCCATTAGGATGAGTGTGCTTACACAGTGTTAAAGACACTATGTAATACACAGCGCTCCATCTACAGCGCCTTCCCCAAAGACATAGCCAAAAGACATGCTCGCACCGCATCCCGAAAAAATTCCACACACGTCTCACCGACACCTGTTACCTGTCCTGAGACTTCTTCACACAACACCCCTGGAGTCCTACCCCCCTCAAAGCACCGGCCAACCCCCCACCAAGTTCGCGAGCTCTTGAAAGATATACCCACCCAGTGGGAGGATGGCTGCGAAGTGATCCGAGCATGAGCCTAGATACGTGATTGCATCAGCGCGAATCAATAGACTTCCCATGAACCGTGAGAAGCTAAAAACGGACAAAGCCGTCCCTCTCACCGCTGGGACACTACCTGTAACAGCCCAACCCCCAACCCACTCTCCCGTGAATCGAGACCATAACCCCCCACCACCTCTCCGGTGAACCCTTTAGACGTAACACACCTCACGACAACCCTCTACACACGGCGACACACTATAATCCCCGACGTGTGGAGGAACCAGCCCAAGGCTCGTCGGAAAGCAATAACTTGACGGGACAACTCTAGCAGATGTGCACACCTTCCCCACCCCCCCCCCCCCCCCACCACCCCCCCCCCCCCCCCCCCCCCCCCCCCCCCAAACCAACTCAACAAGCAGCTCCGAAGGGGACCGCACACTGCCGTAAAGCAGTGAACCACTCCCACCCAACTCACCTCTTCCAATTCCTCACTCCCCTCACACAGTCTGCTTGACTCATACACGCTGTAGTGAAACTGCGCAACAGAACTCATTCAGCCTCTTGCCCCCCCCCTGGCCCTGCACGCAACAAAAACAGTCTGCCTCCACGTATCCCCGCTTCTTACCAGCTCACAAACGGCACATCCCCCACTCATCCGACGCCCTGACGCGCCTCCTGAAAACCGCCGCAGCAACAACAAACTTCACTGTGCGCCTCGCCACAACCACAATTAGTCCTCCTTATTGTTTACCCCTGTACCGCTGTCCTACCCCAGCCCCTCCGTCTGCGTCTCTCTCAACCACCCCCTCCCGTCGCGCCTTCACCTCCAGTGTGCTGATGACCACTTGCGTCACGCGCTTCGCCTCCCGCGTCCCTTCGGCACCAAACACTACAACTCCCTTACTCTGAGGATTTCGAGATAAGATATTCTGAAGACTAATTAAACTATATCCACTCAAACACACAAACCCACGGACGGTATAGCGACTCGACGAGGACTGCGACGAGACGATGTAAAGTCCACAAGAGCTGACACAAGAGTACAGAAACGAGACAATAACCTAAAAGACTGTACACGAAGATTTTGACCCTCTAACACACACAAAAACACACACAGAACTAAACACCTGACGATAACAACCACACAAACAGCGACGTCCCACACTGTCAATATGACCCACCACTCTGAGCACGAAAAGCGAGCGACTGTTGAAACAAGTCCACGCTAAGATGACTATGATCATGCGGTATCAAGCCCAGGGACACTTTAATTCATCACCCAACTATCGCTCAGTCAGAAAACAACGAACTCAACGTACTCTAAAATAATCCCGCAATGACAAAAGAGAGGGACTCACCCCCGCAACAACCACCCCACACACATACGAAAGTTTTTAGAACTAACAACGTACGACCACAGCAGAGACCTGATAGTATTACATTCACCTGCGACCCCACCCCCCTAACCACTCAAGAGAGAACGCGCATCCTACCGACGCTACAACTCGCGAACTGATCGATATTTTACATTTATAATCTAGTTACAGCACCATTACAGACAAACCATCAAACAACGATTTAACCATCTTCCCATAGTCCGGAACAATATTACAGAGAATAGTCCCAGGCAAAAAAAAGCGGCGCGAGGAGTCTTACAAATAAGGATCGGTGTCCCTAACCATCCGAACAAGTTGTAGTGCGAACTGTACGACTGAGGACAACAGATTGAATCATAATACACCCCGCGATCGGTCTATACAACTCCAAATACTACTTACAAAACAAACACCGCGACACGAGTAGATTGCAAGTGAAAATATAGCTCGTATACTGAAGGAAAGACAGCGTGAGATCCGAATAACCGAACCGCCGCTAGCGTGGAAGCTTGATTACGTAAAAAGTGAAGCCCGCCAGAACTAAAATCGTTGCCATCCCTCAATCTCCAACCACCCCGAGCGTTGACCAGTCCTTAAGCCCCAATTACAGTCTGCAACAAGAGCCCCGCGCGAATGAACAAGTCAGTGCCGCATGTCCCAATGCTACAATCTGTACCACGTAAAATGTTATGACTCCATGTACACCCCAACTACACACAAGCAATAAACACGGCGACGCTGCTCACATGTACAGAACCGTGTAACCCCAAAATTAATACAGATATGTGAAGGAAAAAGCTGAATAAATGGCGGTACACAAAGAACATGTTAGCACATACGTTGAGCTAACCACACCCTCTGCAAACCACGACTTCATCCCCCTCTCTTCATAAATACGCGTACCCGCGTCGCGTGCCCTACTACCACTCCAAGTACAACCAAACGAGACCAATCACCCGCGAGCGCTCACCCACCACCCACAACCTCTTAGAACCCTGCGACAACAATACCCCAACCAGAGTGAATGTCGCACCTGGCCTCTGACCCGTGTCCCGACCCGGCCACAAACATCCCAACTTTATTCTAACTCGCCCATTCCACAGCCCTCACAACGGAACCCCCTGCCCTTCATCTGGACCCCCATCCCCACCCCACCATCCCAAGAGTACAGCCCTTCCCCCATACCACCCGCCTTTCTCCCCACGCCTCTTCAGCATCCAGGCGACCGCCCGATTCGGTCCCACCCTCCTCGCGCCACCACCCTCCCTCCTGTGCTCTTTGTGGACATGAAGATAAGGAATAGACCCACCCCCCCCCCCCCCCCCCCCCCCGCAGCCCACCACCCCCGGCCGTCGACCATCGCGCGTGCCCGTCACGTGGCCTCTCCCCAGCAACCTGTGTCTTCCCCAACTCCACGCTCCGCCCCCCCGTCCCTTGTCCCGCTCCTCACAATCTCTCCTGACAGTCCATCCCTGGCTCCCGCCCACCTCGCCCCTCTGCCATCCCCCAACCCTCCCCCGTCCCGCCCTCAAAAGACTCGCCTGCCCGACATGCCCACACTCAACGACTAGCCATTACCCCAACGCACGCGACTTACTCAACCCCGACCTTCAGCCCCTGCCTCCAAACCCCCCCCACTACACCCTGATCTGAACACAGCGCTGAAGCGCGACATCGCGACCCAATATCCGCGATCTGTCCCCCGTCCAACTGTGCACGTGCACCTACACCCCCGCACAGGACGCGCTGTCCCCCGCGCACCCCACAGTCCGACTCCACCACACCGCAACCACAAGACATCCTTTGGTGATCTACACACTCCCTGGACCAAAGTCAAGAACATCCCTCTCACGTCCCGCCACTTGAATCTCTCGCCCCTCACCAAACCGCTGCCACATAACGCACACATAGCTTCCCCCAGACGGCTTGCACTCTCCCGAATCCCCCGACCACCGTACTCAAGAACGCATACCACAGTAACCCCCCCCCGTCAGCACAACATGATCAAATCCTGCGACACACACTCCACTACGATTTACCTCCCCTCGCGCACAAACAAAATCGCTTCTTCTCTCCCCCTCTTCCTCTGAAGCGGTTCCACGCTTCACAGACATTCTGAGCAGCTACACAACCTCGCATAACCCGCCCCCCCCCCAACCCAGCCCCCCACCCCCCCCCCCCCCCGAAGTCTATGCAAGTACAGCAAACAAGAAATCCCAGCCGTGCTGCTCCCAGCCGGCCACACAACCAACTCCTGCCGCCCCCCGCACCGCCGCCGACACAGCCTCGGTACCCCGCCCTATACAGAATCTCATCAACACACACCCCTGGATCACACTCCCGATCCTCTCCACGCCTAGCCCCCCTTGTAACCTTCTGCTTGCTACCTCTCTCTCCGCAATCCACCCCCCCCCCCCCCGCCCCCCGTCCCATCCACTCGGACTTACGCCCTTCTTCGCACAGTGTCTAACCACCACACCCATCCCGCACCCCATGACCCTCCATCGCTCACCTCCAGCCCTGACCCCCAACCCCTCCCCCTCCCCCCGCACTTCTACTCCGCTCCCACCTTCCGAAACTGCGACCCCCTCCTTGCCGCCACCCCCTCCGTCCCCTCCCTGCACACTCTCCTCTCCCGCGCAAGCGCTCCCCCCCCTCCGCCCCACACAGTCGTGACACCAAATTCCACTCCGTGGGTCTGTCCCCCCCCGTGCCACCCCCCTCCGTGAATCGCCCCCTCCAACAAGCGGATCCATCCACCACCGGCAAAACACCTCCCCGTCACCCCAACCCCGACACCTCGCTCGCCGGGTGATCACCGACCACGCCCATGGCCACCTCCCTCTGCACCCCCATGGTGCGCTCCAGTATACAACTCCCCCCCTCCCCCCGTACCCCCCCATGCCCTACTACCGACCCACTCCCCCCCACCTCCCTGCCCCAACGTAACCCGTCCCTCCTGTGCCCACAGGTCTCTCCCGTGTGTGTCTGGCCTCTCCTCTCCTCGCCCCCTCCACTGCCACTCTGACTCCCCCCCCGCCACTCCCCACCCCCCCAACAACCGGGCCGTCCCGCCCTCGAAGCACGATCGAACCCCACACGTCGTCACAGTCCCTGCCTCCGTCGCTCGTCGACACTTCCACGCTTTTCCTCCGCCCCCCCCACCCCACCACCCTCCAGACCGCCCCACGACCCTTCATGCCCCCACCTCCTTATCCCGCCTGACACAAGCCTCGACCACAAAAATAGCGAAAGTATAGTCCGCATAAACGAGACAGCTCTCAACACCACCCTGGCGTCACATCACACCTTCCCTAGAAACTCCTTTCCTCATTTAACCGAAACAGCACTCCTGAAGCCCCCGTCAACGCGGCCACATGCCGACATACAATCCGCTTAACAAAAAGCAGCACCAAACATTCCGTCCAAAAGATGCCCCCGACGTACACCAACCCAGTGCCCATCCCCCCACCCCCCCCCTCCGTTGCGCCATACCCTCCCCCCAGGCCTCCCTCCCCCGTACACCCGCCCGCACTCTGCCAGCTGCGCCAACCCTCTGCCAGCCATAACACGCCCGGCCCCCCCCGCCACCCCGCCTCCTTCGTGACTGTATCTACAAGAGAAACAGCACCCGATAGATCCAAGACACAGAACGTGTCAACTAAAGGACCACTCAGCGAAAAAAAAGTACCACAAAGCAAACTAGCATGAACAAAAGCTAACACACTACACAACAAAAACAACTTTCACAACCTAGTCGCAAGGAACCAACCTACCATGCCGCCAACACAACGCACACCCGCGGTCGACAACAAAGAAACTCACCACCGCTCTCTACACAATTTTGTACACACACCCACAGACTCCACTAATGCAAATAGCATGGAACCTGTACCCCCGCTTCCACAACACGCTAACACAATTACAAAAAACATCAAAAAGGCACGACCCACAAAACAACATCCCAACACCGAAGGCGAAAAACACTGGATGCTCCGTTAAATGCAAAACAGGCTAACTGGCTACGTCCACTCCACCCACCCATCCAGTACCCTAACCGAACGCAAGAGCCCAAAAAACCTCAGACAGATTTCACAATACACAGTCTTTCGCCGTCCCACCCCAAACCCCCCCCCCCCCCCCCACTCTAACATGTACCACCTGCATCAAATCGTACCTCTCCCCCACATCGAAGCCAGCACACCCCCCCACCCCCCCGTCCGCTCCTTCTCCTCTACCTCCCAGCCGCAAAGGGCACACATCTACCCCCCTTCAGGTGTGATGCATACCCCCCTCCTCGATCCTCGCCCCTGCTCCACCCCACCCCCCCGTGCCTCGAACCACTACTCCCGTCATCACTCCTACCGGTTCCCCTCGCGTGACCGTCCGCGCCCTACTCCCGCCAGCCAGCACCCCCCCCCTCTCCCTGTCTTACCCCCATCTCCCCCCCATCCTTGTCTCATTTCCCTTCCCCCCCCTCCTCCCCCCCCCCCCTCCGATCCCCACCCCAACAGACATTCACACCGAAGAAAGTACACAACTCCCTCACCCTAACACCACACACGCACGAGGAACATAGCTTGCAACCTCCCACCCTATACCATCCGTGACAACACCAAAAACACATCTAACCCTCCCATTACAAACTACCAAATCAATTAATACCCCCCAACCACCCCACACCCCCACCAGAACACCACCCCCCCCCGACCGACAAACAAACCAGAGAAAAGTACAGACAACACCACCGTAACCGCGAAAAGCTACTGTTAAAAAAAACCACCTAATGATTACAACGTAGACAGTCTTAGCTCACCGGATGGATCATATCCTCATCCGCCGCCAGAGAGCCAAGCCATCCCCCCACCACCACCCCCCAAGGCACTCCTACAAGCTGACTTCTCGCACCGCACCAATGATCTGCTGTAGCAACTACCTGAATGGGCAAGTCTGCCCAACCACACACAAATGTCGCAACATCGCACAGAGCCGCCCACAAGATCTGACCCCTCGCCTCGCAGCTACAACCTAACGCTAAGACCCTCCCATGACCTCAATGCGTGCGGACCACAAAGTCTCACCACTCGGCTGCGGCACTCCCCGCCCCTAAAAACGAAATTCTTCTACCGCCCTCATGTCCCTGCAATGCAAAACACCCCCCTCATGATCACTCCTCTCAACCCCACCCCACACACCCTCCCACACCCTAGCAGGCGCGCTAAAGCTAGACCGAGCGACTCCTACCAACAAACACCCCCCCCCCAGCCCACCCCCCCCCCTCACGTCCCCAACCCCCCAATCAGCAACCTGGAAAACGAAATTCCTTTAACGGCCTTCCCACCAGGCGCGGCCCATTGTCCTGACCACAGCTCCCCCCAGACACCCTGCACCTTATCTACCATCACCCCTGCCCACCTCGCCCCATCCGCCCCCCCCCCCACCCCCCCCCCCCCCCCCCCCACCCAGTGCTCCACCCAACGCTAGCGGTTGTCCCTTCCATCACCCGAATACGCCGACTCGCCCCCGCACCCCCCCCCGCCCCCCCACCCCACCTCCCCTCCCCCCCCCCCCCCCCCCCCCTCCACACCCCCCCCCCCTGTCCTCCCCTCCAGCCCCGCCGCTCCCACCCCCCCTTAGTCCACCCACTTCACCCCCCCACCTTCGAAGCGCACTGCCACGCCCCAACTCCCTCGCCAGTCCCCCCCGCCAACCAACTTAACCTCCCCAAGCCACATAGTCCCCCCTCCCCCCCGCAACCCCCCCCCCACCCCCCGCCCCCCCCCCCCGCGCGCCGCGTACAACCCACACGCCCCTCCTTTGTCCAATGCCCACCCGCCACCGCCGACACCCCTCTGCCCCCCGCCCTACCCCTCCTCAACCCCCCCTCAACTCCCCAATTGCTCGTTCATCACATACGGCCTCGTAGCCCCCCCTCTGACTGAAACAGATACATTATCCGGCCCAGCCCAATGAAGACAGACACAGCGACAGTCTGCCCCACCGCCCCTCCCATCGCCGCCCACGGCGCAACCAGCACATCAGCCACCCTCGGAGCCGACGCCAGCCTCCCCACACCGACATCACTCTACTATTCCGACTCAAGCCCACAACCCCACCGACTGCAAACCCCCCTCCCCTTCCCCACCCGCCCTCCCCCTCTCCCCTCGAACACCCACCCCCGCCTCGCCAGCACGGCTGACAGCCCCGCGATCCACCCTGACCTCCTACACACCCCCCCCCCCTCAACCCGCGCACAAGGAAGTCCACACAAACACATCCACGAACGACCACCAAACCACTGCCCCTACCTAACCCCCTTGACCTCCCCCCTCCCCCGGCCACCCGCCTGTGCCTCAAAGAACCCCGCAAGACACCACACCACCCCTGCCGACTTACAACCTCCCTACCACACAACAACCCCCCTGCCACCCCCTTCCTTCCGTACCTGGCCTGCTACTACTCCAACCCCTTCAATGCCTGTTGACACCAAGCATTGACACGTCTGGAGTAGTGCCCCCTCCCCCCCATCCCCCCCTCAAACCCCACAAATGCTCGTTGAAGTCACCGCATGAACCTATCCCCCCCCTGTCTCGTACTGTCGCCCCCCGTCCCCACCCCCATCCCGCGCACTACCAGTATTAACGCACCGCACGCACACAGTGGCCGAACTTTCCTCTCCGTGACAAACCCGAACTCGTGCCCTACACATAGTGACCGCCCCACTACAGAGAGCTCCGCGCTCTGCCGATGGCCCCCTTACTGGGACCCCACGCACGGATCTATACCCCCGCGCTTCGCAGCCACCACCTTGCACAGAACACATGCGCCGCACACCGCTGCGCTCCACCACATATCACCCCCCCCCCCACCCCCCCCCACCCCCCTCGTCGCCCAGTTCACCCCACCCTCCCGCACCACACACGCGGAACCCATTCTCGAACCCCTAACCTCTATGTGATCCGTGTCCCATAAGCCCCCAATCTACGATTCTGACGCACACAGGAAACACCTGAGACAGTCGGAACACTTACAATACTTCCACAACGAGGTTGAAATCCGGACTCCTACAACCACGGTTTCGCCGGAAGATGACGAACCCACACATATTTAACCTGCCTGCAACAAAAAACTCACAACGCCCCACACAAACAGGTTGCACTCAACCTAACGCTACGCCAATGAACGGCCAAACTCTCAGAACGCTTTTTGTGCTCAGGGCCCACAAACCCCCTCCCCCCCCCCCGATGTATCCCACCAGGAGTGTCCAGCGCCCCCCGCCCACCGACACAAGACCTCTACGCCGCCCTCCCCCTCATACCATGTCAAGTGTCCACTCATGGAACAGAAAAGACACCTCCTGACACCCGTTCCAAAGACTTACACTCCCGATTCGCTCCTTATAACGTAGAATGCGTCTGCCGAAAAACCCCACCTGCCCGTCGAGCTCCACCCTCGTGCTCACACGCAAACGACATAACCCCCCCGCCACCACACGCCCACCCGCCGACACACCCCCCCCCTTCCACGAACAAATCCCCTTACAACTCTCCCCCCCCAGCCGACTCGGACCCACACCGCCAAAGCGCCCGACGCCCTCGCGCAATCTACACAGCTCCAACCCTGAGCACACAATACACACCCCAACAAGTACCCTCCCACCCTAACTCCCCATGCATCCCACCACCCCCACTTCTTTCTGTGGTACACAACTTGCCTCTCCTCACCAGCCACATCCCCACCAACCTCCCCCCTGCCTCTCCCTCCATCCCCCCGAACCCCCCCCCCCCCCTTCGTCTTCCCCCGCCTGATACACCCCCCAACAAACTCACCCGCTCACTTCTGCTTACCCCACGAACTGGTCCACCGCCCACCAACTTCGTGCCATCGTGAACAAACCTTGTGTCAGAGCAGCGCACCCAGCTGACACGAACACGCGGCCAGAATCCAACTTTCAATACCTGCGTAGGAACGTCGGACAGCCGACATTTTATGGCTGCCTCCCCGACCAACACCCCACCTATCTGACCCACCCTCCGTTTCGCTCCGCTCAAATGCCACCACACCCTTCACCCACCCACCCCCCCCCACCACCTGCGTCACACTGGCCGCCCGGCCGACCATCACTCTCAGATCCAGAGTACCAAACAGGCACAGACACACCACCTCCCCCCCACACCACCCTCGGAACACCACACACATTAAACAGAGAGCTTCTGATCCTACGTCAGCCCAACTCTCCTGGCCCACCACCGCCCCCCAGGCCCCCCCGTCCCCAACCTCCGCACCCCCCCCCCCCGTCAGCGCCTCCCAACCCCTCTCCACCAGCACACTCACCCCCCCTGCCCCCCCTCATTTCCTTCGTGTTCCTCTCTTGACAGCTTTACCCCCCCCCCCCACTCCCCGCCCCCCGGCCCTCTGCCATCCTCTCACTGAGGCACCCCTCCCCTCCCTGCGAATCACCAGCCCACCTCCCTCCCCCAAAACACCCCCACGCTCCTCCCCCCCCCCTTACTCCTCGGTCACACGCTGTCCCTGCCCGTGACCACGGACGCCCCACCCCCCCTCACCTCTCACCTCTGTAGTCGCGCGTCTCCTCCAACTTTCAACAACTTGTACCCCCTCTTCGCCGCCCTCGCACTCCCCCCTTACCAGGTGTCCACTTCTCCCACCCCGTGCCACCCCCCCCCAGCCCCCCGCACCCCGTCGTCGCGCGCGCACCCTACCCCCTCACCTCGCCCCCTCCACCCCCCCCCCACCCCCACTCCCACGCTCGCTCTCCCGCCCGCACACTCCCCGTCGTTCTGCTCCCTCCTCGCCACCCCAACACCTCACCCCTCCCCCTCCCCGACACCTCTCACGACAACCCCACCGTCGCACCCAACCCCACCAGTCTCCATTTTTTCCTCCCGCCGATGACAAGACAGCCCGAATCCAACGCCATTCCCCCAGCGCAACGGTTCCACACACCTGGTGTGTCGAGTAGTTACATTTAGAGCGACGAACACACACACTCATCACGAGTCTACACGCCCCTAACAGCCCCCCCCGAGGAACCACATCCAACTGCCACCACACCAGAGCAACACGCCACCATAGTGACTAATTCCGCACCCCCCGCCTCTGACACCGCGACGCCCAAAATCTTCATCAGCGCACATACTTCGCCTCCGACCCCCCACAGCATAGGCCCCACCCGCCTCCCCCCCCCCCCACAAACGTGATCGACCCACTCCTCCCCACCACCCATACGCGCACGCGCCCCCCCCCTCCCCCCCTCCACTCCCCCCTACCGGGTACCCCGACCTCCCCACATTCAAACCCCCCACTCCACCCCCCCCACCACCCCCCCCCCCCGCACCCCCCACTCCACCCCACGACCTGTCCCTCCCCCCATACTCCTCCCCACCACTCCCCACCCTCCCCCTCCCCCTGCCCCCCCCCCTGCAAGCCTGTACTCCCCCCCCCCCCCCCATCCTCACCCAGTCGGCGACCACTCCCCCCCCCCCCCACACCCCTCCCCCACAGCGTCGCCCCACCACCCACCCGCCACACCCACCCCCGCTACCACCGCCCACCCCCCCCCCCTCTCGCACCCAATTCGACCCCCTACCCGGTGCCACCCCCCCCCCACCTCCAGTGCTCACGTGCACTCCCCCCCTCACCCCGCCCGCCCACGGACCCGCACACCCACCCCCCCGTGCCACCCTCCCCCCCCACCCCCCCCCCCCACCCCTCTCCACCACACATCCTCACCTACTCCGTAACACCAACAAACCCCACTCCTCCTACACCGCCGTATCCCACACCACACACCACCAGCCACCCACCCCTAAGCGGCACACTCTCGACCACTTGTGACACCATAGAAACCTGGACACCACCCCGACAGCATGCGCGACCAAACCTGGAACCCCCCCACAGACCACCACCATCTCCCCCACACTTCCAATCCCCTCCTGCT
>Ga0179591_1460458_pt1 | contig 40227 bp, 53 predicted proteins | sample CZOMad2_1_08_16f_FD_182891 | JGI IMG/M metagenome (GOLD analysis project Ga0179591, IMG submission 182891) | Vadose zone soil fungal communities from Angelo Coast Range Reserve, California, USA - CZOMad2_1_08_16fungal (PacBio error correction) | ecosystem: Environmental > Terrestrial > Soil >...
TGCTGGTTGGGCGTGTCCGCGTGTTTCTTTTTTATTTTATTCTGTTTCTTTTTGGTCCCTTGTGTAAACTCTTCCCTGTTGGTTGTTCTGGGTGGTTTGGGTGTCGGGGTATGTACGCGATCTGTCCTCTTTTTCTGTTTCTTTGTGCTGATGTTTGGTGTGATTTTGTTTGTTTTTTTTGGTGGCTTTTGGGGTGTCTGTGGGTATCCCTGCTCTGCCCTTGTTTTGTTTGGGGTTGCTTATTGGTTTTTTGGCTTTTTTGTTTTGTTCGAATATCCACTGTATTCACTGGTTTGTGTTTGCTGGGTGGAGATCCATTGTCGGGTTCGTGTTGGGTGGTGTTGCTGGGATCTGTGGAATCCCCACTGCTGTGGTGGTGGGGCTGCTGCTCTCGTCGGGGGGTCTCTTGTGGGGTGGGATCCCTTGGGGTCGGGGGTCTGCTGTTGTGGTTTCTGAGGCTGGGATCCCACTTGGACATCCACTGGGGGGTGGGTCTGTGGTGGGTCTGTGTACTTGTGGTTCGGTGTTTGTCTGGGGTGAGAGTCCACTGGTGGCTTGCTGTCTGGGTTTTGTTTCCCTGTTTCGGTGCGGGTCTGGACTGGTTGTGGCTGGTTCTGGTTTCCGGGGGGTCTGTCTTTTGTGTTGGGTTCGGGCTGGGGTTTAGCTCAATCCACTTGGTGCTGGGCTGTGAGAATCCACGTGGTTGGTAGATCCACTGGCTGGCTGTGGGGTCTTGTGTCTTGGTATGGCTGGGTGGTCTGTCTTGATTTGTGTGGGGCTCTTGGGTTGGGCGTTGGTCGGTAGAAGCACCCTCCTGGCTGTTGTACGTTGGTGGGGGTCGGTTGGCGCTGGGGTCGTGGGCTGGGCTGGCTTGTTCTGTATGGTTGGTGTTCTGGGTTGGGGCTGTGGTGATCCACTTGTGGTTGTCGTGGTGCTGGGGAAATACCACTGGGTCGGGGCGATATGATCCACTGGCTGAACTGGTTCTGGGGGGCTGGCTGGCCTGGTGTGTTCTGTCTGTTGCTGGGCTGGTTCTGCGTTTTCGTTCTGGTTCGGGGGGCTGTGCTATCCCCTGTGGCTGTGTGGCTGTGGGTGATCCACTGCTGTCTCTTGTTCTGTTGGCTGTGGTGGGGCTGGTCTGGGGTCGGTGCTGCTTGGTGGGGGTCCGCCTGGTTCTGGGGTCGGGGTCTAGAAGAGCTCCACTGGTCTGTGGCTTGTTGGCTGGTCTGGGGGGTGCTTGGTGTTTTTCGCTGGGTGGGTGGGAGGGAGAGATCCCACTTGCTGCTTGTGGTCTTGTTAAGAATCCACTTGTTTGGGTGTGGGGCGGTGCATCCCCTTGGTTCTGGTTGGGGTTTCGTGTATCCACTTCGTGGTGGGTTGTCTCGGTGGTCGGGTCTGGGGGGGAGATCCACGTGGTTTGTCTTGGTTGTGTCTGTGGGTTCTTTCTGGGTGTGCTGATCCCGTTGCTTGGGTTTCGTTGGTTTGGGGGGGGGGGTTGCTGTGGATCCCCTGTCGGTGCTTGTCACTGTGGGTTTCTGTAGTCTTGTCCCTGGGGTGGGGTGCTGCTGTTCGGGCTGGTGTGTGGTGGCTTGTGGGTGTGGTGGCCTTTGTGAATCCCTGGGGTTGTGTCTGGGATCCACCGGGTCTGTCTGTCGAATCCACTGGTGGTGTGCTTTGCTAGCTGCTGGGTTTCTGGTTGTTTGGGCTGTGAGATCCTCTTCGGTAGAGATCCACTTGGGGGGTTTGGTCGTGTTGGGGTTTGGTCTGGTCTGTCTTGGGTCCCTGTTATCCCACTTGGTGAGATCCACGGTGTTGTGGTCTGGCTGGCTGCTGGGTGTCTTGTGGTCTGTGGGGGGGCTGTCTTCTCGGTGTGGGGTTGGCGGTCGTTTCTGGCTGGGAGATATCCAGCTGGTGTTAATCCACTTGGTGACACTTGCTGGTCTGCTGGGGTGGGGTTTGCTGTTCCTGTGTTTAGGGCTGTCGGGTTCCTGTTGGGGTGGTGTGCTTTCTGGGTGCTGTGGGGGAATCCTGGGGTTGGGGGGTCTGTGGTCTTGTCGGATCCCCACTGGGGGGGGGGGTTTTGCTGGGGTGGGGTCTGGGTTGTCTTCTTTGGAATCACTGTCGGCTGGTGTTCCACTTTGGGAGATCCACTGTGCTGTCTGGAGATCCACCTTGGTAATTCCCGTTGTCGGGGGTGTTTGGCTGTGTGGGTTCTGGGCTTGTTCGGTTGGGTTGTCTGTCTGTGGCTTTCTTGAGATCCACTGTTGGGTTTATGGGTGTGGTTCTTGCCCACTGGTGGTTGCTGGGGTTCTGGTGGAGATTCCCTGGGGTGTCTTTGGCTGTTTGTTGGTCTTGGGGGCTGATATCCACTGGGAGATCCCTTGCTGTCTGGTGGTCCTGGGATTGTGTGGTGGGTCTTTTGGGGGGTTGTCGGGGGGTCGTTGGTTGGGGTTGGTCGGGGTGTGGGCTTGGGGAGTGTCTGGGTGGTTCTTGGCTGTCTGTGTGGCTGGAGATCCACTGTTTGTTTTTTGGCTGTCTGCTTGGGGGGGGGTTGGTGCTGTGGCTTGGGATTAAATCCACTGGTTTGTGGGCTGGTCGGTTGTGGTCTCCCGGGGTTAGGGTTCTTTTTCTGTGCCGTGAATCCCTGGGTTCTTGGGCTGTGATCTGTTCGCCTGGGGTCGGCTGGCTGGCGTCTGTCTGGTGGACTTTTGTCTGCTTTGGTGGTCTGGGTGGGGTGGGGAGATCGATATCACTGCTGGTTGGCGGTCCGAGAATCCACTTTTGGGGTGGGGGGGCTGGGGCTGTTTGTCCGTCGGTGTCCCCTGGGTGGTTTGGGGTGACCACTGGGGGGCTTTGGCTGGTTCTGCTGTCTTTGGTTGCTTGTGTTGATATTCCGCATGTGCCTGGGTGTTGTTGGGTTGCTGTTGTTGGTCAGATCCACTCGGCAGGGGGGTCGGTTGTCTGTCGGTCGTTTCTGGGTGTTAGGCCTTTCCGTCTTGTTCTGTTTCGGGTCTGGGTTTTGTTCTGTCGTTGGGGTCTGGTCTCTGTTGGGAGATCCCTGCTGTCGTTGGGTGGGTTCTGTTGTTTTAGATAGAGAGTCCACTGGAATTCCACCTGGGTTTTGGGGCTGGGCCTTGTGGTCCTACCCTTCTGCTTGTTGGGTCGGGTTCCACTGGCTGGCTGTGGGTCCGGGGGGGTGGGAGTCTGTTTGGTGTTCGGGGTGTTGGTCTGTCGATCCCTGTGGGTCTGTGATTCCACTTTGGTCTGTTGAGATCCACTGTGTTCTCTCGCTCGGCTGTTCCTTGCGTTCTGTTGTGGGTGATCCACGGGTGGCTTTTGTTCTGAGGTGGGGGCTGGGGTGTTATCTCCCTGTTCTGGTGTCGTGTTGGTTGTTAGTGTGGTGGTGGTCTGGTCTTGGGTGCTGCTGGGCTGCTGCCCTGTTCCTTGTGTTTTTGCGGGTTTTGGGTGGGTGGGATCCACTGCACTGTTTTCGATCCCTGTGGCTGGGGGGTCGCTGTTTTGTGGAGTCCACTTGGGTACGTTGGTCTGTCGTGTCTCGTTGTGGGTCTGTTTTTCTGCTGGAATCCACTGGTCTGTGTGGGGGGTGGGGGTTGCTCTGTTGGATGTTCTGGGGGTTGGCGTGGGGCTTTTGCTGGGTTGGCGTTCTGTCAGATCCCTGGTGTTGGCGTCTGTTGGTGAGGTGCCTTGTCTTACCGGAGATCCCTGGACTGTTTATCCACTTTGCAGTGTATCCACTTGCGGGGGGGGTGTTCGGGGGGGGCTGGGCCCCCCCTTCCCTTTTGGCTTGTTCCCTGGATCCACTGTGGTCGTGAGCCTGGGGTTCTGGGGTAGATCCACTGGTTGGCTGCTGTGCTGGCTGTTTGTGCTGGCTGGGCTTTGTGGGCTGTCCCCTTGGTGATCACTGTTCTTAGAGATCCACTGTCGGGTCTGTCGGGAATCCACTGTTTCTGGGGGTGTGGTGTCCTGGTTTAATCCACTGTTGGACCCTGGGGTTTTCCCACTTGTGTGGTAGATCCACTTGCGGGTCTGGCTTTGTGTGAAATCCCACTGTTTGGTGTGGGGGTTGTGGGGCTTGTCTGGCTGTGTCGTGATACCCTGGTTGTTTGAGATCCACTGGGGGGTTATGAGAATCCACTTTTTGCTGTTGTGGGTCTGCGCTGGGCTGTTTGGGGGATCTGGTGATCCACTGTCTGTGTAGATCCCCTTTGGGCTGGGGGGTCTGGGTTTCTGGGCGTGCTGGGTGGGGGTTTTTTTGCGCCTGTGTGCTGTGGGTGTGGTGGTTTCCTGTCCTAGACTGTACTGCTGGGTCTTTGTCGGTGTCTTTACTGTTGAGTTATTTTTCCCCTTTTTGGGGTGTTGTTTCGGCTGTATATCACCTGGGATCAGATGCACTGTGGGGGGTGGGGAAAGAAAATTCCACTGTGGCTGGCATTGCCGGGGTTGGGGCTGTTCTGTCCAGATCATTCCACTGGCTGGTAGTTTGTCTTGGGGGTATATCACCTGTGTCGGTCTGGGGTGTGCGGTCTCTGTGCGTCTGGCTGGGGGGTCCCTGTGTTGTGGTGGTCGGCGTTGGTGCTTTGCTGTATCCCCTGGGTCTGCTAAAATTCCACGGTGGGTCTGGGCTTTCGGGCGCGGAGATATTCCACTGGGGCTGGTGTTCTGGGTGTATAATCCCCTGGGATCCACTGTCTGGGATCAATCCCTTGTTCTGTTCGGGTTCGCGGTTGTGGTGTTTCCTGGGTGTTGAATCCACTGCTTGGTTGGTTGGGGAGATCATCCACTTGGATCCACTGGGGGGGCTGAGAGATTCCACTGCTGTCTGGTATGGGGGGGTTCCGGGGGGTGGGCATGGGGTTTGTGTTCTGGTTTGTGCTGGCTGTTTTCGGGGGGTTGGGTCTGGTTTCCTCTGCTGGGGTCGGAGAGATCACACTGTGGTGGGGGGCTGCCTGTGAGTTGGTCTGGGGTCCGGGTGGTTGGAGGAGTTGGGCGCTTTGACTGGGTTGTGGTGTTCTGGGTTCTTGGGGCTGGCTTTTTGGTGTCTGGTATGAGAATCCACTGGTGTGGAGTAAAGAAATCCACGGGCTGGCTGTGGTAGTGTCTTCTGGTCTGTGTGTTTGCTGTGATCCACTGTCTGGTTTGGGCCTGCTGGTCTTGCGTTCTGTGAAATCCCCTTGGCTGCTGGTGTCTGTGTTGTGGGGGGTTATTGGTGTTCTGGATGCTGGCATAATCCCACTGTGTGCTTGGTGGGGAATCCACTGTGGGGATGCCACTGTCGGGAGATCCACTGTGGGAGATAGATCCCCTGTTGTGGGTCCTGCGGGTTTGGTCTTGGTCTGTGGGGGGGTAGATCCACGTGGGCTGGGCTTGGTCTGGTTGGTGTCGTTGTGGGTTCGGGTAGATCCCTTGGTGGCGTGTCTGAGAGATCCACTGGGCTTTGTGGGGTGTTGTCTGGTTGTGGGGGGGGTCGTTGTTGTTTGTCCACTGTTGTTGGTGTGGGTCCCTGGCTTTGTTGTTCTTGTCTGGCTGTGTGTGGCTGTGGGTCCCACTGCTGCGGGTTGGGTCTGTCTGGTGAATAATTCCAATTTTGTGGACTGGCCTGGGGTTATCCCTGTCTTGTTTCTAGATCCCTGGGGGGGTGTGATCCACCTAGGGTGGGTTCCCTGGGCTGTGTTGAGGACCACTTGTAGATCCCTGCTGTGTGCCTGGTGGGTCGGTCCCTGGGTGGGGCTTTGGGGGGGGTGGGTGCAGGGTGCTTGCTGTTGTGTTGGGGGTCTGTCGTGGGGTCTGTTGGGGGGTTCTGTGGCTTCGGGGGCTGGGTGAATCCACTTGCTGGAATTCCCTGGAGATTCCACTGCGGGGTGGGTGTTCTGGCTTTCTGCTGGGTGGCTCGGTGGGGTTCCTGCTGTTGGGGGGGTGGGTTCTGGTTGGTTGTGGATCCACCTGGCTGGTTCCTGTCTTTGGTTGTGGCTGCGTGTTCAGATCCACTGCTGTTCTTGGTCTGGGCTTTCTTTTTGGGTGGTCCACTCTGGCATCCCCTGGGTTGTGGGGTGTGGGGTCCTGAAGATCCCCTTGTGGCTTTGGTTGATCCCACTGTCCCCCGTGGTGTGGATCCATGGGGTGGGTGTGGGCTTGTTTCTGTCTGGGAAGATTCCACTGGGCTGGGTCTGGGGGGGGGGGGGATCCCACTGGTTCAGATCCCACTGGCCGGGTCTATAATAATCCACTACTTGGCTTGTTGGGCTGTTTCTGGTTCCTGGGCTTGTGGTGTGGCTGGGCATGGTGGGGGCTTTGCTGTTTGCTGCTGTTATCCGATTGTCTGTGTTGGCTGCTGTGGTCGTGTGTTGCGCTGGGGCTGTCCACTTGTGTGCTTTGGGGGTGTGATCCACTTGCTTGGGGGTGCTTTTGGACTAGATCCCTGGGGGGTCGGCTTGTTGTCTGCTGGTGGGTGTGTGGGGTCTGTGTTGCTGTCGGGGCTGTTGTCTGTGCTGTTGTGGGTGTGTTCTTGTAGATCCACGTCATCTGTGCTGGTCTGTGTTTTGGGGTCTGGGTGTGGTTTCTGGGTGGGCTGTCTCTGAGTGCTGTTGTGGTCTTGGTGGAGATCAACTGGGCTGATCCACTGCTATGGTCTGGCTGGCTGTGGGTTCGGGGGGTTCTGGCAGAAATCACTGTTGTTTGCGGCTGTGTTTGGTGCCTGATGTTGGGTGGGCCTGCGGTGCTGTCGTCTGTCGCTGGGTAATCCACTGGTTCGTGGTGTTGCTGGTCCCTGGTTGTCTTGGATCCCACTGGGCTTGGGGCTTGGCGGGCTGGTGTTGGGCTGTTAGACCCCTGGGTGCTGTTGGCTTGTGGTTCTGTTCGGTGTTATTCAGATCCACCTTGGTTGGCTGGGGGTGTGGTCTTGTTTCCTGGGTTGGGGTCGGGGTTGAGAATGCCACTGGTGCTGGGTTGTTGTGAGGGTGTTGGTGTCTTTGGGGGTGATGGGAATTGGAATCCCCCTTTGTGTGTGCTTGTCTTAGTTGGTGCGTTCTGGGTGGTGGTGTGTGGCTGGGGCAGTTATTATCCACTGGCTGGGAGATCCACGTAGAATCCACTGAGTGTGCTTCTTGGGTTTCTGTGGTCCGGGGATAATCCACTGGGTTGTGTTGGGGGTCTGAAGTCCACTTGCTGGTCTGGGTGAGATCCACTGGCATGTGGTTGTCTGGTTGGGGGGTCCGGGTGGCTTGTGGTATTGTCCTGCTTGGGTTGGTCTGGGGGGTGTGGGGGGTGGGTTGGTCGGCGTGATCCACTGTTGGGGTCTGAGAATTCCCACTTCTGGTATCCACTTGGTGGTCTGGGGGGCTGTTGCTTATCCCTGCGGGTGTGGTCGGGGTCCACTTTACAGGGCGGGGGGCTTGTGATCACTGCTGGGTGTTTGGTGGTGGGCTGTTGGCTGGTGGGGCTGGTTGTGGTGTACTGTGTGCTGTGAAGATCCCACTGGGGGGGGTATAAATCCACTGGGGGGTCTTGGGGTTGCTGGGCATGGAATCCACTGGGCTGTGCTGGTGTTTTTCTTGGGTGTCCATTGTCTTGTATTCCTTTGGTTGGGGTGGGTTGGGGGTGCTGGCTGTGGTTCTGGGGGGGGTTTCTGTTCCCCACTTACTTCGGTGGTTGCTGGGGTGCGGGTTGTGGTCTGGGGGTCTGGGTTGTGGTGTGTTCTAGTCACTGGTCCACTGGGTTGTTTGGCTGGTGGTGCTGGGGTGTTTCTGGTTGTGCTTCGGAAGTCCACCTTGTGGTTCTTGCTGGGGGCGTGTGTGGTGTTCTGGCGGCTGGGTCCTGGTTGGGGGTCTTCTGGTGGTGGGGGATTTCCACTGTCCCTGTGCTGGGGGGGTGTGGGCTGATGTGAAGAAGCCACTGATTTTGACGGTCTGTGTGGCTGGTGGCTGCTGGTGGCTGTTCTGCTTGGGTGTGCTGTTGGGTCCGGAGGTGGTTGCTCTTGGGTGTGTTTCTTTGCATTGCGTCGGTCTGGTGCCTGATAATTCCACTGGTGTTGGTTTCGCTGTGGGGCGTGCTTTTGTTGGGTCTTTTGCTTGGGTTTTTCGTGTCGCGTTGGATGTTCCCTGGGGGGGCTGGGCTGCGAATCCACTGGTTGGTTGGGTGGGTTTGGCTGGGGCTTGTTTGGGCTGGTGTGGGGGGGTGGGGCTTGCTTGGGTGACCTGGAGTTGTCTTGGTATTCCCTGTTTTTGCTTGTTCTGTTGTGCCGACTGTGGGACTTTGTTGTTCTGGGCTGTTATTGCTGGCTGGTTCTTTGCTATGGTCTCTTTGTTCTTCTGTGTGGTTTTTGGCGTTTGGGTGATCTTGGCGGGACTTGGTGTCTGCTGTCTGGCTGCTGTTTTTGGTCGTGTGGGGGGGCGGTCGGTTGGTGGAAAAAAAAAAAAAAAAAAAAAAAGGGTGGGGCAAAAAAAAAAAATCCCTTGCTTGTTTGTGGGGTGTCGTGTGTGAAGATCCACTGTTTCTGATGGGCGATGTGGGCTTTGGCTGGTCCATATCCACTGGGGTGGTCCTTGGTTGCTGCTGTGTGGTGGAGATATTATCCCCACATTGTTATTGCTTAGATCCACGGTCCTGTTTCTTGGTGTGTTTGAGGGGGGTTCGTGGGCTGTCCTTGGGTGACTGTGTTTTGGGTCTGGTTGGTCATGGTGTCGCTCGTGTCTGTTGGCGGGGGGGGGGTGCTGTTAAGAATCCACTTTCAGAGTCCACTGCTGTCTGTGTCTTGTGGTGGGGGTTATTGGTTTCCTTGTTTGGTGTGTGCTTGTCTCTGGGGGGTGTGGGTGCTTGGGTCTGGTGGCTGGTGCTGTTTCTTTGTCTTGTGGTGTCTTTGGTTTTTCTGCTGCTTGGTTGCTTGCTTCTGGTTCTGTTATGTTGGTCGGGTGGGCTTTTGTCGGTTTTTCACTGTTTCGTGGCTTGGGTTTTGCTTGTTCTGTCCTGTCTGTCTTCATGTTAGAATCCCCCTGTCTGGTTGTTGTTTTTGTGGTGTTTTTGTGAGATTCCACGATATCCGACTGTGGTCTGTCTTCTTGTATGTCTTTGGTGGTGGCCTGCTTGGAGATCCCCTGGGGGCTTGTCTTGCTGGGCTGCTGTGGCTGGTGTGGGTCTTCTGGTCTGTTTGTCGTGGCTTGTCCGGGTGGGGTGCTGGTGGGCTGTCTTTCGTGGGTGTCTGGGCTGTCTTTGTGTCGGGGGGGGGGGGTGTTGGTGGGCGGCTGACCTGTTTTGGGGGTTTCTGTCCGGTTGGTTTTGAGAAAAAGATCCCTGGGGTTTGGTCTGGTTCGCGTGTGTACCTGGGTCGGTGGGTGGGCTGTGTTGCTGGGTCCTGTCGTGATCCCCTGGGCTGTATGTGGCTCTTTGCTGTTGTTGGGTTAGAGGATCCCTGTGTCTGTCGAGGGCGGCTGGGGACTTGTTCTGGTGTTTCTGCTGGGGTGGTGTTGTTTGGCTGTGTGTGTTTTGTTATTCCACTGGGTGTGTGGGGGTCTGTGGGGTCTTGTTCCGGAAAATCCACTTGGCTGTCGTGGGTGGGGTCGGGTGGGTGCCTTGGCTGCTGCTGTGTCAAGATCCACTGGGTGGTGGGTGGTGGGTGTTGGGTGTTGCTGTTTCACTGGGCTGTCTTGTACCTGATAGATGCATCCACTGTGGTGGTGATCCACTGCTGGTGGGGGGTGTCTGTTTTTGGTCTGTTTTGTGTGGTTCGTTGCTGGCTGCTGTCTGGGGACTTGGTGCTGGTCTTGCTGCAGCGTGTTGGTGGGTCAGATCCCCCTTTGAGATCCACTGTTTTGTTTGTCTGTGTCTGGGGGTGTATGCTGCTGTTGTGTGGGTGGGGTGGTGAAGATCCACTTTGTTTGTGGCTGTGTTGGGGTTTGGTGCTGCTTGGGGCCGTCTGGGTTGGTGTGTTGTGTCTGCTGGGTAGAAATGCCCACTGCTGCTGCTGTGTCCTGGTCTGCTGTCTGGTTCCACTGCTGGTTGTCTGGTTCGATATTATCCATGGGTGTGGGGGCTGGGGAGTGTGGGGCTTCTGTGCTGTCTGCTGGGGGCTTGGGGGATCCAACTGTCCTGGGGGCTGGGATCCACTGGTGTTCTGTCTGTCTGTCCGCTGGGGTCTGGGTGCTGTGGTCGTGGGTGTCTGGGGAGATCCACTGTGCTGGTGTGTGATATTCCAGCTGAGTTGGTTTGGGGTGAAGAGATTCACTGCTCTGTGTAATCCCTGTGTTGTTCTTGGCTGTCTGTGGGATCCACTGGGTTCCTGCTGTGATCCACTGGATCATCCACTGTTTGAAGCCACTGGTTGTGGAGAATCCCCTGCTGGGTGGGATGGGGGTTGCACTGCTGGTTCTGCTTGGTGGGGGGCTAGTGTTTTCGGTGTTAGATCCACTGTCGGGTGGGGGTGGGGGGGGGTCGGGTTGGGGGGTGTGGGTGTCCTTGTCCCTTCTGTTGCTGTCTGTGTGTCTCTGGTTGCTATTCCTGTCTGTCTTGAAATCCGCCTGCTTGCGGGGGTGTCCTTCTGGGGTCGGGCTGTTGCTACTGCTTTTTCGTTGCGGGCTGGCTTTTGGGGTTCGTGGGGGGCCTCTGGTGTGGTGGTTTCCTGGGGAATCCACGACTGGGCTTGGCTGGTGGTCCCTGCTGGTCCTTCCACGGTGTCTGTTTGGGGGGCTCGTGTTTTTGGGGGTTGGGTGTGGTCGAAATCCACTGGGGTTGTCTGGCTTGCTTTGGGGTTTCATGGGTCTGGTTCTTGTTCTGGGGCAATAATAGATCACTTGTTTGGGGTCTGGGTTGCTGGGCGTGGTTTGTGGGTGGGGTGCCATTGGCTTTGGGGTGTCTGTGTCGGGGCTGTCTGGGCCCTGTTGGACTGGGTTTTGTCTGGGAGATCCCTTCTGGTGAGATCCACTTGGCTGTGCTGGGGCGTCTGTGCTGCTGGTGTCGTTTGTGGGGTGGATATCCACTGTGAATCCACTGCTGTGTCTGGTCTGCTTGATGTTATAGAATTCCTGCTGGTTTCCTGGGGTGTCTTGGTGCTGGGGGTGTGAGATTCCACTGGGGTCGGGGGTCGAGAGAGATGTCCACGTGGGTTGTCGCTGTATCCACTGTTGGTTGGGGGTTCTTGTTTGGGGGGGGGGCTGGAAGAATGATCCACTGTATCCACTGTGTGTGTGGGGCTGTGGGTGGCTTGAGAGCCACTGCTTTCTGGGGATTGTGGTTGGGCTGTCGTGCCCTGCATGTTTCCTTTCTCGGAAGATGATCCACTGGGACTGCTGGGGGTTTGGGATCCCCTTGGTGACTGCTTGGGGTTCAATCCACTTGAAGATCCACTGGGTTGGGTGCTGGCTTGGCTGTGGCTGGGGTTGGTTTTCTCTTTGGCGTGGGGTTGAGATATCCCGGTGTTGTTTGCTCTTGGTGTGGCCTGGGTCTTGTTTTCTGGGGGCTTGTGTGGGAATGCTTGGATCCCACTGGGTTGGGGGTTCGTGGGGGGGCTGGGCCCCCCCCTGGAGAAATTCCCCTGTCGGGGGTCTGCTGGGTGGTGGGGGATGTTTTCTTGCTGGTGGGTTTGTGGTTGCTGTTCCACTGGTGTTCTGGGCTGAGATCCTTAGAATTCACTGAATTCCCCTTTTGAGGGTTGGTATCCACTGGTGTTGGGCTGTTCTGGGGGGGGGCTGGCGTGGGGTGGCTGTGGTGTGCTGGGAGATCACTGTCTGAGATCCACTGGAGATCCCTGGCTGGTTCTCTGGGGGGGGTGCCTGGGGGGGTGGAGAGGATCCACTGTGGGTTGGGTGCTGGCTGTTGGTTCTGGCTGCTGGTGCGGGGAGATCCACTTTGACTGTTGCTGCTGGTGTGGGTCTTGTGTGGGTCTTGTCTGTGTGCTGGGTGATCCCTTGTGTGTGGGGGTTGGTTGGGTTTCTTGCTTGGGTCTGGGTCGCATATATCCACTGTGCTTGGTGGCGGGTCGTTGGAGATCACGTTGTGGGCTCTGTGGCTGTTGCTGGTCGGGGGAAAAAAAAAATCCACTTGGGTGCTGGCTGGACTTCTGGTCTTTGGCTGGTTCGATATCCACTGTCCCACTGTGCTGTGCTGGTTCGTGGCTGTGGCTGGATCACTGCTCTGGCTGGGTCGGGGGGGTCCTGTTCTGGGGTGGTCCTGGTCTGCTGGGGAGATCCACTTTGTAGTTGTGTTCTGGGTGCTGGGGCTTGGCTGTGGCTGGCTGTGTCCTTGGGCTGGCTGCTGCTTGGGTTTGCTTCGTGGGGCTGTTTCGGTTGGGTGTGTCACTGCTGGGTGATCCACTGGGTGGATATCACTGGGGGGGTCTTTTCTTGGCTTGCGTTGCTTGTGCTGTAGCTCACTGTCTTGGTTGTGGGTGTCCCTAGCTGCCTTTGGATCCACTGGCGGGGTGCTTATTCCACTTGTTCTGGTTCTTTTCGTGGTTGGGTCTGGTGGGCTCCACTGGTGTGTGGTTTTTTGCTTGGCTGCTGGGGTGGTCGGGCTCCCACGGCTGGGCTTGGCTGTGTTGAGATCCACCGGGTTGATCCCACTTGGGGTGCTGGTGTCGGGAGATCCACTGGGCTGGTTTGGTCTGGGCTGGTGGCTTTGGTGCTGGGTTAGCATCCCCTGGCTGGTTCTGGGTCTGGGCTGTTCTTTGGGTGCTGTGGGCTGGCGGTTCTTGTGGGGCTGGGGTGTGCTTTTGTGGGCTTTGCTGGTTGGTGTGTTTTGGTCTGTGTTGTTGGGGTCCCCCTGCTGTTTGTTCTTGTCTGTGGTCTAGATCCACTTGTTGTTCTGGGAATCACTTGGTTCGAATCCAACTGGTGAAGATCCACTGTGTGTGGCTGCATGAGGGTGAGAATCCCCACTGGTGGGTGGGTGAGATTCCACGGGTGGTTGTCGTTGGTGTTCTGGTCTGGGGGTTGGGCTGGTTGGTTGAAATAGGAAAATCCACTGTGTGGCTTGGTTCGTGTTGTCGACCACACTGGCGTGCGTTGTCTGTGTCCTTGGGGTGGAAAATCCCACATGTGCTGCTTGATCCACTGCTGTCCACTGGGGGCGGGTGTTGTGATATCCATGTGGGGGGGGGGGCTGGGGTGGTCTGGAGATCTTTATAGCCACTGCTGTTCGTGGTGTGGGGGTCCAATTGGTTAGATTCCACTGGTCTGTGGGGGGGGCTTTGGGGGGAGACTGGCCCACCTGGGTGTTGTTATTCCACTGTGGCTTGTTTGGGTGGGCTTCTGGGTGTGAATGATCCACTGTGTTTTCCTTGGGCTGTTTGGCGGGCTGTCTGGCTGCTTGGTCGGTCTGTTGCCTGTTTCTGTCCTATCCACTGCTGGTTGGGGCTTGGGCTTGGTGCTGGAAAAAATTCCCACTTGGGTGTGGTTGGTCTGAAATCCCTGTGGTGGTGTCTGTTTCTGTGTGGGGTGGGGGGGCTTGTGATCCCGTGGCGGTCTGTCCTGGTCTGGTTTTTTGCTGTCGGCTGGGATCCCTGGGATCCACTTGCTTGGGTTTTTCTTGGGGGTTATGGGGGTGTTGGGGACCCACTGGGGCGTCTATCTTTGGATCTGTGTGTGTTCTGTGCTGGGGTGTCTTGGGTTCTGGTGATCCACTGTGAAAATCTCCTGTGAGAATCCACTGTTGTGGTGCTGTTGGAAAAAAAAAAAAAAAAAATCACTTGAGAATCCATGGGGTTGTCTCCCCACTGTCTGGTGGGGTCTTGGTCTGCTGGTTTAGGGGGTCCTGTGGGTTTCTGTGTCCCTGTTGCTGCTGGGGCGTTGGGGGTGATAATCCACTGTTGTTGGGATTCCACTGTGGGTCTCTGCTGGGGCTGGGCTTGCCTGTTTGAGATCAACTGTGGGCTGGTGTTGGTGCTGGCTTGCGGTGGGAGAGATCCACTGGGGGCTTGCTGCGGGGTTGGTGTAGATACCCTTGGGGTTTTTCCACTGTGGTCGTCGTTGGGTGCTGGTTTGTGGCTTGGGGTCTGGTCCTGCTGTGGTCTGTCGTCGGTGGAGCCCCTGTCTTGTGGGTCTCTGTTGGCTGGGGCTTGGGGGTGCTGCTTGTGCTGGGGCTGGGCTGTCGGTTAGATAGATTCCACTGGAGAATCTTATCACTGGGAGATCCACTTCTGGCTGTGTTGGTTTGGGGTGGGGGGGGTCCTGGGATGGATATCCATGGTGGAAATCCCACTGGTCTGGTGTTCTGGTGGTGGGAATCCCCGTGGTTTTTGAGATCCACTTGTTTTGGGGTGGTTTTCTGGAATCCCTGTGTGTGTCGGTTCTGGGGCTGGGTTGGGGGGGAATCCACTGGTGTGGGGATCCACGGGTGGTCTGGCCCTGTTTGTTGGCTGTCTTTTGCTGCTTTGGGGGTGTTGTGCTGTGTTTCCTGGGTTTCCTGTTGTGGCGGTTGGGGTCTGAGAAAGAAAGAACGATCCCACTGTGGCGGAGATCCACTGGGTGTTGGGGAGGGGTGGCTGGTCCCGATGGTGGTTTTGCGGTGGCTTGGTGGCTGGCTGTTGGGGGGTGCTGTTCTTCTGTTACTTGCTTGCTGTTGGTGGGTGTCTGGGCTGCCACTGATTCCACCTGTCGCTGGGCGGTGTGGGGGGTGGTCGCTTGTGCTGCAGCCACTGGTTGGTACTGTGATCCCTTGGAGTCCACCTGTTCCATGGTGGGTTTCGTTGTCCATGGGTGCTGGGGGCTGGTCTCTTGTGCTGGTCTTCGGTGGTGCTGGATCCCTGGGGTGCTCCTTGGGGTGGGGCCGTGGGGTGGCTGTGGCTGTTGCTGTTTTGGGTGGCTGGCGTCATCCACGGGTCTGGGTGGGTCTTTGCCACTTGTGGGGAGATCCACTGGGGTTTTGCTGGGGGTAGTTGTGGTCGCTGGGGGTCTGGTCTGTTTGGGGCTGGCAATCCACTGGGTTGTGGTCTTGTCTGGCGGGTGGCTGTGTGGGGGGGTCGGGGGCCACTGGTCGGGCTGTCTGGGTGGGTGGGGTTTGGACTGGGGGGGGGGGCTCTGTTATGGTGGGCTGGCTTTGTTTTCTGTGGGATCACTGGGGGTGGGCTTTTCTGCTTGGTGGGTCTGTTGTAGAGAATCCAATGGGGGGGTTCTGTCGGCTGTTGTGGTGCGGGATCCACTGGGGGTCTGGTTTTGGGGTGTGGCTGTTGGGGGTTCTGGGGGGTCTGGGTCTGGAGTGGGGGGGCTGGGGCTTTTTGGGGTGGGAGGATCCACTGCTTTCTGGGGGGGGTGTGGGTCTGTCTGGTCTGTTCCTGTACTGGGTCACCCTGGCTCTGTGGGTGGGTCTGGGGGGTCGTGGCAGATTAGATCCACTTTGGCTGTCTCTGTGGGTTGGGTCCGTTTGGTTCTGGCTGCTTGGCCTGGCTTGGTGGGTTAGTATCACACGGGTCTTTTGTGGTGGGTGTTGTGGGTACTGGTTTGGGTTTTTTGTTCTTACATGGTTGTATCCACTGGGGTTGGTGCTGGGCTGGGCTGGGGCTTGGTTTGGGTGTATCACTGTCTGATCCACCTGTCATGTTTCTGTGGTCCGTTCGGGGGTTTCTGGCTTGGGGTGCTGGTTCCACTTGGGTTGTGTGCATGTTGTTGGTGTTTGGGGCGGGGGTGGGCTGGCTGCACTGTTGGCTTCTGGGGCCCCTGCTGCGAGGATTCCACTGTCATCCCTGTTCTGTGAGAATCCACTTGGGGGGCCCAACTTGAGTTCTGTCTGGGGTGGTTTGTCGGGGCGTTTGGGTCTGCTGTTCTGGGGGTGTGTGGGTTTGTTCCACTGTCCTTAGGGGCTTGTTTTTCCTGGTTCGGTTGGCTGTCTGGTTCTGTGTGGTTCGCTCTGGAGATCCCACTGGGTTTCTGGGGTGCTGGGTGTTCTGTGTGTTGGGGTTCCACGCGTTGGGCTGCTGGTCTGGTGGTTCTTGGGTCTTTTGCCACTGGGTTACTGTTTCGGGGGGTGTCTGGGAAATCCACTTGCTGTGTGGGTATTCCACTGGTCCTGGGGGGGTGGGTGGTGCTGTCTGTACCTTGGGTGGGGGCTGTCTGCTGGTCCCTGTGTGTGGTGGTGCTGGCCGGATCCCCTGTGCTGTGATCCACTTTGTTTCCTGTGGGTAAAATCCACTGTCTGGTTCCAACTGTTTTGTCTGGCTTGGCTGTTCGTTGGATATCCATGTTTTTTGTTCGCTGGGGTTGTATCCACTGTGGGGTTCCTGTCTGGGTCTGTCGTGTCGGGTTGTTCTGGAGATCCACTGTCGTTATGTGGTTTCCTGGGGGGTGCTGGTTGGTTGTTCTGGTTTTTGTAGCTCCACTTGGTTGTGGGCTTAGGGTTGTTTTCTGCGTGGTGTTGTGCTGGGTGTCTCGGGCTTGTGTGCTGGACCCCTGTGGTCTGTCTGCTGGGGTTTCGTCTTTCCTGTCTTCTGGCTGTGGGTCTGGGGGGCTTGGTTGTTTGTGTGTCTTTTGGGTGTTTGTTGGTTGTCCTGTTGCCACTGTCCTTGGGGCTGAGAAAAGAAGTCCCACTGGGTTCTGGGGGTGGTGGGTTGATCCACTGTGTGAAAAAGACATGATCCACTGGGGGGTTCTGGCTTGTGTGTGGGGCTGGGCTGGGGGCTGTGTTGTTCTTGGGATTCCCATGGGATCACTGGGGTTCCTGCTGGGTCTGGGGGGAAAATCCACTGCTGGTTGGAGATCCAACTGTGCTTGTTTGGGTGATAGATCCACTGGGTTATAGAAGAAAATCCACGTGTCTGGGCTGTCTGGGGGGTCTGGGGGCGTGGGGGTCCACTGCTGTATATCCCCTGTGCTCTGTGCTAGAGATCCACTGGTCCTGGGGGTTGGTTAGATCCACGGGTATCTTGCTTGCTTGAGTTCTGGGGCTGGGTCTGGGTGGGTTTTTACTTGTGGTGGTCGGGGGGCGTGTTGGAGTGCTGTGGTTTGTCTGGAAATCCCACTGGGTCTTGGTTCCTGTGGGGAGAATCCACTGGATCCACTGTTATCCTGTGCTGGCTTGGGTGTGGCTCTCGTTGGTCTGGGTGCTGGTATATCCCCTGCTTGGGTGGGTGGGTGGGGGTCTGGTTCGCTGGGGTTTGGGGATCCACTTGTTGGGATGGTGGGGAGATCACTGGTGGTTTTCGTGTCGTGGCTGGGGTTTTCTGCTGTTGGTTTATAATTATCACTGTGGGGTTCCTGCTTGTCCACGGGTTGCTGCTGTGTTTCTGGGGGGTGTTGGGGGGGCTGGGGGGGAATCCATGGGGTGTGGCGTTCTTGGATCCCTGTTGGCTGGTTTGGTCTGGGTCGGGGGTCTGGGGGACGGATCCACTGTCTGGTCTGGTTGGGTTGTTAGTGGTTTGTTGTTGGGTTCGGGTTGTGTGTCCTCTGTGTTTTTGTTCTGCGGCCACTGCTGTGGACCTGGGTGTTCTGCTTTTCCCCTTCGTTTGTGTGTGCTGTTGTTGTTTGGTTGGTTTCCACTTGGGTGTTGATCCCACTTGGTCTGGCTTGAGATCCACTGTGTGGGCTGTTCTGTGTTTTTCTCTGCTCATATCCCGCTTGGTTTTTCTGTGTTCTTTGGGGTGTGTGCTGGGGTTGTGTTTTTTCTGGCATGTTCGTTATTCATTTGTGTCTTGGATCCCTTGAGTGCTGTGGCTGTTTTTCTGTGGGTGGGGTTGGTCAATCACTTCCTGTGTAGGCGACGATCCACTTCTGCTGTGGTGTTTTGTGACATCTCCCCTGGGTGTGTGTTTCTTTCCACGTGCTTTATTAGGTTGTGTTTCTGTGTCTTCTTGTCGGGTGGGATCCACGTGTGCTGGGGGTTGGGGGCTTGGTCCCCCCTGATATCCCTGTCTGGTCTGGGTTCTGTCGGTGTTGGGCTGGTCGGGTGGCTGGTCTGGAGATCCCACTGGTTGCTGGTTGTGGTGGTTTGTCTGCTTGTGCTGTGTTGGTCCTGTGGTTCTGTCTGGGTGTACTTGGTGTTGGTCGTCGAGTGTCTGGCTGTTGCTTGTTAGGTGGGGGGTGTGTTGGTTTGTTGGTTTTGGGCTGGTGGGGGTTGTCTTCTTTTGTTTTTGGGGGGTTGTTGGTGCTTTTTGGGGGGAGGGGGTGGTTGATATTAGCAAATCTATCCCCTGCTGTTTGTCAGAAATCCACTTGGGGGTGTGCTTGGGGTAGATCCGTGCTGGGGATTCCACTTGTAGATCCACTTGCTTGGGGGCTTGCTGGGTGGCTCTGTCGCTGGCTGGGTTGCTTGGTGGTTTTGCTGTGTGGCTGGCTGGGTGGGGGTGGGGGGGGCGGGGTTGTGTTGGTCGCTGGGTTGCTGGCTGGGTGGGTTCTTTTGCTTGTGTGGTGCGTGTGGCTTGTTTTGCTGGTTCGGCTGTTCTGGGGCGCTGTGGTTGCTGCTTGGCTCTGGAGGGGTTGGGTGTGCTGGGTCGTGCTTGGGCTCACTGTGGACTCCACTGGTGGGGGGTTGTGTGCTTGTTGGCTGGCTCTCCAGGTGTTTTGGGTTTGGCTTGGGTCCCCTGTCTGGTGGGTTGTTGTCTGGGGTTTGCGTGTTTTTTTGTCTTGTCTGGTCTGTCTTGTGTCTTGGGGTGTTTGTGGTTCTGGGTAGTCTGTAGATTCCACTGTGTGGGGGTTCTGGGTCCTGCTTGTTTTTCCACGCTGCTGGGTGGTTGGGGTTTGTGGGGGGGGGGCTGTTTTGGGTGGGTCTGGATCCACTTGTTCTGCTGTCTGTTAGTAGACTCCACGATTTGTTCTGTCGTCTGTTGTCCTGTTGTGATCTGGTTTCTGGTTCTGTTCCTGGCCTTCCTGGGGTGCTGGCTGGGTTCCACTGTTCTGGTTTGTGTGGCTTGGTGTGTTTTGGGCTGCGGTTGTCTTTTGGGTAGATCCCCTTCTTTTTCTGTCTGGTGCTGCTTTATGGGTGTCTGGGTGTGGGGGGGTGTTGCTGTCTGTGTGATTATCCCCACTAGTGGGGGGTGGGGAAGAGAGATCCCCTGGTGTTCTGCTGGTCATTGCTGTGGTCTTAGAATCCCCTGGTGGGTCGTGGTTCTGGTAGGTAGATCCACTTTCTGGCTGGGGTTCTGTTCCCCTTGTCTGGGGGGCTGGGGGTGTTCTGTTGTTGTTCTTGGGGCTGTGGTGTGGGGCTGTCGGTGTCTGGCTGGGGTGTGTGGTGGAGAATCCACTGGTGTGGGCGGTCTGTGTCCTGGTGGGTTTCGGGGTTTTGTGTCTGGGCGAATCCCCTGGGAGATCCCTTGGGGGTGTGGGTGGCTTGTGTCTTGGTTTGGAGTGTGGGTGTATCCACTGCTGTTGGTCTGGGGGGCTGCTAGGTTTCTGTTGGTGGTGGAGATCCACTTTGGTCTGTTTTGTTTGGCTGTCTGTCTGTAGGGATCCACGGGTCTGGTGGGGCTGCTGGGTCGGTGATCCACTGGGTGGTGGGGGTCTTGCCTGTGGTCTGCTGGTTGGGGGTTGTAGCCCACTGCCTGGCTGCTTGTTCTGGTCACTTGGGGTCTTGGAGAAGGCGATCCCACTGTGGGGGTCCTGTTTGGGGGTGTCTGTGTGGGGTTCCCTTGGTTTGTGGTTTTGTCTGGTTCTTGGGGGAAGATATCCACTGTTGGGTGTTTTTTGCTGCCTGGGGGTCTCTGTCTGGGTCGTGTCTGTTTTTACACTTCGTCTTGGGCGCTTGGGGGGGGGCTGTAATCCACTGGAGATTCCCTGGGCCTGTTGGTGTTTGGGCTGGGTCTGTGGGCTGTTGGTGGTGTATCCACTGTCGGCTGGTGGGGGGCTGTCTGTGGCTTGCTGGCCTGTGGGGTTTTGCTGTTGTGTTCTGGTGGGTGGTCTGGGTGAATCCACTGGTTCTAGCAAAATAAGGAAAAGACTGTGTCTGTGGTGTTGGTGCGAGATCCACCTGCTGGTTTTTCTGTGTCCTTGGGTTCTTGGCTGGGAATCCCCCTTTTGGGAGATCCCGGGTGCTATCTTTTGTGCTTGGCTGTGGTGTGTCTGGGTTTTAGTTGTGTGCTTGCGGGCTGGTGGTTTTCTGTGTTGGGGCTGTGGTGGAGAATCCACGGAGAATCCCTGTCGGGGGTCTGGTCTGTGCCTTATTCCACTGTTGTGCTGTGGTTGATGGGGGTACTGGGGCGGTGGGGGGTTTGTGGTTTTTCTGTTTGGTGGCCTGCTTGTCCGGGTGACCCCTTGGTATTGGCTGTTCTTTGGGGGTGGCTTGGGTTTCTGTTTGTTGGTGTATAATCCCTTTTGGTTTTTTGGTGGTTTGGGTTTCTCTCCCTTTTGGTGTGTTGGGTTTGGTTGGGCTGCCTGTGCTGTCTGGTTTGATACTCCCCCATTGTGCTGGGTGGGGTCTGCTGTGGGCTGGGTGGTGGGTCCTAGTGGGTGGTCTGCTTTCGGTCCTGGGTCTGTGGGTTGTCTGGGGCTGCTTTTTGGTTGCCTGGGGGCTGGTCCCTTGCTTTGTTCCTGTGCTTCTGGTCTGTCGGTGCCCTGGGTGGAAGATCCCCGGGGGGAAGCCACTGGGGGTGCGCTGTGCTGGAGATCCACTGCCTGTTTGGGCTCTGGGTTCTGTCTTTGTTGTTGGTGTAGAATCCACTGGAAAAAAAATTTCCACTGTCGGGGGGTGTGCTTGTGTGTGGTAGGATCCCACTGGGGGGGGGTTCTGCTTTGGTTGGTTCCTCCTGCTCTGGTTCTGTGGGTCGGTGGGTGGTTTGTTGTCTGGTCTGTGGCTTGATGGGCTGGCTGTGCTTTGTTGGAGATCCCCTGGTCGTTTCTTGTTGCTGGTCTTGGGTTTGTTTGCTGTCCTTGTCGTTGTATCGATATCCCTGTTTCTTGGTTTTTGTGTGTGGCTGGTGGGTCGGTGAGAATCCACCTTGGTTGTTGTCTGGTATATCCACTGGTTCTGGGGTGAAATCCCCTGTGATAATCATCCCACTGGTGGTTTTTGGCTTGGGTTTTTTCTTTGGGCTGGCTGACTGCTGTTCTGGGTGGTCTTTGTGCTGTGGGCTGGGTGTGGGGGGTCTGGTGGGGTGGGGCGGTGGTAGGGTCTGTTGTTGTGTGGGGGGTTCTGGGGTGGTTCCTGGTCTGGTCTTGGCTTGGTATCCACTTGGTGGTGGGGGGGGCTGTTGGGTTGTGTTCTTGGGTTTTCTTGGGTGCTGGTCGCGCCACTGGTTGGGTGCTGCTGGGCGTTGGCTGGGGTCTGGTCGTGGCTTTACTGGGGTGCTGTTGTTCTGATGGTTCTGGGGTTGTATTTCATCCCTGGCTTGCTGAGTCTCCATGTTCATGTGCTGGGGGGGTGTTGTTTGTCTTGCTGTGGCTTTTCGTCTTGTGGGTTTCGCTGGCGGTGTGTGTTCTGCTGGTTCGCTTTTCGGGGTTTGTGTCTGTGGGTTGGCATTCCACTGCTCTGGGGGTTTGTTGGGCGTGGGTCGATGCGGGGGGGGCTCTGGTGATAGTCACTGGGTGGGGGTCTTTTGGTGTTTCTTGCTTTGTGTCTCTGTTGGGCTGTCTGGGCCTTGGGTGGTGGGGGGGTGTCCCTGCCTGCTGTTTTGTTTCTGGTTGGGCTGTGTGGGTGGGGTTTTGGTGTTGGGTGTGTGTTCTGTGTGTGCTGGATCCACTGGGGTTGCGGGGGAAATCCACTGTCCCTTGCTGTGCTGGTCTGCGGTGATCCACTGAGATCCACTGGAATCCACTTGTGAGATCCACTGCCCTGGGGGTGATATCCACTGGGGAGTGCTGTTTGGCTGTTGTGCTGGCGGCTGGGTGGTCTTGTTGTTGTAATTCCACCTGTGTGAGATCCACTGGTCTGTTTGCGGGTGGGGTGCTGTCTGTTCGCTTCTGCTGGGTGGGTGTTGGGAGAGAATTCCACGGGAGATCCCTTTGGTGGGGTGTGGGTTACTTCTGTGGTGGAATCCACTGGTGTGTGCGGGGGGTGTTGTTTGTCTGGTCTGTTACTGCTGTGTGGGTGGTTTGCTGCTGTCTGGGTCTTGTGTTGCTGTGGTGTTTTGGTTGGCTGCGGGGTCTGGTTTGTTGGTGAGAGACCCGTTCTGGTCTTGGTGTGTTGGTGGGTTGGTTGTTTCTTTGGGCTGTGTCTTCTGTGTTTTTGTGCTGTTTAGATCACTGTCTGTTTCTGCTGGGCTGCTTCTGGACATCCCCTGTTGGTTTTTGTGGTGGCTTTGGTGTCTGTGGTTGTGGCTTGCTGTGGTCCTTTTGTCCTGGTCCTTGCTATCCCCCTTTGTCACTGTCGCTGTGCTGTTGGCTGTCGTCGTGTTCTGTAGAAACCACTGTTGTTTGGGGGTCTGGTGGGTTGGTGTTCTGTTGTCTCTGTTGTTTGTGATCCAATGCTGGTTGATCCCACTGCTGTTTCCCACTTTTCCCCTTGTGGGGTGGGGTCTGTTTAGATCCTGCCTTGGGTGTGGTTGTCTGCCGTCTGGTCGGGGTCTTGTGCTGTAGATCCCCGCTTGGTTGGGTTGTGGGGGCTTGTGGGAATCCACTTGTGGGGGCTGTCTGCGTGTGGGGCTGGGCTGTCTGGGGTGTGAATCACTTTGTTGGTTTGGTCTGGGGAGGGTTTGGCTGCTGGTGGTTGTGTGGTGGCCAGCTGGGTCTGGGTCCTGGGGGCTGGTGTGGGGGGTTGGGAATGAGATCCACTTTGGCTTTCTGTTTTGGGGGGCTGGTCCGGCTTGGCTGGTGTTTGTTTTTCCTTGGGTTCTGTGGTCGCTGGCTGGTGTCTGTCTGTTGGGGGGTTTGGTGGGTTGTCGTTCTTGGGTCCTGGCTGACTGGTGTGAGAATCCACTGGGGCTGGTTGATCTGGTTGTCATGTCTGTGTTAATCCACTGGCTCTGGTCTGTGCTGGGTTGGAGATCCACTGGGTGGGCTGGTGTGGAGATTCCACTGTGCTGTCCACTGGCTGCTGGGTCTGGGAGTGGGGGTCGTGGGGTGGGCAGTCCCTGTCTTGGTGGATCCTTGTGGTGTTCTGGGTGATCCCCGGGCGGGTGCTTGCTGTGTTGGGGTTGCTGGTGGGTTCTTGGTCGGGATGCTCCCTGGGTCTTTGTGTGTCTGGTGTTCGGGGGGGCTGCTGCTGAGATCCCTGTTTGGGCTGCCATGGTGTTTCTGTGGGGATCCACGCTTTGCCTGGGCTGGTGAGAAATCCACGAAGATCCACTTAGCTGGGTCCTGCGGTATTGGGTGGGTTGGGTTCTGGGTATACTGTCGGGCTGTAGATCCACTGGGGTGTCTGTCTGGGCTAGCTGGGGCCGGTGGTATATAGATCCACTGGTCTGGGTTCTTGGTTCCACTGCTGGCTGTGTTTCTCTGGGTGTGTGTTGTGTTGGGTTCTGGCTTGCTGGGGGTTCTGTTGGGGGGCTTTGTCTGGGGTGGGCTTGGGGGTTCTGGTGTGGCGTGTCTTGGTGTTGGGGTTGTTGTATCACTGGCTTTGCTTGGGTTGGTTGTGTCGGGGACGTTTCTTCTGTGGTGGGGCTGGGGGGTGCTGTGAGGTCCACTTTTGGGTTTTTCTTTGGGTTTTTTGTTTGTATTAGGTCCCTCGTCTGGTGATTTCTGGTCCTGGGTGTTGTCATTGATGATATCCCTGGGTTGGGCTGTCGTGGATTGGGGCTGGCTTGCTGGTATCCACGGGTAATCCACTGTTGTTTGTCTTGGGGGTGACCACTGGTCCTTGGGGGGTCCATCCACTGGCTGGCTGTAGTTGGCTGGTGTTTCCACTGGGGCTTTGTAGATCCCTGGGCTTGGCTGGGCGAATCCACTGGCTGGGGTTTCTGCCCCTGATGGGCGCTGCTGTGTGGGGGGGTTGCTGGGATCCACTGTTCCTGGGGTCTGGGTTTTCCACTCTGTTGGGGCCGTGGTGCTGTTCTCCCTTGGTGGATGGTGCTTTGGTTGGCTGCTGGGTTTCTGGTTGGGCTTGGTGGCTGTGTTGCTTTGTTTCGTGGGGCGGGAGATCCACTGGTGTGGTTAGTTGTTGGTTCTGTGTTGGGTGCTTGGTTGTACTGGGCTGGGTGTCTCTGGCTGGTAGATCCCTGTGGGTTTTTGTCTGGTCGCTGGCTGGTGCTGAGATCCACTGTCTTGCTTGATCCCACTGGGGTAGATCCACGGTGTGGATTCCACCCACTGCTTGGGATATTCCACTGTCTGGCTGGTGCTGTTGTAGAAAATCCACTGGGGTGAATATCACTGTTTGCTGCTTGCTGTCTGTTCTTTGTCTGCTTGGGGTTTGGCTGTTAGAAAATTTTTCCACTGGGGTAGATTCCACTCGACTCCCCTGGGGTGCTGCTTGTTGTTGGAAGATCCACTGTCTGTGTTGTGGCTGTGCTGGTTTGTGTTGTTAAGAGCCACTATTTCGGGGTGTGGTCGGGTGGTCTGGTTCTTGCTTGTGGGCTAATTGATCCACTGGGCTCGGGGGTTTTGCTGCGGTGGTCGGGCGGGGATCCACTGGTTGTGTTTTCTGGGTGTTGGTGGGGGGGTCTTGGATCACTGTGTGTGGTGGGGTGGGGGCTGTTTTTCCACTGGGTATTAGAATGATCCACTGATTCCCTGGAGATGAGAATTCCCACTGGGTTCTGGGTGGGCTGGGGGGGGGGCTGGTGTGTGCTGTGGGGGGTGTCCCACTGCTGGTGGTCTTGGGTGGAGAATCCAACTTTGGGCTTTGGGGTTTAGATCCACTGGGGTTTGTTCTGCATGGGGCTCTGGCTGGGGTTTGGGGGTCGATCCACTGTCGGGGATTCCACTGTTCCCTTCTGGTGGTTCTGGGTGTGTCTTGTGGTTTGGGTGGGAATCCACTGTCTGGCTGCGGGGGTTTGTTTAGAATCCCCGGATGTCTGTGGGGCTGTTTGGGAGATCCTCTTGGGGTGCTTGTCTGGGGTGGCTGGTCGGGGGGTTGCTTCCTCTGCTGTCGCTTTGGGTCTGTTTGTTGGTTGGCTTGCTTGGCTGGGGCTGTGTTCGGGGTTGTGTGGGGTTTGTTTTTGGTTCCACTTTTTCGATCCACTGCTGGCTTTTCTTTTTGTCTCTTGTCTGGGTTGCTTGTTGTTTTTGTTTTCTTTGTTTAGATCCACTGGGGGGAACCACTGTGCTGGGGGGCTGGGTTCTCCTGTTGAGATCCACGGGGTTGGTGGTTCTGGTTCTTGGTCTTGGTGGGCTGGGTGCTTGGTGTCTGGGGGTCCGTCGCTCTGTTGGGGGGGTTTGACGATCCCTGGCTGTGTGGGCTGGCTGGTTTGGGCTGTCTGTGGTGGTTATCATCCACTTGTGGGAGATTATAGATCATAATTCCACTGCTGGCTGTGTTCTGTGCTGGGGTGTGGGTCATTGGGCTTGTTTTTGTCCTCCTGCTTTGTGGTTTCTGGTTGGGGTGTGGGGCTGGCTTGGTGGGGGTTTGTCTTGGTGTTCCCTGTTGGGTGTCTTGGCTGGGGTGTGGTAGATCCCTGTGTACTTCTTTGTGCGTGCTGTGTGTTGGTGGGGTGGTGTCTTTTTCCTGGGGCTTGCTGCTGTGGGGTGGTTGGGCGTGGTCAATCCCTTTGGGTTCTGGCCTGGTGGGTTCTGGCTGTCTGTTATCCCCTGGGGGTGGGGGGGGGTGTTTCTGGGGTGTCTTGGGGTCGGGGATCCACTGGTCCTGTGTCTGTTGGCTGGCCTGTGTTCTGGGGGGTCTGCTGTGCCTTTGTAGGATCCACTGTAGAGAATCCACTTGTTTGGGGCTGGGGTTCCTGGTTGTCTTTGGGGGTCGGGAATCACTGGAGAGATCCCTTTTGTCTGGCTGTCTGGTCTGTGGGGTCTCTTGTCTGTGGGGTCTGTTGGTGCCACTGGGGTATCCACTTGGGGTTTTATATCCACTGTGCTGTCTCTGCGTGGTATCCCACTGTTGGATCCACTGGCTTTCTGGGGGTCGTTTTCGTGCTTGTGTTCGTCTGGGCTGGGGCTGGGGTGTGAAAATCCACTTGCTTTCGGATGAATTAGATATCCACGGGTGGTTGGGGGGGATGTCCGGGGGCTGTGTCGGGTTGGGTCTGGGTTCGGGGGGCTGGGGGAGAATCCACTGTCTGGGGGGGATCCACTGGGGGGCGGGGAGACCACTGCTTGTTTTGGGTCCTGGTAATCCACCTTGATATCCACATGTTGTGGTTTGTCGGGCTTGTCCTGGGCCGTGAATCCACTTCTGGGTCTGGTTGCTGTGGTTCGGGTGTTTGTTGGAGATTGAATCCACTGCTGTGGGTCGGTTCGGGGGGGTCTGGGGGCTGTGGTCGGAGAGATCCACCTGGTGGTGGTCGGGCTGGTCTGGGGGTTGGGGGGGGGTTTTGTGGTGGGTGTTTTTGTGGGTTTTCTGTGGTGTCCTGTCTGGTGGGTTTGTTGCTCTGTGTGTGGGTGGCTTGGCTGGTCGTATATCCACTTGTGCTGTTCTGGCTGGTGGTTGCGGGTTGTCGTTGTCGTCTGTGTGGTGCATTGGGGGTGGTCCTGTGGGCTGTTTCTGGGGCCTGTTGGTGTGGGCTGGGTTTGGGGGTGGAATCCCTGTGGTGTGTCTGGTCTGGGTTGGTTTTCTTGCGGAGATGATCCACTTGGGTGGCTTGGGGGAGATCCACGGCTGTGTTTGGTCTGCGTCCGTCTGGTTTGGTTTGTGCTGTTTCTGTCTGGCTGGGGTGGTATCCCTTGGGCTGCTGGAGATATAATTTTCCCACTTGATTTATTCACTGGCTTGTGCTGCTGGTCGGGCTGGGTTCTTGGGGTGCTATCCACTGGTTGGGGTCGTGGATCCACATGGGGGTGGTGGGGCGCTGGGTGGGTGTTTTGTCTGTGGTGGTTTTGTGGTCTGTGGGTTGCTGGTCTGTGGTGGTTTTGCCAAGGCTGGTGGCTGTGGCTGGTGTGTCTGGGCTGTTGGGGTGTCTGCTGGGTGTCATGTGCTGGTTTGGTCTGTTGGTCTGTGGTGGCTGCTGTCGTGGGGTACTCTGTGTCCCTTTGTGTCTTGGCGGTTTGGCTGATAAAAATCCACTGGTTTGTTCTGGCTGGTGTCGGGTGGTCTTGTTTTGGATCCACTGCTGGGGCGTTCTGTGCCTGTGGTTGAATCCCTGGGTTCGGTGCTCTTGGTGTTTGTGGGTTTCGCTTTTTGTGGTTGTTGGTCTGGTTATTGGATCCACTGTGGGTGCGTTTCTTGCTGGCCGTCTGTCTTGGTTGTGCTGCTGGCTGTTGGTCTTGTGTGGTGTGTTGCTGGCCTTGTGTGCTGCGGTGTCTGTGCTGGGGTGGTGGGGCTGGGGGGGGGCTTTGGTTTTGTGTTGTTGGGGTGTTGTGCTGCTTGGCTGGTGGTGGGTCTTGGTGCTTCCTGTCAGGGGCTTGGGTCTGATTCCCACTGTCTGTGCTGGCTGGGCTGCTGTCTGTGTCCTTTTGGAGTCCTTGGGGTGTCTTGGGTAATATCCACTGTATTGGAATCCATGCTGTCTTGGGTCTGGGGTGTTTTGTGGTGTGTGTTTGCTGGGTGCTTCTTTGTGGGGTCTGTTGGTTGTCTGTTGGCTGTGGGCTGGAGAATCCACTGGGTCTGGTGTTTGCTGGTCGGGTGTGTGGTGGTGCTGGTTGGGGGGTGGCTTTTCTTGATCCACTCTTCCTTTGGGTGTGGTTTGTATCCCACTTGCTTAGATTCCCTGGGGGTGAGATCCACTGGTCGGGTAAGCTATCCCTGGCTGTCTGGGGCAGATCCACTGCTGGGGGGGTGGGTGTGTTGGGATGGACTTTCTTGGGGGTGGGTGTGCTCTGGGTTGGTGAGATCCCCTTTCCTGGATCCCCTTGTCTGGTCCTGCTGGTAGGGGTAGGGGGGGTCGTGGTTGTGGCTTTTCTTTGTTGTCTGCTGGGATATAATCCCTGTCCTTGGGTGTGTGCTGAATGTTGTAGAGAAGATCCACTGTGGTCGTCGTCGGGTGTCTGGTCTTGCTGTGGCTCTGGTCGGAGAGTTCCACTTCCCCTGGTTCTGGGGTTGCTGTCGTCTAGATGGATCCACTGCTGGCTGTGGTGCTTTGTGTCTGGATCCACTCTGGGGGCTGGAGATATCCACTTTCTTTTGTGGTGGTTTTAGATCCACGTGGGGCTCTGTTTGGGTGGTGGCTGGGCTTCGAGGAATCCACGCTGGGTTGTTGTTGGTTGGAATCCACTGGGGGTTGTTGCTTGGCTTGCTGTGCTGCTGTTCTTGTTGCGCTGGGTTCTGGGGGTGTGGTTAGCTATCCACTGGGGGCTGGTTGCTGGGGTGGGTGGGGTTGTTCGGTTGCTGCGGTCTGGGGTTATCCACGGGGGGGGTAGAGATCCACTGTCGTGGTGCTTTTTGTGTGCTAGGGTGTGTTTTGGGGCTGTTGGTCTTTGGGGGCAAATCCACTGTCTGTCTGGGTCTTTGCTGTGCTGGGGTGGGAGGGGGTCGGCTTGGGGGAGATTCCACTTGTGTTGGATCGATCCACGTGGGGGTAGATCCACTGGGGTGCTTGGATTCCCTGTGTGCTGGATGCTCCACTGGTGTGGGGGTGTGGTTTTTTCGGTCTGTGCTGGCTGCTGGCTTGTGTTCCTGGTCTTGTCGGGGGTGTGTGTCTGGTTGGGTGGGTGTGGGGGTGGGGTTGCTTGGGGGTGTTGTTTTCTGGCCTGGCTTTGGGTCTGTGGGTGTTTTGGTGTCTTGGGGGGTCTTGTCTTTCTGGGTCTTGTTTTCTTGTGTCTTGGTAGTGGGGGGTCTTTTTGGTGTCTTTGTTGCAAATCCACTTGGTGTTTCTTTCCTGGTGGTTTGCTTGTGTGGTGTGTGGTGCTGTGACTGGCTTGGTTGTCGGATCCCTGGTGTGAGAAAATCACTTGTCCGGTTGTTGATCCCCTGGGGGCTGGTGGGAGTGGATCCACTGGCCACTTTGTTGTTCTTCTGGTTCTGGGGGTTTGCTGTTTCCCATGCTTGGGCTGGGCTGTGTGCGTTATGTTGGGTTGGGTTTTCTGGAGAATCCACTTTTAGGGGGGGTTGAGAGATCCCTGTTGGATCCACTGGTTTTGGGTGCTGTAAGATCCCTGTCTGTCGTGGTGGGTGGGGGGTTGATCCACTTTTCTTGGTGTTGGGGTCTGTATCAACTTGGCTGTTTGGTGTCCGGGGGGTAGGTCTGGGCTGGGGGGTCTGTTTGTGAGATCCACTGGCTTGGTGCGTTCTGGTGGTCTGGTGGGTCTGGTTTCGGGTTCTTGTCTTGTCGTGTTGGGGGGGTTGGTTGTTTTTGGTGGGCTTTGGTCCTTGTTTTGGGGTGGGGTGTCTCTGTTTCGGGGGATCCACTTGTTCTTGGTGCTGTCGGTGGGTTTTTAGAAGATTCCCACTGTGTGGGTGGGTGGGGTCTGCTTCCTGTTCTTTTTGTGGGCTGCTGGGTTTGGTTTTTCTGGTCTTGTGGCTTGCTGGGTGTGGTCTGTGGGGTGTTGGGTGGCTGGAGATAATAGGATCCACTGCTGGTTGTGGTCTGGGTCTGGGTTGCGGCTGCTTCTGGTGGGTTGGGTGGGGGGGTGTGTTGGGGGTGGGTTGCTGTGGTCTTTGGTTTCGTGGGGGGTTTGGGGGGCTTTGGGGTTTGCCCCTGCTGGACTGTTGGTTATGTGTCCTGTGCTGGGGTGTTGGATATCCAACTGCGGCTTGGGGTGCTGGTTGGTGTTTCTCGGCTGGGATCCACTTGCTGGGCTTTGTAGATCCTGGGGGTTGCTGTTCCTTGTGTGCTGGTGGGGGTTTTTGGGGGTGTGCGGGAGTCTTGTGGTCTTGGGTTGGGGGTCCGTGGCGAGATTCCACTGGCTGGGGCTGGGGGGGCGGGGAATCCACTTTCTTGTGTTTGTGTGTCTTTTGTGTCGTGGGGGTTTCTGTGCCTTGGGTTGGCTGCTGGGGTTGGGGTTGTCTTGGGTTGGGGTTACCCGGTGTCTGGCTGTGTTGGCTTTTGCTGGCTGTGTGGGGTCTAGGCTTGGGTTTTGTGTGGGTGTTTATCCCCTGGGTCTGGGGGGGCTTGGGGTTTGATCTTGGGGGAATATTCCACTTGTGGGGTTTGGGGGTGGCTTGGGCTTGTCTGGTTGTTGCTTTTTCTTTCCTCATCTGGTTGGCGTGTGGGTCTTGCCTGGGCTTTCGGTTATCCACTGTTGGTCTGTTTCTTCATCCCACTGCTTGTTCTTGTGGTGCTGTGCTGGGGGTGGTGGGGGGCTGTTAGGAATCCACTGTCTCTGGTGGTGTGGCTGGTCGAATCCACTGGGGTGTTGTCGGGGGTGGCATGCTGTTGGGATCCACTGGATCCACTGGTGCTCCTGTGCTTGGGTCAGGTCTTGGGTGGGGCTTTGGCTGGTTTGTTGTAATCCCACCTGGTCTTGATCCACTGGTTCCACTGTCGTGGGTGGATCCACTGGGCTTTGTCTGTTGGTGCTGTGTGGCTGCGTGAGATCCACTGGTCGGGGGGGTTTGGGTCTAGATAGTCCACTGTTCGGCTGGGTGAATATCCCTGTGGTGTTGGAGATCCACTGATTATCCACTTGCTGTCCCTTTTGGGAATCCCCTGTTGGTTGGGCGTGGTTCCCTTACTTTCTGTCTGGTCTTGGTATACCCACTGGTTGTGTCCTGGTGTGGGGTTCCCTGTGTTGGTGGGGGTGGTTCCCGGGTCTGCTATTTCCACTGGGTCTGGTGTTTCGTTTCCTTTTTCTGGGGGGCTGTCCCGTCTGTTTCGGTTGTGGTCTGTGTGCTGGTGGTGGGGTGGTTTCTGATGTGGTCGGGTCTGTCTGGGTCTGTGGGGTTGCTGGATTATCCCTTGTGTGAGATTCCTTGGAATCCCTGGCTTGTGTAAGATCCAACGTGTGGGTGGCTGGGCTGTTTTGTGTCTGGGGTGGCTGCGTTTTGGGCTGTTTGGGGATGGGGGGTCTGTCTTGGGGGGTTTGGATTCCACCTGCTTGTGGTCCGGGTGTTTGGTTGCTGGTGTGGTTAGATCCACCTGTTGGCTGGAGAATCCACTGTAGGGTGGCTCTCCACGGTGCTGGGGGCTTGTGGGTTCTGGTGTCGTCTTGTGGGGGTGGTTTCTCCCGGGTTTCCTGGTGGGTAGATCCACTGGAGATTCCACTGTTGATCACGTGTCGGGGTTGTTGGCTGGTCTGGTCTCCGTGGCTTGGGTTCTGGGGGGGCTGGAGGGTGGGCTGTGGGGGTTTCTGGTAGAGATCCCACTTGTCTGTTGTGGGGTAGTCCCCCTGTGTCCTTCCACTGTGGCTTGATCCCTGTTCCCTTTGCTTGGTTGGGGGGCGGTGTGGGGATCCACTGTCGTGTGTGTCGGGTGGTGTTGGGTCTGGCTGGTTGGGAATCCACTGTGTTGGGGTGCCTGGGTTGCTTTGGGCTTGTTTTTTTCTCGGGGCATGGTGGGTTATGATCCCACTGGCTGGGGTTGGTGGGGCTGGGGAGATCCCTGCTTGTTTGCTTTTTCTGGTGGGTTTTTCTGTTGGCTTTTAATCATCCACTGTTTTGGCCTGGGTATTTGGAGATCCACTGTCTCTGGGGGGGGCTGGTTTGTTTTTGTGGTAGGGCTGGTGGTGCTGTTGCTGGGCCACCTGGTTTTTTGGTCTGTGGGATTGGCATCGCTCGTCTGCTGAAATCCCTGGTTGATAATCCCTGGGTGTGGGCTGGCTGGTGGGCTTGCTTGGGAAGATCCAACTGTAATCCCTGGGCTTGCCTGCCTGGGTCTGTCTCTGTGTGCTGGGTGAGATAGACACTTGGTTGTGGGTGAGAATCCACTGGGCTTGTCTTTGTCCTGGGTGTTGGGGGTTTAGATCCAACTGGGTTTCTGTGGTGGGTCCCTGTTGTTGGTTAGAGATCCACTGTGGCTTCTGGGGGGGCTGGGCCTGGCTGGGTGTGCTGGGTTGCTGTGTGATGTCTGGGTCTCTTGTGGTCTGTTTTCTGGTTCTTGGTGGCTGGTCGGGTTGTGGCTTGTTTGCTGCTGCTGTTCCACTTTGTTCGGGTCTGCTGTCCACTGTTGGCGTTGTCGGGGGTGGGGCGCTGTTTGCCCTTTGGTGGCCACTGGTTTGGGTTGAGACCCCTGGGGGTTGTCCGGAGGTTTGTCCGGTGGTGTTGTTTTGACTAATCCACTGGGGTCTGGGCTTGTCCCACCTTGTCGGGGGTCTGGGGTGGTCGGGTTCTTTCTGGCTTGGTTGTTCCTGTCTGCTTGGCTTGGTTTTGGGCGTGGTGGGTCCACCTTCGATTTCGTTTAGAATCCACTGGTGGTCTGGTGGCATGAAGATTCCACTTAGGGTTTTGTTTTGGGGGAGATAAATCCACCGTCTTCCCACTAGTTCTGGGGGTCCACTGGTTGGCGTGCTGTTCTGCTGGTGTTTGTGTTTCGTGGTCTGCTTGGGAATCCACTGTGGGGTTCCGGGTGGCTGGCTGTTTTGGTTCTTGGAGAATCCACTGTGTGTTGGGGGCTGCATTGCTTTCATTGCTGGGTTTTGAAATATCCCCTGGTCTGTCTGGTCCGTGGCTGTAGATCCACTGGGATATCCACTGCTGGAGATCTTCCCTGGGAGATCGCACTTGTTGGGGGGGGTTGGGTGTGGTGGGAGATAGAAATTTCCACTGGGGGCTGTGTCTGGCTGTAATACCACTGGGTGGGTGCTCTTTGGTAATCATAGCCATGGGGTCGGGTGGTCCCGGTGTCTTGCTGCGTTTCAATCCACTGTTCTGTTCTTCCACTGGTGTTGGTTGTATCCACTGTCCTGTCTCCACCTTGAGATCCACTGCCTTTGTTCCCTTCGGTCTTGGTCTGCTGGGTTTCTGTTGGGGGGTCTGTTGCTGGTTGGAATCCCCTGTCGGTTCTTCTGGTTGTCTGGTCTGCTGGCTAGTCCCTGCTGAGATCCACTGGTGGGGGTCTGTGTCTGGCTGCTGGGTGTCGGGCTGAGATTCCACCTGTGTCCTGGTTGTAGAAGTCCACTGGTTGTGGGTGTGGGGTGGGCGGTTTCTGGGCTGGCTGTTGGGGCTGCTGGGGGAGCGTTGGTGGGTCTGATGTTTCAATAATCACTGGGGGGTTTTGTATTGTGGCCTGGCTCTGCTGTGTTTATCCACTGGGCCGGGTGTTTCTGGTTCTGTTGTGGTTGGCTGTTGAGATCCACTGGGTGCTGTCTGGCTGGCTGATCTCCACTTGCTGTGGCTGGGTCTGTGGGCTGTGTCCTTGGCTGTTTAGAGATTATCACTTCCACTCGTGCCGGTTGTGTTCGGCTGTGTCCTTGGCTGGGGGGGCTGGTGCTGGGTGGTGTTTGGTGGTGGCTCCAACCCTGGGGTTCCTGTGGGCTGGGTTGGTTGGTGGGGGTTTGCTGTTGTGTCTGGGGGGCTTGGCTTGCTGTTTGGTGGGGCTGTGCGTTGTGTTTTTTTGGGTCGAGATCCACTGTTCTGGGGTCTGGGGGCTGCTGCTGTGGGGTCTTGGGTCTGTGCGATCCCCTGGGTGGGGTGTGCTGTGGTTGGCTTGCTGGGGTTCCCACTGTCCTTGGGTGGAGATCCAAGGACAGAATCCACTTGGGCTGGGCGGGGTTGGGGTCTGGGTCTGTCTGGTGAGAATCCACTGGGTGTCGGGCTGTCTTGTGGCTGCTACTCCACTGGTTTCCCCTGGGAATCCACTGTCTGGTTGCTTTGGTACTTGTGCGGGGGTGTGGTAGGGCGCCTGCTGGCTGCTGGGTCGGTGGAGATCCACTGGGTTGAGATCACTTGGCTGGGGGGCCTGTGTTGGTTCTGGACGGTCTGTCTTGTGGCTGCTGTGGGTTCGGTGGTGGGGCTGGCTGGGGTGGGAGAAAAGAGATCCACTGCTGGCTTGTTTCGGTGTGTTGTCCCACTTGGTTGTGTTTCTTTCCTGCTGGGAATCCCTGGCTGTGTTTAGACTCCTAATCCACTGTTGGGGCGGCTGTTGCCTGGATCACTGTGAGATACACTGGAGAAATTCACTTGTTCTGGGTTGGGGGGTTGTCTGGGCTGCTCGGTTCGGGGGGGATCCACTGTCTGCTCCACTGTTGGCTGGGGTTGCTGGATCTCCACTGGGGTTGTGAGGGGTTATAGATCCAGCTGGGTCGGCTGTGTATCCACTGGTCTTGTTCGTTGTCTGTGGTTCTCCACTGTCTGTCTTGATCACATGTCGGCTGGTTCTGTCGGGTGAGATCACTGGGATCCACTGTTGTTGGTGTTGCTTGTGGGTTCGTTGTTGGGTTAATCCCAACTGGTCTTGTTCGCTGGTAGTTGCGGTGTTTGCTGCGGTATTCCACTGTGTTTGGCTGGTGGGGGCTGGTCGTCCTTTGGGGGCTGCTGGGGTTGGGTGTGGTGTCTGGGGTGGGGTCTTTGGTTGTTTCTGGGGTGCCACTGCTTTGTCTGGGTCTTGTCGGGTTTGGGTTGTGTGGTGTGGTGAAATCCACTGGGGGGTGGGATCCACTGGAGAAATATCCACTGGGGTTCTGGGATCCACTGGTTAGATCCACTTGGGAAACACTGTGGGATCCACTTGTCCTGCATTGGGGGGGGAAAAAAAAAAAAAAAAAATCCACTTGTGTTCCGTGTTGTGGTTGTTTGGCCTGTTGTTGTGGGTGGGGATAATTCCACTGGCAGGCTTGTTCTGTCATTGTGGCTTTTGTGGGCTGCTTTGCTTGTGCTTTGGTGGGTGAAGATCCACCTGTGGCTGGTTGGTCGGGGGGTGTGTTCTGTCGGGTCTTGGGGATCCACTGTGGGGGCTGTGTGGGGGTGTGGAGAGACCCTGTCTTGCTGTTGGGCTGGTCGTCTGGGATCCCACTGTCCTGGTCGTGGATAACCACTGGTGCTAGTGTCCTGGTAGGCTGTGGGGTTGGTTTGCTGGTGGTGGGCTTGGTATCACTGCTGTGTCGTAGGTGTGTATGTGTCCCCACTGTGTTCTGGTGGAGATCCACTGGTAATCCACTGGGATATCCACTGTGGGGGGCTGGGTGTTTCTGAGATCCCCTGGCTGGTTCTTCGAATCCCACTGCTGGCTGGGTCGGGTCTGTGGCTGATCCACTGTGAGGTTGTGATCCACTGTTTGGTGGGCTGGTGTTGCTTCTGGGTTTCTTTCTTGTTTCTGGGCTGGTGCTTGGGGTCTGTCCCTGTGGATCCACTTTGGGGTGGGGGGGGTATTTAAAGATTTCCCACTGGTTGGGGATAAATTCCACTGATCACTTGTCGCTGGGTGTTGGCTGCTGCTGGCTGGAGATCCACTTGGTTTCCGGTTGTCTTAGTGGTAGATTACCACTGGGCTGGGTCGGGGGATACACTGGGTCGAAGGTGTTGGTGTCCTGGGCTTGCTGGGGGTGGGGGTTTGCTTGCTGGTCCGGGCTTGTATATCACTTCTGGGTTGGGTGGGTTCCTGGGGGGAGATCCACTGTTGTCGGGTTGATCCACTGGGGCTGGTAATCCCCTGGCGGTGGGGCTTGGTCTGGTAGATTCCACTGTGCCAACGGGGGGGGGGTGTCTGTGTTTGTGCTGGGCTGGTCTGTGTTTGCTTGTTTCTGGAGAATCACTGTGTGGGGGGGTGGCTTTTGGTCCACTGTGTTCCAAGTTCCTGGCTGTCGGGCTGGAGGCTGTGGTGTTCTTTGGGATCCACTGTCTGGGCTGGGGGGTGGGTCTGATTATCACTGTGAGAATATAGATCACTGGGGGGGGCTAGGGGGATGAGCATCCACTTGGGGTTTTTAATTCCTCCCACTGTTCGGGGCTGTCGGTGGGTTGCTGGGGTCTTGGGTGTTTGTTGTGGGTCGTCGGGGAATCCCCTGGATATCCCACGGTTTTGGCTGGTTGCTGGCTGGGTCCTTGGGTGCTGGGGTGCTTGGGGGGTGTTTGCTGTTGGGTTTCTGAGGGGTGGTACCCACTGTCTGGTGCGGGTGCGTTTATCACTTGGCTGGTGCGTGGTGTGAATCCACTTGTGCTGGCTGCGGTCGTGTGGTTGCCTGCTCGGGCTGGGCTTGGTCTTGTGGGTCCATAGATCACTGCTGTGCTGGGCTTGGTGCTTGGGGGCTTTGTCGAGATCCACTGGGGTTGCTGTCCCTGGGCTGAGTCTGTTGTTGGTCTGGGCTTGGGGTGTTGTTGATTCCCCTGTTCTGTTGCTGGGTGTCTGTGTTTTTGTGGGTGGGGCTTGCTTGTGTGGGTCTGAGTGTGGGATTCCACTGTGGGGTCGGCTGGATCCACTGTCCGGGTTTGGGGTCTGCTGGCTGGTTGTCTGTTGCTGTTGTGGGTTGTGTCCTGTGGGGGGCCTCTGTATCACACGGCTGCTTGTTTACCTGGGGTCTGGGTTGTTGCTATGGTATCTTGGGGTTCTGTCTTGCGTCTGTCTGTACGGCTGTCGGGGCTTGCTTGTGTTCCTTGTGTTGTGCTGGTTCTGGGTGTTTCTGGCTGGTGGGGGCTTCGTGTCGCACTGTGTTGGAGGTTGTTTTCTGTTGTGGGGTTGTGCTGGTGTTTGGGGGCTTGTTTGGGGTCTTGGGTCGGGTTTCTTGGGTATTGGCTGTGCTGGTTGCGGGTGTGGTCTTGGGCTTGTGGGGTTTGTGCTGTTCTGCTTTGCTGTGTTGCTTGGGGGTCTGTTGTTTTCTGGGGTGTGGTTAGATCCACTGTTCTTCGGGTCGGGGGCTGTGCGTTGTTCTGGTTGTCGGGGTGGTCTGGTGATCCCTGGTGGGGTTTGCGTTGTGTGGTTTCGTTCTGTGTTATCAGAAAAATCACATCACTGGTGGGGTGGTGGGGGTGCTGGGGGGCTGGTCTTGGTCTGGCATGGTGGTGTCTGGGGGGGTGTGTTGGCTGGGCTGGGAGGGGTGGGTTTCTTGGGATCCACTGGCTGTTATCCACGTGGGGTGGTTTGTCTGGGTCTGTGCTGTGGCGTTGTTGTGGGGGTGCTGGCTGGATCCACTGGTGTGCTGGGCTGGGGTCTGTGTGAGATCCACTGTGGCTGCCTTGATCCACACTGGTTCTGCTTGGGTTTTGGTCACGTGTGTATACACTTGTGTCCACTGTTCGTTTGATCCACTTGGGCTGCGGATCCCCGCTGGTCTGCTGGCTGGGGTATCCCCTGGATATCCACTGGGGGGGTGGGGTGTTGGGCGATCCCTGGGTGTGTTGTGGGTTTGCGGTCGCTTTGGTCTGGGCTGTGTGTGGATCCCCTGGGTGAGATCCACCTGGGGGGGTTTCTTTGTTGGTGTGTGGGTGGTGATCCACTGGGGCTTGTCCTTGTTGGCTCTCTGGGCTGCTGTGTGTGCTGGTTCTGGTTCGGGCTGGGGGGTCTGGGTCTGGTTTCTTGGTTCCACTTGTTCTTGGGGGTTGGTTTTGGTCCCATCTTGGGTGTCTGTGGTGTGCTTGCTTGTGCTTGGGGTGGGTTCGTGCTTTTCGTGCTGGGGTTGATCCACTGTGGTTGTGGGGTTGCTGGTTGTTGGGTGGGGGTTCCTGTCTGGTCGTGGGGGCTGGTGGCGGTATCCACTTGATTATTCTAGGGTGATCCACTGGGTGTCTGTCTTGGTGGGGGTGTTGCTGGTGTTTGCTGTGCTGGTGGTGTTTGTCTGGTGGGTGGTTTCTTCGCTTTGGCTTGTTGTCTGTTATCCCTTTGTTTCATCTTTTTGGTCTTTGTTTTCTTGCCACTGGGGTTCGGTCGTTTCTGTGTTTCTCTGGTGTGTGTAGAGCTCCCCTGGGTCTGGTGTCTTTGCTGTGCTGGTTTGGTTTTCGTATCTCCCCCTGTGTTCCTCTGTTATGTTGATCCACTGGTTTGTTTCCTTTTTTTATGTCGGTGTTTTGTGTGTTCTTTTTGTTTTGTTTTGGTTCCTAGTGCTGGGGCGGTGGTGTTTCTGCTGGTCGGGCTGCTGCTGTGTGTTCTGGGGGGAGAGTCCACTTGGTCTGTGGGTCTTTGGGGTCTGGTTGTCGGGCTTGTTGTCGGTGCGCTGCTGGTGGTGCTGTTGTTATAAATCTCTGGGCGGATCCACTGCTGGGTGGGGGTTTGTCCTTGGTGGGGGTGCTGGTGGGGTGATCCACTGGGGTGTCTTGTGCTTTGGCTGGGTTTCTTCTATGTTGGGTTTCTTGTGCTTCTGGGGCATTTTGTTTGTTGTGTGGTTTCTTTGGGGTCGGGGGTGTTGGTCGGCTGGGCTGGCTGTTGGTTTTATTTTTGGTGGCGTGTTTGTTTGCTGTCCTGGTGGTTGGTCTGTTTGGTCTTCTGTCGGTCCTGGGTTGATCTTGTGGGGAGTTTCGGTCTGTATTGCTGTTTCTCGTGGTTTGTGGGCCTGAGAATCCCCTTCTTGGGGGTTTCTGGGTCGGCTGGTTCTGGTGGTCTTGGTCCTGGGTTTGGGGGGTGTGGTGGTGGTATCCACTGGGAATAACCCACTTTCTGCTGCTGTCTTGCGTGTTCGAGATCCCTGGGGGGAGAATCACTGTTTTCGGGTTGTTTTTAGAATCCGTGGGTCTTTCCCCCGGCTCAGATATCCACTGCTGGGGGTGCGGCTGCTGGGTGGGGGGCTGGGGTGTTGGGGGAAGAATATCCCCTTTTTGTCTGGGGGTTGTTGGGGCCTGGGGTTCTGCTGGGTTGTTGTTGGGGTGGTCCTTGGGGTGGGGGTTGGGCTGCTTGTTTCAGTTCTGGTTGGGGGGGGGGGTGGTTGGGGGGTTTCCTTTTTCGTCCACGGTCATCTATCCACTGCTGGTTGTGTTTCGGCTGCTGTTCTGGGGGTTTTGGTGATCCACGTGGTGGGCTGTTGTGGTCTGTCCTGGGGGGAATGGCCTGGGGCTGCTGTGGGTCTGGGTGCTGTTTTTCCACTTGGTGCTTGGGTTATGGGGGCTGGTGCGGTGGGTGTTCTGTATACCACTGCTGGTGTTTGTTGGTTGTAGAATCCGGGGGGCCTGGGTGACGGGTCCCTGGTTAGTTGTGTGTCTTCTGTCCTGGCTGGCTGTGGTGGCTGGTCGCTGGGGTCTGATCCCACGGTGTCCTGTGAGGATCCACTTTTTGGCTGTTCTTTGGTGGGGGTTGGGCTGTGGGGGGTGTTCCACCTGGGGGGCTGTCTTCTGTGGTGCTGCTGGGGGAATCCACTGTTCTTTTCGTGCTGGCTGGGTTCGGTTGGGGCTTGGGTAAAGTACTGTTCATAGCTTGGTAATATACATAACCTGGCTGAACTGCACTGGCTTGGGCTGGTACGGGCTGGAGATCACTGGTCGTTTGGGTTTGGCTTGGTTCCACTTGTGCTGATGGCTGGGCTGGGTTGGGCTGATCCCTGTGGTTCTGGGGTGCTTGGGGGGCTTGGTGTTGGGCGGGGGTTGTTCGTGGTGTGATCCACTGGTTGCTGGTTTGGGTTGATCCATTTGGGTGTGGCTGTTGTGGGGTGGGCTGTTTGCTTGTGCTGTCCTGCTGGGCTGGTCGCTTTTGTGGTTTGTCCTTCGTCTGCGTTTGAGATCCACTGGGGCTGGAATACAATCCCCTGTCTGTCGCCTTGGGGGGGTGCTGGTTCCTGGGGAGTGGTGTCTGCTGGCTGTGTGGGTGGCTGGGTTTGAGGAAAGAGAAAATCCACTAGTTGGGTGCGGGTGGATCCATGGTGTGTTTGTGCCCTGTGTGCTTGGGGGTGTCAACTGGGCTGGGTGGTTCTCCTTGTTTCTGTCTGTGGGGGGAAAAATCCACTGCTTGGTGTTGTGGGATTTTGCTGGTGGGCGTGTAGATCCACTGTGCTGGGGTTGGGGATCCCGGGGCTCTGCTGTGGAGAATCCACTGGTTGGTGGTGGGTTGCTGGGGGGGGTCCTGGCTGGTCAGATCCACTTGGCTGGAAAAATCCACTGCTGGTGTGGCTTTTTGTGGGTCGGTTTTGGTGTTCTGGGGGCTGGGGGGTTGTGGAAATCCACTGGTCCTTGGTGTGATATCCACTTTTGGTTGTGTGTCCGGTTGATTCCACTGGGTCCTGTGTGTGCTGGTCCTGTTTGTTGTGCGGGCTGGTGGTTCTTGGTCTGGGTAGAAATTCCCTTTGGGGATCCCCTGCTGGGTGGGGTGCTTTTGGTTGGGGGACTGGTGGTGGGTGATCCACTTGGGGGCTGGGTCTGTGGTCATGTAGTTCCACTGGTGGTTTTGGGTGTTTGTGCGTTGTGGTGTCTGGTTCTGTGCTTGGGGTTAAATATCCAGGGCTGGGGGTAGATCCACTGGGTTGGGGTGTGTCCTGGGCTTGGGATCCACTGGTTCTGGTGGTTTGCTGGGGGCTGGCTTGTCAATATTACACCGTGGCGGTGGCCACGTCTGGTTGGGTTAGTGCGGGCTTTGGTTATGATCCACTGGTGTGGGTTTGGGTG
>Ga0179591_1457206_pt1 | contig 39318 bp, 54 predicted proteins | sample CZOMad2_1_08_16f_FD_182891 | JGI IMG/M metagenome (GOLD analysis project Ga0179591, IMG submission 182891) | Vadose zone soil fungal communities from Angelo Coast Range Reserve, California, USA - CZOMad2_1_08_16fungal (PacBio error correction) | ecosystem: Environmental > Terrestrial > Soil >...
TCTGGGAAGCCTATGTCTCGGCCTGCGCCGCGGTCTGACGGCGATGCTGGTCGCAGACTTTGAGAGGCGCGCGGGCGGGTCCCGCCAGGAACGAATCACCCATCGCCGTTCACTCGTGTTTCGGCCAATTATGGAATCATGCCGCGGCCACTACGACGGCAGGGGGCGACGTGGCGTTTGTATCTGAACGGCAGCCTGGATGCGCAACGAATCGTCCGGCCGGCCACCCCGCTCGGACGCATTCAACAGCGTCGCTTTCCAGCGCGCTGACTCAACCGGGCGCGGCGGTATTCGTGCGGTATTCTCGATGGAAGCCCGCATCTGGAACTACGCGCGGACGGCGCAATAAGGGCAGATCGCCGATGGCAAAAATCTGGAGATTACTTCCGCGACAGGTCTCCTCGGCCGGTGGGGATTGAACGAAGGCAGCGCACAGTCGCGAACGAACAGCTCGGGCCATAACGTCAACGGCACATTGGTGAACGGCCCGGTTTGGACCAGTGGCTCAGCACCAATTCGGGATCCGCTCCAGTGTTGACGCGCGGTCTTAATCTTCACTCGGCACGCCCACCAGCACGGTCGGTCGTGAGGGACAGACATCGCACGATTTGGCCGGGTGCGATTTGTTCAAGCCGTCCGGAGCCTCATTCCAGCGTGGACGTGAAAGCCGCTTCGACGACGGACAACATCGTCCACCGTAGCAATCTCGGGCCCGATACCATGTATTATTAGCATGTGTTAACGCCGACCGTGCCCCTCGCGGCGTACATGCCCCCCAGCTTCTACTTCGTGACCTCGCCGCGGTCTGGCACCGCGGTGCCCACGCGCTCTGGGCGCTCGGTGACTCGGCACGCAAACGGCCGCGCATATGCCTTGCGTGACGCGTTCTACAGCTTCACCGTACACGCCCCACCGAGTCTCTGCTGAGGCTCGGCGATAATGCCTCCAACACGCACCGATGCCGACTATCAGGGAGGCCGTGGTTCAACGCGTACTCCATCGACAACTGCGCAATTCAGTCCTCTGGCCCCCGCTGGGCAATCCAGACACGAACAGTCCACCGCGTTCTGTGACACGTATCCTTATTTTCAGATGTTCACGCGTGCCGAAGAATGGAGAGCCGGCGCGTCGCGTCGGGACCGGACCATATTACTCCGTTCTATTTTGGAACATCCATTTCATCTGTCTCGACTCGAGGACGGCGACCCGCGCGGCCATGTCGCGATGGCCGCTGGCTGCGCGCCGATCTCCACACGTGCGCTACTGGACCATCTCCTTCTGCATCACCTCCTTACTCGAAATGAATCTCATAAAAAAAATTTCGACACCGAAATCGAACTCATCGAGATGCGGCGAAAACCTTTCTGCCGATTCTTGAGCGGGGGGAGTCGAGTCTCGCCCTCGCCGGACACAGCCACGCCTACGACGTTCCTTCTGCTCGACACCATTACGATTGTGTCCCCACGACCCTCAACTCCACGAACATCATCAGCGCGGGCGGCCGGACGTTTTGCTTCTCCCTTAACCAAAAGCCGTCCGTGCGGAGGCCCACCCTGTCGCGGTTTATGGCCGTGGCGGGTTCATCGGACAAACTTCGGCGGCACGCTGAACCATCCCGGCGAGGTATCATCTCGCTGAACGTTTTCTGGGAGTCGCTCGTGATCGATGTGCTGACCAATCAGAATGACGTCACCTTGTGACAACGCGGCGTCCCGCGGACAACGTTCCAATTCTGAGTCCCTGCTCGGTGTCCGGCGCGCCGAAATGCGCCGAGCGGTCTGGCGGCTGTCGGCATTTGGCTCAGCCAGATTCGTCTCCCTGGCATGACAACGCAGTGATGAAGAAGGATTGAAGTCGACGTTCTGCTGTGGCACCGCTTTCAGCTGGTCGCAACCCTTGGGTTGGCGCCGACAACTTTTCACCTACACGTCTTGCACGAACGCCGGCCTCCTCACGAGAGCGGGCGCGCCATCAACGGGAGCGAGTTTTGGCGAGGGCGACGATCAGTAGGAAAACTGCCGCCGGCATTGCACGCGCGCACGCGGTAATCATCGCGGCGGTTTCGCTGCAAGCCGTTTCGGTGAAAGTTGTCGCGCCACCCCAGGGGTGCGACAGGCTGAAGCTGGTGCCAGCAGCAGAAGCTCGACTCACCTCCTTCTTCATCACTGGCGTTGTCTGCCAGGTGAGACGAATCTGCTGGCCGAAATGCCGAACAGGCCGCCAGACCGCGCGCGCATTCGGCGCGCCGGAACCCGAGCCGGACTTCAGAATTGTGAAACGTGTCCCGCGCGACGGCCGCGTTGCACGAAGGTTGACGTTCACTTATTGGTCCGCAATCGATCACGAGCGTCCATACCATTCACGAGCGATACATCGCGCGGATGGTTCACGCGTGCCGCCCGACGTTTGTCCCGATGAACCCGCCAACGGCATAAACCGCGCCCTGGTTGGGCCTCCGCACCGGCCTGCTTTTGGTAATGAGCAGGGTCAAACGTCTCGCCGTCCGCCGTTGATGTGTTTCGTGGCGTTGAGGGTCGTGGACACTCGTAATGGCTGTCGAGCAGATAGGACGTTCGTGCGTGGCGTGTCCGGGCGAGGGCGAGATCGACCTCCCCCCCGCCTCCATAAATTCGCAGAAAGTTTTCGCGCATCTCGAGAGTTTTCGATTCGGTGTCGAATTGTGAGATCCTTTCGAGTAAAGGGAGGATGAATGCCAGTACGGGCGATGGCCCATCCGCGCAACGTTTGGCCAGATCGGCGCGCAGGCCAGCTGGCCATCGCGCCATTGGCCGCGCGGTTCGCCGTTCAAATCGATGAGAACAGATTGAAATGGATGTTTCCAAATCGAACGAGTAATAATGTCCGGTGCCCCGACGCGACGCCGCCGGCTTCTCCATTCTTCGGCAAGGCGTGAACATCTGAAATCAGGATACGTGTCCACAACGCGTGGACTGGTCCTGTCGTGGTTTGCCAGCGGTGGCCAGAGGACTGAATTGCGCAGTGGTCGCTGGATACTGCGTTGAAACACGGCTCCCTTATAGTCGGCATCGGTGCCGCTGTTTTAGCCATTATCGCCGGCATCAGCCAGAGATCGGTTGGGCGTGTACCGGTGAAGTCTGTGAACGCGTCACGCACGGCATATTGCGCGTCCGTTTGCGTGCCCCGATCCACGACGCCCAGATGCGCGGGGGCACCGCGGGGCCCAGAACGCGCGAGGTCACGAAGTTAGAAGCTGGGGGCACTCGCCCGCGAGGGTCACACGGTCGGCGTTCCCACTGCGTAATAATAAATGGGATCGGGCACGATATTGCTCACGGATGACGATGTGGTTCCGTCGTCGAAGCGTCTTCATCCATCGATCGAATTGAGGCTTGCCGCCGACTGCGGCTGACCAAATCGCACCCGGGCTCAATCGTGGCGATGTCTGTCCTCCACCGAACGACCTGCTGGTGGGGCGTGCCGAGTTGAAGATAAGAGACCGCGCGTCAACACTGGAGCGCGGATCCGAATTGGTGCTGAAGCCACTGGTCCACAACCGGGCCGTTCACCATGTTCTTTGACTTTATTGCCCGATCTGTCGTTCGCGACTGTACCTCTGCCTTCGTTCAATCCCCACCGGCCGAGGAGACCTGTCGCCTGGTAGTCATTCCCAGATTTTTGCCAATCGGCGATCTGTTGCGCCGTCCGCGCGTAGTTCAGATGCGGTTGCTTCATCGGAATACCCGCAAAGAATCCCGCCGCCGCCCCGGTTGAGTCAGGCGCGCTGGCCAGCGACTCCATGTTGATGCGTCCGAGCGGGTGGCCGGCCGACGATTAGTTGCGCCTCCCGGCTGCCGTTCAGATACAAACGCCACGGTCTGCGTCGTAGGTGGCCGCGCATGATTCCATACATTGGCCGAACCCCGCGTGACCCGGCGATGGATGATTCGTTCCTGTCCTGGCGGCGAACCCTCCCGCGCCCTCTTCAAAGTCTGCGACCATCACCGCCGTCAGACGCGCGCAGGCCGAGAAAATAGTTTTCATGTCTTGAGTCAATGCCGTCGGCTTCCGCGCGTCCTTTGCGACCAGGGGGAACGGCATCCGAACACCCAACCGCTGCCGTTGGAAGTGCTGACAACCGGCGCCGTCCGTTTGAAACCGGTTTTCGATGGTGAACTTCGGCGCGCCGAGCGTCGATGCTTACCAAACGTGATCTTAATCGTTTTCACGATCCCATCGATGACATCCCAATTAATTCGGCCGATTCGCCGCCGTCGCGGCGCAGGGTGAGGAAGGCCAGGGACCGAAACGGCGAAAGCCGTCCGAGTTTCGAAAAAAAGAACTTGAGTCGTCATAAATATTTGGTTTCTCCTTCTAACTCCCAAATCGACACGACTCGCATTTTCTTCTGCCAGTGGGGGGGGAATGACCCCCAAGGAGCCATGGTTGAAGCGGTCCTTCGCGCCGGGCTTTGTTACACAAACGGACAACGGCCCATCCTTCCACATGGATACGATCTGGCTGGAACGGAAAGAATTAAGTCCTTTCTGATCACGTTCCCCAGCAAAAATGCTCCGCGCAAGTGCTGGTCAATCATGCAAACACCAGAATCGCGATGAACGTGATCCACAGACTTAATTCTTCAGTTCCCGCCATATCGGTATCCCTGTGGAAGATTGGCCGTTTGGCTCCGTTGTGGTACGCCCGCGCTGGAATCGGATCCGCTTCACATGCTTCCTTGGGGGTCATGCCCCTACTGGCAGACGAACTGCGAGTCGGTTCGATTTGGGAGTTAGAAGGAAAACCAATATTCTGACGACTCAGTTCTTTTTTTTGCGTAACTCGGACTGCTTTCCCGTTCGGTCCTGGCCTTCCTCACCCTGCGCGCGACGGCTGCGAATTTTGGACTGTCCTTCGATGGAGGACGATTACTCACGTTGGTCCGGCATCGACGCTCGGCGCGCCGACTTTCACCATCGTAAACCTGGCCAAACGGCGCCTCCGGTGCAGCACTTCCCCGGCAGCGTGGTGTGGATGCCGTTCCCTGGTCGCAACGGGCCGCGCGGAAGCCGACTGCATGACTCAAGACATGAACTATTTTCTCGGCCTGCTCGCGGTCCTGACGGCGTGCTGGTCGCAGACTGTGAAGAGGGCGCGGGCGGTCCCGCCAGGAAACGAATCATCCCATCGCGGTGTCACGCGGGTTTTCGGCCATGTATGGAATCATGCCGCGGCCCACCTACGACGGCCACGACGTGCGTTTGTATCTGAACGGCAGCCTGGAGGCGCAACATCGTCCGGCCGGCCACCCCGCTCGGACGCATTCATCATGCGTCGCTGGCCAGCGCGCTGACCTCAACCGGGGCGGCGGCGGATTCGTTGCGGGTATTCTCGGATGAGCCGCGCATCTGGAACTACGCGCGGACGGCGCAATCAGATCGCCGATGGCAAAAATCTGGAGATTACTTCCGCGACGGTCTTCTCGGCCGGTGTGGATTGAACGAAGGCAGCGGCACCGTCGCGAACGACAGCTCGGGCCTTAACTCGTCAACGGCACATTGGTGAAACGGCCCGGTGTGGGACCATGGCTTCAGCACCAATTCGGATCCGCTCCAGTGTTTGACGCGCGGTCCTTATCTTTCAACTCGGCACGGCCCACCAGCACGGTCGGTCGGTGGAGGACAGCACTCGCCACGATTGGCCGGTGCTATTTGTTCAGGCCGTCGGCAGCCTCAATTCCGAGCGTGGATGAAGTCCGCTTCTACGACGGAACACATGTCCACCGTGAGGCAATCTCGTGCCCGATACCATTTATTATTACGCAGTGGGAACTCCCGCCCGTGACCCTCGCGGGCGATCCCCCATCTTCTAACTTCGTGACCTCGCGCGTTCTGGCACCGCGGTCCCACGCAGCATCTGGGCGCTCGGTTGACTCGGGCACGCAAACGTCCGCGCACTATGCGTGCGTGACCGTTCTACAGCTTCACCGGTAGCACGCCCCCCCGATCTCTGGCTGATGCTCGGGATAATGCCTACAACAGCGGCACCGATGCCGACTATCAGGGAGCCGTGCAACGCGTATCCCGCGACACTGCGCATTCATTCCAGTCCCTCTGGCCACGCTGGGCAAACCACGACCGGACCAGTCCACCGCGTTCGTGGACCACGTATCCTTATTTTCAGATGTTTCACGCTGCCGAAGAATGTAGAAGCCGGCGGCGTCCGGTCGGGCACCGACATTATTACTCGTTCGATTTGGAACATCCATTCATCTGTCTCGACTCGAGGACGGCGACCCGCGCCAATGGCGCTATGGCACTGGCTGCGCGCCGATCTGCCAACACGTTTGCGCGACTGGACCATCGCCTCTGGCATCATCCCCTTACTCGAAGGTCTCCCAATTTCGGACACCGAAATCGAACTCATCGAGATGCGCGAAACTTCTGCCGATTCTTGGGAGCGCTGGGGAGTCGATCTCGCCCTCGTCCGGACACAGCCACGCCTAGACGTGCCTATCTGCTCGACAGCCATCGATTTGTCCACGACCCTCACGCCACTAACATCATCACGGCGGCGTCGGACGTTTGCCTGCGCCTTTCCAAAACCGGCCGTTCGGAGGCCCACAGGCTCGGTTTATGCCGTGGCGGTTCATCGGGAACACTTCGTGCTGCACGCTGAACCATCCGGCGTGTATCTCTCGCTGAACTTCTGGGATCGCTCGTGATCGATGTGCTGAACCAATTCCGATAAACGTCATCCTTCGTGGACAAACGCGGCCGTCGCGCGGGACACTTTCACAATTCTTAAGTCCTGCTCGTGTCCGGCGCGCCGATGCTCCGAGCGGGGGTCCTGGCGGCTGTCGGCATGTCGGGCAGCCAGATTCGTCTCACACCTGGCAGGACAACTCCCGCGATGAAGATGATTTGAAGTCGAGCGTTCTGCTGATGCACAGCTTCCACGCCTGGTCGCAACCCTATGGGGTGGGCGCGAACAACTTTCACCGACAAGGCTTGCAGCGAACGCCGGCCTCACGAAGAGCGGGGGCGCGCCATCAACGGGAGGCGAGTTTTTGGCCGAGGCGACGATCGAGTAAGGATAAACTGCCGCGGCATTGAACGCGCGCACCGGTACTACTATCGGCGGTTTCCCGCTGCAAGCCGTTGTCGGGGAAAGTTGTCTGCGCCCACCCCAAGGGTTGCGACCCATGCTTAAGCTGGGGCCATCAGCAGAACCTCGACTTCAATCCTTCTTCATCACTGGCGTTGTCCTGCCCGTTGACGAATCTGGCTGGCCGAAATGCCGACAGCCGCCAAACCGCTCGGCGCATTTCGGCGCGCGGACACCGGCCCGGATTCACAGCAATTGTGAACGTGTCCCGCGCGACGGCCGCGTTGGTCCATCGAAGGGACGTTCATCGATTGGTCAGCACATCGATCACGACGATCCCCGAACGCTCAGCTGAGAGATACATCGCCGGATTTGGTTCAGCGGCCGCCACGAAGGTGTCCCGATGAACCCCGCCACGGCATAAACGCGCCCTGGTGGGCCTCCGCACGGCCGCTTTTGGTAAGGAGTCAGGCAACGGCCTGCCGCCGCCGTTGATGATGTGCGTGGCGTTGATGGTCTGTGGACACAATCGTAATGGCTGTCGCAGCAATAGGAACGTTCGTAGGCGTGTCCTGTGTCCGCGAGGCGAGAATCGACTCCCCCCCCTCCATAATCGCAGAAAAGTTTTCGCGCATCTCGAGAGTTCGATTTCGGTGTCCGCATTGTGAGACAATCCTTTCGAGTATGATTATGATTCCAGAAGGCGATGTCCATCGCGCAACGTGTTGGCCAGATCGCGAGCGCGCATCCAGCTTGCCACTCGCGCCATTGGCCGCGCGGTTCGCCGTCATCCGAGTCGAGACCGATGAAATGGATTTTTCCAAAATCGAAACGATAATAATGGTCCGGTTCCGCCCGACGCGACGCCGCCGGCTTTCTCCTTCTTCGGCACGTGAACATCTGAAATAAGGATACGTGTCCACGACCTGTTGACTGGTCCGTGTCGTGGTTGCCCCCCAGCGTTGGCCAGAGACTGAATTGCGCATTGTCGCTGGATACGCGGTGACACGGCTTCCCTGCTAGTCGGCTCGGTGCCGCTGTTTGTATGCATTAATCATCGCGCGCTCAGCCAGAGATCGGTGGTCGTGTACCGGTGAGCTGTAGAACCGTCACGCAAGGCAATATTGCGCGGCCGTTTGCTGGCCCGAGTCACGAGCGCCCAGATGCGCTTGGCACCTGCGGTGCCTGAACGCGGCGATGTCACAAGTAGAAGCTGGTGGGGGCATCGCCCCGCGAGGGTCACGGTCCGGCGTTCCCACTGCGTAATAATAAATGGTATCGGCACGAGATTTCTACGGTGACGTATGTGTTCGCGGTCGTCGACGCGGCTTCATCCACGCCGAATTGAGGCTGCCGAGGGCTGAACCAAATCGAACCGGCCATCGTGGCGATGTCCTGTCCTCCACCGAACGACCGTTCTGGTGGGACGTGCCGAGTTGCAGATAAGGACCCGCGCCTCACACTGGATCGGGATCCCGATGGTGCTGAAGCCTGGTCCACACCGGCCGTTCGCCAATGTCCGTTGAGTTATTGGCCCGAGCTGTCGTTTCCGACTGTTGCCGCTCCTTCGTTCAATCCCCACCGGCCGAGGAGACCTGTCGCGAAGTAATCCTCCAGATTTTGGCCATCGGCGATCTGTTGCGCCGTCCGCGCGTAGTTCCGATATTCGGGCGTCATCGAGAATACCCTCAAAGAATCCCGCCTCCGCCCCGGTTTAGTCAGCCGCGCCTGGCCAGCGACGCATGTTGAATGCTGTCCGAGCGGGGTGGCCGCCCGACGATTTAGTTTGCTCCTGGGCCAGCTGCCGTTCGATACAAACGCCACGTCGTGCCTTCGTAGGTGGCCGCGGGCATGATTTCCATAACATTGGCCGAAACCCGCGTGAACCCCGGCGATGGGATGATTCGTTCCTGGCGGCGAACCCGCCCGCGCCCTCTTCAAAGTCTGCGACAGCACGCCGTCAGACGCGCGCAGGCCGAGAAAATCGTTCAGTTCTTGAGTCATGCCCGTCTGCTTCGCGCGGGGGCCTTTGCGACCAGGGGGAACGGCATCCACCAACCGCTGCCGGTGGAAGTGCTGACACAAACGGCGGCCGTTCCCGTTTGAAACCAGGTTTCGATGGTTAACGTCGGCGCCGCCGAAGCGTCCGATGCAGGACCAAACGGACGTAATCGTTCACTCCATCGAAGGAACAGTCCCAAACTTCGGCCGCCGTCGCGCGCAGGTGAGGAAAGGCCAGGACCGAAACGGCGAAAGCCGTCCGTAGTTCGCAAAAAAAAGAACTGGGAGTCGTCATAATATTTGGTTTCTCCTTCTAACTCCAATCGAACACGACCGGCAGTTCGTTCTGCCAGTGGGGTGATGACCCCAGGAAGCCATGGTGTAAGCGTCTCCGCCGCGCCGGGCTTGACCACCACGGAGCACTGCCCATCCTTCCACATGGATACGATCGGCTGACCTGAGATGAGTCCTGTCTGATCACCTTCCCCAGCCAAAATGCTCCGCTCAAGTGCTGGTCAATCATTCAACACCGCATCGCTAGGAACGTGAATCAACAGGACTTTAATTCTTCAGTTCCACAGAATCGATACATGTGGAAGGAGGGCCGGTTTGCTCCGTTTGTGGTCACAATCCCGGCGCGGAACGGATCCGCTTCACCATTGCTGCCTGGGGGTTTCATCACCCACTGGCATACGACTGCGAGTCGTGTCGATTTGGGAGTTAGAAGGAGAAACAAATATTAATGCGACTCATTCTTTTTTTGCGAACTCGGACGGCTTTGCGTTTTCGTGGTCTGGCATTCCCACCTGTGCGCTACGGCGGCGAATTGTGGACTGTCCCTTCGATGGAGTGAAGATTTACGTCACGTTTGGTCCTGCATCGACGCTCGGCGCGCCGACGTTCACCATCGAAACCTGGTTCAAACGACGGCCGCCGTTGTCAGCACTTCCACCGGCAGCGGTGGTTTGATGCCGTTCCCCTGGTCGCAAAGGGCCGCGCGGAAGCCGACGGCCATGACTCAAGACATGACTATTCTCGGCCTGCTCTCGTTGACGCGTGCTGGTCCCGCAGACTTGAGAGTGCGCGGGGGTCGCCCGCCAGGACGAAATCATCCCATCGCCGTGTCACGCGGGTTTCGGCCAATGTATGTACTCATTTCCGCGCCACTACGACGGCCGACGTGCGTTTTGTATCTGAACGGCCGCCTGGAGGCGCACTAATCGTCGGCCGGCCACCCCGCTCGGACAGCATTCAACATGCGTCGCTGCCAGCGCGCCTGACCTAACCGGGCGGCGGCGGATTCTTTGCGGGTATTCTCGATGAAGCCCGCATCTGGAACTACGCGCGGACGGCGCACAGAATCGCCGATGGCAAAAATCTGAGATTAACTTCCGCGACGGTCCCTCCTCGGCCGGTGGATTGAACGAAGGCATCGGCACAGTCGCGAACGACAGCTCGGTGCCATAACGTCAACTCACATTGGTTAACGGCCCGTGTGGACCAGTGCTTCAGCCACCAATTCGGGATCCGCTCCAGTGTTGACCGCGCGGTCCTTATCTGTCAACTCCGGCACGCCGCACCCCACGGTCGTTCGGTGGAGCAGACATCGCCACGATGGCCGGTGCGTTTGGTTCAGCCGTCTGCAGCCTCAATTCGACGTGGATGAAGCCGCGTCGAGACGGAAACACATCGTCACCGTGAGTCAATCTCGTGCCCGATACCATTTATTAAGATACGCAGTGGGAACGCCGACCGTGACTCCTCGCGGGCGATGCCCCCAGCTTCTACTTCGTGACCTCGCCGCGTTCTGGCACCGCGGTGCCCACGCGCATCGGGCGCTCGGTGACTCGGGCACGCAACGGCCGCGCAATATGCCGTGCGTGACGCGTTTACAGCTTCACGGTACACGCCCCACCGATCTCTGGCTGATGCTCGGCGATAGCCTACAACAGCGGCACCGATGCCGACTATCAGGGAGCCGTTTCAACGCGGTATCCAGCGACACTGCGCAATTCAGTCCTCCTGGCCCACGCTGGGCAACCACGACACGACCATCCACCGCGTTCTGGACACGTATCCTTGATTTTTCAGATGTTTCACGCTGAGACGAATGGAAAGCCCGGGGCTCGCGTCGGGCACCGGACATTATTACTCTTTCTATTTTGGAACCCTCCATTTTCATCTGTCTCGACTCATGACGGCCACCCGCGCCCATGGCGGAGGATGCCGCTGGCTTGCGCGGATCTGGCCAACACGTTGCGCGACTGGAACCATCGCTTCTGGCATCATCTCCTTACTCGAAAGGCTCTCACAATTCACACCGAAATCGAACTCCTCGAGATCGCGAAAACTTTCAAAATGCCGATTCGGGAGGCGGGGGGAAGTCGATCTCGCCCTCGCCGGACCCAGCCACGCCTCCTAACGTTCCTATCTGCTCGACACCATTACGATGGTCCACGACCCTCAACTCCACGACCTCATCAACGCGCGCGGACTTTTCCCTGCTCCTTACCAAAGCCGGCCGTGCGGAGGCCCACCATGGCGCGTTATGCCGTGGCGGTTCATCGGGACAACCTTTTCGGGCGGCACTCTGAACCATCCGGCGATGTATCGCTCGCTTGACGTCTGGATCGCTCGTGATCGATTGCCTGACCACTCAGATGAACGTCCCTTCGTGACACGCGGCCGTCGCGCGGGACACGTTAACAATTCCTGAAGTCCTGCTCGTGTCCGGCGCGCCGATGCCCCGACGGTCTGGCGGCTGTCGGCATTTCGGCCGCAGAGTCGTCTCACCTGGCAGGACAACGCCCAGTGAATGAAGAGGATTTGAATTCGAGCGTTCTGCTGATGGCACCAGCTTCACCTGGTCGCAACCCTTGGGGTGGGCGCGACACTTTCACCTAAACGGCGTGCAGCGAACGCCGGCCTCAAACGAGATCGGCGCGCATCAACGGAGCGAGTTTTGGCCGAGTCGACGATCGAGTAAGGAGACAAACTGCCATGCCGGCATTGAGCGCTGCACGCGGTTAATATAGCGCCGGTTTCGCTGCAAGCCAGCGTTGTCGGTGAACGTTGTCGCGCCCACCCCAAGGGTGCGACAGGCTGAAGCTGGTGCCATCATCAGAACGCTCGACTTCAATGCCTTCTTCAATCACTGCGTTGTCCGGCCATGTGAGACGAACTGGCTGTCCGAAATGCCGACAGCCGCCAGAAACCGCTCGCGCATTCCGGGCGCGCCGGACACCGAGCCGGACTCAGAATTGTGAACGTGTCCGCGCGACCGTGCCGCTTGTCCACGAAGGTGACTTTCTACTGATTGGTCAGCACATCGATCACGAGCGACTGCCCAGAACGTTCAAGCGAAGAGATACATCGCGGATGGTTCAGCGTGCCGCCCGCTATTTTTGTCCCGATGAACCCGCCACGGCATAACCGCGCCCTGGTGGGCCCTCCGCACCGGCCGGCGTTTGGTTAAGGAGGCAGGCAAACGTCCGCCGCCGCCGTTCGATGACTTTCGTGGCGTTGAGAGGGTCCGTGGACACAACGTAATGGCCTGTCGAGCAGATCGGAACGTTCTTAGGCGGTGGCTGTTTCCGGCGAAGGGCCGAGATCGACTCCCCCCCTCCAGAATCCGGCAGAAGTTTTCGCGCATCGCGATGAGTTCGATTTCGGTGTCCGAATTGTGATGAATCCTTTTCGAGTAAGGAGGACTGAATGGCCAGAAGGCGGATGGTCCAGTCGCGCAACGTGTTGGCCAAGTCGGCGCGCAGCCAGCTGGCCATCGCGCCATTGGCAGCGCGGGTTCAGCCTCATCGATGAGACAATGAAATGGATGTTTTCCAAAATCGAACGAGTATAATTTCCCGGTGCCCCCGACGCGACGCCTTTCCGGCTTCTCTTCCATTCTTTCGGCAGCGTACATCTGAAAATAAGGATAACTTGTCCAAGACGGCGGTGGCCTGGTCCGTGTCGTGGTTGCCCAGCGTGGGCCAGAGGACTGAATTGCGCAGTGTCTCTGGATAGCCTTGAACACGGCTCCTGATAGTCGCATCGTTGCCTCCTGTTTTTAGGCCTTATCGCCGAGCATCAGCCAGAATATCGTTGGGCGTGTCCGTTGAAGCTTTGAACGCGTCACGCGGCACGCATATTGCGCGGGCGTTTTGCGTGCCCGAGTCCACCGAGCGCCCCAAAGAAAAAAAAAATGTGTTTTTTTGCCCGCGTGGGCACCGCGGTGCCAGAACGCGGCGAGGTCACGAAGTAGAAGCTGGGGGCATCGCCCGCGAGGGTCACGGTCGGCGTTCCCACTGCGTAAATAATCAATGGATCGGTCACGAGATTGCTCAGGTGACGCATGTGTTTCCGTCTCGAAGCGGCTTCATCCACGCTCGATTGGATCTGGTCCGACGCTGAACCAAATCGCACCCGCCATGTGGCGATTTCTGGGTCTCCACGAAGACCGTGCTTGTGGTTGGGCTTGCCGAGTTGCAAGATAGGACCGCGGCGTCCAACACTGGAGCGGATCCGAATTGGTGCTGAAGCCACTGGGGGGTCCACACCGGTCCGTTCACCATGTGCCGTTGACTGTTATGGCACTAGCTGTCGTTTCGCGACTGTGCCGCTGCCTTCCCGTTCAATCCCCACCGGCCGAGGAGACTGTCTGCGAAGTACTCTCCAGATTTTTGCATCGGCGATCTGTTGCGTTGCGCCGTTCCTCGCGTATTTCCCGAGCGGCTTCATCGGAATACCCCGCAAAGAATCCCCTCGCACGCCGCCCCCGTGGGTCAGCGCGCTGGCCCAGCGACGCATGTGGAATGCTGTCCGAGCGGGGTGGCCGGCCGACATTAGTTGCCCTCCATGCTGCCTTTCAGATACAACGCCACGATCGTGCCGTCGTAGGTGGCCGCCGGGGGTGGCATGATTCCATACATTGGCCGAAACCCGCGTGACACCGGCTATGGATGATTCGTTCCTTCCTGCGGCGCCCTCCCGCGCCCTATATCAAATCCTGCTACCACACGCCACGCTCAGACCGCGCAGTCCCGATAAATAGTTTCATGTCTTGAGTCTGCCGTCGCTTCCGCGCGGCCCTTTGCGACATGGGAACGGAATCCACACCACCGCTGCCGGTGGAAGTGGCTGCACAAACCGGCGGCCGTCCCTTTTGAACCAGGTTTCGTATGTTGTAGACTTCGGCGCGCCGATCGTCGATGCAGGACCAAACGTGACGTAATCGTTCACTCCATCTGAAGAAGTCCAAAATTCGCCGCCGGTCGCGCGCAGGGTGGAGGCCAGGACCGAAACGGCGAAAGCGTCCGAGTTCGCAAAAAAGAACTGAGTCGTCAATAATATTTGATTTTCTCCTTCTAACTCCAAATCGAACACGAATCGCATTCGTTCTGCCCTGGGGTGATGACCCCCAAGGATGCCATGGTGAAGCGGCTCCGTTCGGCCTGGGCTTGTGACCACAAACGGAGCAAACGTCCCATCCTTCCACATGGAATACGATCTGGCTGAAATTCCCAAGAATTAAGTCCGTCTATCACGTTCCCCAGCAAAAATGCGGCCGCCTCAAGTGCTGTAACTCATGCAAAACACCAGCTTCGCGAGGCCCGTGATCAGACAGTAACTTAATTCTCATTTTCCAGCCAATCGTATCCATGTGGGAATGATGGCCGTTGCTCCGTTTGGTCACAAGCCCGGCGCGGACGGAGCCGCTCACCTTGCTTCCTGGTGGGCATCACCCCACTGCCGACGAACTGCGAGTCGTGTTCGCTTTGGGAGTTTAAGAAGATGAACCCAATTATGACGACGCGTTCTTTTTTTGCGAAACTCGGACGGCTTTCGCCGGTTACGGTCCTGCCTTCCTCTCCCCTGCGCGGCGACTGCGGCGAATTTTGGACTGTCCTTCGATGGAGTGAGATTCGGTCCACCTTTGGGGGTCCTGCATCGACATCGTCGCGCCGACGTTCACCATCGAAACTGGTTCAAAACGGACGGCGCCGGTTCCGCACTTCCACCGGCCCCGCGGTGGTGTGTATGCCGTTTCCCCTGGTCGCAAAAGGGCCCGCCGAAGGCCGACGGCATGACTCAAGACATGAACTATTTTCTCGGCCTGCGCGCGTCTGACGGCGTGCTGGTCGCAGACTTGAAGAGAGGGCGCGCGGGCGGGTCGCCGCCGGTTACGAATCTCCCATCTGCCGGTGTCACGCGGGTTCGGCAATGTATGGAATCATCCGCGGCCACCTACGACGGCACGACGTGGCGTTTGTATCTGAACGGGCAGCTGGATGGCAACTATCGTCGGTGGCCGGCCACCCCCCGCTCGGACAGCATTCAACATGCTTCGCTGGCCAGCGCGCTGACCACCTCAACCGGGGCGGCGGCGGAATTCTTTGCGGGTATTCTCGATGAAGCCCGCAATCTTGGAACTACGCGCGGACGGCGCCACAGATCGCCGATGGCGAAAAATCGGAGATTACTTCAGCGACAGGTCTCCTCGTCCGGTGGGGATTGAAACGATGCAGCGGCACAGTCGCGAACGACGCTCGGGCCCTAACTCAACGGCACATGGTGAAACGCCCGGGTGGACCAGTGGCTTCAGCACCATTTCGGGATCCGCTCATTGTTGCCGCGCGGTCCCTATCTTCAAATCGGCACGCCCACCAGCACGGTCGTTCGGTGGGACAGACATCGCCACTATTTGCCGGGTGCGATTTGTTCAGGCCGTCGGCAGCCTCAATTCGAGCTTGCTGAAAAGCCGCTTCGACGACGGAACACATCGTCAACCGTGACAATCTCGTGCCCGAACCATTATTATTCGCCAGTGGGAACGCCCTGCTACGTGGACCCTCGGCGGGCGATGCCCCCAGCTTCTTTACTTGTCGTTGGACTCGGCGCGGCGTCGTGTCTGGCACCGCGTGCCCACGCGCATCTGGGCGCTCGGTGACCTCGGCACGCAAACGCCGCGCAATTGCCGTGCGTGACGCGTTCTACAGCTTCACCGTACAACGCCCGCACCTTTGGAGTGAAGCTCTTCTGCTCTGGCTGATGCTCGGCTATATGCCTACAACAAGCGGCCCGATTGCCGACTATCAGGAGCCCGTGTTCAACGCGTATCCAGGCTACACTGCGGCAATTCAGTCCTCTGGCCCACGCGGGCAACACGACACGGACCAGTCCACCCGCGTTCGTGGAACACGGATCTTATTTTCAGATGGTCACGTCTGACTGTTCCCGGAAGAATGGAGAAGCCGGCGGCGTCGCGTCGGGCCACCGGATTATTAACTCCGTTTCGTCTTTTCTGTGATAACATCGCCATTTCTCCCATCTGTCTCGACTCGATGAGCGTGCGAACCGCGCGGCCCCAATGGCGCGATGAGCCAACTGGCCTTGCGCGCCGTCTGCAACACGTTGCGCGACTGGCCATCGCCTTCTGGCATCATCCTCCTACTACCGAAAGGATCTCAAATTCGGACACCGATCGAACTCATCGAGATGCCTCGAAAACTTTCCGGCCGTTCTTGAGGCGGGGGATTCGAGCTCGCCCTCGCCGGACCCAGCCACGCCTACGAACGTGCCCTATCTGCTCGACGCCATTACGATTGGTCCACGACCTCCACGCCACGAACATCAATCAAACGGCGGCGTGCGACGGTTTGCCTGCTCTTACAAAAGCCCGCCGTGCGGAGGCCCACCAGTGCTGGCGGTTTAATGCCGTGCGTGTTCATCGGGACAAACTTCGGGCGGCACCTGAACCATCCGGCGGAGTATCTCTCGCTGACGTTTCTGGGTCGCTCGTTGATCGATGTGCTGACCATTCAGATGACGTCAATCTTCGTCTGACAACGCGCCGTCGCGCGGGACACACGTTCACATTCTGAGTCCGTCTCGGTGTCCGGCTCTGCCGAATGCGCCGAGCGGTCTGGCGGCTGTCGGCATTTCGTCGGGCCAGCCAGATTCGGTCTCACCTGCAGGACAACGCCCAGTGATGCAGAAGGCTTTGAGTCGAGCGTTTCTGGCTGATGGCACCAGCTTCAGCCTGGTCGCAACCTTGGGTGGGCGCGAACAACTTTCACCGACAAACGGCACTTGCAAGCGAACGCCGGCCCTCACTATATCTGGCCGCCATCAACGGGAGGAAGTTGTTGGCCGATGCGCGATCGAGTCGAAAAGAGAACTGCCCCCGCCGCATTGAACGCGCGGCCCTCCACGCTTTATAATAGCGGCGGTTTCGCTGCAATCGTTGTCGGTGGAAAGTTTTCCCGCGCCACCCCCCCAAGGTGCGACCAGGCTGAAGCTCGTGCCATCAGCAGAACGCTCGACTTCAAATCCTTCTTAGCACTTGCGTGGTCCTGCAGGTGAGACGAATCTCTTGCTGGCCGAAATGCGACAGCCGCCAGACCGCTCGGCGCATTCGGCGCGCCGACACCGAGCCGGACTTCAGAATTGTGAACGTGTCCCTCGCGAACGGCCGCGTTGTCCACGAAGGTGACGTTCTTGATTGTCCAGCACATCTATCACGAGGCGAAATCCGCAGAACGTTTCAGCAGAGATACATCGCCGGATGGTTCAGCGTGCCGCCCTAAGTTTGTCCCGATGACCCGGCCAGGCCTCAACCGCGCCCTGGTGGGCCTCCGCACCGGCCGGCTTTTGGTAAGGAGTCAGCAAACGTCCGCCGCCGCACGTTTGATGATGTTCGTGTTTTCTTTGGGGTCGTGGACACATCCGTAATGCTGTCGAGCAGATAGACGTTCGTAGGCGTGGCTGTGTCCGCGAGGGCTGAGATCGACTCCCCCGCCTCCAGAATCGCAGAAAGATTTTCGTCGCAATCTCGATGAGTTCGTTTCGGTGTCCGAATTTGTGGAGATCCTTTCGAGGAAGGAGGCTGATGCCAGAAGGCGTGGCCAGTCGCGCACGTGTTGGACAGATCGGCGCGCATCCAGCTTGGCCATCGCGCCATTGGCCGCGCGGATTCGCCGTCATCGAGTCGAACAGATAAATGGATGTTTTCCCAAAATCGACGGTATAATTGTCCGGTGCCCGACGCGACGCCGCCGTCTTCTCCTCTTCTCCATGCTTCGGCAGGCGTGAACATCGAAAAATAAGGTATACGTGTCCACGAACGCGGTGGACTGGTCCGTTTCGTGGTTGCCCAGCGTGGGCCAAGGACTGAATTGCCGCAGTGTCGCTGGATACGCGTTGAACACGCTCCCTGATAGTCGGCCTCGTGCCTGTTGAGGCATTATCGCGAGCATCAGCCAGAAATCGGTGGGGGCGTGTACCGGTGAAGCTGTAAACGCGTCCGCAACAGTCCATATTGAGCGGCGTTTTGCGTGCCGCCCGAGTCACCGCGCTCCCAGATGCGCGTGGGCACCCGCGGTGCAGAAACGCTGCGAGGTCAATGGCCGAAGTAGAAGCTGGGGCATCGCTCGATGCTCACGGTCGGCGTTCCACTGCGTAATATAAATGGTACCGGGCACGAGATTTGCTCCACGTTGACGATGTGTTCCGTCGTCGAAGCGGCTTCAATCCACGCTCGAATTGAGGCCCTGCCGACCCGGGGGCCTTTTTGACCAAATCGCACCCGGCCAATCGTGGCGATGTCCTGTCCTCCACCAACCGACTACCGTGCAGGTGGCGGTGCATTGAATATAGGACGCCCTCGCGTCAAAACCCTTTATCTGAATACCGAATGTGCTGAGGCCATGTCCCACCGGGCCATTCACCAATGTGCCGTTGACGTTTGGCCCGAGCTGTCGTTCGCGAACTGTGGCCGCTGCCTTCGTTCAATCCCCCACCCGGCCGAGGAAGACCGGTTCGCGGAAAGTAATCCTCCATATTTTTGCCATCGGCGATCTGTTGCGCGTCCGCGCGTAGTTCCAGAGCGGGCTTCTCGGAGTCCCGCAAAGACATCCCGCCGCCGCCGCCCGGTTGAGGTCAGCGCGCTGGCCAGCGACCATGTTGAAATTCTGTCCGAGCGGGGTGGCGGCCGACGTTAGTTTGCCTCCAGGCTGCCGTTCAGATAACACCGCCAGTCGTTCGTCTGTAGGTGGCCGCGCATGATTCCTACATTGGCCAAACCCGCGTGAACCCGCGGGGGATGATTCGTTCCTGCGCGACCCGCCGCGCCCTCTTCAAATCTGCGACCAGCACGCCGCGACGCGCGCAGGCCGATACAATAGTTCATGTCGTGATCATGCCCGTCCGGCTTCCGCGCGGCCCTTTGCGACCAGGGACGGCCATCCACCACACACCACCGCTTGTGCCGGTTGGAAGTGCTCTGAACCAAACCGGCGGCCGTCCGTTTGAACCAGGTTTCGATGGTGAAACCGTCGGCGCGCCGAGCGTTCGATGCAGGACCAAACGTGACGTAAAATCGGTCACTCCATCGAAGGACTCCCAAATTCACAGCCTCCGGTCCGCGCATGGTGAGGAAGGCCAGGAACGAAACGGCGAACGCTTCCGAGTTTTCGCAAAAAACAAGAACTGAGTCGTCATTAATATTTGGTTTTCTCCTCTAACTCCCAAATCGAACACGACTCGCAGTTCGTCTGCAGTGGGTGATGACCCCCAAGGCAAGCCATGGTGAAGCGGCTCCGTTCCTCGCCGGGCTTTGGTGACCACAACTGAGCAAACGCCCATCCTTCCACATGGATTACGATCTGGCTGGAACTGAAGAATTAAGTCTGTCGTCACGTTCCCCAGCAAAAAATATGCCCGCTCAAGTGCCTGGTCATCATTCAAACACCAGCCATCGCGAGAACGTTACATACACGTACTTATATTACTTCAGTTCCAGCCAGATCGTATCCATGTGGAAGATGGGCCCGTTTGCCTCCGTTGTGGTCACAGCCCGGCGCGGAACGGAGCCGCCTTCACCATGGCTTCCTTGGGGGTCATCACACCCCCCTGGCAGACGAACTGCGAGTCGTGTTCGATTTGGTAGTTAGAAGGCGAAACCCAATATTATGACGACTCAGTTCTTTTTTTTGCGAACTCGGACGGCTTTCCGCCGTTTCGGGTCCTGGCCTTCCTCACCCTCGCTCGACGGCGGCGGATTTTGGACTGTCCTTCGATGGAGTGAACGATTACTTCACGTTGTGTCCTGCATCGACCTCGTCCGCCGACGTTCACACCATCGAAACCTGTTCAACGACGGCCGCCGGTGTCGCACTTCCACCGCAGCGGTGGTGTGGATGCCGTCCCCTGTCGCAAAGGGCCGCGCGGAGCCGAACGTCAATACTCAAGACAGGACTATTTTCTCGTGCTCTGCGCGCGTCTGACGCGTGCTGGTCCGGACTTTGAAGAGGGGCCGCGGGCCTGTTCGCCCGCCATGAACGAATCATCCCATCGCCGGTTCACTCGGTGTTCGGCCAATGTATGGAATCATGCCGCGCCCACCTACGGGACGGCCGACGGGCGTTTGGTATCTGAACGCAGCCTGGAGGGCAACTAATCGTCGGCCGGCCACCCCGCTCCGACAGCAGTCAACATGCGCGCTGGCCCAGCCCGTGGGCCCTGGGGGCTGACCTCAACGGGCGTCGGCGGGTCTTTGCGGTTTTCTCGATAAGCGCCGCCTCTGGAACTACCGCGCGGACGGCGCAACATATCGCCGATGGCAAAAACTGGAGATTACTTCTTACTTCCCGCGATACAGGTCTCTCGTCCGGTGGGGATTGAAAACGAAGGCACATGGAACAGTCGGAACGACAGCTCGGGCCATAACGGTCAACGGCAACATTGGTGAAGGCCCGGTGTGGGACCAGTTGCTTCAGACTCAATTCGGGATCCGCTCCAGTTTTGACGTCGCGGTCCTTATCTTCAACTCGGCATCGCCCCCAGCACGGTCGTTCGGTGGAGGAAAACATCGCCCCGATTGCCGGTGCGATTTGTTCAGCCGTCGGCAGCCTCAATTCGGAGCGTGGATGGAAGCCGCTTCGACGACGGAACCATCGTCACCGTAGCTCTCGTGCCCGATCCCATTTTTTATTACGGCAGTGGGACGCCGACCGTGACCCTCGCGGGCGATGCCCCCAGCTTCTACTTCGTGACCGTCCCTCTCCGCGTTTCTTCTGGCAAAACCGCGGTGGCCCACTCCCTCTTGTTCGCGCGTTACTCGGGCACGAACACGGCCTCTCAATATGCCGGCGTGACGCGTTCTACAGCTTCAACCGGTACAACGCCCACCGCTCTCTGGCTGATGTCGCGATATTGCCTACAACAGCGGCACCGATGCCGACCTATCAGGGAGCCCGTGTTCCACGCGTATCCAGCTACACTGCGCAATTTCAAGTCCTCTGCCCCACGCTGGGCAACCAGACCGGACATTCCACCGCGTTCGTGGACACGTATCCTTATTTGCAGATGTTCACGGTCTGCCGAAGAATGGAGAAGCCGGCGGCGTCGCGTCGGGCAACCGGTACATTATTACGCTTTCGATTTTGGAAACATCCATTTTCTCTGTCCTCGACTCGATGACGGCGAAAACCGCGCGGCCAATGGCGCGATGGCCAGCTTGCTGCCCCGATCTGGCAACACGTTGCGCGACTGGACCATCGCCTTCTGGCATCATCCCCTTACTCGAAAGGATCTCACATTCGGACACCGAAATCGAACTCATCGAGATTCGCGAAACTTTCGCCGATTCTGAGGCGGGGGAGTCGAATCTCGCCCTCGCCGACACAGCCACGCCTACGACCGTTCCTATCTGCCTCGAACAGCCATTACGATGTGTCCACGCACCCCTCAACGCCACGAACATCTCAACGGCGGCGGCGGAACTTTGCCTGCTCCTTACCAAAAGCCGGCCGGTGCGGAGGCCCACCAGGGCGCGGTTTATGCCGTGGCGGGTTCAATCGGGACAAACTTCGGGCGGCATCGCTGAACCATCCTGCATTTATCCCTCTCTCTGAACGTTCTTGGGATCGCTCGTATCGATGTGCTGAGCTCATCGATGAAGCGTCACCTTCGTTTGACACGCGGGCCGTCGCGCGGGACACGTTCACAATTCTGAAGTCCGGCTCGTTGTCCGTCGCGCCGAATGCGCCGAGCGGTTGCGGCTGTCGGCATTTCGGCAGAAAAAAGAATAAAAATAAAAAAAAGTAAACCGATTCGTCTCAACCTGGCAGGACACGCCAGTGATGAAGAAGGATTTGAAGTAGAGCGTTCTTCTGATGGCACCAGCTTCAGCCCTGGTCGCAACCCTGGGTGGGCGCGACAACTTTCACCGACAACGGCTTGCAGCGACCTCCGGCCTCACGGAGCGGCGCGCCATCAACGGGAGCGAGGTTTGCCGAGGCGACGATCGAGAAGGAGACTCCCGTCCGGCATTGAACGGCGCGCACGCGGTAATAATGCTGGCGGTTTCGCTTGCAGCCGTGTCGGTGAAAGTTGTCGCGCCCACCCCAAGGGGTTTGCGACCAGGCTGATGCTGGTGCCATCACAAGAACGCTCGACTTCAAATCCTTTTCATCACTGCATGCGTTGTCCTGCCAGGTGAGACAATCTGGCTGGCCGAAATGGGCCGACAGCCGCCAGACCGCTCGGCGCTTCGTCGCGCCGGACACCGAGCCGACTCCGAATTGTGAACGTGTCCCGCGCTACGGCCGCGTTTTCCACGCAGGTGCCGTTCATCTGATGGGTCAGCACAATCGATCACGAGCTCCCGAACGTCAGACGAGAGCTACATCGCCGGATGGTTCAGCGTGCCGCCCGAGTTTTCCCCGATAACCAGCCACGGCATAAACCTCGCCTGGTGGCCGCCGCCCGGCCCGGCTTTTGGTAGAGCAGGCAAACGTCCGCCGCCGCCGTTGATGATGTTCGTGGCGTTGAGGTCGTGGACACATCGAAATGGCTGTCGAGCAGATAGGAACGTTCGAGGCGTGGCTGTGTCCGGCGAGGCGAGAATCGACTCCCTCCCCCCGCTCCCGAATGCAGAAAGTTTCGCGCATCTCGATGAGTTCGATTTCGGTGTCCGAATTGTGAGAAAATCCTTTCGAGTAAGGAGGATAATGCCAGACGCGATGGTCCAGTCGCGCAACGTGTTGGCCAGATCGGCGCGCAGCAGCTGGCCATCGCGCCATTGGCCGCGCGGTTCGCCGTCTCGATCGAGACAGATTAAATGGTATGTTTCCAAAATGAACGAGTAATAATGTCCGGTGCCCGACGCGACGCGGGCGCCGGCTTCCCATTCTTCGGCAGCGTGAAAACATATCTGAAAATAAGGATAAACGTGTCCACGACCGCGGTGACTGGTCCGTGTCGTGGTTGCCCCACGTGGCCAGAGGACTGAATTGCGCAGTGTCGCTGGATACGCGTTGAACACGGCTCCCTGATAGTCGGGCATCGGTTCCTTGCTGTTGTAGGCATTATCGCCGATCAATCAGCCAGCGCTCGTGGGGCGTGTACCGTGAAGCTGTAGAACGCGTCACTGCACGGCATATTTGGCGGTCGGGGCCGTTTTTGCGTGCCCGGTCACAGAGCGCCCAATTGCGCGGGGGCACCGCGTGCCCAGAAAGCGGCGAGGTCACGAAGTAGAAGCTGGGGCATCGCCCGCGAGGGTCACGGTCGGCTTCCCACTGCGTAAATAAATGGTATCGGTCGGGGCCGAGATTGCTCACGGGACGATGTGTTCCGTCGTCGAGCGGCTCAATCCCTCTCGATTCAGGCTGCCGACGGCTGAACCAAATCGCACCCGGCAATCGTGGCGAGTCTGTCCTCCACCGAACGACCGTGCTGGTGGGCGTTGCCGCGTTGAAGATAGGACCGCGGCTTCAAACACTGGAGCGATCCCGATTGGTGCTGAAGCCACTGGTCCACACCGGGCCGTTTCACAATGTGCCGTTGACGTTCTGGGCCCGAGTCTGTCGTTCGCGACTGTGCCGCTGCCTCGTTCAATCCCCCCCGGCCGAGGATACCTTCCGGAAGTATCTCCAGATTTTTGCCATCGTCGAATCTGTTGCGCCGTCGCGCGTATTCCAGATGCGGGCTTCATCGAGAATACCCTCAAAGAATCCCGCCGCCGCCCCGTTTTGAGGTCAGCGCGCTTGGCCAGCGACGCAATGTTGAAATTGCTGTCCGAGCGGGGTGGGCCGGCCGACGATTAGTTGCCCGCCTCCAGGCTGCCGTTCAGATACTAAACGCCACGTCGTGCCGTTCGTATGTGGCCGCGGCATGATTCCATACATTGGCCGAAACCCGCGTGAACAACCGGCGATGGGATATTCGTTCCTGGCGGCGACCCGCCCGCGCCCGTCTTCAAAGTCTGCGACCAGCACGGCGTCAGAACGTCGCGCAGTCCGAGAAAATAGTTCATGTCTTGAGTCATGCCTCGGCTTCCGCTCGGGCCCTTTGCGACCAGGGGCAACGGCAATCCACAACCCACCGCTGCCGGTGGAAGTGCTGACCCAAGACCCGGCGGCCGTTCCGTTTGAACAGGTTTCGATGGTGAACGTCGGCGCGCCGATCGTCGATGCATGGAGCAAACGTGACGGTATCGTCACCTCGCACTCGAAGGACAAGGTCAAATTCGCCGCCGTCGCGGGCGCATGGTGGAGGAAGTGGCCAGACGAAACGGCGAAGCCTTCCGAGTTCGCAAAAAGGATATAACTGAGTCGTCATAATATTTGGTTTCTCTCCTGCTAATCCACGACCGCCACACGACTGCCGTGTCGTCTGCCAGTGGGGTGATGACCCCACGAACCATGTTTGAGCGGCTCCGTTCCGCGCCGGGCTTGTGACCACAACGGAGCAAACGCCTCTTCCACTGGATACGATCGGCTGGAACTGAGAATTAAGTCCTGTCTGAATCACGTTCACCCCCAGCAAAAATGCGCCGCTCAAGTGCTGGTCTATCATGCAAACGCCAGCAATCGCTGACGGAAACGCCTTAGGTCAGACAGGACTTGATATTCTTTCATGTTCCAGCCAGATCGTATCCATCGCTGGACGGATTGCCGTTTGCTCCGTGTTGGGTCCAAGCCCGGCGCGAACGGAGCCGCTTCACCATGGCTTCTTGGGGTCATCCACCCCCCTGCAGACGAACTGCGAGTCGTTTGAAGTTGGAGTTAGAGAGAAACCAAATATTATGACGACTCAGTTCTTTTTTTTGCGAACTCGGACGGCTTTCGCCGTTTCGGTCCGGGCCTTCTCACCTGCGCGCGACGGCGGCTAATTTGACTGTCCTTCGATGGAGTGAACGATACGTCACGTGTGGTCCTGGCAGGTCGACGCGCGGCGCGCCGACGTTCACCATCGAAACCTGGTTCAAACGGAACGGCCCGCCTTGTCATCACTTCCACCGGCAGCGGTGGTTGTGATGCCTTTTCCCCGGTCGCAAAGGCCGCGCGGAAGCCGACGGCATGACCTCAAGACATTAACTATTTTCTCGGCCTGCGCTCGTCTGACGGGTGTCTGTCGCAGACTTTGAAGAGGGCGCGGGCGGGTCGCCGCCAGTAACGAAATCATCCCATCGCCGGTGTCACCTTGTTTCGCCAATGTATGAATCATGCCCGCGGCCACCTACGACGGCACGACTGGCGTTTGTATCTGAACGGCAGCCTGAGGCGCAATAATCTCGGCCGCCACCCCGCTCGGACAGCAGTCAACATGCTCGCTGGCCAGCGCGCTGACTCAACCGGGTGCGGCGGCGGTTCTTTGCGGGTATTCTCGATGAAGCCCGCATCGGGAACTACGCGCGGACTGCGCAACAGATCGCCGATGGCACAAATCTGGAGATTCCTTCCGCTACGGTCCTCCTCGGCCGGTGGGGATTGAACGAAGGCAGCGGCACAGTCGCGAACGACCGCTCGGGCCATAACGTCAACGGCACATTGGTGAACGGCCTCGGTGTGGACACAGTGGCTTCAGCACCAATTCGGGATCCGCTCCATGTTGACGCGCGGGTCCTTATCTTCACCTCGGCACGCCCCCAAGCACGGTCGTTCGGTGGAGGACAGACATCGCCACGATTGGCCGTGTGGCGATTTGTTCAGCTCGTCGTCAGCCTCATTCGAGCGTGGATGAGCCCGCTTTTTCTACGGACGGAACACATGTCACCGTTAGCAATCGCGTGCCCGAGTACCATTTATTATTACGCATGGGACGCCGACCGTGACCCTCGCGGGCGGATGCCCCAGCTTCTACTTCGGGAACCTCGCCGCGGTCTTGCACCGCGGTGCCCACGCGCATTGGGCGCTCGGTTGACTCGGGCACGCAACGGCCGCGATATGCCGTGGCGTGACGCGTCTCCTCTTCACCGGTAGCACGCCCCACCGATCTCTGGCTGATGCTCGGCGATAATGCCTACAACAGTCGTCACCGATGCCGACTATCAGGGAGCCGGTTCAACGCGTATCCAGCGACACTGCGCAATTCAGTCCTCTTGCCCACTCTGGGCAACACGACCCGGACCAGTCCACCGCGTCGTGGACACGGATCCTTATTTCAGATGTTCACGCTCCAAGAATGGAGAAAGCCGGCGGCGTCGCGTCGGGCACCGGACATTAGTACTCGGTCGATTTTGGAAACATCCATTTCATCATTCGTCTCGCCTCGATGACGCGAACCGCGCGCCAATGGCGCGATGGCCAGCTGGCTGTCGTCGCCGATCTGCCAACACGTTGCGCGACTGGACCATCGCCTTCTGGCATCATCCTCCTTACTCGACTGATCTCACATTCGGAGCACCGAATCGAACTCATCCCGAGATGCGCGAAAACTTTTGGCCGAAAAATTCTGGAAGGCGGTGGGAAGTCGATCTCCCCTCGGCCGGCCACAGCCACGCCTACTCCGTTAGTCCTATCTTGCTCGACAGCCATTCCGATTTTGTCCAGACTCCTCAACGCCACGACATCATAACGGCGGCTGCGGCCGTTTGCCTGCTCCTTCGCAAAAGCCGGCCGGTGTCGGAGCCCACCAGGCCCGCGGTTTGTCCGTGCGGGTTCCTCGGACAAACTTCGGGCGCTCGCTGAAACCATCCGGCGATGTATCTCTCGCTGACGTTCTGGGATCGCTCGTGATCGATTGCTGACCATCAATGAACGTCACCTTCGTGGAACAACGCGGCCCGTCGCGCGGGACCCGTTCACAATTCCGAATTCCGGCCTCGGTGTCCGGCGCGCCGAATGCGCCGAGCGGTCGGGCGGCTGTCGGCATTTCGGCAGCCAATTCGTCTCACCTGGCATGACCGACCAGTGAGGAAGAAGATTTGTGAAGTCGAGCGTTCTTCTTATGCACCAGCTTCAGCCTGGTCGCAACCCTTGGGTGGCCGACAACTTCACACACCGACAACGGCTTGCGGCGAACGCCGCCTCACGAGATCGGCGCGCCATCAACGGGGAGCGAGTTTTGGCCAAGGCGAGACGGGAAATCGAGTTAAGGAGAACTGCCGCGGCATTTGAACGCGGCGCACGCGGTATAATCGCGGCGGTTTCGCGCTGCAAGCCGTTTCGGTGCAAGTTGTCGCTCCCACCCCAAGGTTGCGACAGTCTGAATGCATGGTGTCCATCAGCATAACGCTCGACTTCAGATCCTTCTCATCACGGCGTTGTCCTGCCAATTTGATACGGATCTGGCCTGGCCGAAATGCCGAACAGCCGCCAGACCGCTCGTCGCATTCGCGCGCCGGACACCGAGCCGACTTCAGAATTGTGAACGTGTCCCGCGCGACGGCGCCGCGTTTTGTCCCCGAAGTGACGTTCATCTGATTGGTCAGCACATCGATCACGAGCGAATCCCAGAAACGTTCAGCGAGAGATACTCGCCGATGGTTCAGCGTGCCGCCCGAAGTTTTGTCCCGATGAACCCGCCACGGCCATAAACCGCGCCCTGGTGGGCCTCCGCACCGGCCGGCTTTTGGTAAGGAGCAGGCAAACGTCGCCGCCGCCTGCAATGAATGTTCGTGGCGTTGAGGGTCTGGACACATCGTAATGGGCTGTCCGGCAGATAGGAACGTTCGGTAGGCGTGGCTGTGTCCGGCGATGGGCGGAGATCGACTCCCCCCCGCCTCCAAATCGGCAGAAATGTTTTCGCGCAATCTCGATGAGTTCATTTCGGTGGTCCGGAATTGTGAGATCCTTTTCGGTAAGGCGGATGATGCAGAAGGCGATGGTCCCCAGTCGCGCAAACGTGTTGGCAGATCGGCGCGCAGCCAGCTGGCCTCGCCCCCATTGGCCTGCGCGGTTTCGCCGTCCATCGAGTCGAGACCATAATGGATGTTTCCAAATTCGAACGAGTAATAATGCCGGTGCCGACGCGACGGCCGCGGCTTCCTCATTCTTCGGCAGCGTGAACCTCTGAAAATAGGATACTGTCACGAAAAAAACGGGCGGTGGACCTGGTCTCGTGGTCGTGGTTGCCCAGCGTGGGCCAGAGGACTGACTGCGCAGTGTCCCGCTGATGTTAACCGCTTAACACGGCTCCCTGATAGTCGGCATCGGTGCCGCTGTTGTAGCAATTATCGCCGAGCATCAGCCAGAGAAATCTGTGGGCGTGGTAACCGGTGAAGCTGTATAAGCACGCGTCAAGCACGGCTATTGCGCGGCGTTTTGCGTGCCCGAGTCACCGAGCGCCCAGTGCGCGTGGCACCGCGGTGCCAGAACGCGGCGAGGTCACGAAGTCGAAGCGGGGGCATCGCCCGCTAGGGTCACGGTCGGGCGTCCCACTGCGTAATATAAATGGTAGCGGGCACGAGATTTCTCACGGTGACGATGTTTTCCGTCTTCGAAGCGGCTTCATCCACGCTCGAATTGAGCTGCCGACTGCTGAACCAATCGCAAACCCTGCCAATCGTGCGATGTCTGTCCTCCACCGAACGAACGTGCTGGTGGGGGGGCTGCCGAGTTGAGATAAGGACCGGCGCGTCAACACTGGAGCGATCCCGAATTGGTGCTGAAGCCACTGGTCCACACCGGTGCCGTTCACCAATGTGCCGTTGAACGTTATGTCCCGAGCTGTCGTTCGCGACTGTCCGCTGCCGCCTTCGTTCAATCCCCACGGCCGGGAGACCTGTCGCGAAGTAATCTCCATTTTTTGCCATCTGCGTCTGTTGCGGCCGTCCGCGCTTAGTTCCCAGATGCGGGCTTCACGAGAATAACCCGCAAAGATCCCGGCCGCCGCCCCGGTTGAGGTCAGCGCGCTGGCCAGCGACGGCATGTTGAATGCTGTCCGAGCGGGGTGGCCGGCCGCCGATTATTTGCGCTCCAGGCTGCCGTTCAGATCAAACGCCAGCGTCCGTGCCGTGTAGGTGGCCGCGGCAGATTCCATACGTGGCCGAAACCGCGGCCCCGGCGATGGGATGATTCTTCCTGGCGGCGACCCGCCCGCGCCCTCTCAAAGTCTGCGACACACGCCGTCATACGCTCGCAGTGCCGAGAAATTAGTTCATGTCGTGATCATGCCGTCGGCTTTCCGCTCGGCCCTTTGCGACTCAGGGGAACGGCATCCACACCAACCGCTGCCGTGTGAAGTTGCTGACAAAGAGGCACAAACCTGTCGGCCGTCCGTTTGAAAAACAGTTTTCTGCTGGTGAACGTCCGGCGCGCCGAGCGTCGATGCAGGACCAAAACGTTGACGTATCGTTCAACCTGATCCATCGAAGGACAGTCCAAAATATTCGCCGCCGTCTCGCCAGGGTGAGGAAGCCATTACCCTGAACGGCGAAAGCCGTCCGAGTCGCATAAAAAAAACTGAGTCGTCATAATAATTTTGGTTTCTTCTCCTTCTAACTCCCAAATCGAACACGACTCGCAGTTCGTCTGCCATTGGGGTGATGACCCCCCAAGGAATCCATGGTGGAAGCGGCTCCGTTCCGCGCCGGCTTGTGACCACAGACGGAGCAACGGCCCATCCTTCCACATGGATACGATCTGGCTGGAACTGAAGAATTAAGTCCTGTCTGATCACGTTTTCCCCCCCAGCAAAAAAATGCGGCGTCTCAAGTGCTGGTCCATCATGGCACAAACAACCAGCATCGCGAGGAACGTGATCAGACCGGACTTAATTTCGTCAGTTCCAGTCCAGACAAAAAGAAAGAAAAGAAAAAACTCGGTATCCATGTGGAAGGATGGGCCGTTTGCTCCGTTTGTGGTCACAAGCCTCGCGCGGACGGAGCCTGCTTCACCATGCTTCCTTGGGGGTCATCACCCACTGGCAGACGAACTGCGAGTCGTGTTCGATTTGGGAGTTAGAAGGAGCAACCAAATATTATGACGACTCATTTTTCCTTTTTTTTGCGAACGCGTACGGCTTTCGCGTTTCGGTCCTGCCTTCCTCACCCTGCGCGCGACGGCGGCGATTTTGGACTGGTCCCTTCGATGTATGGAACGATACGTCACGTTGGTCCTGCATCGACGCTCGGCGCGCCGACGTTCACCATGAAACTTGTTTCCAACGGACGGCCGCCGGTGTCAGCACTTTCCACCGGCAGCGGTGTGTGGATGCCGTCCCCTGGTCTCCAAGGGCCGCGCGGAAGCCGACGGCATGCCTCAAGACATGAACTATTTTCTCTGCTTCGCGCGTCTGACTGCTGTTCTGGTCGCAGACTTTGAAGAGGGCGCGCGGGTCGCCGCCAGGAACGATATCCCATCGCCGGTGTCACGCGGTTTCGGCAATGTAGGAAGTCATGCGGGCCCCTACGACGCACGACTTGGCGTTTGTACTGAACGCAGCCTGGAGCGCAACTAATCGTCGGCCGGCCACCCCGCCTCGACAGCATTAACATGCGTCTTCTGGCCAGCGCGCTGACCTCACCGGGGGCTGTGGGGTCGGCGGGATTCTTTCGTGATCTCGATGAAGCCCGCATCTGGAACTCCGCGCGACGCGCAACAGATCGCCGATGGCAAAAATCTGGAGATTACTTCCCGAACAGTCTCCTCGGCCGGTGGGGATTGCACGAAGGCAGCGGCAACAGTCCGCGACCGACAGCTCGGGCCAAACGTCAACGCACCTTAGTGAACGGCCCGGTGTGGACGCAGTGGCTTCAGCACCAATTCGGATCCGCTCCATGTTGACGCGCGGTCCTTATCTTTCACTCGGCACGCCCACCAGCACGGTCGTTCGGTGAGGGACAGACAAAATCGCCACGATTGGGCCGGGTGGCGATTGGTTCAGCCGTCTGTCGCCCTCAATTCCGATTCGAGCGTGGATGAGCCGCTTCGACGACGAACACATCGTCACCGTGAGCAATCTCGTTGCCCCGATAAACCATTTATTATTACGCAGTGGGACCGCCGACCGTGACCCCTCGCGGGGCGATGCCCCCACTTCTACTTCGTGACCTCGCCGCGTTCTGGCACCGCGGTGCCACTCGCATCTGCTCTCGGTGACTCGGGCACGCAAACGTCCCGCGCAAATATGCCGTCGTGACGCGTTTCTTACAGCTTCACCGGTACCGCCCCACCGATCTCTGGCGGATGCTCGGCGATATGCCTACAACAATCGGCACCGATGCCTACTATCAGGGAGCCGTGTCCACACGCGTAAATCCAGCGACACTGCGCAATTCAGTCCTCTGGCCCACCGCTGGGCAACCACTACCCGGACCCAGTCCGCCGCGTTCGTGGAACCCGTATCCGTAATTTTTCAGATGTTTCGCTGCCGGAAGAATGGAGAAGCCGGCTGCGTCGCGTCGGGCACCGGCATTATTACTCGTTCGATTTTGGAACATCCATTTCATCTGTCTCGACTCGATGGACGCGAACCGCGCGGCCAATGGCGCGATGCCAGCTGTCTGCGCGCTATCTGTCCAACACGTTGCGCGCCTGGACATCGCCTTCTGGCATCATCCTCCTACTCGAAAGGACTCACATTCGGACACCGAAATCGAACTCATCGAGATGCGCGAAAACTTTTCTGCCGATTCTGGAGGCGGGGGGGAGTCGATCTCGCCTCGCCGGACACAGCCACGCCTACGAACGTTCCTATCTGTCGACAGCCATTACATATGTGTCCACGACCCTCAATCGCCACGAACATCATCAACGACGGCGCGGACGTTTGCCTGCTCCTTACCCAAACGCCGGCCTGGCGTGAGGCCCACCAGGCGCGGTTTTGCCGTGGCGGTTCATCGGGAACAAACTTCTTGCGGCACGCGAACCATCCGGCGATGTATCTCTCGCTGAAACGTTCTGGTATCGCTGTGATCGATGTGCTGACAATCAATGAAACCACCTTCGTGGGACAACGCGGCCGTCGCGCGGGACACGTTCACAATTCTGAAAGTCGCTCGGTGTCCGGCTCGCGAATGCGCCGATCGTCTGGCGGCTGTCGGCATTTCGGCCAAGCCAATCGTCTCACCTGTCAGGACAACGCCATGAATGAAGAAAGGATTTGAAGTCGAGCTTCTGCTGATGGACCAGCTCAGCCCTGGTCGCAACCCTTGGGGTGGGCGCGACACTTTCACACCGACAACGGCTTGCAAGCGACGCCGGCCTCACGATAGCGGCGCCCATCAACGGGAGCGAGTTTTGGCCGATGCGACGATCGATTTAAGGAGAACTGCCGCCGGCAATTGACGCGCGCAACGCGGTCTACTAGTCGGTCGGTTCGCTGCAAGCCGTTGTCTGTGAAAGTTGTCGCGCCCACCCCAAGGGTTTCTACCAGCTGAAGCTGTGCCCTCGCAGCAACGCTCGACTTCAAATCCTCTTCATCAATGGCGGTTTGTCCTGCCAGGTGAGACGGAAAGAAAAAAAAAAAAACAAAAATTTCCTGGCCTGGCCGAACTGCCGAACAGCCGCCGACGCCGGCGCATTCGGCGCGCCGGACACCGCTCCGACTTTCAAATGTGAAAGTGTCCCCGCGCGACGGCCCGCGTTGTCCACGAAGGTGACGTTCACTGATTTGTCAGCACATTCGATCACCATCGAAATCCCATAACGTTCATCGAGAGATACATCGCCGGATTGGTTCACGTGCCCGCCGAAGTTTGTCCCGATGAAATCGCCTCCAACGGCATAAACGCGCGCCTGTTGTGTCTCCGCACCGGCGCTTTGGAAGGATTCAGCAAACCTCGCCCGCCGTTGATGATGTCGTGGGCGGTTGAGGGTCGTGGACACAACAATCGTAATGGCTGTCGATCATATAGAGGAACGTTCGTAGGCTTGGCTGTGTCCGGCGAGGGCGAGATCGACTCTCCTCCCCCCGCTCCAGTAAATCGGCAGAAAGTTTTCGTCATCTCGATGAGTTCGCTTTCGGTGTCCGATTGTGAGATCCTTTCGATAAGGAGGAATGCTTCCCGAAGGCGATGGTCCCTTCGCTCAACGTGTTGGCCAGATCGGCGCGCAGCCAGCTGGCCATCGCCATTGGTCGCCGCGCGGTTCGCCTTCATCGAGTCAGAGACGATGATAGATGTTTCCAAATCGAAGCGAGTATAATTCGCGGGTCCGCAGACGCGACGGCCGCCGGCTTCTCCTATTCTTCGGTCAGCGTAGAACAATCTGAAAATCAGGATAGCTTGTCCACGAACGCGGTGGACTGTTCGTGTCGTGGTTGCCCAGCGTGGGCAGAGGACTGAATTGCGCAGTGTCTCTGGATACCGTCGTTGAAGCAGCGGCTCCCTGATATCGTGCATCGTGGGCCGCTGTTGTAGGCTTATCGCGAGGCATCAGCTCAGAGATCGTGGGTGCGTGGTAGCCGGTGAAGCTGTAGAACCGCGTCAACGCACGGCATATTTGCGCGGCCGTTTGCGTGCCCGAGTCACCGAGCGCCGGCAGATTCGGCGTGGGCAGACCGCGGTGCCGCAGAACGCGCGAGGTCAGCGAAGTAGAAGCTGGGGGCATCGCCCCGAGGGTCAACGGCGGCGTTCCCACTGCGTAATAATAATGGTATCTGGGCACGAGTCTTGGCGCTCACGTGACGATTGTTCTCGTCTCGAAGCGGCTTCATCCACTCTCGAATTGCGGCTGCTACGGCTTGAACCAAATGCGCACCCAGTTCCAAATCGTGGCGTATGTGCTGTCGGCTCCACCGAAGACCGGGTCTGGTGGGGCGTCCGAGTTGAAGCTAAGGACCCGGCGCGTCAACACTGGAGCGGAATCCCGAATTGGTGTCTGAAGCCACTGGTCCACCACGGGCCGTTCAGCCAATGTGCCTTGACCGTTTGGGCCGAGCTGTCGTTCGCGACTGTGCCGTGCCTTCAAAAAAGAAGAAGTTCAATCCCCACCGGCCGAGGAGACCTGTCGCGGAATTAATCTCCAGATTTTTGCCATCGCGATCTGTTTGGGGGTCGGCCGTCCGGCGCGTAGTTCCAGATGCGGGCTTCATCGAGAATACCCGCGCAAAGAATCCTCGCCGCCGCCGCCGGTTGAGGTCAGGCCGGCGCTGGCCATCGACGCATTGTTGAATGTGCTGTCCGAAGCGGGGTGGCCGGCCGACGATTAGTTGGCGCCTCAGGCTGCCGTTTCAGATTACAAACGCACTTCGTGCCGTCGTAGTTGCCGCGCATGATTCCATACATTGGCCGAAACACCGCGTGAGCACCGGCGATGGGATGATTCGTTCCTGGCGGCGCCCGCCGCGCCCTCCCCCTTTCAAATCGCGACCAGCCGCCGTCAGACGCGGCGCAGGCGATAAAATAGTTCATGTCTTGAGTCATGTGCGCGGTCGGCTTCGCGCGGCCGCTTTGGCGACGGCAGGGGACGGCATCCACACCACCGCTGCCGGTGAATTTTCTCGACACAAACCGTCTTCTCTTCGCGTTTTTGAACTTCCTTGGTTTTGCATTTTGAATTTTGCTTGTTTTTCCGTAGCGTCGATGCAGGACCAAACGTGGACGTAATCGTTCACTCATCGAATGACAGTCAAATTCGCCGCCGTCGCGCGCAGGGTGAGGAAGCCAGGACCGAAAACGGGCGAAAGCCGTCCGAGTTCCGCAAAAAAATAACTGAGTCGTCATAATTATTTGGTTCTCCTTCTAACTCCCAAATCGACACGACTCGCAGTTCGTCTGCCAGTGGGTTATTACGCCCGCAAGGATGCGCCATGTGAAGCGGCTTCCGTTCGCGCTCGGGCTTGTGACGACAAGGCGGAGCAAACGGCACCTCCTTCCACTGGATTACGATCCGGCTGAACTGAAGAATTAATGGTCCTGTCTGTCACGTCTCCCCAGCCAAAATGCGCGCTCAAGTGCTGGTCAAGGCGCCATGCAAAACAACGCAGCATCGCGAGAACGTGATGCAGACAGGACTTAATTCTTCAGTTCGCTCAGCCAGAATCGTATCGGCATGTGGAAGGATGGCCGTTTGCTCCGCTTTGTGGTCACAAGGTCCGGCGGGCGGAAGGAGCCGCTTCAACCGCATGGCTTCCTTGGGGCATCACTGCCCCACTGGCTAGACGAATCTGCGAGTCGTTTTCGATGGGGGATTTAGAAAGGAGAAACGCAAATATTAGACGACTCAGTTCTTTTTTTGGTGGCGAACTCTGACGGCTTCGCCGTTTCGTCCTGGCCTTCCTCTCCCTGCGCGCGACGGCGCTAATTTTGGACTGTCGCTTCGATGGAGGGAACGATTACGTCACGTTTGGTCCTGCATCGACGCTGAGGCGCGCCGGACGTTCACCATCGAAACCTGGTTCAAACGGACGGCGCGCCGTGTCAGCACTTCACCGGCAGCGGTGTTGGATGCGTTCCCCTGGTCGCAAAGGGCGCTCGAAGTCCGACGTCATGACTTCAGACAATGAACTATTTTCTCGGCCTGCGCGCGTCTGACGGCGGCTGGTCGCAGACTTTGGGAAGAGGGGCGCGGTGCGGTCTCCGCCGGAACGAATCATCCTCATCGCCGTGTCACCGCGGTTTCGGCCGATGTATGGAATCATCGCGGCGGCCACCTACGACGGCAGCGACGGTGGCGTTTGTATCTGAATCGGCAGCCTGGAGGCGGCAACTAATCGCGGTGCCGGCCACCCCCGCTCGGACAGCATTCAACATGCTCGTCGCTGGTCCAGCTCGCTGACGCTCAACCGGTGCCGGCGGCGGATTCTTTGGCGTATTTCTCATGAAGCCCGCATCTGGACTACGGCTGCGACCTGGCGGCATACAGATCGCCGATGGCAAAATCTGGAGATACTACTTCGCGACAGTCGTCTCGGCCTTGGGGTATGAACGAAGGCAGCGGTCACAGTCGCGACGAACAGCTCGGGCTATAACGTTCAACGGACATGTGAACGCCGCGGTTTGACCATTGGCTTCCGCACAATTCGGATCCGCTCGTGCAGTGTTGACTCGCGTCCTTATCTCACTCGTCACGCCCACCAGCACTGTCGTTCGTGGAGGACAGACTCGCCACGATTGCCGGGTGCGATTTGGTTCATCGGTCGCGCAGTCGTCCTCAATTCGAAGGCGTGGATGAAGCCGCTTCGACGACGGAACAGCATCGTCATCCCCTTGAGGCATCTCGTGCCCTATACCATTTATTATTAGCGCAGTGGGAACGCCGACGTTACGCCTCGGCGGGCCGATGGCCCCAGCTTCTACTTCGTGCATGGCGCGCGGTTCTGGTCAACCGCGGCTGCCTCACGCCATCTCTGGGCTCTCGGGACTCGGGCAGTCGCAACGGCCGCGCAATATGCCGTGGCGTGACGGCGTTCTACTACAGGCGCACCGGTATCACCCCACCGTCTCTCTCTGGCTGATGCTCGTCGATATGCCTACAACAGCGGCACCGATGCCGACTATCAGGAGGCCGTTTCAACGCGTATCCAGCGACACTGCAATTCATTTCCTCTGGCCCAACGCTGGGCAACCACGACCACGGACCAGTCCACACCCGTCGTGGACTCGTATCCTTATTTTTCAGATGTTCACGCTGCCGAAGAATGGAGAAGCAGCGGCGGTCGCGTCGGGCACCGGACATTATTACTCGTCACTCGTATTTTGGCAACTCCCTTTCTCTGTTCTCGACTCGTATGACGGCGAACCGCGCTCCATGCGCGATTGCCAGCTGGCTGCGCGCCGATCTGGCCAACACTTTGCGCGACTGGACCATCGCCTTCTGGCATCATCTCCTTACTCGAAGGATCTCAAATTCGACACCCGAAATCGAACTCATCAGAATTGCGCGAAAACTTTCTGCCGATTCCTGGAGGCGGGGGGATTCGTATCTCGGGCCCCTCGCCGGACACAGCCACGCCTACAAACGTGCCTATCGGCTCGACAGCCATTGACGATGTGTCGCACGACCCTCAACGCCACGAACATCATCAAGCGGGCGGCGGCGGACGTTTTGCGCTTGCTCTCTTACTTCAAAGTCGGCCGTGGGCGGAGGCCACCAGGGCGCGGTTTTTATTGGCCGTGGCGGGTTCCTCGGGACAACTTCGGGGGCGGCAGCCTGAACGGTTCATCCGGCGAGTAGTCTCGCTGAACAGTTCTGGTATCGCTCGTGATCGATGTGCATGACTCAATCAGATGAACGTCACCTTCGTGACCACGCGGGGGGCCTTGGTCGCTGGCGGGGACACGTCACAATTCTGAAGTCCGGCTCGGTGTCCGGCGCGCGCGATGCGCCGAGCGAAACTCTTGCTGCTGTCGCATTTCGGCGCATCCAGATTCGTCTCACCTGGCAAGAGGAACAACGCCGTATGAGAAGGATTTGAAGTCGAGCGTTCTGCTGATGGCACCATCTTTCAGCCTGGGTCGCAGCCCTTGTGTGGGTCTGCGACAACATTCACGCACGACAAACGGCTGGCAGCGAACGCCGGGCTCACGAGAGCGGCGCGCATCAAACGGAGCGAGTTTTGGGTGGGCCGAGGCGACGATCGAGTAAGAGACCTGGCCGCCGGCATTGAACGACGCGCGCCGCGGTAATAATCTGGTTCGCGGGTCCGGCAAGCGTTGTCGTGAAGTTGTCGCGCCCACCCCAAGGTTGCGACCAGGCTGAAGCTGTGCCATCGCAGAACGCTGCTTCAAATCCTTCTTCATCAGCGGCGTTGTCCTGCCATGAGGGTGGGGGGGGGGGGTGGGCTGTGAGATCGAATCTGGCTGGCCGGAATGCCGACACGAGCCGCCAGACCGCTCGGCGCATTCGCGGCGGACACGCCGAGCTCGGACTTCAGAATTGTGAACGTGTCCCGTCGGGCGAGCGGGCCGCGTTGGTCTCACGAAGGTGACGTTCATCTGAGTGGTCATCCACAATCGGATCGACTAGCGCAATCCCAGAAACGTCATTGCGAGGAGCTACTCGCGCGATGTTACATCGTGCCGCCGAAGTTTGTTCGCGATGAACCCCACGGCATTAACCGCGCCTCTGGTGGGCCTCTCGCCCCGTCCGGGCTTGTAAGGAGCAGGCAACGTCCGCCGCGCCGTTGATGATGTCGTGGTCGTTGAGGGGTCGTGGACAGACAATCGTAAGGGCTGTCGAGCAGATAGGGAAGTTCGTAGGCGATGGCTGTGTCTTCGGCGAGGGGCGATATCGACTGCCGCCCCGCCTCCAAATCGGGCAGAAATTTTTGCGCGCATCTCGATGAGTTCGATTTCGGTGTCGGCGAAGTTTGGTCCGTTTCGAGTAAGGAGGATGATGTCAGAAGGCGATGGTCCAGTCGGCGCAACGTGTTGGCTCAGATCGGCAGCGCTAGCCATCTGGCATCGCGCATTGGCCGCGTGCGGTTCGGTCCTCATCGAGCGAGACAGATGAAATGGATGTTTCCAAAATCGAACGAGTAATAATGTCGCGGTGGCACGCCTGGCGACGCGGCCGCCGGCCTTTCTCCATTTCTTCGGCGCGTGAACATGCTGAAAATAAGGATAAACGTGTCCAACGAACGCGGTGGACTTGGTCCGTGCGTGGTTGGCCCAGCGTGGCCAGAGGACGGAATTGCGCATGGTCGGCTCGATCCTTGAATCACGGCTCCCTGATATCGTCATCGGTGCCGGCTGTTGTAGCATTATCGGCCGAGCATACATCTCAGAGATTCGGTGGGGCGTGTATCCGACGTTTAAGGCTGTAGAAGACGCGTCACGCAGGTCATATTTGCGGCGGCGTTTGGGCGTGCCTGCCGAGTCCACCGATCGCCCGATGTCGCGTGGGCAGCGGCGGCGGTGCCAGAACGCGCGAGGTCACGAAGTAGAATGCTGGGTGTATCGCCCGCGAAGGGTCACGGTCGGCGTTCCCCACTGCGTATAATAAATGGTATCGGGCACGAGATTGCTCACGGTGACGATGTGTTCCGTCGTCGAAGCGTCTTCATCCCACGCGCGAATTGAGGCTGCGGCGCTGAACTCAAATCGCACCCGGCCATCGTGGGCGA
>Ga0179591_1552423_pt1 | contig 38715 bp, 26 predicted proteins | sample CZOMad2_1_08_16f_FD_182891 | JGI IMG/M metagenome (GOLD analysis project Ga0179591, IMG submission 182891) | Vadose zone soil fungal communities from Angelo Coast Range Reserve, California, USA - CZOMad2_1_08_16fungal (PacBio error correction) | ecosystem: Environmental > Terrestrial > Soil >...
CGCGCGCTCCCCCGCCGGCACGCGCGGCAGCGCACCCAATCCCATCACAAGGCAGACCTTCTGTGCCCCCCCTCCGTAAAAACCGCGATCCACCACACCGCCTGTCGCGCGCCACTGAAGCCAATTGAACGCCCCCACGGACTATGACTTCGACACCGCTCGGAACAGTAAAAGCACTGACACCACTTGGTTCGCCCGCGACTTACTCCCCCCCTCGCTCCGCGTCCGTCTCCCGCCGGTCACTTACCTCCTTGCGACACCATCCCCCCCCCCCCCGCCCCACCTCGGCCAACGCCACGCTGCCCGCCTCCACCCGCCAACCTCCCCCAGTCTCTCTTCTCCTCCTCAGCCCTCCAACGGCCCAACCAGCGCCGACACATGATCCCCGGGCCTCTCTACCACCCCCCCCCCCCCCCCCCCCCCCCCTCCTCCCCTCTTTCCTTCCCGCGGCCCACCTCCCATCCACGCTCAACAACCGCTCCGCACATCACCGCACATGCCCCGAAGGCCACCTGTTTCTTTTCCCTCCTCGCGTTCACCCCCCATCCTCTCCCCATCCAGCGTCCTCCACCCGTCACACCCACGACTCAAGTCAGAACCTCTTCCCCCCCCCCCCCCCTCCCCCCCGCACACCGTGCATTGTGAACCTCCCCTGCCACCCGTGGGTGCGGTGATTCCTACCTCACCACTACCTCCGGCTAGCGTCCCTCCTCCGGCAGCTAACTCCGCCGATCGACACCAGGCCCCGCTCCCAACTACACCAGACTGTCTTCTCCTCGCCAGGTCTTTCCTCACCGACTATACCCCCTCCAACAACACGCGTCCTCGCCGCGCCCTGTGCTCCTCTGCTCCCAGCAATCGCCAGACTCCCCCGTGTGCCCCCCCTCCCGCCCCTCCCGCGACACCCCCCGCCCCTTCGCCTCTCACAACCACCGCGCCCAGCCACCCCTGTTCCGTTAACCTACCTCCCACACACCCCCCACCGCCAACACGACCACCCTGGCCCCCAGCCATCTCGACAGAACTTCACATAGTAACACGTCCCCCGCCGCACAACTCAACTCTCGCTCGTCGTGATTGATTTCTCCCCGGCACCCCTCGTCCTCTTCCGCCTCCTTCCCGTCACCCCCCCGACACTCACCCCACTACTCGATCCCCCTGCCTCCTGTCACCCCCCCGCACACCCACTCTCCACCCCCCTCGCCACTCTACTGCTCACCGAGACCGTCTGGCGCATCAGCGCGATCCCCGCACCTCCCGACTCTTCGCCCCCCCACCCCCCCCCACCCCCCCCCCCCCCCCCTCCTGCTCGCGACCCACGCCACCACCCACACCTCCCCCCCACCCCACCCCTCGAACCCTAACCGCGCCTCCCTCACTTCCCCAAGCCGTCCGTACTCCCCCCCTGTCAACCCCAATCCACACTCCCTCCGGCCAATTCCCCCCTCCGCCTCGCCCCGCCAACATGCGCTAGCTCGCCCCCTGTCTGCCCGCCCTCCTCACGGACATTCCCCTCTTCTGGAATCCGCCCCTTGCACCGCGTTCACCCGGACTCTTCGCTCCGGTCCCCCCCCCCACACCCCGTTCCCTCCACCCCGTCTCCCATCGTGCGTGTCCCACCGCACCCCCCCCACACCCCACCTCTCTGACCCTCCACACCCTGGGCAGCCCCGCACTCCACTAGCTGTCGCCTTGCCGCCTTCCACCCGGCAACCCCCTCATCTGCCTCTCCCCACCCCCCACCACCCCACCCCCCCCCCCCCCACCCCCCCCCCCCCCCCCCCCCCCCCCACCCCCCCCCCACCCACCCCCCCCCCCCCCCCCACACTCCCCCCCCCCCCCCCACCCACCCCCCCCCCCCCCCCCCCCCCCACCACCCCCCCCCCCCCACCCCCCCCCCCCCACCCCCCCCCCACCCCACGTGTCGTTCCAGGGCACACCTGACACACTTGTATCGCCCCACCAGTGCGTCGACTCCCCCGCGCCGCGCCATCTCCCGACCGTGGCCCCCTTCCCAGCAATGCCCGTCGACGTCTGCCCCGCTCCCTCGTCGTCTCACCCCCACGTGCTCACTACATCCACGGTCCCGCGATCTGCCTCTGTCACGCCAGTCTCCTCCCGCCCGCCCTGCGCTCCCCCGCCCCGGCCTTCGCAGCTGCACCTTACCACCCACCCCCCGTCGCCACCCTAATCCCACGGCCCGTCCTCATCCGCGCAAAGCATCCCACCGATGGCACACCCCCTCCGCGTCCGCCGGCCCCTCCCCACCTCCCCCACCCCCCCCCCCACTCCCTCCTCACAACATACTACCTGCCCACTGCGTAAAACCATCGTGCGTACTACACCCCGCTCCGCCAGCCCCCTCCGCGCAACACCGACGATCCCCGCAACCCAATCCTGTGGAATGTCCCCCCTCCTCGGCCCCAAAAAAGAAACACCTCGGCGCGCCACCCCACGCCCACCGCTGTCCAATCGCCAACCGACCCTCCATCCTAGTGTCTCGCGACAATAGCCCGCCCGCCCCTCCGAACCCCCTAGCGCCCTCCCCCCCAGCGACCAGCTGACACTCCCCTTCGCGCACACCCCGCACTACAAAGCAGCCTTCTCTCCGTCCCGACACCAAACTCCTGTCCCTTCTTCTGCACGCGTGAAGCTTAACAGCCATACACTCAGCCACCCCGGCCAGTAACCCACTGGCACCCGCGTGCCGCACCCTCGCACAACGTCAGCACACCCCCCACACACGAACTCAACGCAGCCTGCCTGCCTGCTCAACACTTGCGCGCTGCGACCGTGCGCGTGTGCCCCGCCCCTCATCCCGACACCTCATCCATCACCCAACTCACCTGCGTAATTACCATTCCTTTCCCCGCCCGTGCCTCCTTATTCGTGCCTTCGCTCACCTCGCCCTTCCCTCCGTCCCACAGCCCTGCGCGCACCCCCCCCCACCCCTCCGCGCGCCGCACACCGACCCCATCCTGGGAACACAGCGCCTGCACTCCACCACCCAGAGCTCCCCACCTTATGCACCCGCCCTCCACCACCGCTCCTCGCCGCTCCTCCCCCGGCCTTCGAAATCCACCACCCACACCCCCCCCCCCACCCCCCCCCCCCCCCCCCCACCCCCCCCACCACCCCCCCCCCCCAACCCCCCCCCCCCCACACCTGCCCGGCCCCCTGCCGTCCCCGGCCCTCCCGCAACCTTTCGCCCGCGCCCCACCCACCCCCCTCTGCCCCCCCCCCCCCGCCCGTGACCAATGACTGTCGCCGCCGTGCCGCACCCCGCCACAAGCCGCATCCACCAACTCTGCCCTCCCTCGTCAACCCTCCCCGGACCACACAGACTAGCGCGCGTGCTGCCATCACCTCACCCTCAGAGCACCGCACCTCCCCCCTTCACTAGCCCCGTCGCCAGCCCTACCCTCTCTCCCCGCACCCTTCGCTGGTCGCCCTCCTCCCCTGACCAGGACAGTTTGCACACAGGTCCGTGCGGCGGCCTCCTCCTCCGCTAGGCACGTGTCACTCCCCCCACGCCAGGGGCTCCACTCACCCCCCGCCCGCACCACTCAACATCGACAGCTTGGGCCCCACCTGCGTCCCTGCCCATCCCCCGACTCTTTCCCTCGCCCCCCCCGCCCCCTCCACGCACCCCAACACACAACAACGGAAAAGAGAAACAACCACCCACTCTCCGCCGTCCCCGTCTTCCCCCATCTCTCCGCCTCACACAAGTGCTCCGGCCCACCAACCAAACGCGCGACAGCCTCCTGTGCGCCGCCGCAGCACGCCCCCAGCCGCGCCTCCTCAACGACTGTTCCGTCCACCTTCCCGCACAAACCATTCTGGCTCTTCACCGCCAATCCCCTGACACGCCCGGAAGCCGACCCTGCGCCTGACACTAACATCCCCTCCCCTCGCCCCCCGCCACTCCCACCCCCGCACATATCCCCTCAGACCTGCGCACCGCTACCGCGTCACACCCCACCCCCCCACCCCACCACCCCCCCCCCCCCCCCCCACCCCCCCCCCCCCTCGCGCGATCCCCCGGCCTCCCCCCCTCCCCCGCATCCCCCCCCCCCCCGCTACCTCCTCGACCCCCTCAGCACTCCCACGCCAGCCCCACGGCCCCCCCCCTGCCCCCACCCCTGCAGTCGCCAACCGGCCTCGCGCCACACTCCCCTGTGTCTACTAGCGCCCCCCGCGTCGCCCTACCCCCCCATCGCCCCCAGACGCCCCACGCACTCGCAGTACACCCATTCCTCTCCAACATCCCCTCCTCACACACACTCCTCCCCCTCCCCGCGGCCACCCCTAGCGACCACCCCCCGGCGCCCCCACACCCGCCGGCTACACTTGTCCCCCCCCTTCACGCCGTTCGTGCCTGCTCCCGGACGCCCCACTCCCTGCCCCACCTCCTCCGCGCCACAGCCCCATCTCACACCTCCACCCGTGAGGCCCCCACGCCGCCAATCCCTCACCACCCCCCCCCCCCCCCCCCCCCCCCAAAGAACCAGCCCCAACACCCCCACCCCCCTCACCCCGACACGTTCCCGTTCCACCCGCCCTCCTCGCTACCACTCGAACAGTCTATGTCGCCCATCCCCGTGCTCTCCCACCCACCCCCCCTCGCCCCCCCCCCCCCTCCCCCCCCCCCCCCCCCTACCCCCAACCCCCACCCACCCCCCCCCCCCGCCGCACGCACGCTCCGTCACCCCCCCCGCACATCCCCTCCCACTTCCCTCGTCCCTTGCGCCGCCTCCCCTCTCCGGAGACTCGACCCCACATCCCCTGTCCTCACCTCCCCATTCACGCTATCCGCCGCGTCCCCTCCACACTCCGACAGCGCGACCCCCTGCCTCCTGCGGCCGACCCTTCCCTCGCTCGCGCCCTCCCGCCTTGCCCCATCACCCCCCTCCGCCCCCCACCCCCCCACCCAGCGCTCACAAGCCAGTGCGCTATTCTACGCCCCCGCTCGCTGGCCCCCCGCGCTCTCCGCAAGCCCACCCGATAGCCGTTTCCGCCTCGCTCACCGCCCCCCCCCCCACCCCCCCCCCCCCCCCCCCCCCCCGCCGCCACGCTCCTCTCTCCCGCCCGCGCTCGGCATAACCCCCTACCTCTGCCTGCACCACCACCCACTACTCCTCTCATCAGACCTCCGAATCTGCGAAGGTGCGCACCCCCCACGCACCTCTGCCGTGTCCCACCTACCCTGCTCCCTACCTACACCCCCCCCGCCATGCCGCCCCCCCCGCAAACACCCACCCCCCCCCCCCCCCCCCCCCGCCCGGCTCCCGCATCCCCGCTGCCGGATCACACTACGTCACCATCGCCACCCACCCGGCGTCACCCATCTCCCCCTTCCTGCCCCCGCTGCCCCACCCGACACTCGCCGGCAGTGCACGCCCAACCCCCCCCCCCACCCCCCCCACCTCGTCACCGCTGCGTCACACCCCACCCTACCCGCCCCGTGCGCCGCACCCCCGACCTCGCCCTGCTACGTCCTAGCAGCCCGACTCCTGCTCCGCCATCTTCCTTCCCGCTGCATCCGTCACGCACCCCCTTCCTCTCCACCCCGCCCCCGCATCGAACCTCGGATCCCTCCCGCTCACCACCCCCCCCACCCCACGCGACGGAGGTACGCCGACACAAACAGTGACACTAGCAGCCACCTCCGACCTCGCTCACCGCATGCCGAACGACAAAAACTCCCCTACCCCCTACGATCCCCAGGAAACCTCGGTCCCCCGACTCGCCAGCGTGTGACACTCGCTCTACACCCTACCACCCCCCCCCACCCCCCCGCCACAACCCCTCTGCGCCCGTCCGCCCCAACCCCCCCACCCGCCGTGCCGCTCCCTGTCCGCTTCCGCCTGCCGGCCATGCAGCCCCCCCACCCCCATTCTCCCCCCCGCCAGCCCGCTCCCCCCCCCCCCTTCCTCGTCTCACCCCCCCCGCGCCCACGTCCCGTCATCCCCACGCCCCCTCCCCCCCCCGTCCCCTCGACCACCCCCTCACCCCTCTCACCCCCTCCCCTCGCAATCCCCGTGCTCGGCACTCCGTTGGCGCCGCCCTACAACACACACGCCCCCCCCCCCCTCCTTGCACGTGCGCACCCACGCCCCTCCCTCGCACGATCGCTGACCATGTAACGATCACCCGTGGTCTGACCTCTCACCCCCCCAACTCCCCAACTCCTATCACTTCACCTCCCGCCGCGCCTGAGAACCGACGTCCTGCCCGTCCCCTCCCGCACGCGTGCTCCCAAACGAACTCCCCCCCTCCGCTCGCGATGCCCTGCGGCCCACACCCGCCCGCTAACTCACCGCCTATTCGCCGCACACTCACCCCCCCGTGACCCCCTGCCAACCTCCGCCGCAGCCAGCCCCCTCCCTCCTGACGCCCTGCGCCTCACCTCCGCCCTGCAACAGGACCACCTGTGACTTCCCCCCCCCCCCCCCCCCCCCTCCGCACCCGCGTCACCGCCACCACGCAGCACCACATGCACCCCTCCGACCCTGCCCCTCCGCGGCTCGCGAACGCCCCACCATCCCCTCGCCGGCTCACCCCCTGTTCCACCAACCCACACACCCGTATCCTCCCTCGATGGCTGTCCCCCCCTGCCCCTCTGCCCTCCGTCCCGCTCTGCAAAAAGCCTCGCCGTGAAGCGGATACGCATCTCCACCCCCATCCGCACGACCGCTCGCCCACCACACCTTACACCCCTTCCCCACCCGGTCTGATCTCCGTGCCCCCGCTCTCGGCCATCGCTACAACTTGCCCCGAGGCCCGGTACACCACTGTCTTTGTGGTTAACTACCTCGTCCTCACGACTCGGCGCCCCGCTTGGCCCGCGGCCGCCATCATTCTCCACGCCTGCCTATCCGCCGTGCATCCTCGCACCTCTGCGCCCCACCCCGCAGCCGCCTCCCCCCGGCTCTTATCCCCGCATGCACACCCCGCGTGCCCCTCTGCATTCGGCGCTAACCTTGATCACGCGCCAACCCTTGATCGTCCCCTCACCGACGCCCGCCCTGCCCGCCGCCTCCGCCCCTTGACGACACTTTGCGCCGACTAAGCGTGAAACCTTTATTCAGGGCCTGCCTCTCCCGCTCTCCACAGTGATTGGCGTCAAACGCAAATTTTCTCGTGCCCCCTCGGCCCACCCGGCCGCTCGACCAACCACCCCCCCCGTCTCCCCCGTCCCCCCCACCCGCACCCCCCCCCACGCGCCACCCCCCCCCCCCCCCCCCCACCCCTCCCCCTCGCCCCCCCCGCGGCCCCTACTTTCGTGGCAGCCGCTCCCCTCACCTCACCCCTTACTTCGCGTGACCGCACAACAGCCGTAGTCGCACCCGCCCCCCCAGTTTCCCTCCCCTGCGGCCGCCTTGGCCCCACACCCCCAGCCTGTATGCCCAGCACGACTCTCCACCGCGCTCAATCTAGCGCCGCGTCATGGCCCCCCTGCCGTCCGACCGAGCCACCTGCAACCGCACACCCGCACACACGCCCACCCCCCCGCCCGCCACACGGAACCCCCCCCCCCCCCCCACCCCACCACCCCCCTCCCCCCCCCCCCCCCTCCCCCTCCCGCCGCCAGCCCCGTCCTCCACCCCCCCTCTCCCACGCAGGACCTTGGCGCCCCCCCCAGCCACGGTCCGGCCCCCACGACCCTTCCCCTGCCTTCGCCCCTGCAAACAGCTCGCCCCCTCGCCTCCCAATGCATCCACCTCCCCCAGCCCCCCCCCTCTTGCGGTACGCCTGGATCCCCTTCCTTACTCCGCCACCTTAGCCCCACCACCACCCCCCCCCACAAGAGCACCACATCCCCCCTCGCTCCCCTGGCACCCCCCCACCCCCCCCCCCCCCCCCCCCCCCCACACCCCCCCCCCCCTCCCCCCCCGGCCCCCCCATTCCTCGCACTCCCCGTCTGGCCCCCCCACCCCGCTCCATGCCCCTGCCCCCGCCCCCCTCGTTTCACCCCCCCCCCCCACCCCCCCCCCCCCCACCCCCTCCCCCCCCCCTGGAGCGCGACCCTCCGCCGCGCCCCAACACCCTTGTCGCGCCCGACCCCCCCCGCCCTGCCGCACCCCCCACCCCGTGCGTCTCTCATCTCCTCCCACATCGCGGCAGACCCCCTCCACGCGACGTACAATCACTGCCTCGCAACCACCCTCTCGACTCATCGTTGCTGTGACACCCCTCGCAGCCTCTCCCCTCCCCCCACTCACCGCGCACCTGCCCTACCCCCCCGCGCCCCCCCCCCCACCCCCCCCCCCCCCCCCACCACCCCCCCCCCCCCCCCCCTCCCCCACCCCCCCCCCCCCCCCCCCCCCCGCCCCCCCCCCCCCTCCCCCCCCCCGCACCCCCCACCCTCCCCCCCACCCCCCCCCCACCCCCCCCCTCCCCCCCCGCCGCCCCCCCCCCCCCCCGCCCTGCTCTCAGACAGCACGCCCTCACCCAGGCCACCCACATCCCCCCCCTGCTGAACAGAAACTTTCACCGCAGCCCACCCTCCCCTGCTGATCACGATACCCCTCCTCCCCACTCGGCCGGCCACTCCGCCGCCGCCGCCCCACTTAGCACCAACGCCACCCCTGTCCCTATCCTCAACATTCGCCATCCCGGACCTTCCTCCACCCCCTCGACAACCCTCTCAAACGCCGCTGCAGTGCTCCCGCCCCTTCCACCACTCCCGCTCACCCCCCCCTCCACCATCTACCCACTACCCCGCCCACCCTCCCCCCCCCCCCCCCACTCGCCCCACCCCCCGCACAACCCCCCCATAAAAACACTCCTGTTGCCCCGTGCGAGGACGCACCACCCGTTCATGCCGTGTCCGCGCATAGTCATCACCTTCGGTTCCGCGCGCGACCCTCTCTCACACGCCGTTCACTCCCCCGGCCAAGGCCGGCCCTCCCCCTCACCCCTCCACCACCCCCCTCGCACCCCACCCACCCCCTCACTCCCGCGCGCCCACCTGCCGCACAGGGCCGCAACCCTCGTATCCCCCCCTTCGTGCCCGTCCTGCACAACCGCTCCCCCCACGCCCTGCACCTCCGCCGCCACCCCCCCCCCCACCCTCCCCCCCTGCGCACACCCCCCCTTCCCCTTCTTTCGGAGACTCCCACGCCAACCGACACACTCCCACACCCCACCGCCCACCCTCCTCGGCTGCTACCCGGCCGATCGTCATCTCTCCGCGCGCCGCCGCACACTCTCCCACCTCCGCGTCTAATCCATCGCCTCCACCGCACCCCCCCCCCCACTCCGTGACCATATCCTCGCCGGATGCCCCCGGCCATCTTCTCCTATCACACCCAACCTCATCAGCCCCACCCTCCCCCCCCCCCCCCCCCACCCCCCCCCCCCACCCCCCCCCCCCCCCCCCCCCCCCCCCCCCTTGCCCCGCCGCCTCCCACAACCCCCGCCCCCCCACACCCCCCCCCGCCCCCCGACCCCCCCCCACCCCACCCCCCCCACCCCCCCCCACCCCCCCCACCAAGGCCCCCCCCTCTGCGACTACCCCCCCCCCTCCCGCGTTTCTGGTCATCCCCCCCGCCCCCGCACCCCCCTCCACGCCCGCCCGCCCGCCCAGCCTCCCCCACCCCGCACACCGCACCTCCCCCCCCCCCGGCCGCCTGCACACGCCGACTCCGTGACCCCCCCCGCATCGCCAAGACCTCCTCCCCACCGGCTGCCCGCCCACCGTGCCCGCCACCCCTCCCACCACCACCTCCTCGCTCCAGCCCCCCCCCCACAGCCCTCCCGTGCGCTCTCGCGCCCCGACGCGCTGCCGTTCCTCTCTCATACGCCGCCCACACCAGTGCTCTCGCGCTCACCCCCGCCCACTCCCGCGCACACCGCCCGGCCCCCTCTCGACGCGAACTGTGCCGACCCACCGCCGCCTCAGGCCAAACTGCGTGACACCCCCCGCACTCCCCTTCCCCCCCCACCGCTCGCCCCCCCCAGGGTGGCATTCCGAAACACGCCCACTGTCCCCCGCTCCGCCACCAGACCACCTCCTCACCCACGCCCCCTCGCCTCTCCTGCGCCCCACCCCCCTCCGTCAACCCCCACTCCCGCGACACTTGGCCCCCCCGCCCCCGGCATCCGCTCTCCTGGCCTGCCAAACCCCCCATGAGGTACGCGCGCCCGCCTATCATTTGGACCACCTACCGCGACCCCGCTACCCCTTGCTTTTCCGCCCCACCGCGTTGCGTTTGTGCCCTCCCCACCGCCGACCCCACACCCCCGAATCACCCCTATGCCCGGTACCCAGCCCCTCGCCACCCCCGCGGTCTTCTTGCCTACCCTCGCCCCTGACAGCCTGTCCGCCGGCCGCAGCCCACCCACTCCGCGCCTCCTCACGTGGCGCCTATCCTCCGGGTCCCACACCACGATGCAGAAACAGGACTCGCCGCCCGCACCAACCCCCCACCCAAACCTCACACCCCCTCACCCACCCCCCCCCCCCCCCCCCCCCCCGCCCCCCCCCCCACCCACCCACCCCCCCCCCCCCCCCCCCGCGTGCCGCACCCCCCTCCCTTGCCCACCTTCCGCCCTACCGCCAACGCTCTTCCATCGCGCACACATCCCTCCTCTCACACAGACGCGGCCCCCCTCCCCCCACCCTTTGCCGCCCTACACCAGCTCCCGACCAACATGGCCTGCGCGCCCGCCCGCCTGTTCATACACCACCACACAACAGCAACTGTCTCCGCAACCTCGCCCTGCCTGCACGGCGCGCGCATCCTCCGCTTCCCCCCACTCGTGCGAACAGCCCAGCGACTCACCCGCGGCAGACCCCGCGTCCCCTTCGGTGCCTGTCGCCAGAACTCCCCACCCCCCAACTCGGGCCGGTCACCACACCCCACCCCCGTGCCCGAGGAGCACCACCTCACACACCCCCCCCTCTTGGTGTACTCCTCAGCGCCCCTCCCCTCACGCCCTCCCCTCCCACGACGGAACCCCCTCAATCCGGAGATGGACAACCCACTCGCACCCCCCGTCGTGTCCCGCCCGGCACCCCCCAATCTAGTCCCCCCCCCCCCCCTACGCACCTGTGCGCACACAATCCCCCCCCCTACCACCCCGTAGCTCCGACATCAACGCTTCTGACCACCCCCGCCCCCCCTCCGAGCGGTGCCACCGCCAATGCCCGTCCCACCTCCACCCGCACGACAACCCACACGACAACCAACTCCTCGCACCCCCCCTTCTGCCAGCGACGCCCCCCTCCCCCCACTCCTCTGCATTTGAACACCCCCCATCCATTGCACTCGGCCCGCATACACACACGCAACGCCAGCCCATCCCTCCGTGCCGCCGCGCCCCACCCTGGTGCCGCGACCAACAACAACCCCCATAACTGTCCCCTCCCTCCCCGCATCCCCCCTCCACCCTCTCCCTGCCCGTGCTCCCCACCTGCCCCCCGCATCACCCAACCTCGCCCCCCACACGCCCCCCCCGCCCCGTGCCCCCCTCTGTGCAACACCCGCCCTCACGCCGACACCATCCTCCTGGCCCTGACCACAACAACCTACCTCCCACCGCTCTTCTTCGCGTCCCTTCTCCCCGACCGGCCCCCAATCCCCACCCAGCCCCACTCCCCCCCCCCCCCCCACGCCCCCCCCCACCCCCTCCTCCCCCCTCCGGCGTGACCGCCCACCCCCCTCCCAACACCTTCAGGCTCCATTCACCCACCCCTCGACCCGCGCCAACTCCCCCCCCCCCCCACCCTCCCCCGTACGTCCGCCTGCAGCTGTCTTCACCGCCACCACACTCCCCCCCTGTGACTCTCGACACCCGACCCCTTCCCCCCCCCCCACCTCCCCCCGTGCCGCCCCCCACCTCCCCCACCCCCGCCCCGCCCCTCGGCCCCACCCCCCCCCCCCACAAGCCCCTCCCCCCCACACCCCCGCCCCGACCATCCTCCCCCCACCCCCCTCTCAACCCCCACACACACCAGACGAGCGACGCCCCACAGCGCACCAAGATCGCGAGCAGCCCCACTCGGGTGCGTCCCCCCGTCCAAGCCGCCGCCCACCGCCCCCCCCCCCCCCGTGTGCCCCCACACCCATGCACGCTCAACCACAACACTCCACCTCCTCCACCACCCAGCTCCACTCATCCCTGCTGCTCGCCTCACCCACCCCCGCCACCTCCCCCACCCCCCAATCCAGTGAGCCCCCAGTGCCCGCACCCCCGTACCTCCCACCTCGCACCACGTCCACCCCTTCGAGTGACCCCACGCCCCCCCCCCCCCCCACACCCCCCCACCCACCCCTGGTATACTCGACGTCCGCGACCAGAAGAACCAGCCCCCTGTGTCACATCCCACCCCCCCTCGTCGTCCCCATTCACGCCCGCCCCCCCCGCCCACACCCATCCCCCTCCCTCCTGCCCCTCCCCCGCCCCCCCTGCCCCCTCCACACCCCCCCACTGCCAACCCCCCGCCCCGGCCCCCCCCCCCCCCCCTCCATCGCACCCTCCCCCCCCCCCCCCTGCCCCACGCCCCACACCCCCCCCCACCACCCCCCGCGCCAACGCACACCCGCCCCCACCCCCACCCCCCCGGCCACCCCTACACCGCGCCCCCACCAGCACCCCCCTACCGCGCACACCCCCTCCTCTCCGCCCCCCCACCCCCCCCCCCCCGCCTCCCACCCCCCCCCGCCCCACCGGCTGCGCCTGCCCGCCCCCCGCCCGCCACTCCACACCCATGATCCGCCCACCCCTGTGCTCCTCCCCTCCTCCTCCCCCCACCTCCTGCCCACGCCCCCCCCCCTCCTCCCCATACCCCACAGCCCCCCCCCCCCCCCCCCCCCCACCCCCGCCCCCCACCCCCTCCCACACCCACCGACTCGCGACTCCCCAACCTCCCGCCCACCCCCCGCACCCACCTTGCCACCCCGACCCCGGCCCCCTCCCCCACCCCCTCCTCCCTTCCCCCCCCCCCACCCCCACCCCCCCTCCCACTCCCCCCCGCCCCTCCCCCCTCCACTCCGCTCCCCTCTCACCCGCCCCCCCCCCATCGCCCTCCGACCCGTGCCAACCGTACTCCAGGCCCTCCCGTCACCCGACCTCCTCCCCCGTCCCGCGCACGCGAAACTCCCTCACTCCCCCCGCCGCCCCCCGCTCGCGTGGCAATCTTTCCACCTCCCAGGGCATCCCCTTCACCACGCCCTCCCCCCACCCCCCCCCCCTCCCCCCCCCTCCCTCTGAGCCCCCCCCACGCCCCCTCGACCCCGCCCCCCCCTCGCCCCGAAGGCTCTCCCGCCTAACCCTCTCCCCCCCCCTCACCAATGTGATCCCCTCCCGCGCCGTGTGCCCCCTCCCCCCCCCTCCCTCCCCCATCCCCTCCCACCCCCACCCACCCCACCAACCTACCCTTCCCCCCCCCCACGCCCCCCCGACCCCCCCACACCCACACACCCACCCTCCTGAACCCCCCCCTTTCATGCCCGCCGTTGCGCACCCCCCCCTCGCCTCCCGACCCCCCCCCCCCCCCCCCCCCCCCCCCCCCCCCCCCCCCACACACCCCCCTGCCCCCCCCTCCGTGTGGCCCACACCCCCACCCGCGCAGGAAACCCCCTCCCCCGCCAGCCCCACCCCACCTCCCGCACCACCCCCCCAGCCCCCCTGCACATCCCTCCCCACCCCCTCCCCCCCCCGCCCCCACCCCCCCCCCCCACCCCCCCCCACCCCCCCACCTGCCGCCACCCACACACCCCCCCGCCTCTCCCCTCAACCCGTCCCATCGTCGGCACCCCCCCCGCACCTCCACCGCCACGCACGTGCCCCCCCCCCTCCCCCCCAGTCCCCCCCCGCCCACTCCTTTATCTCCCCGCACCCCACCCACCACATCTCCACCCCCCCCCCACCCCCCCTCCCGCCGTCACACCCCCCCGCCCCCCGCCCGTGAGCCCCTCCCACCCCACCACCCCCCCTCCACCCACGTCCCCCCCGCCCCCCCCCCCCCTCGCTGTCCGTAAACCCCCCCCCCTCCGCCCCTCCTCCGCTCCCCCCTCCCACCCCCCCGGCCACCACACACCCCTCGCCCCCCCTTCATCGCCACCCCCCCCCCCCTGCTCCCCCCTCCCCCCGTGGCCCCCCCCCACCCCCCCCCCCACCCCCCACCCTCCCCACCACCCCCCCACCCCCCACCCCCCGCCCCCCCCCCCCCCCGCCCCCCCACAAACACCCCCCCCCCCCCCCCCTCCCCCCAACCCCCCCCCCCCCACCCCCCGCCACCCCCCCCCCCCCCTTCACCCGGTCGCTGCTCCCGCCGCCCCTCCTCGCTCCCCACCCCCCCACCACCCCCCCACCCCCCCCCCCCCCCCCCGCACCCCCCCCCTCCCCACCTCCAACCCCCACTCTTCCACCCCACCCTCCCCCCCCCCAACCACCCCCCAATACCGGCCCAGAGCCCAACAACCACCCCGCCCCACCCCACCCCCCCACCCTAGCCCCCCCAAGTATCTCCCCCCTGCCCACGCGCAGTCCCACCCACAAGCATGATTCTGCGCACCCCTCCCCCGCACCCCCGCCCCCCACGCCCCACCCACCCCCCCACTCCCCCTCCCCCCCCACCCCGCCACCCCTGTGTGACCACCCCCACCCACCACCTGTCCACCCCCCCCAACCCACCCCCCCCCCCCACCCCCCCCCCTCCCCCCCACCCCCCCCCCCCCCCCCCCCCCCCTCCGGCCAACCACCCCCACCATCCCACGTCGCCCCTACCCCCCCCGCTCCACACCCTCCCCCCCCCCCCCTCCCCCCCCCCAACCCCAATACGCCGTGCGCGCCCCCCGTCCACCTCCCCCCCCCCCACCACTCACTCGTCCCACCCCAACCTCCACCAATCCCCCTGCCTGACCCCCCACTCCCCCCTAACCCCCCGCCACCACCTCCCCAGCACACTCCCCTGCCCCCCTACACCCACCCACCCCGCCCGTCCCCTCTGCACCCCCCTCACCCGCGCTCCCCCCCTCCGCCCCTCACACCCCCCCACGCCACCCGCCCCCCGCCCACCCCCACCCTACCCCCCCCCACCCCACCCCCCACTCTTCCCCCGCGGACATCTCCGACCCCCCCCCCCCTCTGCCCCCCGGTAACCAGCTGCCACCATGTCCCCCCCGCTCCCCCCCGCCCCCCCTCCCCCGGCGCACACCCCCACCCCACCCTCCCCTGCCCCCCTCCCCGTCCCTCCCCCCCCCCCCCACCCCCGCGTGCACCACCCCCCGACCCCCCCTCCACTGCTCCCCCCTGCCCCACTCTCCGATCCCACAGGCGCACCTCCAGCGCCCCCGTGCAACCCCCCTCCCCCCCCCCCCCCCCCCCCCCCCACTCACCCCCCCCCCCCCCCCCCCCACACCCCCCCCCCCCCCCCCCCCCACCCACCCCACCCCACCCCACCCACCCCCGGCCCCCCCCCCCCCCAACCCCGGCTCACACCCCACCCCCCACCCCCCGCCCTCTACCCCCAGACCCCCCCCCCCGCCCCTTCTCGCCCCTAACTCTCGTCCCCGCCCTCCCCTGACCACAAAACCTCCTCCCACCCCCCCCCCACAGACTCCCGAACCACCCCACCCCCCCCGTCCGCCTCGCCCCCCGCCAGTACCGTGACAGCCCGAATGTCTCCTCCGCCCCACTGACCCCCCCCCCCCCTACCCCGCCACCCCCCCGCCCCCCCTCCCTGCCCCCCCCCCCTCCCCCCTCCCCCCCCAATCCCCCTGCCCCCGCGCTCCCTCCACCGCTCCATAACCTCCCGCCCCCCCCTCCCCACCCCCCCGCGCCGACTCGCGCAACACCCTCCCCACGCGACCCCCCCTCCTCCGCACGCACCCACCCCCCTCCCCCGCTCCCCACCCCGCCGCCCCCCCCTGGCCTGCGCCCCCCCCCGGCGACCCCGCCCCTGAGCCACCCCCCCCTCGTGCCATGACCCACCCCCCACCCCACCCAGCCCGCAAATACCGCACACCGCCTGTCCCCGCGCCCCCACGCCCCCCCCTGCCCCCCGCCAAAGGCACCACGTCCTGCACTGCAACCCCACTACGCCCCCCCCCGCCCGCACCCCCCCCCCCCCCCCGTCCCCCCCCCCGCCCACCTCCCCGCCACACAGCATCCACCCAAACTACCGAACTGACCCCCTTCCCCGCGCACTAACTCCGGCGACTACCCACACGCGCGCCGCCCCGTTCCTCCACAGCAGTCACAAAGACCAAAACTAACCGACACACCCCCCCCCCACCAACCCAACTCACTTCCGTCGGCGGTCGCATACTCGGCACCAAAAAAAATCCTCACCCCGGCCGCTGCCCCACACCCTACAACGCAACCCACCTTCGTCATCCCCCGCACCAACAACACAACACTAAATCACCCCACAGCCGACCTGGTGCACCCCATGTCAGCTACGGAGACCCACCCCGAACCCCACCGCACCACGCCCCCCCCCCAATCCCCCCCCCCCCCCGTACACCCCCCATACAAGTGTCACCCCCCCGCCCAACCAAGTGACACCTAACATTCCCCCTCTCCCCGCACCACCCCAACCCCCTCCATCAACACCCCCCGACACTCGTAAGTTCTCCCCTACCCGAGACCAACACACTGTCCTCCTTTTCTCCCACTTCCGTGCTTTGTCTCAGCATCTCGTCGCAGCTAAACTGAAGCCCGAACCCGACGACTTGAACGTCCCGCAACAACCAAGTGAATACAAGCATGCCCCCATCGCTCCCGTCGTCAATCCATCTCGCCGCCCCGCCCCCGGCGCCCGACGCTCACGGACCGTGCCCACCCGCCATAGACTACCATACAATACCAAAGCACGCCCGGGTAAGCCTTCTTCCCTACACAGCAACTCCGTAATTCGCCACCCTGTCCCTACTTCTCCACATCGACGACCCCCACCACGCCCAAATCACCGAGGTGGCGAGCTCCCTCGGGAACGCCCCCCCGCCTGCATCCACCCCCCACTCCCAAAACCACCCCACGTCATCCACCGTTGTCACCCGGACCCGTCACACTCTCCTCCCCCCCCGGCCCGTCATCCTCCCCCGCCATCTGCACACTTCACACCTACCCGCCGTGCACCTCTCCCCGACCCCTCATCCCGTACGAACACTCTTCCCGCACGCCACCCCCCCCCCCCCCCCCCCCCCCCCTCTCCCGCCCACCCACCGCCGAGGCCTCCAACACACACCCCCTCGCACACACACCCTGTCCCCGGCCTCGCGCGCCCCGCCGCCTACAGGCCCCCTCCACACGTCTCCCTCTCCAACGCTCCCGCCGACCACACCCCTCCTCCACCCACCCAGCACCCCTCCCCGCCCCCGAGCGCTGCATCCACTCTAGCGAACGCGCCCCCACTTTCCTCCCCCCTTGCCGTCCCAACACGCCCCCCCACAGAACCCTCCTCCCGCCGCCCCCCTCTCACTCTCGCCACCCACCCTCCCTCCTGCACACACCCTCGCTAACCCGTTTGCCACCCATCGCACCCAGCCCGTCCCTCACGTGCCCGGCTCGCCCCCCCCTCCCCCCCCTCTGCCTATGCACCCCCCCTTCCGACCCCTCACCGCCAGGGGCCCTCCCCCTCCCCCCGTCCGCTCAACCCCCCCCCACCTCCCCGACCCCCGCCCTGAGTCCACACTCCCCACTGCTCCCGTCCCTCCCATCACGCCTCCCCTCTCTCGTCCACGTCACCGCCACCCCTAACCCCCTAGCCCAACCTACTGCGCAGCCCCTTTCTCCCCGTCCAGCAAACGCCCTACCAAACAAAACAACACAGCCAGTGGGGGTGGGCGGGCTGCGGGGCGGGCTACCTGACAGCCTCGTCCCCGGCCACCCCAAAACACCCTCAACGCCCCGCTCCTCCCCCCCCACCCCACCCCCGGTCTGTCCCCCGACCATCCTCAGCACACCCAAATCTCTGGACTCTCTTCACACGCCAAATCCCTCTCCCCTCGTGCACCACCCCCGTCCCAGCCCGCCCCAACACCCTCGCACACCACTCACGCTATTCCTCTCCCTCCACACCACCCACCCCCCCCCCCCCACCCCGTGCACGCCACACCCACAGTTTCGTGTTACAAATCACGCGACGTCAGCCCCCCCCACCACTGCCTCCACAACCCCCCCCTCGTGCCCCGACCTCCCCCAGGATTCCCCGCATCCCCCCCCCTCCGATGGACCCCATGCACGCCTACGCAAGCCACAATCCCGCCCCCCTCCGTGCCCCCTAGAAATCGCTCGCCGAACTCCCCCCCGGTGCCCGACAAACTCCCTATCCCCCAACCCCCCGCCAGCCCCCCCGCGTCTGCCCACATAACCCCCCCCCCACCCGCCCCCCATACGCCCCCGCCCACCACAAGTCCCCCGTCACACTCACCTCCCCCCAGACCCCCCGTCCCTCCCCCTCACACCCAAACACTTTCCCCCCCCCCAAACCCCCCTACCCCCCCACCCAACCCCCCCCCCCCCCCCCCCCCCCCGATCTCACCCCGTCCACACACCACGTAGCCCGCCACACCCCCCCCCCCACAACCCACCCAGCCCCCCCTGCTCGCGCCAACCCCACCACCCATCCCCGCCACTCAATCCTACGATCGCCCCCCCCGCTCTGTCTGCTGGAAATTATCTCCCCTCTATCCACACCCCGTGCACAGCCTCCCAACCGTTGACGCTGCCCGCGACACCACCCCTCCACCCCGACCCCCGCGCTCGTTCACTCCGTGTCACCACCTGACACCCCCGGGTCCCACTGGACTCCCCCGTCCTCCCCCAAACCCCAACCACCCCCCCCCCCCCACCCAACCCCCCCCCCCCACCCCCCCCCCCCCCCCCCCCCTCCCTCCCCCCACCCCTCGCCCCCCCCACCCCCCCCCCCCCACCCCCCCCCCCCCCCCCCCTCCCCACCCCACCCCCCACCCCCCCGTGCCCCCCGCCGCACGCGTGTCGCCGCATCGCATCTCCCCCTCCCGTCTCCCACCGCGCCCCCCCCACTCCCTATCCCCCGACAACTTGAATCCCCCACCCACCCTGCGCTCCCCCACTCCCCACCTCTGTGCACTGCCAACCCGCCGTCCTCCATCTAACGGCGCGCCCACCCTGCCCCCTGCGGCCTGCACTCCTCTTCCCTCTCCCCGCCCCTCTCCCTCTCTCGTCCGTTCGCCCCTGCGACCGCCCGCAACCCTCAGCCGCACCTTGCACCCGGCGTGCCCCACCCCTTCGCCCTCGGCCTCCCCTCAGCACCCCCACGACTCTCGTCCTCTCCACGCCTTCGCACCCTCGCACGAACGCTTCTTCCTCCCCGTCCCCTCGTGCCTGCCTGATTAGCACCCCTATTGCCTGCACCACCCACCGATCTCCTCGCACCTCACACCCCTGAACTTCGTTATCAGGACCTCCACAGCCCTCTGCCCCCAGCTCCCACCACACAACCCACCACTCGCCCCCTCCGCGTCCTCACCCCCCCCCCCCCACCCCCCCCCCACCCCCCCCCCCCCCCCCTATCCCCCCCCCACCCCCCCCCCCCCCCCCCCCACCCCCCCCCCCCCCCCACCACCCCACCCCCCCCCCCACCACCCCCCCCCCCCCCCCCGTGTCCCCTCACCCCGTGCTCCCACTGACCCCCCACCCGTCGCCAACGCGTGCCCCCACCCCCCCATAGGCCCCCTGACACTCACCTCCCGTCCCGCGCCACACCCTCCCCCTCGCACCGAGCTCCCTCTCCCCCCACCCTCCACTCCCCCCCCCACCCCCCCCCCCACTCGCCCCCTGTGCAAACATCCCCGTACACAAACCCCCCTCTGCCCCCCCCCCCCCCCCACGCGCACCCCCCCACCCCCACCCCCCCCCCACCCCCCCCGACGTGACACCACCACCCTCCGCGCCAGGACCGTCGAACACCCCCCCCCGATCCAAGTACCCCCACGCGCGCGCTCCCCCGACCTGCCCCTCCCCCCTGCTACGTACAGCCCCGCCTCACCCCCCCCTCCCCCCTGCCAACCCCCCCCTCGGCCAATCCCTCCTACCCCCCTTGCTGGTAGCACTCCCGCTGTAACAGTGTCCTTCTACCCTACTCTCCCACCCCCCTCCCAGAACTCGCTCCCACGCAACAACCCCCCCCCCCCCTCGTTGGACTCCCTCCTCTCACACCACAAACAACCAAAACCGCCAGGAGGCATTGACAAAACCCCCCGCAACGATGCAACTAAGCCACCCATCGTAACATACGCCCCACTGGCCACACACTCACTCCCCTTTCACCGCACCCCCTCCCCCCCCCACCCCACGCCAAACCCTGGCCCCGTCGTACTCCGCTCCCCCACACGGCCCCCACCAATGCACTACCTCCTCAACGCACCTCACCACACCACGTAGCCCATCCCTGCGGTCACACGACCAGCCCCAGTACCCCACGCGCCGCTAGCCCCTCCTACACCGCATCCACCAAAATGCACAAGCATCGTAAAAACCCAAAGAGAACCCGCACTACATACGTTCTCAACACCCGCAGCAACCACCGACAGTCTGAAACCTCAAGCCCATCCCAGTCCCGGAACCCTACATCCCCACCTAACTAACTCAGACCGTCCACACACACCCCTCCGCCTCCGCCCCGCCCCACGCGACGCTAGCCACGCCCTCAATTTGCAACGGTCAGCCCCCACCATCCCTCCCTTCTACGAACTCACACATCCCGCACATATCCCCCTGATTACCCGTACCCCGCGCGTGGCCCTCCATCGTCTCCCTAAACCAACCCTCCTTACTCCCCACCACTCACCCCTCCGCGCAGAAAAATACACACGTTAGCCCCCCGCCTCCGAACGCGTTGCCAAACGACACTACCTTGCCCCCTCAGGCCCCCACTCCCCGTCAGACTCCCCCGCCCCGACAACACACCCCACCCACCAGTTGTGTACCACCCATCCCGACTACTCTATCCCCCCCCCACCGCCCCACACCGCCCCCACCAAAACACGAATCACCCCCCTAAGCCACCCCCCACACAGTGACCAAGCAGTCCATCCCTCCCTCACTGCAAACGCAACCTGACCCCCATGGACCTTCAACCCCGGACACTTACCCCTCCCCCACCTCCACCTCCTCCCGCGAACTTAGCCCACCCAACACCCCGCAGCACCCTTCCCCTCCCCCGCCCCCCACCACCCCCCCCTCCGCACACCCACTCGCCCGGCCCGTCCCACGCAACCGCAACCCCCCACCATCACCCACTGCTCTTCATCCCGTCTCCCACCCCCCCCCCAACCTACTCCCCCCCCCCTCGCCTGACTCGCCGCTGTACCACCTCCTCCTCTGCCTCCCCCTTCCCCTCTCCTCCCGCCCCAAGCCCCCCCCCTCCCCCTCTCGCCCCCCCCCGTTACCGGAACGCCCCACATACTCCCACCACCGCCTATGTCCACGACCGCCCCTTCCACCCCACCACACTCACACACCCCGGCCCTGCTCCCTGTTCCCCCCCCGCTCGACTTAGCCTATTTGCACCGCCGATGGCTGGCAAACCGCTCTCCCTCGTCGAGTGACTGCTATCAGAGCCCATCGGCGACCTCAGTGCGTGCCCCTACCCCACGACGCATCTATTGCACCCCGTGCCCCTCGCCTCATCACCTCCCCGCGCGATCCTCAGCCCACCCTTCCCCCCTCCACACACCCGCCCCAGTCCCTGCCCGCCCTCCTGGCACCTCCCCCTCTAGCCGTCGCGTCCATCCCGACGGCCCGGCGCGCTACAACCACCCCCTGAACCTCGCACTCCTCGCATTGCCCTCGCACCGAACCTCCTCACCCCCTCCCGTGCAATCCTTGTTGACCCCCTCTCACAACCTCCCCCCTACTGCTGTGCCCCGCCCCGCTGCCCAAACACCTACCCCTACCACTCTCCCCCAGGGCCCTCCGTCGCGCCCCGTGCCCCTTCCCCCTGGCCCTCCCCTCCAACGGACCCCCTCACTCTCGCCCCTGTTACCACCTGCACACCACACTCCCTACCTTTCTCCTCGCCCCCACGCCCCCCCCCCCCCCCCCCCCGCGCTGCTGCCACCACCTCGTGTGTGACCCCCCCGCTCCCCCCCACTCCCCCGCCCAACACGCCCCCCCCCCCTTCGTCCCCCCTGCCGCCGCCACCCCCCCTCGCCCCCTCTCTTCTCTCTCCCTCCATGTGGGCCCCGGCCACCCTCTTCAGCCGCCGCGCGCACACAAGACTTCCTGCCCTCAGGCCTACCCTCCCTCCCCCAACTCCCCGGGCCTCTGTGCCACAAAGCCCTGCACCGGTCGCCCGCACCAGCCTCCCCCCCCTCCCACCCATCTTGCGCCCTCATTACTCCGTGCCCCCTATCCCCCCTGCACCCCTTCCCGTCTAGTCACTGCCAATCATAAACAGCTCCCCTCCGCTTGCCAAACGCCTCACCCTCTGCCAAGCACGTCCCTCACCCTTCCCGAGCCGCGACACTGGCACGAAGCAGCGCCACTCGACGCACTTCCTCTCACCCAGCCCAAACAAAGTGCCCCTCTCTCCTGATCCACACCCCCACAGCATCCCCCTCGCGCTGTAACGACTGCCAGCCTTCCTCCTCTACTCATTGACGCCCATCTGTGGCAGCCTGACTCTCGTCGAGATTCGTCACCCCCAGTCATATTATGCTCTACCGAATGGCCGAGTGCACGGCCCGAGACATTGCCCCCCTCGATGCGACACGGACTAAAATGGACCCGGCACTCACACCACCCACAACACTATCCCACTAACAACTCCTCAAGACCGACCGTCACCCCCCCCCCCCCCCACCCCCCCCCCCACCCCCCCCCCTCCCCCCCACCTCCCCCCCCCCCCCCCCCACACCCCCGCCCACCCCCCCCCCCCCCCACCCCCCCCCCCCACCTCCCCCCACCCCCCCCACCCACCCCACACCCCCACCCACCACCACCCCACCAACCCCAACACCCACCCCCCCCCCCCACCACCCCCCACCCACCCCCCACCACCCTCATCTCCCCCCGCCCCACCCCACACCCACCCCCGCCCCCCCCCCACTCCCCCCCCCAGCCCCCCAACCCCCTCCCCCACCCCCCCCCCCCCCCCCCCCCTTTCCCCCCCCCCCCCCCCACCCCCCCCCCCCCCCCCCCCCCCCACACACACCACCCCCCCCCCCCCCCCCCCACCCCCCCCCTCCCCCCCCCCTCACCCCTCCCCGCCCCAACGCCCCCCCCCCTCCCCCTCCCCCACCCCCCCCCCCCCCCCGCCCCCCCCCCCCCCCCCCCCCCCACCCCCCCCCCCCCCCCTCCCCGCCCACACCCCCCCCCCCCACCCCACCACAACCCCACCCCCCCCCCTACTCCCACCGGCCCCCCCCCCCACCCCCCCCCCCCCCCACCCCCCCGCCCCCTCCACACCCCCCCCCCCCCCCCCCCTCCCCCCCCCCCCCCACCAGCCCCCCCCCCCCCCCCCCCCCCCCCCCCCCCCCCCCCCCACCTGACCCCCCCCCCCCCCCCCTCCCCCCCCCCCAACCCCCCCCCCCCCCCCCCACCCCCCCCCGCACCCCCCCCCACCTCCACCCACTCCCCCTCCCCCCCCTCACCCCCCCACCACCCCCCCCCCCCCCCCCCCCTCCCCCCCCCACCCCCCCCCAACCCCCCCCCCCCCCCCCCCCCCACCCCCCCCACCCCCCCCCCCCCCCCCCACTCCACACCCTCGCCCCACCCCCTCCCCCCCCCCCGCCACACCCGCCCACCACCCCCCAACCGCGCCCCCCCCCCCCCCCCCCACCCCACCCTCCCCCCCCCCCCCCCCCCACCCCCCATCCGCCCCTCACCTCCCACCGCCCCCCCCCCCCCCCCCACCCCCTCCCCCCCCCCCCTCCCACCCCACCCCCCCCCCCCCCCCCCCGACCGCACCCACCTCCCCAACCCTCCCCCCGCCACCCCCTCCCCCACCAACACCCCCCCCCACCCCACCCCCCCCCACCCCCCCCCGCGCCCCCCCGCCCCGACCTTACCCTCCCCATCCCTGGACACATTCCACAACCCTTCGTGCCCACTCGCCTCCTCGTCGTGTCTGACTGCGCCACGCCCCTTCACCCTCCTCCACCGCACAGTACTGCCGTGCGCCCCGGCTGCCGCAGCCACTGACACCGCCCCTAAAACGCGGCACTACTCCCCACCCGCCCGTGCAAAGACACACACTCTCAACCCACGCCCCTTCGTACTGCATGCCGCCCCCCGACATCTACCCTGCCCGCCGTCCGCCCCCCTCGCCCCCTGCGCCGCACATTCGCAGCAGCGCCACCTCGCCTATCCTCTCTTTCGTTTACTTCTGCCTCTTCATCGTGCGTCGCACCCTGCCCCACTTTACCCCTGTCCGCCACAACTCCTGAAATCACCCGCTCCGCCCCACAACACTACCATTCTCTCACTTGTGTGTCAGCGAGGCCCCCCCCCCCCCCCACCCCCAGCAAAATTCTCCACACTCTAGTACGAGCGAACAACTCGATAACTGGGTCGGCGGAACGCTTAAAAGTGCTCTTCGACCGCCGCGCCGTGCATCCCCTCTACCGCCCCTACACACACCCTGAGCCCCCCCCCCCCCCACCCCCCACACCCATCGTGCAGCCGCTCGTCTCGCGCGCTGCCCCCTTGCCTCCCCCTCCCCTGAACCAACCACACCCTGTGTGCACTGCCCCCGCGCCCACCAAGCACCCACTCCCCCCCCTCCCCCTCTCTAGCTCTGGCGCCACGAGGAATCCACAACACCCACGCACCTGCTGGCCGCCTTCCGGGTCGACAACGACCCGTGCGGACACTTTCTGCAACCCCACCTCAGACCCCTTCAGAGCTTACCTCCCTGTGTTGTCCCCCCTCCCCCCCACTCCCACCTCCAACACCTCCCCCCGCATATTCACTGCCCGACTGTGCACGTGCCCCCCCGCGACCCCCCACGACTCTCCTCACTCCCTGTCCATGCCCCCTCCTCCCCCTGTGTCCGCCGTGTAAACCCTGGCCCGCCGAATCCCCCCTTGTCCCGACCCCCCCTACCTCCACTCCCGGCCTCCACCCACCCTCCTGCACCACACATCCCGCCCACACATGCCGCGCCCCCAACCCATCCCATCCTAACTACCTGCACGGCCCTCGTGACACAATTGTCCCCCACCTCCCCGTCACCTCCGCCCTCCCACCCATGGACCTTCCCCCCCATACACCCGCCCCCAACCCGGTCGCAACCCCGCCCCACACACCCCGCGCAACTCTCCGCAACCTCTCGTGCTGGCGACACAGCACCCTCGCCCGCTCACCCCCTGTCGCCCGCGCGCGCGCCGTCCTCCCTCCCCATCCTTCCAACACATCGTCCCCCCCCTACCACCAACACACCAAAGCTCCCTCCCCCCCACCCCCCACCCATCCGCGTGTACCCCCGGCCCCCCACTCGGCCTTGCCCCCCCCTCTCGATCCTGCCACACTGGCCACCACCCGCCCCCGCATCGTGGACCCTGGACCCACCACAGCCCCCCCCATCCCCTTCGCCCTGCACCAGGCCTGGCCCCACTCCCACCCACACCATGCCCCCCACACACCCCCCCCCCCCCCCCCCCCTGCCTACCGCACCCCCACTCCACCCACTCCCCCAGCCTCCTCCTACCTCCGCCCCGTGAGTCACCACCTCCGCCACAACTTCGTGCCACACCCCGCCTGATTCCTCCCCCTTGTGTCGTGTGCCCCCCAGCGTACCCGCCGACAGTGTCACCTACACCCTCACCCCTTCCTCCCGGGGGCACAACCTCCACCCTGGCCGCGCCCCTCCCCCCTCCGTCTCAACTCTCCCGACTCCGCTCGGTTCCCGCCTCACCCCCCCGCACCCCTGCAAAATCACCCTCTCCCCCGGCGCGAAACCCGCGCACGTGGCTCCACTTACCTCTGCCTCACATCCTGAAACTCCGCAAACGTCCCGCTCTCGTCGCGTGCCACACCCCCCCTACCACCCCCTCGTATCGGTCCACCCCCTCACCCTTCGGCATCGACACCCCGACCGTGCCAACACGCCTCCTTCCGCACCAAGCACCCACACTCATCCACCCAAGAGCCTGACCCTCTCTTACCCCCCTCCCCCTCCCGTGCCGACCTCCTCCCCACCTCCCACACCCTCAAGCGCACCATTCCCTTCCAAACAAGCGTGCCGCCCCCCAACGCTTCCCCGCCCGGCCTCGAACATCTCTACCAACCATCGCTGGCGGCCTGAAGTGTGCCGTCCCTTCAGCAACCTGTCTACCCGTCATCCCCCCCTCCGCGCGACCTCCTCACCGCGCTTCTGCGACCCTACGATCCCCGTCAACCGCAGCTTCGACTCGCGGTACATATCGTCCTGAAGGCCACACAACCGAATGAGGAGACTCACCAACTCCTGCGCCCCTCGGAAATTCCCCTTGCCGTGCCCACTCCACGCACCTTCCCCCCCATCCCCCCGAACACTCACCTCCCCCCCGCACCCCCCCCCCCCTGCGACGCTTGTCCCGACAAATCCACTCCCCCCTGGCTGCTCTGGACCTCCCCTCCGCCGTCACACCCCACTCTCCGCATCTTCACCCCCCTCCCTGAACCCGCCTCCCGCCTTCAGGCTGCGCCGCCACTCCGTCTCCCACACACCGCATGCAAAATACCACCCCAATCCCCGCCCCCACGCATTCTTACTCGCCGCCACTTTGGCCTGACTACTCACACGGGCGTCACACACGCACAGACCACTCCCTCCTCGCCGCGGCCCACTCGCGACCGCGACAAACCTACTGTCCGTTCTTCAACGTGCCATCTTGCCGTCCCCGCCCCGCAGTCATCGGCACCCCACGTTCGCGCTTACCGCCCTCCACGCCAGCAAACACCTACCCCTCCGCCTGTACACCACCACCCTGCACGTCCCTCCCCCTTCGTCCCTCCCCAGTTCACAACGCTTCATCCCCAGTCCCGTTTGTATGCCCCTCACATACCTGGCCCCTTCCCCATCAGCGCTGCGTCCCAACCCTCCGGCCGTACCCCTCGCACTCCCGTGCTGTTTCACCGCGACACCCACACGACTCTGACTTTCGTCGAGCGCGACACCTTATTCCTCATCTGCCCGCCCTGCCGCATGAACCTGGCCATCCCTCCCTCTCCCCCCCACCACCACCCCGCTGACGGCGGTGAGCCCCCCGCTACAAACACATACAGCCCACACGACTTTGTGCCCGCCTCACGCACCGTCGCGACATAAGACACATCCCCGCAAACGCCCCCTACCCAAACTCTCTCCACCCCCCACACCTCGGCCCCCCCTCGTACCACCACCGCGCAATCCACCCCCACCCACCACCTCCGGCCGCGTCCGCCACGAGCCAGTGCACTCCTCCCCCACGGACCTCGTGTTCCGACCCGTCGCTCGCCACACACCAAGACAACGACACCTGAACTTGCGTGTCACCCTCCACACAGTCCACCATTCTCTCGCGCGTCGCTCCACCCCCGCCCCCTCCCCGTCCACGTCGCTCATCGACCCTCCTCTCGTACACGCCCCCCCTTGTCCACACACGAGCGCGCCGACTCCCGCACCACCCCTCACCCCCGCGTCCTTCCTCCACATCCCCCCCAGGCCCAGCCAACACGCCCCCCGCGCACACAATGACTGGAGTGCGTATGCGACCTCATACGTCACCCCACACCGTTCCGCGAATCCACCCCACGAAACCTGCCGAGGATGCTCCTCTCTCCTTCCTCTCCCTCCCCTGCTGTCTCCACCGCGCCGCACCACCCTCCGCCCCGCCACACCTGCGCTTCACACGCCTTCCCATCCACCCTACGTTACGCACCTCTACTCCCCCCCGCAGCGCACTGTCCCTGCCCTCCCCACCCGTTGTCGTGACGATTCTCTACCACCACCTCCCGCGCAACACTCAGCCTCCTATCCTGCGACCCAGCGTCCCGCGCCTGACCACGCGCCCGCTCACCATCCCCACACCACCTCGCCCCTATCGCATCCGACGCGCATCGCCTTCCCGCACCGAATACCTCGCCCCAAGCCTTCAAAACGCCCCGTTGCCCCGCCGCCCTGGCACCACATCCTCGCCCCTCCAGTCCCAGTCGCCACCCTGCCCCCCCCCCCCACCACCCCCGAGATCCCCGTGCCCCTACAGCCACTCCCGACACCATTTGTCCTTCACCCCCCACCTGCCCCGCCCGCCCATCGCCCCTTGTACTCACCTATCCACACCCGCGCAAAGTGCGCGCCCTGTTCCTATGAAGAATTCACCCCAGCAAACTCCGCGCAGCTACTCCCCTTCGCGCCCGCCTCTCGATGCCTTCGTACGGCACCTCGTCCTCGCCCCTCCCTTCTGCCTACCCCGATCCCCTGATACACCCCACGACGGCCCTAGTCCCCCCCCCCCCCACCCCACCCGTTGCCACCCCCACCCGCGCGTCCCCCTCCCCCAAGACTCACCGGCAAGACCCCCCCGTGCCAGCCCTCCACCCCCCACCCGGTGCGTCCCCGCAATACCTCTCCCCCGCCGCCAACACGTCACCCCCCCCACCCCCACCCGCCACCACACCCCCCCCCCCCCCACCCCCCCACCCCAGCCCAGCCCCCCGTCCCCCCCGCGCCTGAGCCACCCGCCCAAACCCCCCACCCCCTCCCGTGCTAACCACCCAAGCCGGCTCCGACTCAGCTCCAAAGAGCCGCCGCCGTCACCCTCTCCCCTCTCCTCACTCAGTCACTCCCCAACTGCCCCCACACTTTCCCGCTGCGCCTTCCCCGACCACACGCTGGGCCATGGTGAACTCCATGCCGCCCCCCGACCGACACTCGCTCTTCTGGAAATTCCAATATCAGTCGTCACCCACTCCCGTGCCCCACCTTACCCCTGCACTCGTCGCGCCTCCCAGCCTCTCCCCACTCGCGCCCCGACTGTCCACCGCCCGCCTTCCCCTCCCATCACACGGCGCCCACCCGCCCCCGATCTGCGGCCCCTCCCGTCCCACCTGTAGACTCCCCCCTCCTGCCCTCTATCGCTCGTGACGCTGTGTGTGCACTCCGCCAACAACCCAACTCTACCGCACCCACCCCCCCCACCCGTGCCCTCGGCGCGAATCGCATCAGCTCCTGTGCCCCTCCTCCACCGAACATCGCCCCCACTCGACACCCCCCCGCTGTCCCCCCCTTCTCGTGTGCCCCCCCCTCTGCTCGTCCTCTCCACCCCCCCCACACCCCCCCCTGTGTGCAGCTACCAAGCGCCCTTCCCCCCTGCACCTCAGCGCCCTTGCCCAGCCCCAGACCCCCATCGTGTAGACCCGTAATGTGCGCCTCGCACGCGGTCGCCCCCCCCCTCGACCGCATGCATACCGTGACACCCCCCCAAACAACCGCACCGCGCACCCTAACCTCACCCCCTCCCGCCCCATCCCGCCACGCGTAACAACGAGCCCGCATGAAACCCCTCCGCCCGCCACGACCGCCACCCCTCCCGACGCACACACACAAATAATCCGATTAGTGCGCCCCTACCCCACCCCTACGCACGTCCCACCCAACACACCGTGATCGCAATGTTCCCCCAGCCCCCTCCGCCATACCGCCCACTCAACTCCAAACCCACGTCAACCCCCCCCCCCATCCTAGCCTCGGACTCCCTCACTCCCCTCGTACACCCAACAAACCTCCGGACCGCCGTCGCCCCTCCCCCCCCCCCCCCCGCCATTGTCACCAACCCGCCCCCACCGCCAACCCACCTCAATCACCCCCCGACTCTGATGAACAATTACGCCCCCGCCCATCAACCCCTCCGTGACACACTAACTAACCCCCCTCCCCCGCCCATAGACTCAAGTCGTGACGCACCACCCCACACGCATAACACGAGCTCCTCTTCTAACCATCAGCGAAAAACCACACCCACACTGCTTTATTCTTTTGCGCACCGCGCGCCTTAGCTATCCACTCACCCTTGCCCCCAGCTACAACTCGCAGCAGCAGCTGCCACCAACGTCTCCACCACACACCACACGAATACGCAGGCCTCCTGCTCCCCCGTGCCCTCACATCCCCCTGCCCTGCCGCTGCGATGCGCAACCGATCCCCCATCCCCCCCCCCCCCACCCCCCCACACCCGCATCCCTCCCCCCTCAAGCCCAACTTGTCCCCCCTCTCTCGTACTTACCCCACAAAGAACGTGCTACCTGCTGTGCCACTCTGTACTCCTCTACAGTGCCTCCATCACCACCCCCGCGTCCACTCCCACCTCCCGCGGCGCCTCGAAGACTTCCTGGAAGCCCCCCCCCGTGCCTTGCCACCTCCCACAACCTGTACTCACAGGCTTTTCCCACCAGCCCCACACACATCCCCCCCCTCCGCCCAGTCCTCCCCCCCCCCCCCACCCCCCCCCACCCCACCCCGCCCCCCCCCCCCCCCCCCCCCCCCCCCCCCCCCCCCCTCCCATCTTCAAACACTTGCCACCGCCCCGTCCTGCGCCCTCCACCTCCCCGCCGCCACCCCAACTCTCTCGCCTCAAGCCCCACCCCCCCTCCCCCCCCCAACTCCCCGCCCCCCGCGTGTGCCACCTCCAACACACTCCGACCCCTCCCTGGGTGGTGTGCCCCGCCCACGCCCCCGAACCGCCTGCCTCCAACCAACCCTGCGCTCCCCCCCCCGAGACCCACACCTCCCTCTCCCCGCCAACCACCGACCTCGCGCGTCTGTGTGACCCTACACTCGTAGACGAGCAGCGCCACCTCCCTACTCGCGACATCGTGCGCCGCCCACACGCCCACACCGAACTCTCCTGAAACCCACCCTGAATCTAAGCAACCACACCCCTAACAACCCTCCCTACGAAGTCTGCCCAACAACGTCTTTTCGCAACAGACGGCTCCTCCCCCGCTTCTGCCGCCCGTGCGGCTACACCCCCCCCACTCCCCCCAACCGGCTCCTGTCAGTGACTCCACCGCCACCACGCCACCGCGCTCCACCCCTCCCCCCCGCGACGATCAATTCCCTCGACCAACACAGTGCGCGACCCACTCGTGCCCACTTCCACCCCTTCCTTGTCCCCAAGTCCCCCATCCCGCGAGACAAGCCCCCATATCGAACACACCTCCCAGCCACATTCCCTGAACCCTAACACCCGAAGCCAACCAAGCGCCCTCCCGACAACACGCCAAACAAACACCAACGACTGACCCGTCCCGGCACCCTCCGCGAACAGAACCGAGCTCGTAACTCCACACCCCCCACCCCCCCGCGAGTGTCCCGACACCCTTCCAGAAACCACCTCTTTTGGCTCTCCTACACGCCCCCAACTCCCCCAACATCGGTCACCAGCCGGAGCGACCACCACCTGAATACAATCTTCTCAACGCACGCGCCCAACCCACAGCCTTCGTCACAACCCACCCACTCGACCTCGCCTCAGCCCCTAACCAACCCCCCGTACTCCCAAAGTCTTCCCACCGCAACTCCACCACTCGACACTTGCCCCTTCCCCCGCACCAGCAAGACCCACGCCCCCGTGCCCCCTAACGCCCGTCCCTCCGACAAGCGCTCCGGCTAATCCCGACCGATACCCGCAGCTGACCCCGATGCACCCACCTAACGCCCCCACCTCCTCCACGCTACCCCCGACCACCCGTGAGTGCACCGTTCTTCACCACACCTCCCCTCTCACCCCTTCGCCGCTGCAATACGACCGAACACACAAAGCGCGTATGTAAACAAACCGCAAGCCTAACACACTGCGTCGCCACCCCGTACGCCCCCGTCCTGAACCTCCCGCATTGTCACTGCCCCCCGCCCCTACCTCCACACTAACACCACGCGCCCAGTGCCATTACCAACCCACGAACCGTACATGCAGTCAACACCCACCACCACGACACTCCTTGTTCGTTCCGTCACAACCCTCCGACACCCCCGCCTCCCCACCAACTCTGCTTCTGCCTCACGCTCCCCTACGCACCCACCCCCACAACCGACCCTGCCATCTAACGTGCCCCGCCCACATCAACTCCACTACTCCCCCGCCTCTCGCCCCATAAACCTCCCCATAAGGAATCCACACGCTCCTCGCATCCTCACCACTAGCCCACCCCCCCCACCGCACGTCTCCACGTGACCGGAGACCCGCCCCCCCACTCCCCCGCCCTGCCCGCCCCACGTGCCCAGATCCTCCCTCCCCCCCCACCCGTCCCCGCCCTTCACGCCATCCCCCCACCCCCCCCGCTGCCACGTGTCGACCCACTCCCTCCAGCCGCCTAACCTCCCCTCAAAGCTGCCCGTCGGTTCGACACGCGCCGACTCCACACCCACACGATCACTGCAAAGTCAGTCACTCTAACGTCACTGACGAAACCCCACAACCCAGGCCAGCCACTAATCCACAAACATATCACGCCAACCCGGATATGCACCCTCCGTCCCCTTGTAACCCACCCCCTCCCCACACCACGCTACCATCTCGTGCCCAACAACAAACAGATACCTCCCATCACTAACCATCCCCCCCCTTTGTACCAACACCCTCACTATGTGCGAGAGGAACGACAGAGGCGTCACCCACACGCACCGTGTACACCCCCACGCGCCCGCGCTCCATCCCCCACCCCCCCCCCAACCCTGCCCCCCCCCCACACCCAACCACCCCACCCCCCCCCCCCCCCCAACCCAGACGACGGCATCTGAACGAGCCACGACACACCCAACCACTGCGGAACCCTACACACATGTCCTGCCCATCAACTCAAGGCCGCCCCACTACGTTATGCCGCCCCACCACCCCCCCAACCCTGCGTAACTCCCTCCCCGCCCCGTCGAACCCCAACCTCCAACCTGCGTCCGGAACGACGCAACATCCCCGCACCCAGAGCCGAGCAGAGCCACACCGACGTGACACTGAGAACAACCAACCACACCCCCTGTGACTCCCGCCCTCCGTAGTACAGCCAGCTAACTCCCGCATCCTCCCACGCACCACCCCCCCACCCCCCCCCCCCACCCCCGTGGCCACCCCCTTCCTACCAATCTGCTATCCGCCTACAATGATCTCTATTCACCTAGAATTACACGACAGCGCTACCCCACCCCCCCTCCCTGCATCCATCCCTCCCTCCCACCCACCAGCACGCTTAGTGTGTCCACCTGACGCTAACCACCCCACAGTCTGCCGAGCAACCGACCCCCACCTCCCGCACACCACATCGTCCTCCCCCCCCGTCGCGCCCTAAGCGTGACAACCCGAATCCCCCTCACTCCCTACGTCCCATACCCCCCCCCCACACCCGAACCACACTCGACGCCCCCGGCCTCGCACGTACTCGTCTTCACTACCTCCCCTCCCCCCCCACGCGCACAATCCGCTCCCCCTGCCCCCAACCTCCTCTCGTCCGTTTTCCCCCCTCCCTGCCGAACTGCTCCCCACCCTCCCCCACGCCCCCAGTCCCCCCCCCGCCCACTCCCCCCCCCCCCCCACCTCACCCACCCCCCCCCCGAAAGTCAAGCTACTTACACCGCCTCGCTCCGCGCACCCCATCCACTCTGACACTCCGCCCACCTCGCCATCTGGCCGCACCCACCACCCGCACCGTGCCCCCTGCCGTGACTCAACCCCCCTCGCCCTTCGTGCAAGGCGTCACAAGCACCCCACCTCCCCTGCAGCCTCCCCCTCCCCCCAATCCATCCCCTCGACCCTCCCCAGCCGACCCCATCACCGTCCTCCCCCTCCCCCTGTTCCAACAACTCACGCCTCCTATCCCAGCAGCCCCAACGGCCCGCCGAAAAGCACCCGCTCTGCCCTGTCCGTCCCCACCCCGCGTGACAACCCCGCACCAAAATCCCATGCTCCGCCTCAGCCCTGCAGTGCAAACCACCGTGCCTCACCCTACCCGCCTCACCTACCCACCTTCGTACCCCGAACCCTGCACACACGCCACCGCCACATCCCCCCCCGCCCCCCAACCTGCCCCCTCCACCCTCCCCCCTCGAGCCGACCCCCCCCACGCCCCTCGTCTCCTCCCGCTCGACCCCGCCCCGACCCACTCCGACATCTCCACTCCCCCCCATCCCCCGCGAACCCCACCGTTCGACGCCCAACCTGCCACCCTGCCCCACGATCCTCCGCCCCCCCCAACCCCTCCCCCCCCCAGACCCCACCCCACCCCCCCCCCCCCCCACCCCCCCCCCCCACCCCGACACAACCACTCCGCCTCCGCCCACAGCGCCACGCCTGAGCCGACACCCCCCCCCCACCGCAGCCTTCGCCTCTCCTCATTTGACACCCCACACCCCCTCCTTCTGTCTCGCCCTCCGCGTTTACACTCCCCCCGCGCCCCGCGTCCCCTGTTGTCTTGTCCCAGCCTCGCCCAGCTGACACACACACACCCCCCGACAGGCGCACTCCCCCCCCCACAGTCACAGCTCGTCCCCCAGAAAGCTCCCCCACAACTTCCAACACCGCTTCATGAATTGTCGTGCCCACAGGCCCCCCTGGTCCCGCCCCTGCACATCGCCCGCTCCCGCACCGCGCGCCAGAGTTTTGCCACCCTGAAAACGAACACGATCTACCGACATCCCGTCGGCCGACCCACCCTCGACCGCTTGACCACGGCGAGCATATCCCTGAACCGACACCAATCTCGTCCCCACGAAGCGCACACATCATACAGCGCGTAAAACAATTGACGACACACACCGACCAGACCACACGAACCTAGCCCCGCACTCATATACTGACATAGCCAAAGGTTCAAATTCTCAAAACTGCCCCAGGAGCTCAAAACAACAAATCGGCGTCGCTCATATCGCAAGCACAAAACAATGCATCGAGCCCCGTCCTCAACAGTATAGCCATCTAGTACAACACGAATAACCAACACATTATACGTGCGCCCAGCGTGAACAGTACACGCCGCGAAAAAATCCCATTCTCAACGGCGTTGCGGATTCACACCGCGCCGCTTCCACAGTCAAATACCTCGCGTGTGCTCATAACAGCCAAAAAAACATCCTCCCCTATGGAGCCAATCAGGCCCACCCCACCGCGGTAGTACCAACCGCACTACCGTACACTCGCACACGCCGCAACACATACAACCCATACCGACGCTTCTTTCCACTGCGTTCGGAACGGCATCCTCTCAATGTCACCGCGAGAACCAACCGGCTGCACGCGAAAAAGAGCGCGTTTCATAACACAGGGCCCTTTTCTGCACCACAACCGATGTGCAAGCCGAACAGTCGAATACCACATCCTCCAGTACCCCATACACATCAACTCCACAATAGTGAGCACCTGTGTGTACCCCTCCGCCAACCTCTGACTCAACACTCCAAGAAAGCACACAGACGTGTGACACCAGAACACCATCCCTGCCACACCCAACAGCCTCCCCCACTACCATACCCACCTCTCGCACCGGATCTCGGCCCGAAGCCGGCCCTAGTGAGACTTCCTCCTGTCCCGCCCACTGCAACCACCAAGCCTGCCACCTCCCCCTCCCTCCCCTCGATCCACGCCCAAATCCGCTCCACTCCCCCCCCCACCACCCCGCCCCCATGCGGTCACACGCACCCGTGCGCTTTACTCCCGCGACCCCCATACCCACTTGCTCCTTCCGGACAGTGCCTTACGCACCGCTCGCACGCAACCACACCCGTCACTCCTCTGCGCACCTCCCCTCCGCCACCTCCTCTACTCGCGCCCACACTCGTCCGCACCACACCCTCCTTGCCTCGACCCCCCCCCCCGCCCAGTGACCCGCGCACTAACCCCCCGTGTCACGTCAACGTCTCCGCGTCCCTTTAAAATCACAGCGCGCACGAACTCCCCCGAGACACGGCCACCCATTGTGCGCCGAAACCACTACCCAGAAACGTACACTGCCACCTCCGTTCGTGCCGAAACGATCGCGCAAGAATCCCTCCCCAACAACACTACCACAACACGCAGACATGGCAGCACCACCGTAGCATACCAGCGTCTGCCCATAACGGCCACCAGGTACACAGTGCACAACCTACACAACCAAACGCGTCCACTGAAAGAAGCTTACCCACACACTCCTCTTCCCACAATGAATCCCCGTGAGCATCCCCTAAAAGCAGGATCACTGACCGCAAGCCAACCCTATCAGTCCCACAGTCACTTGTCAGCCTTTTATTTCTTTATATGCACTCTACACTAGCGCATGCCTGAACTTTAAACACCCCTGACGCACATATGACCTCAAACCAGCGGAAAACAAAACACACCTTCTTTCAGTCGGCGACAGGAAGAACTATTTCACTGACTTGTACACGCAATTAACACTAAAACGCCTTCGAAAGCCCGCTCTACCCACCCCCCCACCACACCATGGAAAACTCTATATTATCCCGCGCAGCGCACGTCGCCACGCGTCTCCATCGAAATAAACAAGCCCTCCGGGCACCCCCCCGCCTCGGCGGCCCCCTCCAATCTGGCGACCCAGCCCTCCTGTGCAACAAAGGGTGCACCACTGACCAGAAGAAAGGACTAAACTCTTTAGACGGACACACCACCATTGTGCACACACTACACCCCCCAAAGCCAAATTAAGGCTGCGTCACGCTGAACCCGAACTCACACCGACCTCTTTGTGTGTGCGAATGCAACCCGAACAACCACTCAAGACCACCCGGGCTCCCCTCCTACCATCACCCGCACCCACATCAGACGCCACACCTACGAACCTACACTCGTCCTACTGCCCGGAAAGCAGACAAACCTCATTCACACAACTCCCCAAGACATCCCATCTCACCTGCGACCCCCACCCCTCCCCGCGCCCCCGTGCCTGTCAACCTAATCCCACCGCCTGTCATGTGCGCTCCCACCCACTCCCACCCCCCCCCACCCCCACCCCTCACCCACCCCTCACTCCCCAGCCCGGCACCCCCCACCCCCCACCTACTCACCGCACTGGGATTCTCACCACCTAGCACTTCCCGACCCACCGCTTACGTGCAATTACACAACGCGTGCCACACCGCACCCAAACAAGAGAAACCAGCCTCCGCACATTCCCGCGCCTCCTGGCAACCAGCCAACCCCTCCCGGCCACGCCCTTCCCTGCATCCCCCGTCACGCTCCGCCCCCCCTCCCCCCTCCCCCTCCCACCCTCCTCCTCCTCCACCTGCCCACTCGCCACCCCACGAACCCCACTGCCTCTACCCCCGTGCTCTCACCCCCGCCCTCCCCCCAACCCTCCAGGTGCGACCCCCTTCGCCCACACCCCTCCCCCTCGCCCCCCATCCCCTCTGAAAACCCTTGACAAACCCAACGCTCCCCCCTCCGCCTCCGGACACTTGCGACACCCACACGCACACACACTCTTCTAGCCTCAGCCCCAACCCCCACCCCAGGCCCCGTCGTCCCCCTCTCACCGACCCACGCATGTCCCCACCCGCATACTACCCCCCAAGCACCCAACCCCTCCGCCCCAACGCCCACCCCTGCCCCTCTCCCCGTCCCCGGCCCACCCCAACTCGTGTAACACCCTTGCGACCCAGCGACTCCGCCTTTCCCCCTGGTGCCAAGCCCACCCGCTACGGCCCGCCACTACCTCTTTGTGGCAATACCGGCCCCCGCCTTGCTCGTATCCCGTGACGGTTGGTCCTAGACCCTCACCGCGACCCGCGCGTGTGAACTCAACTGTCCCCTCGCTCGGACCACGCTGTCACCCCTGTCCGTTTTCCCTCTGCTACTCTCGACTGAACGCTGTGCGGTTACACAGCCCTCCCTTCATCCGCCGCCCTATTCCGGTGTACCACAACAGCACGTCAAACATGTTCCCCCCCTCCCGGACACCCCCCACAGTGCGCCCAGCTCCCGACCCCCTCTCGCGACCTCTCGCCCCTTTCCATCGAACTTCTTACCAAACGCCGTGACCACCGTCTGCGGTGTGACAGTCTCGCACATGGGTCGCGTGCACCAGCCTCTTACCACACCAACTGCTTCGAATGCTGGAAGGCGATCTCGCTTGACCTTCGCAGCAGATCACACCCCCGGCCAACCGTGCTTTCCGCTGGATATCGTCGAGAACAACCCGTCCCGAGCCAGACTCACCCTCTCTGTGCGTACTTACCGCGACCATCACCCGCCTTCCCCACGCGAACACCCCTACCTCCCCACGCACCAGGCCGAAATCCCTGCCACCGGCCATCGCCCTGGCCGCTGGAGCCATCCCTAGCGGCGACAGATCTACGGCTAGAAAAACTCTCCTGCGAACGCCTCGTGGTCGACTCGCAGTAACGCGAAAACATACAGACATCCTCGTCATTACTCGATCCGCACGTTGTTCGACCTACCTCGAGGTCCGCACTAAGACAAGCCACCTCCATTCACCGTCCCGCGCCCCATCCCTGACGACGCGAACACACCTCTTTCCCCCGTCATCCGCTCCTGCCTGACCCCGGATTCCAAGACGCCCGAGCGTCGCGCCTCTGCACACACTTCCCGCGCAAGCTGAAAATCGTCCTCGCGAGAACCACTCTCATCTCTTCCTTGCTTCCCGGACGGTCTCCTTCTTCCCCCCAACCACAGTCCCTCTGGGCGCTCACTTGCTTCATCGAGCGCCACCACTTGGCCTGCGCCTCGCCGTTTACGCGAACCAAACATCCTGCTGCGACCCCTTCTCGAAAGACTTTTGAGCTCCGCGCTCGCCGTCTGACTCCCC
>Ga0179591_1539102_pt1 | contig 36830 bp, 45 predicted proteins | sample CZOMad2_1_08_16f_FD_182891 | JGI IMG/M metagenome (GOLD analysis project Ga0179591, IMG submission 182891) | Vadose zone soil fungal communities from Angelo Coast Range Reserve, California, USA - CZOMad2_1_08_16fungal (PacBio error correction) | ecosystem: Environmental > Terrestrial > Soil >...
CTGGCTGGTCTCTTCTGGGGCGGGGGGTGGGGCGGTGGGTCTGGCTGCTGCTGGGGGTTTGCTCTTGGGTGGCTGGTGGTGTGCTGCTGCGGTCTGCATCTGGCTTGCTGTTGCTGCTGGCTTGGGTGTCTGCTGGGATCTTGTGCTCTGTGGGGGCTGCTTGTGCTGATCTTGTCTGGCTGATCTGGTCTGGCTGTTGCTTCTTGTCCCTTTTGCTGCCTGCTGGTGCTGGGCTGGTGCGGGCTGCTGGGTGCTGCTGCGCTGGCTGGCGTGTTGGGGGGGGCTGGGCTGGGCTGTGCTGCGTGGGATCTGGCTTCTGCTGTGTGGGGGTCGGTTTCTGGGTGGGGCTTGGGCTGGCTGGGCTGGCTGCGGGCTGGTGGGCTGGTGATCTGCTGGGTTCTGTCTTGGGGGCTGCTGCTGATGCTGGGCTGGCTGGGCTGGGGGGCTGGTGGGGTTGTGGGGCGGCGGGGTGGCTGGTCTTGCTGGGGGGGGGCTGCTGTGGCTGGGTCTTGTGTGCTGGCGGCTGGTCTGCTTGACTGGGTGCTGCTGCGGGATCTGTCTGCTGGGCTGCTTGCTGGGGGCTGGTGGGGGCTGCTGTCTGGCTGGCTGGCTGGCCTGGTCTGCTGCTTGGGCTGGCTGGGGTGGCTGCTGGCTGGGGCTGTCTGGGGGGGGCTGTGGGGGGGTCCTGTCGGTCTGGGGCGCTGTGGGGGGGGCTGGGGTGGGGTCTTGGCGGTGGTTGCTGGGACTGCTGGGGGTGCTGCTGAGTGAGCGGCTTCTGGTGCTTTGGGTCTTGGGTGCTGTGGTGGGTCTCTGTCTCTGGCTGCTGGCGCGGGGTTGGGTGCTGGGCTGTAGCTGGGTGGTCTTGGGTGGCTGGCGCTGGTGCCTGTGGGGTTCTGGGTGCTGCTGGTTCTGGCTGTGCTGGCTTGGGGGTGGTCTCGGCGTCTCTGGTGCTTCTTGCTGCTGCTGTCTGGGATTCTCTGCTGTGCTGGGGTTTCTTTGGGGCTGGGCATGCTGGTCCTGCGGTGGGTGGTCGTGCGGCTCTGATGCTGCTGCTGGGTCTGTCTGGTCTGGCGTCGGCTGGGCGGCGTGTGGTCTGGGGCGGGGGGGCTGGTGTCTGGGGGCTGCTGCGCTGGGGTCTGGGCTTGGTGCGCTGTGTGGGCGGGGGGGGGGGCTGCTTCTGCTGCTGGAGGGCTGGGGTGGGGGGGCTTGGCTCTGCTGCTGTCTGGTCCTGGTGCTGGGGGAGGCTCTTCGGGGCTGATGGCTGCTTGCTGGTTGCTGTGCTGGGGCTGCTGAGGCTGGCTAGCTGATGGGGGCTCTTGGTTCTGGGATCTGGCCTCTTGGGGCTGCTGCTGGGACGGTCTCTCTGTCTTGGGCTGGGGGCTTGGGCTGCTGCTGTGGGGGGGTGGCCTGGGGGGCTGCTGCAATCTGGTGGCTGGCTGCTGTTGGGGGGTGGCTTGGTGGGCCCCTGGCGTTGATCTGCTGGGCTGGGCTTGGGCTGTGGCTGCGGGGTGTGGCTGCTGGTGGCTGGGGGGCTTGGGGTGCTTGCTGGCTGGGTGTCTGCTGGGTGGGTTGGGGGCTTCTGGGGTCTGGCTGCTGTGGCTGGGGCGGCGGGTCCTCTGATGCTGGGGGCTGCTGCTCTGCTGTTCTGGGCTGGCTGGGGGGCTGGGTCTGGTCTGTGGCGCTTGCTGGCTCTCTGCTGGGGGGGCTGGGCTGCTGTGCGGTGCTGGCTGAGCTGCGGGGGCTGGGGGGCTGCTGGGCGCTGGGCTGGGTCTCTGGGCTGGGGGCTCTGGCTGGGCTGCTGGGGCGTGCTGGGCTGGGCTGGGCGGGCTGGGGTCTGCTGGGGGTTCGGGCTGGCTTGTGGTGGTGTTCTGGGGCTGGGCTGGGTGGGGCTGTGCTGCTTTGGTCTGTGGACTGGGGGCTGTCTGGCTGGGCCGGCTGCTGCCTGCGGTGCTGCTTCTGGTCTCTTGCAGTTTGGGGTGGCTTGCTCGGGCTGGGGGGCTGCTGGGGTGGCTCTGCGGGTCTGGCTGCTGGCTTGGGGGGTGCGGCTGTGCTTGTCTCTGGTCTGTGGCTGCGTGGCTGCTGCTGTCTGCTGGGGCGGGGGGCTGGACTGGCGTCTGTGCTTATCTTCTGGGTCTGCTGCTGGGCTGGCTGCTGCTGGGGGGGGGATCTGTGCTCCTGGCTGTCTGCGGGGCTGTATCTGTGGGGTCTGGCTGGTCTTGCTGCTGCTGGCTGTTCTTGCTGGGCTGGGTCTGGGTGTCTGTGGTCTGCTGCTGGGCTTTGGGCTGGCTTGCTTCCTGCTGGGCTGGCTTGGGGGCTTTGGATCTGGGGGTGGGCTGGCTGCTGTCTGGGGCCCTGCTGTCTTCTGGGCTGGGGTGGCTGGCTGGGCTGCTGCTTTCTGCTGCTTGGTTGGCTTCTGCTATCGGGGCTGGATCTGCTGGCTGGGGGGTCTGCTAGGGGGCTGGGGGGGGGGTGGCTGTGGCTGGCTGGCTGGATATCTGCTGCTTCTGGCGCTGGGCTGGGGGGGGGTGCTGGCTGCTGCTTTTCTGGGGTCTGCTTTTCTGGGCTGGCTGCTGCTGCTGGCTGCTGGCTGTTCTTGCTGGGCTGGCTGGGCTTGGTTATATCTGGGCCTGGCTGGAGGGCTCGCTGGGGGCTGGTTGGGCTCAGGATCTTCTGGGGGCTGTGTGTTCTGGTTACTTGTCTGGGTGGTCTTGTGGGACTGCTCTCTGGGTGGGCTGGCTTGTGTCTGGCTGTCTGCTGGGGGGTGGCTTGGTCTGCTGGGTGGCTGCTTTGGCTGCTGGCTGCGGGGCTGGGCTGCTGGCTGCTTGGTGTGCTCTGGGGCGGGGGGCTGCTGGGGGTTACTCGGGTTGCTGGTCTGGCGTGGGTGGGCATGGGTGGGGGGCTGCTGGTCTGCTGGCTGCGGACTGCTGTTCTGTTGTGCTGGGCTGTTGGGGCTGGGGGGCTGGGGGGGCTGTCTGCTGCTTCTGGTGCTTGCGGTCTGGCGGGCTTAGGCTGGCTTGGGGATCTGGCGGTGGCTTGGTGCTGGGCTGCTGCTGGGCTGGGCTGGGGGGGGGGCTGGGCGCTGTCTGGTCTTCTGGGGGGCTGGGGAGGTCTGGCTGGGGTCTGCCTGGCTGGGTCTGTGTCTGGGCTGGGGGGGTGCTAATCTGCTGGTGGCTTCTGTGGGGCTGGGTGCTGCTGCTGCATGGTCTGGGTTTTGGGGGCTCTGGGGTATCTCTGGGGCTCTGGCTGCTGGGTGGGTCGGTGCTTTGTCTGGGGCTGGGGCTGCTGGGGTCCTTCTCTTGGGTATCTGGCTGGGCGCTGCTCTTCTGGCTGGGGGGGCGATCTGCTGGGCTGCTGGGTGGGCTGGTCTTTGGGTGCGCTGCTGGGCTGGCTGGGTGGCTGTGGTGCCTGTTTTGGTGGCTGGGCGGGTGCTGCTCTGGGCTGGTTGGCTGGTGCTGTCTGCTCTGTGTTCTTCTGTGGGGTCTGTTGGGGTCTGGGGCTGGGCTGGGGGTCTGTATGTGGGGGCTGGCGGGGGCTGGGCGGCTGGGGGGATGGGGGGCTTGCTGAGGCTGGGCTGCTGGCTGGGCTGGTCCGGGTCTCTGGCTGGGGGGGGGGGGGGGGGTCTTGCTGTCTGGGTCTGCTGGGCTGGGCTTTGTGGCTGGGCTCTGCTGTGGGGCTGTCTGCTGCTGGCGCTGGCTGGATCTGGCTCTTGGGGCGTCTGGGGTGGATCTGGGGTGGCCTTGGTGGCTGGGGGGCTGGGTGGCTGTGGCGCTGCTGGGGGTCTGCTCTGCTGGGCTGGGTTGGCTGTGGCCTGATCCTGGCTGCTGGCTGCTGTGTGCTGCTGGCTGGGGGTCTGGGGCGGCTGTCTGCTTGGTGGGGTGGGGGTGGGTCTGGGGTCTGTCTCTGTGGCCTTTTCGGCTGCTGTCTCTTGCGCTGCTGTCTGGGGCTGGTGGCTGGCTGGCCTGGCTGGGGGTGGGGCTGGGCTGCTGGTGGGCTGCGTGCTGCTGGTGGCTGGGATCTGCTTGGCTGGTGGTGTTGGTCTGGGGGAGTGGGGGGGGTGGGTGGCTGCTGGGTGGGGGATCCTGGGACTGGGGCTGCTGGATCTGGTTGTGGGGGGGGCTGCTGGTCTTGTGCCTCTGTGGGGGGGGGTTCTGCTGGGTTCTTTTCTGGGCTGTGGGGGGTCCTTGCTCTGCTGCTGGATCTGGGGGGCTGGGCTGGGCTGGGCTGCTGCTGGTCTGGTTTTGGGCTTCTGGGTGTGGTCGTGCCTTCTCTTGGGGTGCTCGGGGGCTGCTGCTCTGGTGCTGGGGTCTGGCGGGGGCTGGGCTGTTCTTGGCTTCGGGCTTGCTGGGGCTGGGCTCTGGCTTGGGTCTGGGGGCGGTTCTGCTGCTGCTGCTGGTCTGGCTGCGTCTTGGGGGCGGGGGGCTGCTGGGGGGCTGGGTATTCTGCGGCTGGCGGGGGGTGGGCTGGTGCTGGGGGCTGGGTGGGCTGGCGATGCGGGCTGGGGGGCGGGGGCGCGGGGGCTGCTGCCTGCGTCTGGGGTCTGTGGGGCTGGGGCTTGCTGGGCTGGGCTCTGCGGTCTTGCTGGGCTGGCTCTTGGCTGGTGCTGGGGGGGGGGGTGTGGGGGGGCTCTGGCTTTCTGGCTGGGGGTGGCTGCTGGTGCTGTGTGGGCTGCTGGTCTGGCTGGGGCTGTGTGGCTGCCTGCTGCTCTGTGCGGGCTGTTCTTGTCTGGGGGCTTGTTCTGGCTGTGTGGGGGCCTGTCTGTGCCTGCTGGCTCTGGGGCGGTGCTGTGGGCTGCTGGGCTGCTGTGGGGCTGCTGTCTGGCTGGCTGGGCTGCTGGTCTGCTGCTGCTGCTCTGGTGTGGTATCTTGCTGGGGCTTGCTCTGGCTGCTGCTGGGCTCTGGGGGCTGCTTGGGGCTAGCTGGTGGCTGTTGGCTGGCTGGGCTCGGGCTGGGTGGGTCACTGCTGCGTGGGGCTTGCTGCGGCTGGTGGGGTGGGTCTGGCTGGCGGGCTGGGATCTCTGGCTGTCTTGGGGGGGGGGCCTGGGCGGCTGCTGGCTGGGGGCTCTGGGGGGCTGCTGGGGGTCTGCGGGCTTGCTTCCTGCTGGCTCTGGGGGGGGGTCTGCTGTCTGTCTTGCTCTGGGCTTGGCTGGCCTGCTTCTGCTGGGCTGCTTGCTGGTGCTCTGGGCTGCTGCTGCGCTGCTGGCTGATGCTTGCTTAGTCTGCTCCTTCGGGCTGCTGATCTGGGGGGCTGGACTGTGGCTGGGGGGCTGTGGCCTGTCTTGCTGCTGCTTTCTCTGCTGTCTGGGGGCTGGTGGCTGGCTGCTGCTGGGCATGGCTGCTGGGGCGGCTGCTGTGGGCTGGGGACGGGCGGCTGTCTCGGCGGGCTGGCGGTCTGGGCGGCTGCTGGCTGATCTGGCTGCTGCTGTGGGGGGGGCTCCTGCTGCCCGTTGCTGGCTGGGGCTTGGGCTGTCTGGGGGGCCTTTTTGTCTGCTGGCTGGCTGCTGCTGCTGCTGCTGCTGGCTGGCGCTTGCTGTGGCTGCTGGGGGGGGGCGGATCTGCTGTTCTGGGGGGGGGGTGCCTGTCGGGCTGGGCTGCTGTCTGCTGCATGGCTGCTGGTGGTGGCTGGCTGGGGCGGGCTGCTGCTGTGGGGCTGGGGGGTCTGCTGTCGTGGCGCTGCTTTGCTGGCTGCATGGCTTTGGGGGGGCTGGGGGGGGGTGGTCTGGGTGGGGGGGGATCGGTGGCTGTGGCCTTGGGGGGCTGGCTGGGGTGTGGGGGTTTGGCTCGGGCTTCTTCTGGCTGCTGGCTGCTGCTTTGGTGTGCTGGTCTCCTGGGCTGGGGGCTGGGCTTGGGCTGCTGTGCTGCTGCTGCTGGGGGCTGGGCCTGGGCGTTGGCTTCGGGGCTGGTGGGCTGCCTGGCTGGGGCTTGCTGGGGGCTGCCTTGGCTGGGCTGGGGTCGCTGGGTGCTGAGCTGTATCTGGGGGTGTTCTGGCTGGGCGGGTGCTCTGGCTGGGGGGTCTGTCGGCTGCTGGGCTGGCTGCTGGGCTGTGGGGTGGGGGATGCTGTTCTGGGGCTGTTGCTGCTGCTGCTGGGTCTGTATTGCTGGGCTGCTGGGGTCTTGGGGGGCTGGCTGCTGTGGCCTGGCGGGCTCTTGGGTGGTGGGCTTGCGGGGCGTGCTGGCTGGGCTGCTGTGCTGGGGCTGGGGCTGCTTGGCTGGGCTGGCTTGCTGCTGCTGGCTGGCTGGGGCTGGGGCTGGGCTGCTTGGGGGCTGGGCTGGGCTGTGCTGCCTGCTGCTCCTGGCTGTCTGTTTGGGATCTGCCTGCTGGGGGCTGGGGCTGGTTTGCTGATCTGTCGCTATCTGCGCTGGCTGTATCTGGCTGGCTGGGCTTGTGGGCTGCTGGCTGCTGCTGGGGCTGTGGGTCGGTCTGCTTGCGGCTGTCTTGGTAGATGTCGGCTGGGGCTGGTGGGGCTGCTGGTGCTTGTCTGGCTGCTGCTTCTGGGGCTGGATCTGGGCCTGGCTATCTGGGCTGGTGCTGGGCTGCTGTGGGGCTGGGCTGGGGGGCTGCTTGGGTGGTTGCTGTGATCTGCTGGCTCTGGTGGCTGTGTCTCTGGGCTGTGCTTGGGTTCTGGCTGGGCTGCTTGGGTGGGCTGGGGTGGCTGTGGCTGGGCTGCTGCTGGGGTGGGCGTGGGCTGTGGTGCTTGGTGCTGGGTTGGGCCTGGCTGCTCATTTGGCTGGGGGGGGGTTCTGGATCTGTCTTTCTGGTGCTGGTGCGGCTGTGGCTGCTGCTGGGCGGTCTGCCTGGGCTGCTGTCGTTGGTCTGGCTGGGTGGCTGCTGTCTGCGGCGGGTTCTGGGGGCTGCTGGCTGCGGGGCGGGCTCGGGTGCTGGCTGCTGTCTTCTGGCTGTGCTGGCGGGGGCTCTGATCTGTGCTGGGGTGGGGCTGGGTGGGCTTTCTCTGGGGGTGCTGCTTCTGGGGGTCGGGGCTGTCTGTCGGTCTGCTTGTGCTGTAGTGGTAGTGCTGGGGGTGCTTTGGCTGGGGGGGTCTGGGCTGGGTCTTGATCGCTGGTGGGCTGGCTGGGCTGGTCTTGCTGCTGCTGCTGGGGCTGGGGGCTGGGGTCTGTTCTGCTGCTGGGGCTGGGGGCTGGGTGGGCTGGGGCTGTCTCTGGGTGCTGCTGCTGGGGTGCTGCTGCTAGCTGGGTCTGGGTTCTGGCTGCTGCTGTCTGGGGGGGCCTGGTGGCTGGTGGCGGCTGGGGGGTCTGTGGCTGGTCTGGGTTCTGGGCTGATGGCTTGTGTCTGTGGAGCCTCTGCTGGTCTGCTGGGTTCTGTTGGCTTGGGCTGCTGGGGGGCTGGTGGCTGTGTCTGGGTGCTGGATCTGCTGGCTTCTAGCTGCTGGTCTGTGGATCTGTCTGGCTGGTCGTGCTGGCTGGCTGGGGTCTGGCTGCTCTGGGCTGGGCTGATCGGGTGGGCGGGCTTTGGCTGCTGGGTCTGGGTGTGGATCTGGCTGCGGGGCCTCTGCTGCTGGCTGGGCGGGGTTCTGCTGGTGGGGGGTCTGGGGGGGGTGCTGGCTGGGGCTGTCGCTGGGCTGCTGCTGCTGCTGTCTGCTGGCTGGGCTGGGGGGCTGCCTTGGCTGTGCAACCATTCTGGGTGGCTGGGGCTGGGCGCATGGGGCGTAGGAGGAAGGGCGATTTGTGTCTGTTTGGGGCTTGGCTGTCTTTGGTCTTGTCGCTGGGCTGTGCTGGCTGGCTGGCTGGGCTGCCTGGTCTGGGCTGGGTGGGGGTGGGGGCTGATGGGCTGGGGGGGTCTGGATCTTGTGGGCTTGGCGGTGGGGGCTTGCTGGGGGGGGTGGGCTGGGGGGGAGTCTGCTGGATCTGTCTGGGCTGGGCTGGGGCTGGTCTGGCTGGCTGTGGGGGGGCTGGGGGTCTGTCTGGGCTGGGGGCCCCTGGCTGGCTGGGATCTCTGCTGCTTTGGGGGGGGGGCTTGCTGGGGCGCTGTGGACTGGGGGCGGCTTCTGCTGGGCTTGGTTCTGTCTGCTGTGGGGTGGTGCTGCTGCTGGGGGCTGGGGCTGCTGGCTGGCTGCTTTCTGGTGGCTGCTGCCTGGGGCTGGGTTGGCTGGGGTGTGGCTGCTGTGGGGGTGGGGCTGGGGCTGTGCTGCTGTGGCGGTGGGGGGCTGGCTGCTCTTGCTGCTGCTGTCTGGGGCTGCTGGCTGGCGGGGCTTGTTCCTGGCTCTGTGTGGGGTCTTCTGTCTGTCTGACTGATCTGCTGGCTGTCTGGCTGGGGGGGGTGGCTGCTTCTGTGGCTCTGGCTGGTCTGGCTGCTGGGGGCTGGCTTGGGCGGCTGGGGTCTGTGCTGGGGATCTGGTGCTGGGCTTGTGGTGTGATCTGCTGGCTGTGCTGGTTTCTGCTGGGCTGGGGGCTGGCTTGGGGCTGCCCGTTGCTGTTCTGGGGCGGGGGCTGTGCTGGCTGGGGGTCGCTGGCTGCTGGCGCTGTCTGTCTGGGGGCTGCTCTGTTTCTTGGTGGCTTTGGCTGCTGCGGGGGGGCTTCTGGCTGGTCTGCTGGGGTCTGGGTGGCTGTGGGCTGGGCGGGGGTCTGTCGTTGCTCTGGCTTGTCTGGCTTTTCTGCTGCTGGGGTCTGCTGGGTGCTGGGCTGGGGGGGGGGGCTGCTGGGGGGGGTGGGTGCTGACTGGCTGGGCGGCTGCTGGGGTCGGCTGGCTGTTTGCTGCTGGGGGTTGCTGCTGCGCTGCTGGGTCTTCTGTGGCTGGCTGTCTGTCTGTCTGGGGGCTGCTGGGCTTTCTTGCTGCTGTGGTGTTCTGGGCTGCTCTGGGGGTTCGGGGGGGCTGGGGGCTGGGGGGCTGTGTGGCTGCTGGCTGCTGCTGGGGGCTGGCTGCTGCTGTCTTGTCGGCTGCTGTCGGGGGCTGCTGATCTCTGCCTGTGGCTGGGCTGGGCTGCTGATGGGCTGATCGGGGCTGCGTCTGTGGCTCTGGTGATCTGCTGGGGTCTGCTGGGGGGCGGCTGGCTGGGGCTGTATCTGTGCGGGTGGGGCTCTGTCTGGCTTGGTGCTGCTGGGTGTCTCTGGGGGCTGGGTGTGGGGCTGGGCCTTTGTGCTGATCTGCTGGGCTGGCTGCTGGGGATCTGTCGGTTGGGGTGTGCGGCTCTTTGGGCTGTGGCTGGGGGGCTTTGCGGGCTGTCTTCTTCGGCTCTGGCGGTCTCTGGGGCTTGCTGGGGTGGGTGTGGGCTGGTGGTGGCCTTGTGTCTGGGTCTGGGGGGGGTGGTGGAATCTTCTGCTCTGGGGGTCGTGGGCTGGCTGTCTGCTGGCTGCTGGGGCTGGTGTTACTGCGGGGCGGGACTGCTGGGCTGGGCTTGCTGGGGTGCTTCTGTCTCTGGGGCTGCTGACGGGGGTCTGGGGGGCTGTGCTGCCTGGGCTCCTGCCTGCTTCTGTCTGGTGGGGCTGGGCTTTGCTCTTGCTGGGGTCTGCTGGGGCTGGTGCTGTGCTGGTCTGCTCTCTGCTGGGCTGGCTGGCTGGCTGGGGCTGCGGCTGGCTGTGGGGGTTGGGGGTGATCTTGCTGGGGGCTGCTGCTGCTGCTGTGTGTGCTGCTGCTGTGGGGTGTGGGGGGTCTGGGTCTGCCGGGGGCTGGGGCTGGTCTGGGCTGCTGGCTCCTTGGGGTGCTGGGGCCGTCTGCTGCCTGGGGGGGGCTCTGGGGGGCTGGCTGGTGGGGGCGGGTGGCTGGCTGGGCTGGTGCGCGGGGCTGGCTGGGGTGTGGTCTGGCTGGGGGGCTGGTCTTTGTCTGCTGTGTGCTTGCTGGGGCTGGGGGGGGCTGCTCTGGCGGGGGGCTGCTGGCTGGGGGGATCTGCTGGCTGCTTGTCTGGGCTTGTGGTCTGCTGCTCTGGGGGGGTGCGCTGGCTGCTGGGGGGCTAGGTTCTGGTGCATCGGGCTGCTGGTGGCTGCTGCTGTGTGTGGGCTGGTCTGGGCTGGTGTCTGGGGGGTTCCTCTGGGCGCTGGCTGGTGCTCTTTTGGGGGGCGCTGGGGCTGCTGCTGGCTCGCTGCTGGCTGTGGTGTTCTGTCTGGGGGTGGGCTGGGGGGCGGGTCTGGGGGGGGCTTGTGGTCTTGCTGGCTGCTGGGTGGGGGTGTCGGGGGGCTGGTCTGGCTGTCTGGGGGGTGGGGTGGGTCTGGGGGCTGCTGCGTTGTGGTGCGCGCTGGCGGGGCTGGGCTGGACTTGTTCTGGGGTGTGCTGCTTGGGGGCTGGGCTTGCTGCTGCTGGCTGGTGGCTGCTGGCGGGTTCCTGGCTGGGCTGCTTGGGTCTGTGGCTGTGCTGGCTGTGCTGGGCTGGATCTGGGCTGCGTGCTGCTGGGGCTGGGGGGGTCGGGTTGGCTTCGGTGGGGCTGTTGCTGTGCTGGCTGGGATCTTCGTCGGGCTGGTGGCGGGTTGGGGCTGGATGGTGCTGGGGTGTCTGCTGGCTGCTTGCTGCTGGCTGCTGCCTGGGGGGCTGTTCGTGCTGCTTGGGCTGGGTGGCTTGTGGGGCTGCTGGTGGCTGCTGGTCTGCTTCTGCTGGGCTGGGCTGCTGGGGCTGGGGTGCTATCTGTGCTGGGCTGTCTGTGCTGGGCTTCTGGTGCTGTGGCTGCTCTGGGCGCGGGGCCTGGTGGCGGGGGGGTCTGCTGTGGGGGGCTGCTGTTGCTGGCTGGCTGGTCTGTGCTGCTGGCTGGGGCTTGGGGCTGCTGGTGGGTGTGGGTCTGGGCTTGCTGGGGTGCTTTCCGTGGCTGTGGTCTTGTGCTGGGGGGGGACGGTGTCTTGGGGGGGGGGCTGGTTTGCTGCTGGCTTTTGTGGGCTCTGGTGTTCTGCTGGGGGGGTCTGAATCTGGGATGGTCTCTGGTGGATCTGCTGCTGGGCTGATCTGGGGTGGGCTGGGCTGCTCTGTCGGGGGGCTGGCTGCTTGGGGGCTGTGTCTGGGGGCTGGGGGGCTAGGCTCTTCCGGGCGGGGTGGCTGGCTGGATGCTGGGGCTGGGGGTCTGCTGGGCTGGTTGGGGGGCTGGCTCGGCTGGCTGGCGGAGTGGGTGACTGGCTTGGGGGGGCTGCGGGCTTCTGGCTGTCCTGGGCTGTGATCTGGGTGGGGTGCTGCGCTGTCTGTCTTGCTGGGGGCGGGGGCCTGGCTGTCTGGGGGGGGGGTCTGGGTTCTCTGGCTCTGGCTGGGTCTGGGCTGCTGGGCTCTGTGGGGGGCTGCTGGGCTGGCTGGGACTTCTCTGTTCTTCTGGGTCCTTTCTGGGGCTGCTTGGGCTGGGGCTGCTGGGCTGCTGCTGTTCTGTGCTGGGGCTGGCTGGGGGCTCTGGCTCTGCTGTGGCTGCTGCTGGCTGGGTCTCTGCTCTCTGATCTTGGGGGGGGCTGGGGGGCTGGCGCTGGCGCGGCTCTGCTTGCTGGGGTGCTACTGGGGGTTCTGGCGTCTGGCTGGCTGGGCTGCTGGGGGGGGGGTCTGGGCTGGCGTTCTGGCTGCTGCTTTCTGCTGCTGTGTTGGTCTGGGGCTTGCTGTCTGGGGGTCTGTTGCTGCTGTGTCTGTGGGCTGGATGGGCTGGGGTCTCGGTGGCTGCTGCTTCCTGTGCTTCTGGCTGGAGGGGGCTCTTCTGGGTCTGTTCTGTTTGGCTGCTGGCTGGGGGGCGCTTGGTCTGCTTGGGGGGGGGTGTCGGTGCTGGGATGTCTGTGTCCTGCTGGGCTCGGCTGGGCTGTTGATCTTTCTTCTTATCTGCTGGTGGGGACTGGCTGGCTGCTGCTGTGCTGGGGGCTGTCTTCTGGCTGGGCTGCTGGGCTGCTGGCCTGGCTGGCCGGTAAGGCTGGCTTACTGCTGCTTGTCTGTCTGCTGGGGCTGGATCGGGTGCCTGTTGGCTCGGGGGGCTGGCTGCTGGCTGGCTGGGCTGGGCTGGTGGTATCTGGGGTGGGCTGGTCTTGTCTGGCTTGGGGCTGCTTGCTGCTGTAGGGGTCTGGTGCCGGGTGGATTGCTGGGGGGGCTGCTTGGCCTGGGGGTGGGGGGTTGGGGTGGGCTGTCTGGTCTGGCTGGGGCTGTGGTTCTGCTGTGCTGCTGGTGGGCTAGGCCCCCCCCCCTTTTTTTTTTTTTGGGCGGCTGGGTCTCTGCGGGTCTGGGTTCTGGGCGCTGGGGCTGGGGGCTGGGGGCTGCTGCTGGCTGTGGCGGCTCTGGGGCTGGGGGGCTGGCTGGTGGGCTGGGCTGGGTGGCTGTGGGGCTGGCGGCTGGGGGGTGGCTCTTGCGGTGCTGGCTGCTTTTGGCCTGCTGGGCTGCTGGGGTTGATCTGGATCTGGCCCTTTTCTGGGCTGCTTGGCTTGCTGTGTTCTGGCTGCTGCTGGCTGTCTGGCCGATCTTTTGGTGGTCTGGGGGGAATCTGGGGTGCTGCTTGCTGTCTGTGCTGGGTGGGCTGGGGCTGGGGTCTGCTGCTGGCTGTTCTGTGCTGGCTGCGGGGGCTGTCTGGGGTCTTGCTGGGGCTGGCTGCTTGGGCTGTCTGCTGCCTGGGCTGGGCTGTTGCTTGCTGCTGGGTCTGCTGCTGCTGGGCTGGGGGGCTGCGGGATGCTGGTATCTGCTGGTCTGGGGGGTTGCGGCTGCTGTGTCTTCCTGTGTCTGCTGCTGGGGTTGCTGATCTGCTGCTGCTTGGAGGGGGTCTGGCTGCTGGGGGGTGGTCTGGCTGCTGGTCTGGGCTGTTCTTCTCTGTGTCTTGGGGGGCTTCTGCTGCTGGGCTTCTGGGGTTGTGTCTGGTCTTGCTGCTTGCGGCTGTCTGCTGGGGCTGCTGGGGCGGCTGCTGCTGCTGTCTGGGGGGTTTGGGCTGCGGTGGGCTCTGTCTGCGTGTGGACTGTGCTGCTGGTCTGGCTGCGGTGCTGTGGGCGCTGCTGTGGCTTCTGATTCCTGGCTGGTCTCTTGGTGGGTGCTGGGGTCTCTGGGTGGCTGGCTGGGCTGGGATCTCTGGGTGGCTGGTCTGTTGGGGTCTGCTGGCTGGGCTCTGCTGGTGTGTCTTTGGGACTGTGTGCTGGGGCCTGGCTGGGCTGTGGCTGGTGGGGCTGGCTTGGCGGTCTGGCTTTTGGGGTGGGGCTGTATGGGGGCTGTCTGGCGGGGTCGGGTGGTCTGGTGGGTGCTGCTGGGTCTGGGCTGTGGCGGCTGGGTTTTTGCTGATCTGTATCTGTGCTGCTGGGGCTTCTGGGGGGGGCTGGGCTGGGGCTGGTGCTGCTGCCTGCTGGGCTGCTGTCTAGGCTGCTGTTGGCGTGGGGTCTTTTGGGCTGGCTGTGGGGGGCTGCTGCTGTGCTCTGGGCGGGCTGCTCTGGGGGTGGTGCTGCTCTGCTGGTGGGGGGGCTGGGGCTGCTGCTTTTGGGGTGGTTCGGCTGTCTGGGTCTGGGCTGCTGGTCTTGTCTGCTGCGGGTATCTGGGGGCTTTCTGGGGCTGTCTGGTCTGGCCTTGGGGGGGGCGGCTGGGGTTCTGCGGTGGCTGTCGTGCTTGGGGCTGGGGGCTTATCTGGGCGGCTGGCCTCTGCTGCTGGTCTGTCTGGAAGGGGCTTGGGTGCTGTGCTGGGGCGCTGGCTGGGCTCTGGGGGGGCTGTGCTTTGGGTGGCTGTTGCTGCTGCGTCTTATCTGCGGTGCTGGTGGGGGGGGGGCCCCCGCTGGGCGCTGGTCTCTGGGGGGCTGGGGTGGCGTGGGCTGGGGGGGCTGCTGGGCTCTGGGGCTGGTGGCTGCGGTGGTGTCTGCTGCCTGCGTCTTGCTGCTGTGGTGCTCTGGGTCTGCGGCTGGGCTTGGGCTTCTCTGTGGGCTGGCTGGGGGCTGGGTCTGGGGGGCTGCTGGCTGGGCCTGGCTGCTGGGGCATGCCTGGTGGGGCTGGTGGCTGGCTGGGGGCCTGGGGCTGTGCGGGGCTGCTGTCTGACTGCTGCTGCTTCTGGTCTGGCTGGCTGGTGTGCTGTGCGGGTCTGGGGCTTATCGGGGGCTGGGGGGGGCCCCTCTGCTGTGCTGCTGGCTGGCTGGGCTTCTGTGCTGGGCTGTGTGGTCTGCGGGCTGATCTGGCTGGGGGGGGGGGGGTGCTGGCTGGGTGGGGGGCTGGGGTGGTCGGGCTGCCTGGCTGCGGGCGAGCTGTGCTGGGCTGGGAGGTGCGGGCTGATCTGGTGCTGGAGGGGGGGTCTGGCTGGGGTGCGGTGGGGGTCTGCTGTCTTGCTGTGGCTGCTGGGGGGCTGGGGGTGGTCTGGTGCTTGGGCGGGGCTTGCTGGGCTGTGTCTGGGGCTGTCTTCTGCCTGGGGGGGGCTTGCTGGGGGGGGTGTCTGGGGGCTGCTGGGGGGGTCTGCGTCGCTCTGGGTTCTGGGGGCTTGCTTGGGGGCTGGCCTGTCTGCTGCTGCTGGCGGGGGGGGCTGGTCTGCTGTGGGCTGCTGGGCTTTGTGGCTGGCTTGCTGCTTCCCCTTTTGGTGTCTGTTCTGCTGTCTGCTTTGGCTTGTGCGGCTTCTGGCTGTGGGGCTGCTGGGGCTACTGCTTGCTGGCTGTGGGGGTGGCTGTCTGGCTGGTCTGGGCGGCTTGTCTTATCTGGGCTGGGGGGCTGGTCTGCTGGGGGCTGTCTCGGTGTGCTTGTCGGCTGGGCTGCTGTTGCTCTCTGGGCTGCTGCTGGCTGGGTCTGGCTGGGCTGCTGCTGGGTGGGGGGTGGCTTCTGGGCTGTGGTCTGCTGTTGTCTTGCTGGCTGCTCCTGGGGCTGGCTGCTTCGGGGCTCGGCTGCTGTGGTTTCTGTCTGCGGCTGGGGGGCTGATTTCTGGGGTGGCTGTGGTTGTGTGGCTGCTGGTCTGGCTGGCTGCTGTCTGGCGCGGGGGGGGCTTGGTGCTGCTGGGTCTCTGGGCTGGCTGGGCTGATCTGTGGGCTGGGTGGGGGGCTTTGGGCTGGTGGCTGCTCCTGCTTGGCTGGGCTGTGGCTGGCGGGCTGCTGCTGGAGGCTGGGGGGCTAGGCTGGGCTGCTGCTTCTTCTGTTGGGGCTGGGATCTGGGGGGTGCTGGGGCTGGCTGGGGGATCTGTGCTGTGGGGAGGTGGCTGATCGGCCTGAGCTCTGGGTCTGTCTTGCTTGGGTGGGCTGGGTCTTCTGCTTGGGATCTGCTTGGGCTGTGATGCTGGTGCTTGGTGGCTTCGCGGGCTCTGGGCGGGGGCTGCTGGTCTGGCTGCTGGCTTGCTGCTGCTGCTGGGGGCTGGGATCTGCGGTGGCTGTCTGGGGGGGTCTGGGTATGGGGGGGGGGGCTGGCGTCTGGGCTCTGTGGGGCGTATCTGGTATGGCTGGGGGGCGGGCTGCTGCTGCTGGTGTATGGTGCGGGCTTTGGGCTGGGGCTGCTGGCTGCTGCTGGTGGGCTGCGGGCTGCTGGGCTGTGCGCTGCTGTGGCTGGCTGTCTGCTGCTGGTGGATCTGCGGTACTGGGCTGATGGGCTGTGGTCTGCTGGTGGGTGCTTGGCTGGTGGGGGCTGTCTGTGTCGGGGCCGGGCTGGCTGGCTGTCTGGGGTCTGCGGCGTTTGGGGTGGTCTGCTGCTGGGGGCTCTGGCTGGATGCTGGCGGCTGGCTGGGCTGCTTGGGGGCCTGGCGGGTGGCGGCTGCTTCTTTCTGCTGGGTGTGTCTGCTGCTGGGGGGGCTGGCTGTGGGTGGGGGGGGTGCTGGGGCTGGTCTGGCCTGGGGCTGGGGACTGCTGCTGTCTGGGCTTCTGGGCTGGGGATCTGGCTGCTGGCTGGGGTGATCTGGGGTGCTGGGGGGCTGGGTCTGGATGCTGGCTGCTGGGTGCTGCTGCTGGCTGCTGGGGCTGGGGTGGTGCGGTCTGTGTGGGTCATGTGCTGGCTCTGCTGGGGCTGGGGCTGCGGTCTGATCGGGGGGCTGCTGGCTGGCGGGGGGCTGGTGGTCTGGCTGGCTTGCCTGTCTGGGGTGGTCTGGGGGTTGGCCTTCTCTGGGCGCTGCTGCTGGCTGCTGTCTGGCGGGTGCTGTCGCTGGGTTCTGTCTGTGGCTTGCTGCTTGGTGCGTGCTGGCTGGGCTGCTGCTGCTGCTGGTGGCTTGCTGCTGGGTGGCTGCTGCTGGCTGCGGGTCTGGGGGGGTGTGCTGCTGCTGCTGGGCTGGGCTGTGCTGTTGCTGGTGCTGGGCGGGGCTGCGATGAGCTGGGGCTGGGGGGTGGGTGGCTGGCTTCTTGTGCTTGGTGGCGATCTGCTGCTGGGGGCTGGCTGTGGTTCTGGGCCCTGCTGCTGCTGGGTTGGCTGGTGGCTGCTGCTGCTGGCTGCTGATCCTGGTGCTGTCTGGGCTGGGGCTGGTTCTCTTCTGGGCTGCGGCGGGGTGCTGGCTGCTGGCTTGGGCTGTCTGCTTGCTGGGTCTGCGTCTCTGGTGTGGCTGGGGTGCTGGGGCTGGGGGGGGTGCGGCTTCGTGGGGGTGTGGCTGCTGGGGGGCTGGGGCTGGCTGGGGTGGCTGGTTCTCTGGCTGTCGGGGGCTGCTGTGGGTCTCTTCTGTGTGGTGGTTCTGGAGGTTGTGCTGCTTGGGGCGGCTGGGGCTGCTGCTAGCTTCTGCTGCGGGCTGTCTGTGCTGCTGGCTGGCTCCTGTGTCTGTCTTGGTTGTCTGTCTGGGGCTGGGGGTGGCTGTGGGGGTGCTGCTTCTGTCTGCTGGGGGGTGGCTGCTGCTCTTGCTATCTGCTCTGTTGTAGTTATCTGGGGGGGGCTTGTGCTGGTGTGGCTGGCTCTGGGTGGGGGGGCTGTGGTCTGGGCTGCTGTCTGCTGCGCGGGGGGGGGTTGGGTCTGCTGGGTGCTGGGTCTGCCTGGGGGCTGCCTGCTGCTGGCTGTCTGGCTCTTGGGGCTGGGTCGGGGGGGCTGTGGTGCTGTATGGGGGCTGCTGCTTGGGGTGTGATCTGGGGTCTGGTCTGCTGGGGCTGCTGGGTTCTGCTGGGGGCTTGGTCTGGGCTGGGCTGTGGGGGCTGGCTTCTGTCTGGGGGGGTGCTTCTGGGCCTCTGGGGGGGGCTGCTGGGGCTGCTGGTGTGGCGTCGGGGGGTGGCTGCTGCTGGGTCTGGGGCTGGGTGGGGTGGCTTTGGTCTGATCTGTCGGGGGGCTTTCTGGGGTGTCTGTGCTGCTGCTTGGTGGGGGGGGGGGGGCTGCTGGCGGCTCTTGGTCGGCCTGGTCTTGTGTTGGGGTCTCTGGGGCTCTGGGGGGTCTGGTGCTGGGGCTGCTGCTGGGTGTTTGGCTGCTTGGCTCTTGCGGGGGGCTGGGGCGTGTGATCTGCTGCTGGGGAGGCTGGGCTCTGGGTATCTCTGGGTGGGCTGGCTTGTTGGTGGGGCTGGGGCTTGGTCTGGCGTGGGCGGGCTGCTGCTTTCTGCGGCTCTGGGGCCCCCCCCTGCTGGGTGGGCTGGCTGGGGTCTGCTGGGGGTGCTGGGGGGTGCTGGCTGTCTGGTCAACCTGGTGGCTGGGGCTGCTGGCTGGGCGCGGGCTGTCTGGTGCTGGCTGCTGTCTCTCTGGGGTCTCTGTGTGGGCTGGCTTGTCGCTGCTGGGCTGCTGTCTGGGCTGCTGGTGCTGGAGCTTGCTGAGCTCTGCTGGTTGCTGGCGTGGGGGCTGCTGCGCTGGCTGGGAGCTGGCTGGGCTGCTGGGCTTCTGGGAGTGCTGCTGGCTCTGGGGGGGGCTGCTGGCTGGCTGGGGCGGCTGTCTGGGGGGGCTTGGATCTTGTGGGGGTCTGCTGGCTGTCTGCGCTGGGGGGCTGGTGGCTTGGCGGCTCTGGCTGGTGGCTGGGAGCCTCTGTGGGTTGCTGGGGTGCTTGCTGGGGGGTGGGGCTGCTGTGGCTGCTGCTGGGGGCTGTCTTGCTGCTTCGGGGGGGCTTGTTGGTCTGGCTTGGCCTGGGGGGGCTGGTCTGCTCTGGCTGCTGCTGGGGGCTGGGGGGGTGCTTGGGGTGGCTGGGTGGGCTGGGTGGCTGGGTGCTGGGGGGGGGGGGGGTGCTTCTGCTTCTTGCTGGGGCTGGCTGGCTGGGCTGGGGGGTCCGCTGCTGCTGCTCTGGGGGGCTGTGGCTGTCTGGTGCTTGCAGCTGTTTCGGTCTTGCTGGCTGGCTGCGGCTGCTGGTTGTTGCCTCTGGCTGTGCTGGGCGGGGCTGGCGGTCTGGTCTTTCTGGGCTGGGGTCTGGTGTGCTGGGCTGTGCTGGCTGGCTGGGGCTGCGGCTGCTGCTGTTGCTGGGGATCGGGGTCTGGGTGTCTGACTGGCTCTCTGCTGTGGCTGGGGGGGCTGTCGGGGCTGGGGGCTTGGCTGCTGGCTGGCTGTCGGGCTCTGCGGGCTGGGTTCTGTGGTCTGTCTTTCTGGGTCTGGCTGATCTGTGCTTCTGTGTCCGGGCTGCTGGGGGCTGGCTCTGCTGCTGGGGCGGGTTCTGGGCTGCTGGCTGCTGGGGGGTGGGGGTCTGTGCTGGCTTCTGTGTCTGTGGGTGGGCGGGGGGCTGCTGGCTGCTGTCTGTGCTGGGGCTGGGGCTGTTCGCTGCTGGGGTGGTAGGGGGGTGCTGGGGCTGGCTGCGGCTGCTGGCTGCTTGCTGCTGCTGCTGGGGCTGGCTGGGCTGCTGGTGCTGGGCTGGGCTGGGCTGGGGGGCTGGGCTCTGGGCTCTGGGCTGGCTGGCTGCTGGTGGGGGGGGGCTGGGGCTGGGGCTGCGATGCTGTGGCTGGAGGGCTGGGCTGCTGGGTGGGGTGGGGTCTGTCTGTTCTGGGCTGCCTGGGGGCGGGCTGCTGCTGCTGCTGGCTCTGGGTGGTCTCTGTCTGCTGGCTCTGGCTGGATCTGGGGCGCTTGCGATCCTGGCTGGGGGCTCTGGCTGGCTGCTGGGGCGGGCTGGTGGGGGGGCTTGTCTGGCTGCTGGTGGCTGTGAATCTTGTGCTGGTGGGTGGGCTGCCTGGGGCTGCTGGGGCTTCTTGGCTGCTGCTGGCTGGCTGGGGGTCTCTGTGGGGGGGGCTGGCCTGCTGCTGGGGCTTGCTGGTGGCTGCTGTGGCTTCTGGCTTTGCTGGTGCTGCTGCGGGGTGGGCTGGTCTGGGCTGGCTGTGTGGCTGCTGCTGCTGGCTGGTCTGGGCTGCTGCTCTGCTGGGCTGGGGCTGGGCTGGGTCTATCGCTGGCGGGGGTGGGTGGTCTGGGGGGCTGCTGGGTGTGTGGTGGTGGATCTGCGGGGGGGGCGCGCTGCTGCTGGTCTGGGGTGGGGCGGTCTGGTGTCTTGGCTGGGCTGTGGGCTGGGTGGGCTGTGGCGGCTGTCTGCTGCTGGCTGGGCTCTGCTACGGGTGGGGGCTTCTGGGCTGTGCTCTGGCTGGCTCTGGTGGGCTGTGCTGGCTGGGCTGCTGTGTGTGGCGGTGTGGCTGGCTGGCTGGGCTGTCTGCTGCTTGCTGCTGCTGGCTGGGCTGGGCTGCTGCTGGGATCTTGGGCTGATCTGGGCTGGGCTGGCTGGGCGGGCTGGGCTGCGGCTTGGGGGTGGGGGGTCGGCGGGCGCTGTGTGCTGCTGGACTGTGCTGGGGTCTGGGGGGGGGCTGGCTGGCTCTGGCGTGGGGGGGGGGGGGTCTGCTGGTCTGTCTGCTGTCTGCTGTGTCTGGGCTGGGTCTGGCTGGGGCTCTGCTGCTGGGCTGGCTTGGGTCTGTGGCTCTGGTGGGCTGGGCGCTGTCTTTCTGGGCGGCTGCTGGTGGGGCTGGCTGGCTGCTGGGTCTGCTGCTGGGTGTCTGGGGGGCGGCTGCTGTGGACTTCTTTGGCTGGCTGCCTCGTGGGTCTGTCTGGCTGGGCTCTGGCGGGGTGGGGACTTCTGGGCTGGGGGGTGCTGGGCTATCTGGGCTGGGTGGCTGGCTGGGGATCTGGGGCTGCTGGGGGGGCTGGCTGGCTTGTCTGGAGTGGTGGCTTGATGGGGGCGGCTGGGCCTGGCTGGGCTGGGGCTGGGTCTTGGATCTGGTCTGTCTTGGTCTTGCTGGGTGGCTGCTGGTGGCTTGTTGGTTGGGGGGGTGGATCTGGTCTGCTGCTGGCCTGGCTTTTCTGTGGGCTGGGCGGCTGGTCTTCTGATCTGGCCTGATCTGCGTGGCTGTCGCTGCTGGGCTGCTGTCTGGGCTGCTTCTGCTGGGTTGCTTTGCTGCTGCTGCTGTCTGCTGGGTGGGTCTCTGCTGGTGGGCTGTGGTTATCTGCTGCTGAATCTGGGTGGCTGGGCTGGGCTGGGCTGGGGATCTGCTGAAGTTCTCTGATGGATCTGGCTGGCTGGTGGGTGGGGCTCTGTCTGCTGGCTGGGGGGTCTGGCTGCTGCTGGGGGTCTGCTGGGGGCTCTGTGGTGCGGGGGGGCTGCTGGGGGGTGCTGGGCTGTCTTCTGCTGTTCGTCTGGTGCTTCTGCTGTGGCTGTCTGGGGGGTGTCTGCTGCTGCTGGGTGCTTGGCTGGGTGGGGGCTTTGCTGGTCTGCTGGCGGCTGCTCTGGCTGGGGGGGTTGCGGTCTGCTGATCTGTCTGGGGCTGGGTGCTGGGCTGATCTGGGGCTGGGTGGGGGGGGGCTGCTGGGTCTTATGGGCTGTCTGTATGTGTCTGCGGCTGGTGATGCTGGGCTTGGGCTGTGGTTCTGGGGGGGCTTGGGGGGGTCTTGGCTGGCTGTGGCTGGGGCTGGGAGGGGTCTTGTCTGTCTGCGCTGGGCTCTGGCCTGGGATCCTGGTGGCTGGGCTGGGCTGTCGGGGGGGCTGGGGGGCTGGCTGTGGCTTCTGGGGGGCTGCTGCTGGGGCTGCTGGTGCTGGTCTGTGGGCTGTTGGTCTGGGCTTCTGGCTGCTTTGCTGTGTGGCTGGCTGGTTTCTGTGCTGGTGGGGGCTGGGTGGGTCGGTGGGCTGCTGGCTCGCTATCGGGTTCTGGCTGGGTCTGGCATGGGGGCTGTAGCTGGAGCTGGTGTGGTGGCGGGCTGTGGGCTCTGCTGCTGGGGGGCTGCTGTGCTGGGCGTGGCTGCTGCTGGGCTGCTGATCTGGGGGGTGCTTGCTGGGGGCTGTGCTCTGGGCTGCTGCTGGTGGCTGGCTGGTGGGCTGGTGCGGGACTGTCTGCTGGGCTGCTGTTCTGGGCCTGGGGTGCGGCTGGCTGGGCTGGGCTTCTGGCTGGCTCTCTGCTGCTGTGTGTTCTTGGGCTCTTGTGGCTGTGTGGGGGCTGGGTGTTGGGCTGCGGAATCTTCGCTGGCTGGGGGTGGTCTGGCTGGTTGGCTTGGGCTGTGCTGGGGGCTGCTTCTGCTGCTGCTGCTTTCTGTCTGGGGGGTGCTGTCTGCTGCTGGGCTGGGATGCCTGGCTGGGGAGGTCTGGCTGGGGGGTGCTGGTGCTGCTGGGGCTTGGGGCGCGGGGCTGCTGGGGGGCTGGGGGGGTGCTGGCTGGCTGCTGGGCGGATTCTTTTTGTCTGCTTGGCTGCTGGGGGGCTGTGGGCGGCTGCAAGAAGTGGCTGCGGGGGCCTGGCTGGCTTTGTGCTGGTGGGCTGGGGGGGGGGGTCGGGTGGTTGGCTGGCTTGGGCTGGGCTGCTGCTGATCGTTCTGGCTGGGGGCTGCTGGGGGTCATCTGCTGCCTGTCGGCTTGGGCTGCTGGGCTGGCTGGGCTTCTGTTGGTCTGTGCTTGGCTGGGCTCTGGCTGCTGGCTGCGTTTCCCCCCTGGCTGGTGGCTGGCTGGGCTGTGGGGGTGCTGCTGGGGGGCTCTGGGGGTCTGGGCTGCTCTGCTGGGGGCTGGGCTGGCTGGTTGGCTGCTGGCTAGGTGCTTCTGGTGCTGCTGGGCTTCTCGTGCTCTGTCTGCTGGGGGGCTGTGGGCTGCTGCTGGCTGTGCTTTGGCTTGTGGCTGTGCTGGGGGTTGGGGGTCTGCCTTGTGCTTCTGTCTTTGCTTGCTTCTGGGGGGCTGGCTGGCCTGTTCTGGCTGCTGCTGTCTGTCTGCTGTTGGTGTGCTGTGGTTTCTGTCTGCGGTCTGGTGCTGGTGGGGGGTGGGCTGGTCTGCTTGGGGCTGGTGGGGCTTGGGCTGTGGGTGTGCTCTGGTGTCTGGTTGGGCTGGGTCTGGCTTGGGACTGTCTGCTGGGTTGTCTGGCTTTGGGCTGTATCTGTGGGGTGGGCTGTGGGGCTGGCTCGGCTGCTGTGGGCGGGGGGCCTGCTGGCGGCTGGCTTCTCTGGGTTGCTGGGGGCTGGGGGCTGGCTGGGGGCTGCTTGGGCTTCTGCCGTCTGGTCTGGCTGCGCTCTGGCTGCTGCTGGGGGCTGGCTGGCTGCTGGCTGCTGGGGGGGGGGCTCCTTGGGGGGGTCTGGCTGTCTGGGGATGCTGGCTGCTGGGTGCTGGCTGGCTGGGTTGGCTGGTGGTCTGCTGGGGCTGGGTCTGGCTGTGCTGTCTGGGGGGGGGGGGTCTGCTGGCTGGGGTTCGCTGGGGTGGGGGCTGCTGGTGTGGTGGGGCTGGCTTGCTGCTGGCTGCTGGGGGGTGGGCGGCTGGGCTGGCGCTGGCTGCTGGGGGTGGCGATCTGGGCTGCTGGGATCTGGGCTGCCTGCTGCTTGCTTATCTATCTGGCTGGGGGGCTGGGGCTTCTGGGTCTGGCTGGGCTGGCTGGCTGGGTGTCTGGCTGGTCGTGGGCTTCTGTGCTGTCTGCTGGGGGTTCTGCTGCTGGGGGGGCTGTCTTGGGTTCTGGGTCTGGGGGGGGTGGGCTGGCTGCTGGCTTGGCTTTCTGCTGGTGGGTCGGGCTGGCTGAATCTTGCTGGTGGCTGGGTGCTGGCTGGTCTGGTGGGGGGGGCTGTGGTGGGTGCGTGTCCTGGGCTGACTGAGGGCTGGTGGCTTGGGCTGCTGGGGCTGTGGCTGGGGCTGATCTGGGCTGCTGCTGGTTGGGTCTGGTCTGGGGGGCGGGCTGGGTCTGGGGGCTTTTGCGGGGGTGCTGCTTGGGGCTGGTTGTGCTGGCTTCGGCTGGCTGTGGGGCTGTCTGGCTGGGCTGTGCTGCTTGTGGCTGGGGGTGGTGGGTTTTTGCTGGGTGGCTGGGGATTTCTGGTCTTTGGCTTCTCGGCTGCTGGGGATCCTGTGGGGGGCTTTGGGCTTTCTGCTTTGGGCTGGGGGTGGTCTGGCTGGCTGGGCTTGGTGTGGCTTTCTGGCTGCTGCTGGGCTGGGGGGTTGCTGGGCTGCTGGCTGGGCGGGTGGGGGATCTGGCTGGGCTGTGGGTGCTGTGGCTGGGGGTGCTGTTCTGGGTCTGGCTGGCTCGGGTGGCTGGGTGGAGCTGCTTCTGTCTGCTGGGCTTGTGGGGGGTGGCTGTCTCTGGCCTCTGTTGGGGGGGCTGCTGCTGTGCTGGCTGTGGGATCTGTCTTGGCTGTCTATCTTGCTGTCTGCCCTGCTGACCTGGGTTCTGTGTATCTGGGCTGGGCTGGGGGGCTTGCTGGCTGGGCTGATGATCTTTGGCTGGCTGGGTGCTGGGATCTGGTGCTGGGGGCTGGGGTGGCCGTGCTGGCTGTCTTCTGCGCTTGGCTGCGGGCGTGGGGTCGGCTGTTGGCTGCTGTGCTGGCTTGGCTGGCTTTGGGGGGGGCCTGGGGGCTGGCTGGGTGGGTTGGCGGGGCTGCTGGGCTGGGCTGCTGGCTGGGGCTGGGTTCTGTGGACTGGTTGGGGGGGGGCTGCTGATCTGACTGCTTCTGCTGGCTTGGTGTCTTGGGCTGGTGGGTCTGGGGGGGCTGCCCCTGGGGCTGTCTGGGCTGCGCTGGGCTGGGGGCTGGTGTGGCTGCTGGGTCGTCGGGGTTGGTGTCTTGGTGCTTGCTGGTCGGCCTGTCTTTCTGGCTGGGATCTGTGTGCTTCTGCTGCTGGCGCTGGGGCTTGGGGGGGGGGTTGTCTGGGGCTGGGGTGCTGAGGGGGGGGGATCTGCTGCTGGCTGCGGGTCTGCTTGTGTCCTGCTCTTGGTTGGTCTTTGGCTGCTTCTCTCTGCGCTGGGGTGGGCTGGTCTGCCTCTGGGCTGGGTGGGCTGGGTTGCTGCTGGGCTGGTGTGGCTGGGGGGCGATGATAGAAAAAAAAACAAAGTGTCAGAGATAAAGGACGGCACGAGAAATTGAAAAGAAAACATCGAAAAATATATCAGAAAAAGGTCTGGGCTGGGCTGCGGGCTGCTGGCTTCTTGCGCTGCGGGGTCTGCTGCTTGTCTGGCTGCTGGCTTGCTGCGGTCTGGCTGCTGCTGGGCTGGAGTGGGGGGGGGGTCTGTGTCTGGGTGGCTGGTCTTGGGGGGTCTGGTCCTGCTTCTGGGGGCTGGGCTGGGGGCTGCTGGTCTGGGCTGGGGGGTGGGCTGGGGGCTGGCTTATATCTGGGGCTGGTGGTTCTGGCTGTGTCTGGGGTCTGCTTTGCTGCTGTGTTGGCTAGCGTGCTTGGTTCGGCTGTCTCTTCTGGCTCTGGGGGCTGCTGGTCTTGGGCTGTCTTCTGGTGGGTGGGTCGGGGGCGTGCTGCTGGGGTCTGGCTTGGTGGGGGGCGGGTGCGCGGTCTGTTGCCGTCTGCTGTACTTGCTGGTCTGTGCTGGTTTCTGCCTGCTGGGTGCCTGCTGCTGTCCTTGGCTGGTCTGGGATCTTGTGCTGGGGGCTGGCCCTGGGGGGCTGGCTTCGGCTGCTGCTGGGGGTGATCTGTGCTGGGCTGGGCTTCTGGGGGGTGGGGGGCGGGCGGCTTGGTCTGGGGGGTTGTCTCTGGCTGCTGGGTGCTGCTTGGGGCTGGTGGGGGGGGCTGGGCTGCTGTCTGGTGCTGGGGCTGGCTGCTGGGGCTGGCTGGGGCTTGCTTGGGGGGGCTGCTTCTGCCTGGGGGCCAAAAAAAAAGAAGAAAAGAAGTGGGGGCTCTGGGGGCGCTGGCTTGGGATGGGGGCTGCTGCTGTGGCGGCTGGGGGCTTGCTGTGGGCTGGGGCTGCTCTGGGTCTGGGCTCTGCTGGCTGGCTGGGGTGCTGTGCTGCTGGGCTGTAGCTCTGGCTGTGCTTCGGGTGGGCTGCTGGGTCTGGATCTGCTGGTGTCGGGGTGGGGGGTTCGTCTTGGGGGGTGGCTTGGCTGCTTGCTGGGCTGTCTCTGGGCTGGGTCTGGGGGCTGTGGGGCTGTGGTCTGGGGCTGCTTGGTCTGGCTGGCTGATCGGGGCCTGTGGGGGTGCGCTGGGGGTCTTGGCTGCTGTGGATCTGTCTGCGTGGTGGCTGGGCTTCTTCTGTCTGGGTGTCTGCTGTGCTGGGGCTGTCTGGGCTGGGGCTTGGCTGTCTGCTGCTGCTCTGGGGGCCTGGTGGGGCGGGCTGGGGTGCTGGGGGGGGTGCTTGCTGCGGGGTGGTCTGCTGGGGCTGCTGCTGCTGGTTCTGGGGTGTTCTGCTGGGCTGGCTTCTGGGGGGCTTAGGGGCTTTGTGGGGCTGGGCTGTGGCTTGCTGGGGCTGTGGGGCGTTATGCTTGCTTCCTGTGTGGTCTGGGTGCATCTGGGATATCTGGGGCTGGGGGGCTGGTCTGTGGGGTGCTGGGGCTGTGCTATCTGTCTGGGGGGTGGCTGTGCTGGCTGCTTTGTGTGGCCTTTGCGTGGGTTCTGTGCGGCTGGTGCTGGGTCTGTGGGGGTTTGCTGCTTCTGGGGGCTGCTGCGCTGCTGCTGCTGGGCTGGGGGGCTGGGGCTCGGCTGGGGGCTGGTGTCTTTTCTGCTGTCTGCTGCTTGGGGTCTGGCTGGTGGGGGCTGTGTGGGGGGTTCCTGGGTGATCTGCTTGTGCTGGGGGGGTGTGCTGGGTGGATCTTTGGGCTGGTGGCTGTGCTGCTGCGGTTGCTGGGCTGGTGTTCTGGCGCTGGCTGTGCTTGCTGCTGGGTTTGCTGGGTCCTGGCTGGGCTGGGGTGGGCTCTGGTGGGATCTGCTGGGCTGCTGATGCTGGTCTGCTGCGGGCTGCTGCTGGGGGGCTGTGTGGCTGGGTCTGTGCTTGCTGGGCTGTGTGGGCTGCTGGGTGCTGGTGTTCTGCTTTGGTCTGGCTGTGGGCTGCTCTGGTCTGTCTGGGGCTGGGGCTGTGGCTGCCTGCTGCTGGGGGCTGGCTGCGGGTCTGTGTCTGCTCTGGGTGCTTGGGCTGCTGTCTGGGGGCTGGCTGGGCTGGGTCCTGGGCGTGGGGGGGGGCTGTCTGGGGACTGGGCTGCTCTGGGGGGGGGGTCTGCTGGGGGGGGCTGGCTGGTGTTTCTTGCTGGCTGCTGATCTGGTCTGGGTCTGTCTGGGGCTGGGGTTTTTGCTGGCGGCTTTCTGCGTGGCGGGCTGGGGGATCGGCGGCTTGTGGCTGCTGGCTGGGGGATGGTGCTGGGGCTGGGGGGTCTGGCTTGGGCTTGCGGGGCTGTGGGCTGTGGGCGGGGGGTCTGGCTGCTGCTGGGTCTGGCTGCTGTGGGCTGGGCTGCTGGCTCTGCTGCTGCTGGCTGCTGGCTGCTTCTGCTGCTGGTCTGGCTGCTGCTGGGGGTCTTGGGCTGCTGCTGGTCTGATCTTTGTGGTGGGTTGGGTGCTGGGGGGGGCTGGGGGTGCTGTCTGGCTGTGCTGCGGTGGCTGGGCTGGGGGTGGGCTGAGGCTGGGGCTTGTTCTGGTCTGGTCGGGGTGCTGGGGGCTGGCTGCTCGGGGCTTGGATCTTGGCTGTTTCTGGTGGCTGCGCTGGCTGGGGCTGCTCTGCTGCGCTGGTGTCGGGGGTCTGCTGGCGGGGTTGCTGGGGGCTGGTTGCTGCTGCTGGCTGCTGGTGGGGGGCTCTGCTTCTGGATCTGGGGGGGCTTGGGGTGCTGCTGGGGGCTGGCTGTGGGTCTGCTCGTGGTTGTTGTGGTGGGCTGGATCTGGGTCGGGCTGTCTGGGTCTGGGGGCTGGGGGGCGTGGGCTTTGGGGGGGAGGGTGTTCTTGGGGGGCTGCTGGCTCTGGGGTGGGTTCTGCTTGGGCTGGCTTCTGGCTGTGGGGGGTGGCTGGGTCTGGGCTGGGGCGTGGCTCTGATGGGGGCTCTGGGTCTGCTGGTATCTGCTGGTCTCTGTTTCTGGGGTTGCTGGCGGGCTGTGATCTGCTGGGGGGTCTCTGGGCTCTGGGCTGGGTCTGTGGTCTTGGCTGGTGTGGTCTGCGGCTCTGGCGGGTGCTGGGGTGGGGGGCTGCTGCCGGGGTGGCTGGGGCTGTGGTCTGACTTGGCTGGTGGCTGCTGTCTGGGGGTTCTGGATCTGTCTGCTGGCTGTCTGTGGGGGGGCTTGGGGGTGGATGTTGGCTGGGTGGCTGTGCTGGTCTGGGGGCTTGGTGGCTGGTGCTGGCTGCTGTGGGCCTGCTTTCTGGGCTGTTGGCTGCTGGCTGTGGGGTTGGGCTGGGTGGGGTCTGTATGACTGGCTTGATCCTGGGATCTGCTGGGCGGCTGTCTGTGCTTGCTGGGGGGGGGGGGTGCGTGTGGCTGGGCTGTGCTGCTGCTGGTTCTGCTGCTTCTGGGCTGTCGGGGTCTGCGGGCTGGGTGCTTGTCTGGCTGGCTGGGTCCTGGGGTCTGTATGGCTGGGCTGCTGGGCTGTCCTGTCTGCTGTGGTCTTGGGCTGCTGGGCTGTGCTGTGGTCTTCTGCTGGCTGCTCTCCTGGGCTCTGGTTGGCTGGGGGCGGGGCGTGGTCTGGCCTGGCTGGCTTGCTGGGTCTGGGATCGCTGGGCTGTGCGGCTGGTGCTGGGGGTCTGCGGTCTGTCTGGCTGCAAAAAAGAAAGAATAAAAGAAAAAGACTGTCTGGCTGGGCTGGTGGCTTCCTTGTTTCTTCTGGGGGGGTGCTTGTCTGGGCTTGTTCTGGCTTGCTGTGGGTCTGTGGGGGCCTGGTCTTGCTGGTCTCTGCTGAGGGCTGGGCTGCTTCGGGGGTGCTGGTGGTCTGCTGTGCTGGCTTGCTGCTGTGTGTGGGGGGCTGGGTCTCTGGCTGCTGGTCGTGGGGCTGCTGCTGGGGCTGTGGTGGGGCCTCTTGTCTGCTGCTATTGTTGTCTGGCGGTGCTCTGGCTGCTGGCTGCTCTGCTGGGGGCTGGCTGCTGCTGGGCTTGGCTGCTGGCTGTCTGCTGGCTGGGGGGGGCTGGGGTCTCTGGTCTGGTGAATGCTTGGCTCTTTGGGCTTTATGGCTGCTGCTGGGGCTGCTGTGGCTTGTCTGCTGGGTGGCTCGCTGTCTGCTTGCCTGCCTGCTGGGTCAAAGGAAAAAAAAAAAAAAAAATGGTCTGTCTGCTGCTGGGTGGCTGGCGGGCTGGCTGGGGCTGGGGCTGGATCTGGGCTGGGGTGGGCTGGGGGGTGGGGGGCTGCTGGGCTGCTGCTGTGATGGGGCTGCTGCTGCTGGCTTGGCTGTGGCTGGCTGGGCGGGGCTGGGGCTGCGGCTGGCGGGGGGGGGCTGGCGGTCTGGGCTTGGGGGCTTGCTGGTGCTGTAGGCGTGGGCTGGGCTCTGGGCTGGGCTGCTGTCTGGGGGTTGGCTGCTGGCTGCTGCTGATCTGCTGGCTTTGTGGGCTGGCTGCTCTGCTGGCTGGGCTGGCTCTGGGGGGGCTGGCTGCTCGCTGCGGGCTGGCTGGTCTGGGGGGGATCTTTCCTGATCTGCTGGGGGGGGGCTCTCTCTGAGCTGGGGTGGGGCTGGTGGGCGGGTCTGCTGGGGGCTGGGGGCTGGGCGGCTCTGTCTCTTGTGGGGGGCTGTGGGTCTGGGCTGCTGGGGATCGCTGGGGGCTGGTGTGCTGCTGGGCTGGGGGGCCGTGGCTTGCTGCCTGGGGGTCTGGGGCTGGGGGGCTGTGCTGGCTGCTGGGGGGGCTGGCTGGCTGGGGGCTGCTGGGGGTCGGGGGCTGGCTCGGTGTCTGCGCTGCTGGATCTGCTGCCTGGGCTGGTGCTGGCTGGGGTCTGGGGCTGCTGCCTGGGGGGGGTTTCTGGCTGGGGGGCGGGCCTGGGGGCGCTGCTTCTGTGGGGCTCTGCTCTTTGCGGCGCGGGCTGCTGGCTCTGGGGGGGGGGGGCTTCTTGTGCTGGGCTGCTGGCTCGCTGGCTTGGGCTCGGTCTGGGCTGCTGGTGGGGGGGTGCTGCTGGGGTATGATCGGCTGGGCGGCTGCTGGCTGGTACTGCGGTCTGGCGCTGGCGGGGCTGGGGTGGGGGCTGGGTCTCTGCTTGGCTGCGTGGTGGGGGGCCTGGTTTGCTCTGGCCTGGGGGTGGTGTGGGTGGCTTGGGTGTCTGCTGCCTGGGTGCTGTTTTGTTGGTTGGGGGGTTGGGCTGTTCTGTCTGCTTCTGGCTGCTGGTCTGCTGCTGGGCTGCTGGGGGCTGGGTGGTGGGGGACTGGCTTCTTGTCTCTGCTGGGGCTGGGCTGCTGACGGGGTTCTGGCTGGGGTGCTGGGTCTTGGCTGGCTGGGCTGGGCCTGTCTGGGGGGCTCCTGGGCTGGGCGCTGGCTGCGGCTGTCTGCTGGATCTGGGCTCGGGGGGCTGGCTTCTGGCTGGATCTGCTGGTGCTGCGTTTCTGGTCCTGGCTGTCTGGGGTGCTGGGGTGCGGCTGTCCTGGTTGGGGGGCTGCTCTGTCTGGGCTGGGGGGCTGGCTTCGATCTGCTGGGGTGGGCCTGGGACTGGTCTTGTGCTCTGCTGCGGGGGGGGGTCTGGGGGTCTCGCTGGGGGGGCTGGCTGGTTGCTGCTGGGGGCTTGCTGGATGGTTACGGGGCGTCTGGGTCTGGTTGGTCTGTTGCGGGCTGACTATCTGGGGGCTGGGGTCTGGGGGTGCTTTCTGCTTTGCTCTGGGCTGCTGGGGTGGGGGGCTGCTGTCTGTCTTCTGCTGCTTGCTGGGCTGGCTGCTGGGTGGTCTGGGCTGCTGCGCTCTGGGTCTGCTGGGGGGGGGGTGGGCTGGCTGGGGTCTGGCTCTGCTGGGGGGATGCTGCTGCTGGGCTGGGTCTGGGGGGTTCTTTTGTCTGGGCTTCGGGGGTGGGCTGAGGGCTGGGGGGTGGGCTGGGGTGGGGGGTCTGGGCTCTCTGCTGGTGGCTGGCGGCTTTGGCTTGGGTGGTGGGGCTTGCTGGGTGGGGCTGGGCTGCGGGGGGGGGCTGAGCGCCCCTCTGCTGGGGGGGCTGTGGTGACTGCTGCTGGCGCTGCTTCTGGCTGTGGGCTGGGGGCTCTGCTGGCTGGGGGCTGTCTGGGGCTTGGGCTGGCTGAGGCTGGGTCTGGCTTTGTGTCTGCTGGCTGCTTCTCTGGTCTGCTGGGGGCCTCTGGGGGGCTGGGCGGTGCTGCTGGGGGGGCTGGGGGCTGTGGGGTGCGTGGGGGTCTGGCTGGGGCTTGCTGCTGGGGCTGGGCTGCTGTGTGGTCTGGGCTGCTGGGCTGCTGGGGGTCTGGTCTGGCTGGTGCTGGCTCGTGGGGTGGGCTGTGTCTTTGGCTTGGCTGGTCGGTGGGTCATGCTGGGATCTGCTGGGTCTGCTGGTGATCTGGTGTGGTCTGGAATCTGTCTTGGGGCGTTCTGGGGATATCTGGGGGGTGGTCTGGCTGTCTGCTGTCGGGGGGGGGTGGTCTTGTGCTGGGCTTTCTGGGTGCGGGCTGGCTGTGCTGGCTGCGGTGGTCTGTTGGCGCTGGCTGGTGGGCTGCTGGCGGGGGCTGCTGGTGGCTGCGGCTGCGGCTGGCTGCGGCTGTCTGCTGCTGCTGGCGTGGATGGGGCTGGCTGGGCCTTGGCTCTGTGTCTGGTATTTTGGGGGGGGGGGCTTGGGTTGCTGGTCTGCTGTGGCATGTCTGGGTCTGGCTGGGGCTGGGGGGGCTGTGTGCCCCCCCCCCCTGCCTGCGGGGGTGGGGTCTGTCTGTCTGGTATCTGCTCTGGCCTGCTGGGCTGCTGCTGCTGCTGCTGCTGGGCTGCTTCTGCTGGGTTTGCTGGGCTGCTGGCTGGCTGGGCTGGTCCTGGTCTCTTGGGTTGGCGGGCTTGGTCTGTGTCTAGTGTTTCTGCTGGCTGGCTGCTGTCTGGACGGCGTTTGCTGTCTCTGGGCGGGTGCGGGGCTGGCGTTGCTGGGGCTGGCTGGCTTTGCCTGTCCTGCTGGGGATCTGGGTCGGTTGCTGTTGCTGCGGGGTCTGGGGCTTGTGTGCTGGCCTGGGTGGTGTCTTCTTTTTCTTCTTTCCTGGCTGTGTATCTGGTGCTTGCTGTTCTGCTGGGGGGGGTGCTCGGGCTGTGATCTGCTGGGTGGGGGCTGCTTGGGCTGGGCTGGCTGGGGGGGGATGGGGTCTTGCTGGCTCTGCCTCTGGTCTGCTGCTGGTCTGGGGCTTGTGGGCTCTGGCGTGGTGGCTGTCTTGGGGGGGTCTGTGGCTGCTGCTGGGCTTGTGGCTGGCTGTGGCTGTCCCCTTTTGTTTGGTTGTGTCTTGGGGCGGGGGGTGCCTGGTGGGGCTGGGTGCTGTAGCTCTGCTGCTGGCTGGGGGCAGGGGGCTTGGGCTGTGCTTCTGTCTGTTGTGGGCGTGCTGGGGAATCTGCTGGGGTGCTGGCTGGGGGGGGGCTGGCTGGCTGTGTTGGGGGGCTGCTTCTTGGGGGCTGGGGGGGGCTGTGCTGGTGGGTGCTGCTGGTGATCTGCTGGCTTTCTTCTTTGTGGGGGGGGGCTGCTGCTGGTGGGCTGGGCTGGCTGGGGGCTGTGCTCTTTCTTCGGGCTCTGGCTCTGGGGGCTGCTGCGGCTGGTCTGCTGCTGGTCTGCTGGGGTGCTGCTGGGTTGGATCTCTGGGGTGGGGCTTGTGTGTCTGCTGCTGGCTGGGTGGATCTTGCTGCTGGCTGGCTGGGTGTGGGCTGGGCTGCTGCTGGTGTGGCTTGGGGGGGTCTGTGTTGTGTGTGTCTGTGCTTCGTCTGTCGGGGGGCTCTGGCTGGTGCTGTCTGGCTGGGCGGTCTGATCTGCTGGTCTGGGTATCTTTCTTTCTTCTGCTTGCTGGCTGCGGGCTGGGTGGCTGCTGCTGCTGGGCTTGGGGGCGGCTGGGCTGGTGGGGTCTGGCTGTGCTGGCTGGTGCTTCCTGGCGTGGCTCTGGCTGCTATCTGCTTCGGTGGGGGCGTGCTGGGCTGGCTGCTGGGGGGCTGGGTCCTGGGGTCTGGCTGCTTCTGTTGCTGTGTGGGGGGGGGCTGGGGCTGTCTGTGGGGGGGGGGGATCTGAATCGCTGCTGGGGGCTGAGTCTGTGTCTTCTGGGGCTGTGGCTTGCTGTCTGCTGCTGATCTGGCTGCCTGGCTGGGCTGGTGGTGGCTTGGGGGCTTGGCTGGGGTGGGGGGCTGGGGGGCTGGGCTGGGTCTGTCTGCTGGGGGGCTCTGCTGTTGGGCTCTGTGCTGGGGGCTGGTTCTTGGCGGGGGGGGGCTGGGGCTGGGGGGCTGGTTGGCTGGGGCTGCTGCTGTGTGCTGCTGGCTGCGGGGGGGGTCTCTGGGGTCTGCTGGGGCTGCTGGGCTGGGCGGCTGGGGTGGTGGGTGTCTGGCTGCTGGCTGGGCTGGGGTGGGGTCTGGGTCTGGCTGTCTGGGCTGGGGGGGGGCTGCTGTGGTGTTGGGGCTCTGGGGCTGGGCTGTGGGGCTGGCTCTGGGGTCTTGCTGATCTGCTGCTCGGGGGGGCTGGGGGGTCTGTGGGTGGGGGGGGTGTGTTGCTTTTGGTCTGGGGGGCTTGGGGGGCTGGGGTCGGGGCTGTTGGCTGGGGGGGGCTGGGGGGCTGGCTGGTCTGCTGTGTGGGACTGTCTGCTGGGGGCGGCTGGTGTGGCTGGCGCTGCTTTATGGGCTGTTGGGCTGGGTGGCTGGCTGGGGTGGGCTGGTCTGCTGGTGGGGGGCTGGGCTGCTGGCTGTCATTGCTCTGGTCTGGTCTGGTGTGGCTGGGCTGTCTTGGCATTCCGTGGGGGCTGGCTGCGGCTGGTGGCTGTGGATGGGGCTGGTGTCTGGGCCTGGGGGCTGGGCTGCTGCTGCTGGTCTGGTCTGCTGTGGGCTGGGCGGCTCTGGCTCTGGTCTGCTGGCTGTTGCTGGGGCTGGCTGCTTGCTGGGGCTTGCTGTGGTCTGCTTGGCTGGTCGGGGCTGGGGCTGTGGCTGGGCTGGGGCGGGGGCGGTGGGCTGCGTGGGGGGGCGGTGGCTGTGGCTGGCGGGGCTGCTTCTGGGCTGTGGCTGGGCTTCTGCTGGCTGGGGTGGGGCTGCTGCTGGCTGGCTGGCTGGTGCTGCTGCTGGCTGCTGGGGGGCTGGCTGCTTTGGCTGGTGCTGCTGATCTGGCTGGCTGGTCTGGCTGTTCTGTCGGGGGGGGCTGGCGGCTGCTGCTGCTGCTGTCTGGTTCTGCTGGCTGCTTGGCTCTGGTGGCTGGGGGGGATGGCTGGGCTGTGTGCTGGCTCTGGGGGGCTGCTGCTGCTGTGCGGGTGCTGGGGGCTGGGTGCTGGGCTGCTGCTGGGGGGCTGGCTTGCTTGCTGGGGGGGGGGGGTCTGCTGGGGTGCTGGGTTGCTGGGTCTGGGCGGCTGGCTGGCCTGGGGTCTGGTGGGTGGGGGTATCTGCTGCTGCTGGGGTGCTGGCTGTGGGCTGGGGGCTGTGGGCTGGTGGGGCTGCTGGCTGTTGGGTGGCGGGGGTGCTGGGGCTTCTTCTGGATCCTGTTGGGCTGCGCTGCTGCTGTGGTCTGGGGCTGCTGGGCGTCTGGCTGCTCGCTGATCTGGCTGTGCCTGGTGCTTGGGTATCTGCTGGCTGGGGCTGTGATCTGGGGCTGGTGGCTTGGGGGGCTGCTGGCTGGACCTGGGGGTTGGCTGCTGGCTGCTGCTGCTGCTGGGGGCTTGCTGCTATCGTGACTTCTGCTGCTGGCGGATGGCTGGGCTGCTGCTGCTGCTGTGTCTGGCTGGCTGCTGCTGGTCTGCTGCTTTGGCTCTGCTGGGGGCTGGGCTGGGGCTTCTGGGCTGTCTGGGGTGGCTGGCTGGTCTTGGGCTGGGCTGGCTGTCTGCTCTGTCTGGGCTGCCTGAGGTGGGTGGCTGCTGGGGTCTGCTGCGCTGGTGGTGGGGTCTGCTGCACTGGCTCTTGCTGTGGCGGGTCTGTTGGTCGGCTGTGTCTGCTGGTGGCTTCTGCTGCTGTTGCTGGTTCTTGATCGGTTGCTCTGGCTGCTGGCTGCTGTGCTGCTGCGGCGCTGATCTGGAGGGTGCTGTCGGGCTTGGCTGCTGGGGGGGGCTGGTGGGGTGTGGTGGCCTATTCGTGTGGTCGGGGGCTGGGTGTGTATCTGTGCTGCTGGCTGCTGCTGGGCTGGGGGCTTATATCGCTGCCTGGGCGGCTCGGGGGGGCTGTGGTCTGGCTCTGGGCTTCTGTGGCTGGGCGGCTGGCTGGGCTGTCTGCTGTCTGCTGGCTGCTGGTGGGGGTGGGGGCTTGGCGTGCTGTGCTCTGGTGCTGGGGCCTGCTGCTGCTGCTTGTCTGCCTCTGTGCTGGATCTGGCTGTGGCTGCTGGCTGCGTTGCTGCTTTGGCGCTGGGGGGCTTGGCTCGGGTGGGCTGGGCTGTGGCTGGGGGGTGCTGTGCTGGCTTGGACTGGCCCTTGGTGTCTGGCTGTGTTGGGCTGGGTCTCTGGGCTGGGGGGGCTGGGGGGCTGGGACTGGCATGGCGGGGTGTGGGCTGGCTGGCTGGGGTCTGGGTCGTCTGGCGGGGGGGGCTGGGGCTGGGCGGGCTGGCTGGCGGGGTCCTGGCTGCTGCTGGGGTGGCTGGGGGTCGGGCTGTGTGTGAACGTGCCACCTGAGATACGGTGTGGCCCAGGCCCGTTTGGGTCTATTTACAAGATGCGCTTATTATCAACCGTCGTGTGAAAAACAAACATGATACCTCTTCAGCGTGCCTGAGAGACACTCAGAAAAGCGGAGCAGAGAGAAAAGAAGAGTGAAGGGAAGGGGGGCGCGTTGAGGGGGGGGTGGGGCTTTAAGCATGTGGATAACTGTAGTAGACAAGGGGGATGGGAGGGTAGGACGGGGTCTTCTGTCTGGCTCGCTTTTCTTCTTCTGCTTGGCCCTCTCTTCCTGCTTTTGCTTTTCTGCTGCTGGCTTCTGGCGGTCTGCTGTGTGCTTTTGCCTGGTCTGTCTGCTGCTGTGCTCTAGCTGGCGGGGGGGGGGCTGGGGTGGGCTGGGGCTGCTACTGTTGGGCTGCGGATCGGCGCCGGGCTGGGCTGCTGCTGCTCGCTGGGCTTGTCTGTCTGTGCTGGGGGCTGGCGTGGGGGTGGCTCTGGCTCTGGCGGGGGGGGGGTTCTGGGGTGGCTGGGCTGGGTCTGCTGTGGTCTGGGCTTTGTGGTCTGCTTTCTGGGTGGGCTGGGCTGGGGTTCCTGTGGGCTCTGCTTCTTTGGGGATCTGTGGGCTCTCTGGGCTGCTGCTCTGGGCTGCTGGTGCTTGCTTGTATGTGGTGTCTGGGGCTGGGCTGGCTACTGGGGCTGGGGCTTGGCCTGGGCTGGGGCTGCTGGGTGGGCTTGGGCTGTCTCTCTGCTGGGGGGCTGGGGTCTGCGGGGGGCTGGGGTGGCTGGACTTTCTGCGGGCTCATTTGCTTGCTGGGGCGCCTCGGTGCTGCTGTCTTTCTGCTGCTTGGCTGTGGGGCTGGTGCTTTGGATGGATGTGTCTGGGTCTGTGGCTGCGCTGCTGGCTTGGGTGGCTGGCTGGGTGCTTGGGTGCTGCTGGGGCTGGGCTGCTGGGCTTGCTGTGGGGCTTGCTGCTGTCTGGCTGGTGTGTCTGGCTGGGCTCTGGGGGGAGCTGATCTGCTGGTGCTGGTCTGCTGCTGGGCTGGTGTCTGGGGGGGCTGCTGCTTCTTGGGGGGGCTTCTGGGGCCGCGTGTGTGGCTTGGTTCTGGGCTGCGACGCTGCGTTCTTCTGTCTGGGACTGGCTGTCTGGCTGGTTGCTCTCTGCTGGGGATTCCGGGGCTGGTGCTGTCTGATCTGGCCTTGTGTGGGCTGTGCTGGTGGGCTGTGGGGGGGGTCTGCTGGGGCTGGCTTCTGGGAGGCTGGGGGCTGCTGCTGGGGCGTCTGTCTGCTGGGCTGGCTGCTCTGCTCTGGTCTGTGCTGCTGCTGGCTGGGCTGGCGGGGCCTGCTGGTCTCTGGTGGTGGGCGGCGGTGCTGCTGCGCCGCTGGGGGTGGGGGTGATCTGGGGCTTGGACTGGGCTGCTTGCTCGTGGGGCTGCTGCTGGTGGTCTGTCTGGGCTGGATCTGTCTGGGGGTGGGGCCTGTGGCTGGCGCTGTGGCTGCGGCTCTGGCTGGCGGGTGTGTGGGCTGGGCTGGCGGTGGTCTGGGGCTGGTGCTTGCTGGGCTGGCGTCTGCTGGCTGTGGGGCTGGGGGCTTGCTGGCTTGAATCTGCTTGCTTCTGCCTGGGGGCTGCTGCGTCTGCTCCTGCTGGGTGGCTGGGCTGGGGGCTTGGCTTCGGGGGCGGTCTTGGGGCTGCTGCTGGGTGCCTCTGATCTTCGGGGGCTCTGTGGCTGTGGGGGGCCTGCTTGGATGGGTGCTGGCGGATCTGGGGTCTGGGGCTGCTGGGGGCTGTCTGCTGGCTGCTGGGTCTGCTGGGCTGGGTGGTCTTCTGGGTGCGGGCTGCTCTGGGTCTGGTGCTGATTTGGCCTCTTCTGGCTTTGCTGGGGCTGTGGGGTCTGCTGGGTGGTGTAGTCTGGGGCTGGAGCTGGCTGCTGGCTGGCTGCTTTGCTGGTGGCTGGGCTGCTGCGGGGTGCTCTGGGTGCTGTTAGGGACTGCTGGGCTGCTGGGGTCTGGCTGGCTTCTTGGGTGGGGACGGGGGCTGGCTCTGGCCTGGGGGGGCTGCGGGGCGGGTCTGCTGGGCGTGGCTGCTGTGGCTGGATCTGGCGGTGCTGTGGGGCTGGGCTTGCTGGGGTTTGCTTGGGGTGGGGGGGGGCGTGCTGCGGCTCTGTCTGGGGGCTGCTGGGGGGGCTGGCTGGGGGCTCTGTCTGGCGGGCTCTGGGTCTGTGTGGCCTTCTGCTGTTCTGTTGGGTGGGGCGTGCGGCTGGGGCTGGGGTCTGCATGTGGCTGGGCTGCTGGATGGTCTGTGCTGTGGGTGGGCTGGTTCGGCTGGGGGGGGCTGATCTTCTGGGTGGGCTGGCTGCTGCTGGGGGGGTG
>Ga0179591_1494096_pt1 | contig 36577 bp, 8 predicted proteins | sample CZOMad2_1_08_16f_FD_182891 | JGI IMG/M metagenome (GOLD analysis project Ga0179591, IMG submission 182891) | Vadose zone soil fungal communities from Angelo Coast Range Reserve, California, USA - CZOMad2_1_08_16fungal (PacBio error correction) | ecosystem: Environmental > Terrestrial > Soil >...
TCGCTCGGCCCTAAACCCTTTTATAATCTCATCAAACATTAGTATGGAAGTATTGAGTAAAAATAACTCTATCCCCTTCTATAATCGCGCATATTTTTATTATCCCCTATTATATAAAGTATAATCATCTGTATAATAAAATAAGTGTGAGTAGATGTAATAATATAGGTAAATAAATCGCGCGTCAGTGATAATTAAGGTGTATAATATAAATAAATCATTTAAATTATATATAAAAAAATAATTGGTATTAAAAATATATATATTTTTATAATTATTTTTGGGTTTTAAAAATATTCGCCAATAAAGATAAAAAAATTAATTACGCCTAATTAAATGTTAAATCTTTATAAAATATCCCGGCAGTAGTAATCGTCCGCCGTATAATATAAAAATGTAATATAAATAGTAAGTATATGACGTCGTTCTCAACCACAACCAACAGTCACAACCAAAACCAAACCCGGCCCAAGGGTGAGTTTAATATATAAATTAAAAATTATATCCGCCGTAAATAAGGTTATTTGTAAATTTTAATATGGGAATCCCGTTATCATTAGTATTAAGTTATGTTATTTACAATAAGTATTGGTTTATTTTTCATAATACATCCTAAAATAGTTGAGTATAGTTTAAATTGTAAAATAATATAAAAAATGGAAGTTGTTATATATCAATCGTCCCGTTATTTCAAATGTATCGCATCCCTAATCCGCCTAAAAATTCTCCTATTAATTAGTAAGTGTAAATAAAAAATTCCTAACATGTATCCCGAAAGTTAAAATAATATAATCTAAATTTATATATTTATTCTTTCCCCCCGGCAAAAAAAAAAAATAATTATGTATTGTCATAATGGTTGAAGTAATTTATCGCCAAAAATTCATCGCCGCGATTTTTAAATAATCCCCCATATTATGTATTTAATCCTTAGTTAAAGTATATAATGTATCCGAAAATGAGTAATAGTTATACAAATAATAAATTTTATATAAAAAGTTTATAATAATCGCTTGGGAGGTGTTTTATATGTATGTTAACGTATGTTTATAATAATCTTTTTATTAAAAAGAATATTTAATCGTTAATAAAAATGTAAATACGAAGTAATCAATAAATCATCGGCTCGCCCTTATAATTAATTTTTTATTTAAGAGTATAATCCTTTTAATAATAAATGGGGTATATGCGATAAATAAAGTGTTAATATTAAAAATTTTTATATCCCGCGATTAAAAAATAGTATCCGCCGTTCGTCCGGTATAATATTATTATCTTAAAAATAAAAATAATTAAAAGTAAATTATATCTCATTAAAAATATTCCATATCATATTTTGAGTGTAATTATAAAAATATATAATATTATTATCCCTTATATATCCGCCGCCCTTCGCTTTATAAAAAATTTAAAAAAATATATAAAATCCCATACTTCTCAATATTTCGCGTATCGCGCCCGACTTTAAATGGTAATCTATTATCGGATAAGGTAAATAAAAAAATTTATTATTAGTCATGTAATATATAAATATGTATTTTAAAAAAAAATTATCCATATATCATTATAATCTGTATATCGAAAAGTATAAATCCCGTATATTTAATAAATTATCCCTCCGAATAAAAATAAAAAGGAGGTTAAAAGTTAATCCAATTAAAAAAATCGTTTTTAAAGGATATAATAAAATATAAGCTATTCCCGTCGTAATATTAATTTATATTTTAAAATAATTGGAGTTATAATATAAAAAAATATCATTTTTGGTTAAATTTACATTAAATAATAATATATCGGCCTCATAATAAATATTTAGTATGTTAAAAAGTCCGATCCGATAAATTTAATCTTAATAAATAAAATATATTTTAAAAAATAAAATTTGTATAAACTAGTTAATAAATAAAGTGTAAAAAAAATTATTTCCAATTAGTTGGTATATATATTCTGAGTTAATTATAAAAGTTTATTTAATATAAAATTTTTATAATTAAGTATATATCCTCGTCCCCGGGTATTATTTATTAAGGTAAACAGGTTATATAATTATCGAAATAAAATCGCTTTTTTATAAAAGTGGTAAATATCTAGAGTTATTATCGCGCCCAAATATTTATAAATATCGCGCTCGGATCCTCGTTAGTTTTGTAATAATAATCCTCCACGTTTTTGTAAATCCGCCGCCGTTCCCTCATTAGTTACTAAATTTATGTATTTAAAAATCCGCCGCCGGCGCGCGAAAAAGTAAAAATTAAAATATATTATCAAAAATGATAAACCGTCCGTAGTTAAAAATTGTTTAATCGTAAAAATCGCATATTATAGGAATCCCCCCCCGTTGTAAATAAATTATTTATTTATATTTATTAATTTAAATCTTCCCCCATCTATAAAGAGTAAATAAAGTATATTAATTTAATCGTCTCCCGCGTTGTTATAAATATAAATTATATCCATCAATATAAATAAAATATCGATATCCATAAATATTATATAATCCCGATTTAGTTTTATTAAATCGTCCTAATTCGCCGGCGACCGGAAAAAAAATAAAATAATCCAATTTATAATAAAGTAAATGAGAGTTATTAGGTTAATTATAAATTTTAGTATCCTCATCTTTAGAAAGTAATCCGCGGCCCCCTAAATTCCACATTATAAAAATTAATAAAAAAAGAAGAGTATTATTTAAATTAGTATCGCAAAAATAATCTCGCCTTAAAAGTTTTAAATTAAAAATATGGTTTGAGTATCCGCCCTTCGTTATAATTGGAGTTATCTTGTTTTAGTTTTATCAAGTATCCTAATTATAAAAAATTAAAATTTTGAAATCGAATTCTTATTAATATGAGTCAAAAATTAATAAATTAATTTAGGAGAAGTAGTAGTTTATCGAATTTAAAAAATTAAATCCTTATATAAATTTATCTTTAACATCCCCTTATAATTTAAGTAAAAAAGAAAAGAGTGAAATTTTGTATTATTTTAAACATATATAATATTATCGCGCAGCGATTAAAGTAATAAAAATCGCCCGTATCATATTAATCCCCATTATGAGTAGTAAATAAAAAATCCCAATTATCCGCCATATATCATAATCCCCCCGTTTCCCTAAATATTAAAATTACAGGGTGCGTTAATTTAAAATCCTGTAATCATAATCCGGCTAAAAAAATTTTATCTGTATATAAAGGTATTTAATTATATCCCCCCGCCCGAAATCCCGAAATTAGTAGTTTTGGTTAAAAAATATCGCCGTATAGGGTAGAAGTGAATATAATAAATAAAAGTAATATAAATTTAATTGTAGTGATATTAAATAAAATTTTATATAAATTTCCCGTCGTAAATTATTAATTTCCGGCTAGAGGTGTTATGATTATATCTTCCCTAAGGTTGTTTTTAATTAAAAATTAATTATCCGTTAAAATTAAAGTTTATAATCGATATTAAAAAATAATATATTATCCGAAAATTTTATAAGCTAATATAAAGGTTTAATATATATCAATCTCAGCCGATCCTATTTAATTTAAATATCGTATTAAATATAATAAAATCGTAATTATATCTTTATTATAAAATCCGTCCGACGTTTTAGTTAATCGGTATTAAAAATAGTTTTGGAGTTTAGTGTATTTAATCCAAAATATCAGTTATAAAAAGAAGAGGTATTATAGTATCCCCCGAGTATTTAAAAATAATAACTATAATTTATAGTAGTATAAATTATAATAATTAATAATTTAAAATACTTAAGTTAAGTAAAGTAAAAAAACTCATCCTAATCCTAAAATTATATTAATTAATTAGTGTTATTTAATAGTGTAATATAAATAAATAAAATGTATCCCGCGCCGCGTCTATCCGCGCCGTATTATAAAATCAAAAAATTATAAAAATAAGAGTATATAAGGGTGAAGGTTAAAATATTTAAAAGCAGTTATAAGTATAATTAATTTCATTTCGCCGTAAAATATATCCTTTTAATTGTTATTATATGGAGAAAGTTATATATTCATAAAAAATCCGCCGTCATATTATTAAAAAACAAAATTAAATGGTATCGTGTTTATTTTAATTGGTTTATTAGTAATCCCTTTAATTAAAAATTAAGTAATAATTAATACCATCGCCTTTCCGAGCCGTTTTATATTTATAAGTATCGGCCGCATAAAAATTAGTTGTTACTAATAATAATATAAGTAAATGATAAATCCATAATTTATTATTAAAAATATAATATGTAGGTATCCCGCCATAATATATCATCGCCCGCGTTTTTTAAATCATCATCGTTAAGTAAAAATGTATAAATAATATCCCGGTAAAATATTATCTCCGTAAAAATATAAAAGTATATCCTTCTCTAAATCCGATAGTAAAAAAAAAAATAGTTAATCCAAGTAAATATCGCTCGATTAAAAGATAAATGTAAATTATTAGCATATAAAAACTAATTAAAAAAAGTATATTTAATAGGTAGTAGGTTACGTAATATATAATTAAAGTGTTTTGAAAGTGTTTATTGATAATATCGTCCGCCTAAGTTTAATAAGTAAGTATAATAGTTAAAAATCAATGTTTATAATAATTAATCCAAAAAAAATAAAAGCCGCTCTCCGGGTATAAAAATTCCCGCCCCGAATAAAGTGAATGTAAATATTAATATTATGTCATATCATAATATTCGTCGCGCTATCCCATAATTTTAAATATATCCAAGGTAACGGATTTTAAATATTAGTAAAAAAAAAATATAAGTAATCGGTCCCGCTTAATGTTTAATAATTAATAATAAAAAAAATCCGAAAATCAGAAATAAAATACTAATAATAAAGTTATTAAAAGTATCCGGGTCCTTATTCATCCAATGTAAGTAAAAAATCGTAGGTAAATTTATATATGTATAAAGTAATATTATTTAATCGCCCGCGCATAAATGGTTAGTTATATATATTCGCAAAATCGGAAAAAGTTATAATTGTTATTATTCCCGTCAAAAACCCCTAAAATAATCCCGTACAACACAAAAACATCCTCACATTACCCCCAAAAAGGTAATTCTTTTTAATCCGCAATCAAAAAATCCCGCTAATCGCCGCTTAGTTATTTATCTTATATGTTAGTTAAAAACGTGTAAGGTATTTAAAAATCTCCTAATTAATCTATATTATAAAAAATAGTAATCAAATTAGTATAAAATTTCCGCGCAAGTAAATAACATTTATGTACGAGTAATATAATATAGTAATTGAGTTAAATCATAAGTAGTAATATATCCCGTTATATCCTCCCGCCAGGGTATTCCGAAGGAAGTAAATAATTATATTAAATCTATATAAGTAAAATAATAGTATCCACTAAAAATTAGTAGTAATATTAATCCCTAATATAAATTCCAATCCAATCGCGATTAGTTGTTTCAAAAGTATCGTAATATCCCGCAATTTTAAAGGGTTGACGTTTTTGTTATTAAAAAATCCATCTCGCCGCTTTATCTATTTTTTAAAAGTGTGGTATAATTTTTAAAAAATAGTATATAATTCCCCGGCTAAAAAAGAGAATCCAAAAAACGTGAAGTGTATATGAGTAGAGTTTGAAGTATTATCGAATTTAGAATTTATCGATTTTATTATATTAGAGGGTAATTTATCCGATCTATAAATCGCCGCATAATTTAAAATAATTTTAACAGTTTAAAATAATATAAAAAAATCATATTATCTCGGTATAGTGTAAAAGTGAGAGTATGGTATATAAAAACATTGGAGTATAACAAATCTTTAAAAAAAATAAAAAGTAAATTAATATACATCAAATTCTATTATCAATTTTGTTATAAAAAAGTAATATGAGTATGAGGTTTATAACGCCGGAAGGTAATAATCCTAACATTATTATCAAATATAATATAGTATCGTCCGCGTCAGAGGTTTTTTTATGTTAATATGTAATCGCATAGTATCGCCTTGTATATTTTAAATATATTTTAGAGTATATCCGCCCTTTGTAAAAATCTAATAAAGGTGAGTAAAAAAATTCCCCCCGCCATCTTCAAATATAAAGTAAATAAAATTAGGTTTATATCCCCCTAAAAAAAATATTTATTATTCTATCAGGTTTTATATAATCGTCCAGAAAGTAAATATTTAAATAATATCGAAGGTAATATGGTATAAGTTAGGTAAATTAAAGTTATTTTGAAGTATAATTTTATTTAATAATAATATCGCTTTTAATCGGCCGTCCCGCCCGAAAATAGTTACATTCATCATAAATATTAAAGTTTGTTAAAATATAAAAGTAATAGGTGATATTAAGTTGTTTATAATAAATTATTATTATATTAATTTCGTCGGTTAATAATTAAAATTATAGTAAAAATCAATCGTATAATCCAATAGGGTATCCGGTCGCTAAAATTATTCTAAATAAGTGTATATCCAATATAATAATTATCCCGTGAGAGTAAATAGTTTAATTATAGTGTTAGGTTGTTATATGTAGTGTAGGTTATGTTATTATATAAATATCGCGATTATCCCGCGCAAAAATATAATATTCATTTTATATCGGAGTAAAAAATAAAGTTGTGGAGTAATATCGATTATCATAGTTTTAAAATATAGTATTTATTATTCCCGTATATCTCCTTAATCGCCAAAATCCCCTTTAAAAAAAGTAATAAAAATTGTGAGTAATATAGTGTAAAATATCCTAAATTAATAATTGTTATATAAATTATATTAAAATAAAAATCGTAGTAAATTGATAAGTAAATAAGAGAGTATAGAAAGGTATCCCGATCCATAATTAGTTAATAATATGTTTATCCGGTTAATTGAGGTTAATAAAGGTATATTGTATAAAATATCCGTTAAATTAAATCCCCCCCTATAAATTTTTATATTCTTTAATTAAATTAGTAAAAAAGTAAAATAGTAAGTAGTATTTAAAATCCCCCTGATCCGATATGGTAAAATGTGTATATAGAGTTAATATAATCCGCGTCCCGGCGCCCGATAGTGATAATATTTAAAAAATAAGTTAAGGTTATCATATAATCTATTATATGAGGGGAGTAAATAAAAATTATTTAAAAAAAAATAAGTATTATTAAGTAAGTTTTATTATGAGAGTAGTGTAACATTATTAAAATTTGAGGTATCGGCCGATCCTAATTATTTATTCGCATTATAATCGCCAGAGGAGTGTTTGTTTAAAATAAAAATAAAATAGGTTAAAATAAGTAGGAGTAGTAATATTATATTGTTATTGTAGTAAATATAATTCGGGAGTTTCTAAATCCCCCATAATCGTAAATTTATATTGTTTGAAAGTAAAATATATCTTTTAATATTTAAAAGTAAAAGTAGTAATAAAGTAAATATTTATTATAAAATATAAATCTCCCCCTCCCGTATAAATCGTATTAATTAAAGTTATAAATAGTATAAATCATTTATAAGTTAATAAGTATATTATTAATCATAAAATTCAAGTATATTTTATTGTTTTATCGCAATTAAAAAGATTAGTATATATCCCCGATATTCGTAAATTTATTAGTTAGTAAGTCTCTTATTAGTTTAAAAAATGGTTGAAGTTATCTTTGCCCCCCGCCTCGCCATCCTGTAATTATATTAAAATATAAAAAAAAAAAGTTAAAAAAAATCCGATCAATAATTTTATTTATATAAGTTGTAAATTCGTTATATCCGATATAATCGCCGTAATAAATTAATTTTAAATTACAATCTTAATTATAATCGTATGTTATCGTTAATCCCGGAGTGTAATAAAATATGTTATATAATAATTATAATCTACATGTAGAGGTTTAATTGAGTATCGCCCTATAATCAATAAATGTATCCCATCCTCGCGGCCGCCGACTTATTAGTATAATAAATAAAAATAACCTAAAATTGTACTACATATATTGTTTAATTTATTTTAATTATCTGTATTATCGGTCGGTCGCGTTGAGTTATCTTTATTAAAAGTTAAATATCTAATGTATCCGTAAATTCGTAGTAAAAATTTATATTTTAAAAAGTTATTATCCATCCATCTCCGGCTCCTTTAAAGAAGGTATTAATAGTTAATCAATCAATTTCTTTTTATATTAGTATCGATAAATATTTTTTTGAGTAAAATAAAGATTAATTAAAATATCAAATATGTTATAATAAAAAGTCAATCCCATCCCCTTAAGAGTTAAAAATTAATTATATTTAATCCTTAATTAACTTCCCGTTTAAGTATTTAAAGAAGTGGTTTTATTTTATAGTTTAGGTATTCCTCCCGAATATTCGTCTATAAGTGTAAACTAATTAATCGTATTAAGTTAAATACTAATTAGAGGTATAAAGTTTATAAAGGTGTTAAATGGGAGTTGAGTAATATTTAATTTTTTAAAAGTAATCTAAATCGTATAATCTATTTTATATAAATTATTCGCCAATTGTAGGTTGGTTAAATATTTTTTTAAAATTAAAGTTATAAAAATGTATGAGTTTATTGAGTTATAGTGGTATCCCATCCTAAAATATTATATCCCGAAGAAATCCTCTTGTATATTTATTCAAACAAGTATTCGCATTTATTAAAAAATATCCGCGAGTATCATCGCGCAGTGTAAAATATATAAAATGGTTTATATCCTAAATCGATAAGGTTTAATTGTTAAAATTTTATAAAATCCGGCCCTCGGTAAAATTATGGTGTATAAATGAGTATTCCCCTATAAGAGGTTAAATAATGTGTAAATAAATAATAATCCATTAAAATTAAATATATCAAAGAGAGTTAAATAAATCATATTATTTGCCTTCAAGTAGTTTTAAATAAAAATTAAATTGGTGCTATAATCGCTTTTTAGTATATTTTAATTTTCAAAATTATAAAAATTTATCCGCCAAAAATAATATCATCCCCCCGCTTCATCTCGCATATAATATATTTAATTCGCCCGAGATTTAGTATTAAAAATTAATATTAAAAAAAATCCGCGCGCCTCTTATAAATATAAGTGTTATAATTAAATAGTTTAAACATCTATGTGTAATAAGGTAGTTAAATCTCGTATTCTTTAAAAGTAGTAACTATAAATAATCCCCCCCGCGTTCCGGCTCCCATATGTTATCTATGTTTAAGTAATTAATATTTGGTTTTTATAAAAAAAAATTATCCCGAAGAGTTTATTATCGCGCCGCTTTACTTAAATTTAGGGTTATAGTATATCAATTATATCCTTTTTTGGAGTAATTGAAAGTATAATAAATTATCGATCGACTTAAAATTATCATAGTATTAGAGTAATATTTAATAAAATAATATCCCTATTATTATCGGCATTATATCCAAGTATATCGGTCCCATAGAGTAATATATTAATTCCCTTATCGGGGGGCGGTCCGATTAATTATTAATAAATTATATCGAAAGTAATTGAATAAATTTTATACAGGAAAGTATAATCCCGCTCGCGTCAATCCGGATAAAAACTGTATAAATTATCCGCGCTAAAAATTTAAAGTAGAAGCGTTATTTATCGAAATCCGAATACCAATCGCCGGCGAATCGCGCGAAAATAAAAATCGCGATAAAAAAAATAATAAATCAAACCGATCGATAAAATAAATATTTAAATCAAAATGTACGGTTCTCCATGATATTAAACAAAAAAAATCCCCAATCTCCGGCGGCCGCACCCCTCCGCCCGCCGTTCGCGCCATCTATATTCCTCCCGCCCGTCCGTCCCGCTCCTCGGCGTTAATCCCATAAATCGCTTCGCGCATCGCCAGCGGGCCGCTCCTTAAGTTATAAATTAGGTTATCGCTCGGCCCGAAAATAAATAAAGTAAATCCCGCGATAATAATCAATAGTAATGTTAAATTAAATATCGCCATAATCCGTATATAAAAGTTAAAAAGTTAAATCGCGTCGCATATCATCGATCGACAATATCTAATAATCCCCGCTATTATTATCTCCGCCCCATATTTTAAAATCGCCAGGGTGGTATAATTTTTAAATATTAGTAATCTCTAATTATAGAGTATCATTTTATATAAATAAGAGAAGTAAATTAATAAATTATAGAGTCTTAAAGTATATATCGCCCAAAAGTAAAACGGGCGGCCTCGGGAGGGTTTATCCCGTCATGAGTAAAGTATAGTTAATTTGGTATCGCTCCAATATGGTAATATATTCGGCGCCCATTATTAAAAATAAAGTAGCGGCGTTCCCCCATAGTTTAATATGTAAAAACAAAAAAGTTTGTATTAAATTTTAGTATTATAAAATATAAGTTAATTTTTTAAATTATAATATTGTATCCGCGGATAATTATAAATTTAAATTCAATTTAAACCAATTAAAAAATATCTCGAATTTTATGTAAAATGTATCCCGATCCCCGTTTATCTAAAAATAATTTTTATTAATGTTTAAATTAAATTCTATTAAAAAGGTAATATCTTTAATCCCGCCCACCGCCGCTCGCCAGGTAAATTGTTATTATTTTATATAATATTTTTAATCTAAATCATTTGTGGTATTCGCCCCCCTAGCCCAAATTAATAATCCCGAGTCGCGCCATAAAAGTTATAAATAATTTAGTATTAATCCGGCGATGAAGTTTATAATATCGGAAATTTATTTAATTTAATCTTCCCCCCCCGCCCCAATTTAAACATACCCTAATAAAAAAAGTCTTTAATAAAATTAGAAATTCTATAATGTTATTCCCCCGGTAATTGTCTAAAAAAATTTGAGTATATTGTATAAATCATGTTTATTTATAAGTAAGTCTCCACGCGCCCCCCCGTCTTATCGCGGCGATTTATAAGTTAAGTGAGTAAATTAATGTATCGTCCCAAGGAGTACATTCAAACTAAAATGTTATATCCGAAAATTTAAATCCAGTGTAAAATTAAAATTTTTATGAGGTGTAAATCTATCGCCAAAATCGCGCGGTAAATAGTAGAGTTATCGCGCGGGGCCCCATATCCTTATTAGAGTAGTATTTTAATTTTATCGCTTAATAATTAGAGGTGTTGTATCGCCTAAATCGTAAAAAATCCAAAGGTAGTAAAAAATAAGTTATATGTAATAGTTATAAATTGGGTATTATTATCTTTAGTAATCGTATTAATGTTAAAAATTTGTAAAAAAATCGCCGCCTTTTTGTGTATCCGGCCGCCTGCCGCCCTCGTATCCCGATAAAATCAATTAAAAAAATATCTAATTATATTCATCCGAAATCGCTCGTATCCCTTTATAATTAATATTATAAAATTTAAAATTAAATTATCCCCGGGCCCTAATTCCAAATCTCGCGCGGGCGTTCTGGAGTTATATAATATTTATAAAAAAATATGTATATCTCACCCGGGCCTTTAAAAATATATCCGCCCCCGTCTTTTTAATATAATTTATATTATCGCCGCATAATAATATTTTTTTGTTAATAACAATAAAACAAGTAATATTTATAGTAAATATCAATATCGATAAAAATCGGCGCTTCTCTCCGCGGAAAATCAGTATTAAATCCGCAAATCAAAATTAATTAATGAGTTATATTAAAAGTATCCCAAATTGTTATATGGTAATAATTTCATTATCGAAATATTCTCAAGTAAATCTATTAAATTTATCCAAATTAAATCCAAAATCGGTAATAATATTAAGGTTAAGTAAAAAACTATATAATCGCTACATTAAAAATCAAAATAAATGTTTTAAATTTAATTTAATCCCATTAAGATTTAATAAAAAAATATTTAATCCGGCGCCTCGCCGCATAATTATAATAAATTTAATTATTTGAGTATTAAAATCCAAAAAATCGTCAAATAAATATCATAATGTTGAGAGTAATTTATCAAAATTTTAAAAAAAATTATATGTTACATGGAGTATAATTAATAAATATTAATAATAAGTAAAAAAAGGGAGTTATCTCGTATATAAAAATATATAAATAGTTTTAAAAATTTAAAATCGAAATATAATTATAAATCGGTAAATTAATTTTATAATCCGTCGCCCCGATATATTATTTATATATCTATTCCCCCGCGTAATATTAAAATTAAAATCGGTCCTCCCCCCGTTAGAGTTTATTATCGAGTTTAGTATAAAAAAAAAAATCGAAAAAAAGTAATATGTTTTTTTTTTTAAAAAAAATTATAGAGTTGAGAGTTTAGTAAATTATTCGGAAAAAGTTATTAAATCGGTAATTAATTTTAATACTTAATTTGGTATTTTTTTGTATCAAGTTTTTGAATGTATTTTAAAATAAGAGTAGGAGTAGTTAATCGTTGTTATAAATCAAAATATTATATTTTATAAATATCGATAATAAAAATCCCGCAACTTAATGTATTGTAATTAGGTTAAAAAAAAAAAAAAATCGTTATCGTTAAATGGTGTAAGTATCGAAAAAAATAAAAGTAGTTGTAAATTATATTGGTGGAGTGTATTTCTTAAATACAGTTTAAGAAGGTATAAAGTATTATATTGTAATTATTTTACCCTCCTAAAAATAATTAATTCGCCCGAAGTTATAATTTTTTTAGTATTTTATTTTGGTTAAAAGTATTATAATTATAAAATTTGTGTTATCGGCGCCGCCGCCGTCAAATATCCTCCGAAAAATTAATAAAATATATCAAGTATTATAAAATTTAAAGTATATTTGAAGAATTATAAAAAATAAAAATCGTAAAATAAATTAATTAAAGTAAAGTTAGTAGTTATGTAATATATTATTATTTAAATATAAAGAGTTAGGGTTTGGTTAAGTTATATATTATTATACTAAGAAAGTTTATAAATTTTTAATCGATAAATAAAAAGGTTAGGGGTTAATTTAAAAAAATGGAGTGTATATAATAATTCTTTGGTTTTTTTTGAAGGTATTTAATTCCTATCCGCGTTCTTTTAAAAATATTAAATAATCCGAGTTTATCCCTGTGCGGGTATCCCGGCATAAAAATATTAAATTTAACATTTTATGAGTATCAAAACTATATATACAAAACTAGAGGTGGAAGTATAAATCAAAAATATCGGCTTTATTCAAAGTTAATTATATTATTTTTGTATTTAAGTATAATTCCCCCCGCCTATAATTAAATAAATATCGCCAATAAAGAGAGTTAAATAATTAAGGGTAAAATATATAAAAATAAAATTTAGTAAATTTTAATATAATATATCGCATCCTTTTTATATATCCGAAACGTGGATAAAGTATCCGTCGAAATGTTAAATCTCCTCCTAAATAAATATTCCGAATAAAAAGGTCATTAAATTCGCGGGTCTATAAAATGAATCAAAATTTCGAAGTAGTAATTAAGAAGAGTTTAAAATTTTAATGTTTAGTAAAATATTTAAAAAATCGTGTATTTATACAAAATCCCCCAACAAAATAGGTAATACAGTATAAGTAAATATTATAGTAAATAAAAATCGCTTAAAAGAGTTGTAAGAAGTATAATTCCTCCCTCGCGGATCGGGATCCGAAATCGCGCGCGTTCGCCCCTCGAAAAATCGCCTCGTCCGCCGGTCGGTCCGATAAATCAAATCGCGCGCGTACCGCGGAATAGAATATCGCCGTAAATCGCTTAAAACAATATCCGCGAAATAATTCGGCTATATATATCCGCCACCAATTCCCCCGGCGAATCGCAATCGGAAAATCGGCGAAAAATAATCGAAATTAATATCACAAAAAATTATATGAAAAATAAATATCGAATCGATCGGCGCCCGCTTCCGAAATCGCCGCCGCTATCGCCGCGATCCCTAAATCGCGCGCGGATCGCGGGTCCGCAATCCGTCCGGAAAACAAATCCCCGCGCGCCGTCGCCGGCGCGCCGTGCGTACATTCCAAAATAAAGTGTATGTATCGAATTTAATTCCCGTACTTATATTCGCCCTAAAAAATAGTAAATATTTATCGAATCTCGATGTATCCCCGTATCGTTATCCGTATTATCCCCGGTCAACAAAATAAAAATCAATTAAAAAAATAAAACCGAACACAAACAAATCCGTCCCTTCTCGACGAATGCATTTATAGTTTAAACAACACGAACCCAATCGTAATAAAAAATCCTCCCCCAACGTCCAAAAAAACCACCCATAAAACCAGCAAAATCACAGCAATCTAAAACCGAAAGTCATAAACATCAAACAAAAAAATTACGTAATCCGTTTTTTTAGTAGTAAAAAAAGTTAATCCGCGTCCCGCCGTTAAATTAATTCCGTGCTATCGTCAATTAATATATGGAGGTATAAATTAAAATTAATAACTGTATATCGCATAATTATATATATAAAAAATTAAAAGTATACTAATATTCTATCCGTCTTAATCCAATTAAAAAAGTTTAATTTAAATCTTTTAATTATTATAATCAAATAGTGGGTAAAATCATCTCCCTATATATCGGTATCCTATTAATTCATAATTAAATATTAAAAATTATTTTTTTTTTATCCGTTAAATCTCAAGAGTATTGGTAAAAAGTAGTAATAGGTAAATATATAATAATTATCCCTCTTGTAAATTAATATAATAATTATTATTATCCGCAGTTTTAAATTATTCCGGATTACATTTCCGGTCGTATTTCCGCGTAAGTTATCGTTCTCCGTAATAATTCCGTCCCGCCAAGTAGTATAATAAATAAAAGGAGTTTTATTCAAAATATAATCAAATATAATAAGTATAATCCTATAATATTAAAAAAAAACAATTCCTCCCCCCGCGGAAAGTATAATAATAAATTAGGTATCCGCTAATTCCCCGCCATCCGGATAAGTTAAAGAGTGGTTATGTAATTATGGTAAAAAAAATCTATAATCGTAATTAAAAGTTTAAAAAATTTTTATAAAATCCTCCGCGGAAAAAAATTTATCCCGTCCGTTTTCCGTACTAATTAAATAATAAATATTTAAATCCGAATATCGTATATTATCCGTAAAAGTTATTTTTATCTAAAAAAAAATTTTTAATTTACGGGTTTACATAATTTATTTAATTCGCATCGCCCCTATAATATTTAAAAATTATCGATTAAAATCCGCCGGCCCGCCCGTCCCCGTATCTAAATATTTAAACAATCGCCCTCCTAATATTATAAATATACTTTTTATAAAAAATATAAGTAAAATATCGTTCACAAATTGGTAAATCGCCCTCGCCCTAGTATCCGCCCCATCCCAAAAATTTGTAAAGTAAGTATCGCCCCGCGGTAAATCGTTAAAGTAATAATTTAAAATATTAAAATATCAATCGCCGCCGTTTAAAATCGATTATTTAAAGTATTATATAATTTAAAAAATAATAAATCGCCATTTTAGTTAAAATCAAACTGTATAAAATTAAAAATAATTATTTATCCGTTCCGAAGTGTATCCGAATATTATTAATAATTAAAGTAAATAATTAAAATAATAAAAGAATCTCGTTGTAATCATTGTATTTATATTAAATAAAATAAATCCGGCCCCGCCGTTCCCTATCCGATTTATTATAATAATTCAATGAATATAGTAATGGTATTAAAGTATTAAAATAATTTAATCGCGAATATCCCATCCTCCCGGGGGCCCCTAGTAAAACGTTTTAATCTCGCATAATATCGTAATCCGTAAAATATCGCTTAATCTCGCAATAAATCAATCCGCACTCCCGCGCGGTAAAATGTTATTAGTATTTTAATAAAAATAAGTAATCAAATTAATGATATTAAAATACTCCCCCGTTAAAATAGTAAATCGCCCCCCCCCCCGCTCGGTCTATTAAAAAAATAAAATTAATAAAATTCTGGTAATATTATTCTCGTTCAATTACAATTATCTCGTAATCCTAATCCGTAATCAATATAAAATTAAATAATTATTAAAATATAACTAGGTATCGATAAAATCTTATTCGTAAAAAAATCGTGAGGTTATATTAATCCGTCCGCGCGATATAATTTATGTTAGTATATAATATAAATTGATATAAAGTTAAATTATCATAAGAATAAAATCGGTAATTTAAAAATTCTAATAATTAATCTTAATCCCCGTTTTTAAAAGGTTATTATAAAATAATTAGGATATCGATAGCGATAGTGTAATCTAATCCCGAAAATAAAAAAAATGTATATCCCCGCGAAGTATATTTAAAAATCCCGCATAATCATTGAGTAATTCCCGGGCGCTAATTGTATTTAATTTAATTCCCCGTCGCCCCCCGCATCCGCTCCCGCTATAAAAGTATATTAGTATATTAAAATATATAAAGTTATACTAAAATTAATATAAAAATTTAAAAATTAAGTAAAGTAAAATATCGTCGGAGTAATAAAAAAAATATCCAATTAAAAAATAAAAAAAATCGCCAATATATTTCCGCGCCCCGTAGAGTTAAATAATTTTTTATAGTTTAATAATTAAAATATAATTCGCGCCGAGGAATAAATAATTAATCCCCCGAAAATCCCGGCTTTAATAATTAAAAGTTGTTATAAAAGTATGACTGGTAAAACTATTCGTCAATATTCCCCCCGCTTCCCCCTCGCCTATAATCCGATGAATCCCGTTTCCCCCAAATATATATATAATTAAAATAATCCCCGCCCAAAAATTTAAAAATCCCGAAAAAAAAGTAGTATATTAATATATAATTAAGTTATTTATAGTGTAAAAATAATAATATTCTTATAATCGGGATATCGCCCTATAATATAAAAAAAAAAATATAATTCCAATAATCCCATCCTATATATATATTAAAAAATATTTATTCCCCCGCAGTTTTATAATTCCGTCGTATTAGTTTTATAGTATTATCGTCTAATAATAGGTTTTTTTCAAAATAATAATAAATTAAAAAAATAAAAATGGTGAGAGTATGCGCCAAAAAGTAATAAAATAATCAGTTGTAATAATTCGCCGAATATACATCCGCGATAATTTATCTAAAATTCCGCCCCGTCGATAAATTATATATCCCATAATAATAATAATATATATCTCCGCGATCTTCTTTAAAAAAATCCGCCCAATCCGCCGGCGGTATCGTAAAATTCGCGCGCTCCCCTCGCCCCGCGCGCCGTGAATAGGAGGTATAAATATAAAAAAAAAATCGGCGTCCGAATCCCGATAAAAAAAAGTAAAATCTCAAAATCGGCCGCCGGCATAATCCGTCCGTTTATCGCCAAATCGGCCGCGGGCCTTCGCGCGCCGGGGTCGCCCGTTCTATCGTTCGAAAATCTAAGTTTAAAACTTAAATCGCCGACGATATCGCGGGGCCAAAAAATTCGTAATCGTCCCGCCAAATCGTCCGGGCGCTCGCCCCCCGCGGAAAAATCCGCGCGATCGCCCCCGACTCGAATCACCGCTAATCGCCTCCGCGTATCCCCCCCCGATTTAATTCCGAATCATAAAAATCGCGGAACAAAATATCCGCGGCATAAAAAAAAACCGCCGCGGCTGGCCCTGGCCGATAAAATCGGAAAAATATCCGAAGAAGAGTTATCCATGTAAAAAGTTATTATCGCCCGCTCGGATTTATAAAAATCGCCATCCCCTCTCGAAATCCGCAAATATTATTTGTATTAATCTACAATAATTGAAGTCTCTATTATCAAATTAATCAATAATTGGGGATCGGTAAGAAGTTATAATAATCCCCCGGTTGTAATAAAATTTTAATTAAAGTATAATTGTAATCTGTGTTCATTTTCATCCCGTCCGGTATTTCGTTCTCTCCACTCGCGCGGTATTAGGTTTAGTTTTGTTTTAAGTATAAGTTAAAGTTAATTAGTAATTCCTCCGCGATAATATAAAGAGGAGTAAAAAAAAATCCAGAGTTAATATAAATCCCTCGATTATAAAAGGAAAAGTTAAAAAAGTGAAGGTAGAGTAAAGTTTTATAGTTAAGTATATTATCCCCCGGTTTTTTTTTGAGTTAGTAATAGAGTATTTGGTAAAATCCCCGTTTATAAATATAGTATCCCCTTCTCTATAAAAAATATTTATTAACGTAGTATCCTAATTAATTAAAATAGGTAAATAAAAATATAATATTCCCGGAATTGTTTTAATCCGCCTAAAATTAAAAATTTAAGAGGTATCGCTTGTAATTACAATTAATAAAATATTTAATATAATATATATATGAATTATCGTAATATATATTAACAAAGTTAAAGTTAATCCCGAATAAATTAATGGAATTAAAATCCGTAAAAATTGTGTTATATCGTCGCTTATGTATCGCCCTTGGTAAAAATCTGTAATCCAGATAAGTTTCGTAAAGTAATAATGTTTGTGTTAAGTTAAATTAAAATAATTCGAAAATATATATTCTAATCGTGAATGTTAAAATTTAAACAAATAAGCGCGAAATTTTTTGAGTATAATCCCGGCTTGTATGAATTAAAGTATTAAATTTTTAAAAAATCCCCCCGAAATTATCGCCGAAATATAAAAAGTAAAATCCCGTTCATAAAGTAAATTGAGGTATAATATTTAATCCGGTCAATCCTGTTAAACAGTTTTGTAAATCGCCCCAATCCTTTAAATTCCAATCCCTCTCTGTCAAGGTTTTTATCAAGTTATAAATAATTAATCGCCTAATCATCGTTGTAATTTTTAAAAAGTAATCCCTCGCGCGCCCATTCCAATTTATCCATTAATATAAAATATTATTGAGTATAGTAAAATCTTCCAATAAATCCAAAATAATCAATTAATAATCGTTTATAACTTATAATAATATTGGTAAAAGTTTATAAAAATCTCCCTAAAAATCAAGTAAGGTAATATCGGATCGATAAATAATTAATATTAATCCCTTCGCTATAGTTAAGAAATATATTGTAATTTGTTATCGATCGCCGTAAAAATTTTTGAGTAATTAATATATAATATCCCGGTATAAAAATTTAATTATTATTTAATAAAAAATTAACATTTAAATTAATATTTAAAATGTAATATATTTCCCCGCCCTAAAATAATTATCGTAATAATCTTAATAATAATAATAAGGTAGTTATAAACAAATCTCAAAAATTATAAAAGTTAATAAGTTAGTATCCCGGCAAAATAAAGTTTATATTGAGAGTTTATTAAAATTTTAAATGTTTTTATTAATCCAAAATTATAATAAATTATAAGTTAATTATTAATTATCGCGCAATTTTGAGTATTAAAATTATAATCCGAAATATTAAAGTTTGTTTATAATCTTAAACATATCCGTATCTAAGTGTTAATATGTGTCGTTCTGCCTAGGTTATTGTTATAAGAGGTAATCCGGAGTATATATTATCGCGCCCGCGAAAAGTATATGTAGTTATTTTAAAAAAATAAAATCTCGCCTAATCTCCGGCCTCCTCCTCCCCCCGGCCCTTTAATAATATGCTCCGCAAAATAGTTAAAAGGATTAAGTATTGGAGTTAATATAAGTAAATTCGTTTTAGTAGTTTAAATATAATCATGTATTATCTCGTAAAAAAAATTTAATAATCGAATACAGTATATTTCCCCGCCGACGCGTGCAGGTATTTTATTAAATTATATAAATCCCCGCGCAATTAAAAATATTTGTAAGAGAAGTTGAAGTAGTAGTAATCAATCTTAATTATCGCGGCCAAATAGGTAATCTTTTATAATTCGTATAAATATCGGATAATTTAAGTTATAATATATAATTATATATCCACCCCGTTAAATATCGCCCCTTAAAAATTATTTTTTTTTTGAAGTAATATAGAAGTAATATAATAAATTATTAAATTATTTAAAAAAAGTTAAAAAATATTACCTAATCGCGCTAATAATTATAAAGAGGTTATTATCCGCACGTTATTAAAATAATATATTAATTATATAATAATATTTCGTTAATCCCTTTTAAGAGTAAATCGGCCGTCCGCGCGCCCCAACAAGGTTATATACGCTCCGGGATTCGCCCCGCTCATTATTATCGTAAATCTCGCGCGCGCGATAATATATTCCTATCTATTTAATATAAATATACATTAAGGGTATACAATTAAATATGCCCCCATATTAAATATACAAATAAATAATTGTTATAACTATGTTAATCCCGCATTTATTTGAGTTATTAAATAGTAAATCTTATTAAGAGTAAAATGTATAATTCTTATCCAAATCCGTAAGTAATCGCCTTTATCTGCGCGTTATAATCGCCATTATCATAAAAGTATTAAATCCCCCCGCCCAGCCGGCATTTTAAGGTTAAAGTATAATAATCAGTAGTATATAAAGTATAAGTTATAATATCGTTAATATCGCCGCTAAAATCGTACGAGATTAATTAAAATTATAAATATGTATAAATCGCTGATAAAAAAATTTCGCCAAGTCAGTAAAAATTTAAAAAAATCCTCCTCCAAATAAAGTATTAAAAAAGTAATTAAGTTAATCCGATCTCCGCTAAATCCCCCCCCCGCAAGGTAATCCAAATCGGTCCTCGCCCCTAAAATTTATATTATTATCGCCGTTATCCTAACTTAAAGTATTGAGTGTAATCATTATATATAGTAAAATCCGTTAATATTTAATAAAAATCTCCGCGTCTATTATAAAATTATCTTATTAAATTTATAATTTAATAAATTTAGTTAAGTATTATATCGTATTAATCCCCATTATCTTCATAGTATCCAATTTAAAAAAAATATCCCGTTAATAATTTAGCGCCCGGCTTGCTTAATCCGCTATTTTAAAGTTTAGTATTTATTTATATCGTTAAAAAAAATGGTCAAAAATTATAAGTAATTATAGTAAAGTATATAAATCCCGCCAATGTTAATCGTAATAATTCACATTAAAATTATATAAAAAATCAAATAATATCCCGTATTCTATTAATATCCGGGCGTCGCTCCTTCCCATCAAATCGAATCCGAATCCCCGCCTCCCCCTTGGGAGGTAAAATCGATAAATAAGGTATAGTAAGTTATAATGTGAAATATCCTCAGTTTTAAATTAAATTATATAGTTCGAAACCCTCGCCCCAAAATTCATAATATTTAATATAAGTTATATCATCCCCGAAACGAGTATAAAAATCTATATTTAAAAACAATATCTCTAAAAATCGATATTATAATATTATAAAGTAAATTAGTATATAATCGCCTAATATGTATTCGCCCCTAAAATATTTTTAAAAATATAATTAATATGTTTAATCCCCCCCCCGCCGGCATCGCGGCCCCCGTATCCCGTCCTCGATTTATCCGTGTATCGCGCTTCGCCCGCGGCGAATATTTAAATTATCTCAATCCCCCCTAAATATTATAATATAAATTAAAATATTAATTATAAAAAAATCCGCAATCATATTTATTTTATCGGCGATAATTATATAATTATTTTTTAAAAAGTTAATTATAAAATATCTCGTCCCTAGTATTTATCCCCTAATAATAGTTAATTTAATAAATCCGCCATAAAAAACAGGTAATATTAGGTATCATAATTAATATTAGTAAATATTTAATCCCCCGTGTTCGTATAATCCGCGGCCAATAATCCGCCGCCGCCCTAATATTAAGTATATAAAAATTCCATTAAATAATAAAATATCTAATCCGTTTTATAATATTATAATCCCGCCGTATTTAAAAAATAAAAATAATAATGTAAAAATTATATCGTCAGTTTCGAAAATTTAATCCCCAATAATTAAATTTAATAATTTATTTAGTTTAATTTAAAAATCCGATTATGTATAAAATAAATCAAAAAGTATAATCGTCCATTTTATTTATAATAAAATTAATAAAGTGTTAATATTGTTGAGGAGTAAAGAGAGTTAAATATAAAAGTAAAAATAATCGCGGGGAGTATCCGTTATTTTTTTATAATCCATTCATGAAGTAATTAATAATACTAATTCGGTATATCCTCCGTCTTATTATTAGTAGTAAAGTATAAGTAAATATTTAATATTATATAAATAAAAAATCCTTCCAATCATGTAATAATCGCGACTATCGGCATCGCGGATAAGAGTAGTAATTAAAGTTAAGGTATCTCGTGGTCTTAATGATTTAATCAAGAAATCCTAGTTATAAAAAATATATTAAATTCGACACCATCCCGCCGCCCTTATATTATCGTATTATATAGTTTACTTAAAAAAATAAGTAAGTATTCGTCCCCCGAATCCCAATCTTTTAATATATCGCGGGGGGCCCAAGGGTAATCGGTTGAAAGAGTATTAATAGTTGAGTATTTATCGCATCCCTATCCCCCTTAATGTATTAGGGTTATTAAAAAATTATAATATAAATCGCCAGTAATATATAATCCCGCCCGGCCGAATGGGGGGTCAAGTTAATAGTATAGTATCGCTATAATAAATTTAATCGCTGCGTCCGGGTTCAAAAAAGTATCTACATATTTTTATTCGTAAGTAAATATACTATCCCCCTAAAATTTTTTATTTATCGCAATATAAATAATCCCCCAAAAATTAGTGTTATAGGTTAAAAATTATCCCCGCCGTTTAATTATCATAAATGGTAAAATCATATTAAAAAACAAAAATCATATTATAAATATTATTTCCCCATTATCCGTCGTAAAAATTTAAAAATCGCCCTAAAAATATTATTAAAATATATCGATATTATAAAGAAGTATATCCCAAGTATAAATAAAACTATCGCGTCCCAGGTTATACTCCCCGGTCACGTAATATTATTATTAGGTAATAATTTAATTGGAAGTTTATCGCCCAATTGTAATATTTCATAAGAAGGTTATCGCAAAATAAATTAATAATCGCGCAATATATAAATTCGCGCCCCCCCGCGCGCGGGGGCGCCCTCTTAAAAAATTTATTCAGTTAAATCTAATATTTATATCTTTTATATAATATAATTAAATTATAAATCGGCGGCGCTAATAAAAAATCCCTATCCGCTCCCAATAGTTTTTTAACTTTTTATCCGGCAATCCGGCGTCGCGATAAATAATAGTAATTTGTAAAATTCCCCTACAAAAATATTTAATTATCCGAAGGTTTTAAAAAAATACATAAGAAGTATAATAATGGTTATATCTAAAAATCGCGCCCGGCGCGTCGCCCGGTAAAAAATCCCCGAAAAAAATTCGTTAATTACTAATATAATCATATAATAATAAATCCCGTCCCCCAAAATAAATAGTAAATCGTCGTCTATAAAAAAATGTTATAATCCCTTTAAATTAAGTATCCGCGAATGTATTATCATATATATATAAATAATATCGTTAAATTGAGTGGTAGATTGAGTAGGTAATCCTATTCGCTCGAATCGGCCATAATAATTAAAAATATAATTATGTTGATCCCCCCCGGCCAAATGGTAATCCCCCGAATTATTAAATTTAATGAATATCGGCCTTTTAAATTTAAGTATAATGAGTTATAAAATCCATTTATAAATATCCAAATTCGAGTAATAATCCTCTTGATATATTAATTGGAGTTAAGGTATAATCCGCCCCCGCCTATTTAAAAATAATTAATTGTATAAAATCCTTATCGCCCGAATTTTTATTTAATCCGATATCTATCCATATTGAAAAAAATATATATCAAGTCGCGGTCAAAAACAAAATCAACAATCCAATCGGAAAAATCAAATTCGAAAGACGAAACCAACCACACGAAATCAAAAACAAAAACATAAACAAATAAAATTACAAACGTTCCAAAAAACCAATCAAACATAAAAAACAAATTTGCATTAACAACCCAACAACCAATATCGAACCAATAACAAAAAACCAAACATACCCCAAACAAACAAAAAAAAAACAAACAAAAAATCTCCCAAAATTATTTTCCAAACCAACACCACACAAATACGCCACAGCACAAAAAAAACAAACCAAATAACGAACAATACAATTAAATAAAAAGAAAGTCGCGAGTGAAGTTATTAATTCGGGCCCCCTAGTAATTTTTTTGAAAGTAGTATCGCGATTCAAATATCTTAAATCCGCGTATAATTCGAATCAGGTAATCCCAAATGGTAATTTAAATATCGAAAAATTATAGAAAGTATTAATTGGTTTTGAAGGTAAATAATAAATCCCGAATAAAAACTAAGTTCCCGGCTATATTCGCATAAAAATAATATATAAAAGTAATATCGTTTTTAGAATGTTATCCATATCGCCTCGTGGCATAAACTTAAAAATAAAAAAGTATCTCTAAATCTCTCCCCCCCATGTTTTAAGTAAGTAAGAGTTCATTTATAATTATTAATCCCCTAAGCATAACATATAATCGCACTCCGCCCCTTCGCGATCGATTAAAATCCGCGCCCTCCCCTCCCCGAAAAAGTAAGTAAATAAATTATCGCGCCGCCTATAAATAATAAATATCGCTATCCAATAAAAAAAATAAATCCCCAAGTAATAATTAATTATTGAGTATCCCCGGGCCCCGTAAATCCGCCGCAGTTAATAAAAAAAAATAAAATTTAAGGTTTAATTCCCCTTTTTAATGAGTAATAATAAAATATCGGCGATATTCGTCTTACAATAATTAATCCTTAATTTAATCCCGCCGGAATAAAATCCGAAAAAAAAATCCGCCAAAGTATCAAATAAATAGTATAATTATGAACTAAATCCGGCCTTTTAAAAATTCCTTTAAATCCGCTAATAATTAAATAAAAGTTATAAATTTATCCCGCAAAAAATCTCGCTAAAAATTAAATAAAAAAATCCTTAGGTAAATTATATTAATAAAATCGACGCCCTATCGGGCGCGTCCCAATTAATTATCGCCTCGCCCCTATATTATTTTATAGTAAATCCCGCGATCAAATGGTAAAATAAATCTGGCCAGCTTCCTCCCGCGCAATCCCGAGTAATATTTATTTAATATTAAAAATAATCCCAAAATTTATTCGGTAAAAAAAATTAGTATATTCGTCCGTCGTATATAAAAATATAAAATCCAAATAATAAAAAATGTTAAATTCGCCCCCCCCCCGGCCTTTAATAAAAAATATATTTAGAAAGTATAAATCCGGCGTGCGCGTTAATCGCCGGGAATAAAGTAATTAAAAAAGTAAATTCGTTTATTTATATCCGTAGTTTGGTATATTAATCTCCCCGGCTAAATTCCGGCGTAATTTATCAATAAAATATTCATCGGGCGCCGCAAGTAAGAGTATCAATCCGAGTATATCTATATAATATTTAAGTAGTTATAATTATTTTTATTTTAATCGTATAATCTCGCCGCCCGCCTAATCCATTTTCCCGAAAAAGTGTATAAGGAGTATGGTACTTTATTAAATTTATTGTTTTTTTTAAAATGGTTCTCGATATCCCAAAAAAAATATCTATTTTACATCCCATATTAAAAAGTTTTTGTAATCGAAAATAAATATATCCCGTCATATAAAGTCATTAAGAGTTATATCCGCTCGCCCAGTAATGATTGTTAATAAATTAGTAAAGTAATCCCGTAAACATAATATTAATATAATCCCGAAATAGTATCAATATCGTTTAAAATAAGATTAATAAAAATAAAAATATAGTAATTATATAAGTATCGGGTCCAATATCCGGTTAATAAATTTCTTGGTAATTAATACTAATAAATCAATTATATATAAATATCATTATATTTGTAATTAGTTAATATAATAATCCTAAAGTATTATTTAGTCATATTGTTATTAATGTATTAAATTCCGCGCCATTAATAATATTATAATCCTATAAATTAATTATATCGTCGCGTTTTATTTTATCCTCTCGTTATTATTTAAGATATCTTCCCCGCCGGCCGGCTTTAATATCCGCGATTGGTAATCCCGCGGCCCGCCGCAAATCTTAGTTAATAAAGTAAATATAATTAATCCGCCCCCCGCCGCCGTTCCGTCCGCGTTAAAAGTCGGGCGGCCGTCAAAACCAACTAAATACAAACTCCACCAATCCCCAAACAAAATTCCTCAAAACAACACATAAACAACCCAATCCAAACTGTACAAACAAAAAAAAAACAACGAATAAAACACAAACACAACCAACACCGAAACTTTAAGACAACAAAAAACTCAAAATACAAACGACAAAAACTCCAAAAATCCCATACAAAACTACCCAAAAAACCGCAACTAACAATCCCTCAATACAAAAACCAAGTTATCGAATTTGAAGACCTTGAATCCCCCTCGTCCCCGCGAATATCCCCGTCTCTCCCCGCATTTAAAATTATATAAGTATTATTTAATAAATAGTTTTATTATATATAATTATATTTAACAGTTATATTTTTAAAATAAATCTCATCTTATAAAATTAATTTATCGTCCGCTATATATTAAATAAAAAGAAGTAAATATAAAAATTAAAATTAATAATTAATTGTATAAAAATCCTCTTATAATCACGTTTAAATATCTTCGCGCGTAATATCCATCTCCTTTAATAATGAGAGTATAAAGGTAACTATGTAAACAATAATAATCCGCTCGCCGTCCGGCTTAATCGTTTAATTATTTCGAATTTATCGCCGCCCGCCGAGTTAAGTTTTTATGAGTTTATAATTATAAATATATAATGTAAAAATCGTGCCTCCTTTGTAAATAATCCGAGTGTATAAATTCGTCGAATATCGCTAATGTTATAAATCCTTAAATTTATTAATTTAGAGATGTATTAACAATTTTAATTATGGTATAGAATAAATAATTCCATTCCCGTTAGTAAAATTATTAGTATCCGTCGAATCCGAATCCGCCCATTAGTATAGTTGAAAAACTAATATAACATAGTATAAATAAAATCTCTATTATATAAAATTTAATAAATCCGTAATCGGATATGTTATGTTAAATAAAAATCGTTTGTAATATTATCTCAAGTAATATTTAATTAATATATCTCCAAAATTCGTATGTTGAGTTAGTTTAAATTGTGAGTAAAATCTTTTTAAAAGTAAGTTATTTATTTATAAATATCGTCGCCATAATAAATTAATAATATAATTTTATTAAATAATAATAAAATTTAAATATCTTTCCGTAAATCGATTTCCCGTTCCAATATCGAATATAATAATCAAAAAATTATAATTCGAATAAAAATATCCATCGTAATACATAAGTAATAAAGTAAAAAAATAAGTAATAAAAGTAAAAAAAAATTCCGCATTTTCTATATAAATTGAGGTAAGGGAGTTTTTAATAAAATCATCAATCGATATATCCCCCCGTATAATTGTAAAATCCTAATGATGTCTCGTCCGCGCTATTACTAAAATAAATCCCTAAATATATCTTTTAATTTTATATGAAGTATTTATTCGAAATAATATGTTATCGGGGTAATAATAATCTCTCGTAAAAATCGCTCGCGAAAATTATATTTTTTAGTAATCCGCTCGGCGCGCCCTAGTATGTGGTAGTAAAATCAATATGTTAAATGTTATTTATTAAATTTTAATATTATTATCCTAAGTATCGAATTGTATAAATTCGTGTTATTATTATAATCAAAATATAAAATAAAATCGGTTTAAAAAAAGTAGGTTAATGTATTAATTAAATTGTATATAAAATAAATCCTTTGTATTTTAATATCTTTAAGGTTGTAATTTTTTGTTTGGTGTTTTTGTTTGTTTTTTTTTTGGTTGTTGTGTGTTTGTTTTTTTTGTTGGTGTTTGCGTTTGTTTTTTGTGTTGTTTTTTTTTTTTTTTTTTTTTTTGTTGTTTGTTTTTTTTGGTTTTTTTTAATGTTTTTGTTGTTTTGATTTTTTTTTGTTGTTGTGTTGTTTGTTTTGTTATTTGTTTTTTTTTTTGGTGTGTTTTTTTTTTTTTGTTTTGTGGTTTTTTGATTGTTTTTTGGTTTGTGGTTTGGTTTGTTTTTTTTGTTTTGTTTTGGTTGGTTGTTGTTTTGTGGTTTTTTTGTTTGTGTTTAGTTTTTTTTTTTTTTTTTTTTTTGTTTTTTTTTTTTTAGTATTTTTGTGTTTTTTTTTTTGGTGGGGTTTTTTTTTTTGTTTTTTCTTTGTTTTTTTGTGTTTTTTTTCTCTTGTGTTCTTTTTTTGTTGGTTTTTTTGGTTGTCCCCCCCCCTTCCCTTTTTCCCCCTCCCTCCCACGCTCCTCCACGTCCCCCTCCCCCCCCCTTTTTATAGAATCGTCGGAATATTAATCTAATTGTTTAGGCGTTTTAGAAAATTATTCCGTATATATTATAATCCAGTATATAACGATATAAATATCATTAATTAGAAGTAAAATTAATATAATTATTATAGATAAAATTTATTATATCGAATAAAAATTTTAAATTCAATATAATAATGATTATAAATAAGTGTATCGCCAAATAAATTAAATCGCCGCCGCCGCCCAAATCCCCGTTTGTTAATCCTCCGGCCGAAATATAAAAGAAAATCTAATATTAATAAAATGCCCGCTATATTTAATAATTAATAAAAAAAATTATTATAGTAATAATTATCTTAAAATAGTAAATATATGTAAAAATCCCCTATAGGTATCGCCGCCGAAAAGTAAAAGAGTAATTTTTGATAAAAAAAAATTAATAAATCTCCGTCCCGTTTGTATCGCCGCGGTTATAATTGAGGTAATCCGCCCGATATTCTCGATAATATCGCTCCCGCCGTAGCCGAAACTATAAATTATGAGTAAATAATCCCCCCAATTTAATCCCATCGTAATTTTTAAAAACTAAAAAAATATAGTAGTAAAAATATGTCATTTTAAGTTATATTTTAATCCACCATTTAAAAATTCGAGGTTAATAATAGAGTATTTTATATCCCGATATGGTGAGTAAAAAGTATTCGCCGTCGCCCTGCCCGTTATATAATGTGTGGAGGTATTATTCCCGGAGTGAAGGAGAGTTTAATATCCACATAAGTAATGTAAATTTAATTTAAAAATTAATATCGCCCGCGATATCGTCATGTAAATAAAGTTATTAATATTTTAAAATTTAATAATTCCCGCTTAAATAATTGAGTATTAATCCGTCAATATATCCCGCTTTTATATTTTTCCATAAAAGTTTTAATATGTAATTATTATTTTAAGTATATAATTATAAAGGTATATATAGTTTATTCCCGCTCGTTTTAATCGTTAATATTTTAATATCCCGTGTTTATCGCCCCCGCCGCCCCAAAAATAAATCGAGTAAAATATTCGTTTATTCCCCTTAAGAGTAAAAGTAAATCTTACTTATTTAATCCCCGAATATTCGGGGGATATCCCCCCGCCGTCCAAAAACCTAAACAATCAAAGAAAACGAAAATCAAACAAAAACCAAATCCGAACCCCACACAATCAAAATCCGAAACGACCTTACTGACCAACTTAAACAAAACGCAAAAACAATCACACCTCCTCCTCGTCTAATATATATTTTTATCCCTAAATACTAAAAAAAAATTATCCCATCCGTTTATTAAAGTATACTTTAATCCCAAAAAAATGTTTACGGAATATCTAAATCCCGTTTATCCGCCCATATGGTAAAATAAAAATATCTCCGAATAATAAAATAAATAAGTTGTATTTAATAAAATTTCCCGGGGAATTATCCGTCGGAATTCTAAATTATTTAAATAATAAATCGTTGTAATAATCCTTATCCCATCTTATATATGTTATATTTAATAAAAAGTTTTATATAATCCCGAATAATTTAGAAAGTAATCCCCCCGGATTATTACCTCTAGGTATTTTTAGTAATGTAATTGAAAAAAAAAAATCCGCTATTATCAATCAAGGAAGTATTTAAAAAATTTTAATTTAAATAAAAAACTTAAATAATTCGCCCGTCGTTCCCGCGATATTTTATCGGTTTAACCATATCGATCGATTCTGTAATAAAATCCCGTCCCCGCCGTAAAAAAAAATCGCGATATTAATAAAAATTAATTCTCCCTATAAATCCGTTCGCAAAAATAGCCAATATTCATTCGAATAATATGAGTAAAAAATCGCGTAATATTATATCCGCTGCTTATTAATCGGTCGCAATTAAGTAATATCTATAGTTAAGGTAGCGCATATAAGTTATCCGCTAGTTTGTTATAAAAAAGTAATTAAATATATTCGCCGCGTAATAATATTAATTAATTAATCCAAAAAAAGACAATATAATGGTTAAATCGTATTTAATATTGTTTAATTATAAATAAATTTTTAAAGGGATTGGGTAATATATATCTCTATATTATATTATTTCCCCCTTTTAAAAATCCATTGAGATAAATTCCTCAATTATCCTTTTTTAAGTAAAGTAATCGGAAATGTGTTTACAGTATTTTTATCGAAAAAATCGATTAAATTATCAAGTATAGAGTTAATATAATATATCTTTTAATCCCGCTCCGAGTAAAATCAAATTTCAATTAAAAGATTAAACTATAATTATCACATATTATTATTAAAGAGTATTATCGGAGTTAAAATAGTTTATTTACTAATTTTAAATATATTAAGGTTAAAATTCCCCCCCATTAAAATTTATATAATAAATATATTATATCATGTTTTAAAATTAAAATAATAAAATCTGTCGCGCGCCCCGTGCGCAATCCAACTAAAAATGTAAGTGTAATTAAAATATTAAAAATAAATATTATATTCGCCCCATAAGTTTTTATCGCTTTTAATTGGTAATTTGTAAAATATATCGTATAGTATACAAAAAATCTAATTTAAAATCGTAATCGCCGTTTAAAATAGTATTTAAATTAAGTTATTCTCGTCAAACACAACACCTAAACTAACCATAAAACACAAACCCCCCCAGTCGCGCGCCCCCGTAGTAAGTAAAATATATATCCCAATTAATGTAAATAATATTAATCTATATTTTTATTTATTTAATCCCCGCCCTCCCCCCGTACATTCATCTTTATATTCCGGATAAAATAAATAAAAAAAAATATCCCCTTAATCGGGTCGCAAATCCTCGGCGAGATCCCTTTATCGCTAATTTAAATTCTATATATCTGTAAATAAAAAATTAAGAGTAAATAATTTAAGTATTTAAAATCGGCATATCCTTTCGCCGCCGAACATATCCATTTTATATATATTTTATTTTAGTAATATAACTTTATCGGATTATAAATCCTAAGTTTTTAGTGTTAATTTTAATAAGTTTATCTTTTAGGTAAATATTAAATATAAAATAATATCCCCCCGCCGCTTATAGTATTTTTTAATCGCCATATCAATTAAAAAGTATAAATTTTATAAAAGTTATTAAAATTCCATTAATATATAAATTTAATTCCCCGTTCTCGCAAATATAGTTTAAATAGTAAAATCCGATTATAATTAAATTATCGTTTAAAATATTATCGCCATAGTCAATTGAAGGTAATTAAAAAATTCGCGGAAAATAAAAATAAAAAAAATATATCGCGCGTTAAAATCCTTCGCCCGCCCTAAAGGTAAATTATAAATTCTAAAAAATAATTAGTAAATTATCGTGGTATTAATTCGTATGGTTAAAAGTTTTTATCCCATGTTTAAGTTATATCCTTTTAATCCAGTCGTCCCGTATCGCATCTCGCCCGCCCGCCGCAAATAAAAAAAAAAAAAATAAAAAAAATCATAAAAATTCATAAAAATTATAAATCCCGAAATCGGGAATATCAAAAAATCGCGCTCCGAATAATGAGTATATGGTTTTAGTTAAAGTAATAAAAAGTAGTCAATAGTAGTATCAAAATCCGAAGTGTATAAATTAAGTTAATAATCAATATATTCGGTAAATTATCCGCCTATCGTCCGTCCCTCGCCGCCCCCCGCCTAGTTAATTTATAAAAAAAATTTAATTTATAAAAATCCGCCGCCATAGAGTGAGTTTTAAATCCCGGGCCTCTCCATTAGAGTATAATTTAACTTAAGTTTTCTAGTGAAATTATACAAATAAATAATTTGTTAATTAAAAATACTTTTAATTAAAAAAAAATCAAAAAAAATCCATATATTAAATTATAAAAATAAAAATCCGAGTATAAAATTATTCGCGGCTCTTAAAAATAAAATTTTAAATAAAAAATCTCAATTATATCGTTTCCCATATCAAAAAGTAAATATATAAAATTTCCCGGCCTCCCTCTCGTCGCCCGCCAAAAATATATTATGTTTTATCCGTTATATCTAAATTTATCTGGCGGCGCTATAGGTAAATCGTATCTTACAATCGTTTTATGTTAAAATCATAAGATTAAAAAGGGTTTATCCCTCATCGCAGTATTCTTATAATAGTTATCGCGCCGAAAATATCGTCGGTAATTCCGATTAAAAATAAATAATTACTATAAAGTAAAAATTTAATATAAAATATTTGTATATCTCCTTATCGGTATATAGTATATCGGAAAAGGTAAACTTACATCATCATTAATCTACGGTAAAATTAATTTATCTAAAGTAAAATGAGTAATTCTTCCTATACATCCGCGATAAATATCCATCCGCTTATAAAAAAAATAATCATATCCCCGTTAAAATAAAAGTATAAAAACATCCCTTAGTTATATAATTATTTTTAATTTCCCTTATCTAAATAAAATTTAAAAAATCGTATAAAATTTTTTTTTATAAGGGGTGGAGTAAAAAATCTGGTGAAATTTAAATCCGGCCTCCAATCGTCGCCTTCGTTATCCCTTTAAAAATCCCGTCCATATAATATATATAATTAATAAAAATCCCGTCCTTTATAGGTAAAGAGAGTTTAAAAAATAGTAAAAAAAAATCCGTCCAATTATAATAAATCGGCTATGAGTTATCGGTATCCCGCCGCATTATATCGTAGTAATATAATTATAGTAACTAAAAATTTTGTATCGCCCGAAATCGCTCCCTCGGAGGTATATAAATTCCGTTTATCGCCAAAATATCGATCCATTCTTATTAGTAAATTTCGTAAAATCGTTATGAAATCGTCATTTTATAATCCCGCTAATCCTCGCCGGCCGCAAAATCTCCCCTATAATCCTTAATTCCAATAAATATAAAGAGGGTTATAAGTATTGATATAATTATCGCCTAATATACTTATGTATAGTAAAAATAATTAATTATAAGTAGAGAGTTATTTAATTATAAAAATATAGTAAATATTAAAACAAAAATATCCTTAAAAATCCGTAATTCTTTCGCTTCGAATATATCCGATTCGTTCGCGGCTCCGCGTTTAAAATTAAAATCTCTCGACTAAATCGTCACAAAAAAACTTTACTAATAACTATAATTAATAAAAAATTAGTATTATTTATAAAATAAGTATTTATCCCCCCCTAAAATCTAAATATATCGCAAAATCTCTCATATCCATCTAAGTATAAATTATCGGCCGTACTAGTAATAATATATATCTCGCGCGGAGTTGGAATTATCCGGCGGACGGCCCGTATTTAAAGGTAATCTTTAAAAAAAATTAAAATAATAAGCCGATCCCCGCCCGCTCCCCGCCAATTCGGTACTCTTATCGTTTATATTCTAAGTATAAAAAATAAGTAATTAAAGTATAATTCGCCCGGTTAATATTTTAAGTATAATTTAAAATAATAGTATTCAAACTCCCCTTTTATCCATTTTTTTTTTAATATTCCGTGGTAATAAAAATAAAAGTAGATTAAAAGTTAATATCTGGCCGAGTTATTATTACTAAGTATCCCCCGCAATTCAATTTAAAATCCCGATTATTGTAAATTATTAAATTACTTTCTATTATAATAAATATATCAATAAAAAGTAGTAATAAATAATTATCATAATTAATTAAAATATAAATAATTTAATAGTAATATAAAATAAAAGTTAATTATTATATATAAAAATTACATTAAATCCCAATTTAAAGTTAAAAATAAAAATCATATTATCCGTCCCGGCGGTCGTGTTATATAAGAAGATATTCTAAAAAAAAAATCCCGGGGCCTCATCTTATTCCGCGTCTATATAAAGTAAATTATATTTTTAAAATCGCGTTCCCCGCGAATTTTATAATAATCTAAAATATTCGTCATTGGGGAATTAATAATGTAATTTATCTTCGTCCGAATTCCTGTAATAAAAAAAATTCAGTTAATCTGCTATAGTTGAGTATAATTCGATATTAGTAAAATCCCCGCGCGATATAATACTATAAAATTTATATAAATATTATGTAAATTTTTAAATCGCCGGCTCTAACCGCGCGACCCATCCCCGCGCGCATTTATAAATCCGCCCGCCCCCCATATTAATAATTAAATTAATTAATGTAATCGCCCCCCACCTTCCACACCAAATAGTATATATTAATCCGCAACTATATAATCCTCTAGTAAGGTATCTTTATCGTCATTATTAAAATTATCGAAATTACATTCCTCGGATTAGTATTTCATTATGTATTATAAATTTAAAATATTTTATCGCGACGTTAATCGCCGCCCCCCCGAACAAAATATTATAACTTAATATATCTCTATTATTTCGCGGCGTAAAAAAAATTTAGTAATATCCTAAATCTAATATAAAAATCCCTTCGCGCGTAATCGTTCCAAATTAATATGAGTTTTAAAAATAATTTATAATCAAATATTACTTATTTTAATATTCCCCCAGAATTATTATATATCAGTAAATATTTGTATAAAAAGTAAATTAAAAAATTCCCTCCGCGGCAAATAAAAAAATAGTAATAATTAATTTAAAAATATCGCATAATTTATTGTAATTTATAAGGGTTAATCTTAAAATAAAAAATTTCCCGTTTGAGTTTATCAAATTATCGAATATGTATATCCTTTAAATCGTACATTAAAATGTAGTGAGTAAAAGAGAGTAGGTTAATATAATATATCGTTTAAGGTAAGTTTATTCGGCCGCCCTAAAATATTAAAATAAAGGGTTATATCGTCGCCGATCTTTATTAATAAATCCCCCCGATTTAATATATCCCCCAAATGTATCGCTTCATAAATAAATCCCGGCCTCCGGGCGCAAGTTTGAGTATATAATATAATCATATCCAGTTACAATATGAAGTAAATATTAAAATAATAAGTAATAATCGGAAGTAATTAATAATAATATCTTTTAAGAAAAATTATTTATAAAAGTAATTAAAATATGTTAAAAATAAAAAAAATAACTAATAGAGTATTTAATAAAGAAGTTATCATTTTATCCTTCTTACTGTAGTAAAATCATTATCGATAATTATTTAATATAAAAAAAATCCTCATATTAAATAAGTAATATCAATTGTAATCCTCCCCCGCGGCTATAAAATCAAGTTTAATAAAAGTTTTATAAATTATAACAATATCTAATCCCCGGCCCCTTATATCCTAATAAATAAAAATATTTTTTTTACAAGTATAATCTTACTCCATTAATCGGCCATAAAAAACAATTAATATAATTAAACGATAAAATCCCGCCCCTAAAAAAAAACATGTAAATATATCTATAAATATAAAAAAATATCGCGGAAAATCCGCCCGGTTTAAATTAATCGTAACGTTTCCGGATTAATAAAATGCGTCAAAATCGTAAGAGTAAAAAATCGTGTCCCGTCGTCGTTCGCCGCTCGGTATAATCAATCTCCGCGAATTTGAAGTAATCCGGTCGGCCGGATAAATCGCGGATCTAATAAGTTACTTCGTATTAAAATAAATAATCCCGCCATATAAATCAGTATAATCGTAATCTAAATATCGCGGCGGCCCGCTCGAAAAATCGTATATCGATCCGCGGTCGCTATCCGTAGTACAAAAAAAAATAATCCATCCCGGCGCGCCCCCGTCCCGCCGATAATTATATATCGTCGTTAATAAAAACAATCGGCGTCCGTCGGATCAATCCGCCCGAAATCCCGCGGTATCCGTCAATCCGAGTAATAAAAAAAATAATCTCCGATTAATCGGTCGCGGCCGCGCCCGCGCGGGCCCCGCGAAATCGCGTAATAAATCGCGCGGTGAGTATCCCTCGGGGATAAAAATCCCGATAATTAGTTATTCGTATTTCCGTCCCCGCGGCCGTCCGCCAAATCGTCGCGGTCGCGCGTCGCGCCCCGCGTCCAGGGTGAGTAATACGCCGCATCCCCGTCGGCGCGCCCGAAAAAAATCGTGCCGCGCGTCGCGAAAAAAAATCAATATCGCCGTCGCCGAAATAAAATAATTATAAATCCCGTTCACTACTAAATTCCGATTCGAACGCGGAATGAATATTGCCTGCAATCAACTTACAATACCATCACATGCCGAGGTCCAATTCAAAAAGCAAAAAATCACATCAAGCAAACACCAAAAAAACAAAGAATCTCTTCAGACCAAAACCACAAAACAACATCAATCACAAATCCTGAAACCCATCACCACCAATCCCCCCCACCAAAAAACATCAACCCCAGATCAGCCATCCAATCCATCACCAATCCCCAGCAACAACAAAGCAACAGACAACAACCAAAAACAAAGCGAGCACCAACAAAAAACAAATATC
>Ga0179591_1464086_pt1 | contig 36399 bp, 118 predicted proteins | sample CZOMad2_1_08_16f_FD_182891 | JGI IMG/M metagenome (GOLD analysis project Ga0179591, IMG submission 182891) | Vadose zone soil fungal communities from Angelo Coast Range Reserve, California, USA - CZOMad2_1_08_16fungal (PacBio error correction) | ecosystem: Environmental > Terrestrial > Soil >...
GGCCGACTACTAGCTAGCCGACACACAGCAGGCTTTACACACGCGAGCAAAGCCATGCCCCCCAAGCACCCCCGCCGAACTAGTCAGTAACACTCCACACAGTTAAGCACCAGCGACACGCAAATGTGGAACTACGCGGCGTCAACGCTCTTCTCCTCGTCCACAAAACACCACCCCAAGCGTTCGCCGACAGTTATGTCCACACTGCCAACAACCCGCAACCACACGCAATCCCGACCACTGACGCAACAGGCACGCAAGCGCATACGACGACCCCATAACTTTAATCATGCCCTGTTGAAAACAGAATCTGCATCTCAGACCCGACAATGACACGCAAACGATACACACTCACAGCAAAACGCACACATTAACGGCGTCACACAAAAAAAGAGCTGAATTAGTGCAGCTCATTATTTACCCACATGCAGAAAAACCCTTAACACTTTAATTCTTCCAAACCCTCCGTCCCAACACACCGCCACGACAACGACACCCTCTCACCAGCAACACTATAAGCCCGCAGCCAACACAAAGCCGTTGTCAATGCTCAATGACAAGAGAACTGACGACAGCCAATAACACGGAACCTCAGCCCAAGTACCCACGCCAGCCGAAACAAAAATACCCAAACAATGGCTACAAGCAACCACCAAAAAAGTCACTAATAATATTACGTATGCTCCAAAATAAAATCACGATCCTACCAAGCAGCACCTCATCAACCAATTTAAAAAGCGCGCGCAGCAGATCATACCAAATACAGACAGTAGAAACAAGTAAGTTGTATGTCCAATTATACCCAACACCCCAAAACACCAACCAAAAACCACTAACCCACAAGTACTAATTACGTCATACCAAAACGTTGTGACCAACACCCCAACCCCGCGTACACACACACCCAGACCAACATCCCCGCTTCCCCCAAAAAACACAGTGCCACATCGACAGATGTGTCCCTAAATAAAACAGCAAAACATAACTATCGTTGCCCGAAACCAAATCAAAAGAGACCGCAAGCGTGTTTTCTGCTGTGTGACACGGCCTCACAACCCAAAAATACCAACCCCACAACCCACCAAAAACAACACACACCGAAATCACCACACACTCCCAATCCACACCGCCCTAACCGACGTCGAAGAGCCCCACCTCTCCACGACCAACATCGTATAATCCGCCGACTCTAAAAACAGTAATTGTCTCATCCGTTGGGCGGCAAGTACTCAATGTGCTCAGACCCGCGTCCACATCCGTACTGCAAACAACAAAGACAGCGAACAACACAACAACAAACCACACCGACCCAGCACAAAGCAAAAAAAGCCTCGTTACAAAACTCCCAAAATCCTCCCCAAACCATCCACACCCAAAAAAAAAACCACCAGCACAGACGAGAGAGCGCAGGGCTAAGAGCGTCAAGCGTCGAGCAACCCCGATACCAATCCACCACACCTCTCACCGCGACACCACAACCCCCCACCCCCCACAACCCCACTTCGACCACTGCCTTCAACAGACTATGTGAATAATTAACTCCACCATCAACATAACAAACACACAACATACCCTACACAGCAACAGTAACCACCAAAACCAGACCAGCACCAACCAACAACACAAAACAAAAACAAAAACCAATCATACACTATCGCAACACAGACCGACCCGCGATTACTCCCGAGCCACATCCTAGTAGGTGTCGAGGGTCCCTCCACTAGCACATATCCCTAGTCCCCTCCCATACTCCGTGTCAAAACACACCCACAACCCAAAACAAAAACAACCCCCAACCACACCAACCACCACACCAAACAACCACAACCCACAACCAACACACACCCGCCAGGTCACCATCAACCCATACAACCGCACAATGCACAACACACATCGTCAACACCACCAAAACATACCTTGGACACCCTAACAACACACCACGAGAAAATCCGCCGATCATGGACCAAAATAAATCTTCATCCCAAGATCAGTAGACGCGAAACATGCACCCCGAAACCGCCGGCACACCCAAGCACCGACATCCAATAGTGCATTAACACCCACAAAACCACATACAAATACCACCCCCCCCACAAAACAAACACCCACCATACAACAAAACCGCACAACAAAAAAAACACAGCCACCCATACAAACAAACACGCAAAACGAACCAAACAACGACCGCCCGACAAGTCCAAACCAACGCAATCGCACCACATTTACAGACAGCTCCCACATCCTATGATCACACCAACCCACCCCACACAAAACAAAAAAAAAATCAACGCATTCAGATTAGACTTACCGCACAACCATGCTAAAAAACCGGTGTGAGCTGGAATTCCGCATCAGACTGAGTCCACTTAAAAATCAGCGCATGAAGCGAACCCAAGCTTAATACTTGAACAACGGAACGAAAACTTACCGCCACCCACACAATCGTAGCCAAACAATCCCACCAACACCACAAAAAACAGACAACAAAAAAAGTACACCCGTTCCCACACCAGACAACTTACCCAAACACCCCAGTCCAATCAATGCGCCAACTAAAACTAAAAAAAAAAACACCAGATAGCAACTACCCGAACCCCCTCAAACATAATACCTCAAATAAAACAAAACGAAACACAGACCCAACCCCGCGCGACGACACCAAACCACGGCTACGCGCAACCTAACAAATATCACCAGGATACTGAACTAATATAATCAAAACAAACAGTGAAGCCATCTTAAACCCACAGCCACAAACTCCCGCAAACCCAAACAAAAACCTCCCTCTGTACTCCACGCAATCCAACCAAACCCGCCCGAAATACACCGCCACCATCTCGCAATACCAACTTTGGTGCAACTATGACCACCGAAACATACCTCATAAAGACAACACATACTCCGAACCCCCAAAACAAGCTGCCTCTCACAAAACTAACGAAGCGTAAAAACGAAACAGAAACGAATCTCTGGAGCAAAAGACAAAACACACACCACAAAAAAAACAACAACAAACCAAAAAAAAAAAAACAAAAAAAAAAAAAAAACAACAATCATCACGCGAACGTGCAAGAAACAGCAACAAAAATCGCTGTGCTGTCCACCCCAACAAGACTCATAACAGTGTACACAGCCATGGCTGTACACGAACACTCCAACCAAAAAATCTACCGCCAAACCAAAAAAAAAACAAAACCAGCAAACTACCTACCGAATGAGTACGCGCCACACACGAAAATAAAATTAAACACCCACAAAAGTCCCACAGCGAAAGGCACAAGAACAGGTGTGACGACCATAAAACCACCCAAACAAACCAACACAAACAACCCAAAAAACAAAAAAAACAACAAAACCAAAAACAAGACAAGCCAAACACAAAATTGCTGTGTGTGACTTCTTCCACCGTGCCCACAAAAACTCACGCCTATCACCCTCAAAACCAATCCGCACTAAACCATGCTGAACCCTACATGGACGCATCCAAAACCAAAGAAACAAAAAAAAATAAATAGCTCCAACAAAAGAACACAAAGAAACCAAAACCCACAAAACACCCAACAAAAAAAACCAAGCGCAAATACTGTGACAACAACCCCCAACAAAAACAGAACATCAAACACTACAAGACCCACACACTAAGTGAAAAAAAAACACCAGCAACACAAAACTCCAGTGCAAACACCTAAAACCAACACCTCGCCCCACCACAAAAAACCACGTCGTCCGCAAACGCCAACTCAAACAAAAAAGACACACCCACGACCCTAGCCATCCCAGTCGGCAAGACAAAAACCAACCGACACGTCATTCACTCTAATCGGAAAAACCAACAACTAAAACAAAAACCCCAAACAAAACAACACATCCACACCAAACCACAAACGCCAAGACATACTCACAAATCACACCGAGTGCAAAACCGCCCACGTAGTAACACAAAATTCCCCCAGAGAAGCACAACACCAACTTGTGAAAATGTCACACACCCCCACCCCCACCCCAAACTCTGCCAAACCCTCCTGAACCAGCGCTCCGCAAAGAACCGATTCAGATCACACAAACACTCCACCAGCTGAGACACTCCTAAGCTACCGCACCTACGACCTACAAACAACCCCAAGATCTATCATCGATACTGCACGACAACCGCAAAACTCGCACTAAAGGACAACACAACAACAAAAACCAACATCAAGACGCGTCACCACAAGCGTATCATCCCTCAATCAACAAAACAACCCCCGGAGAGACATGAAAGCGACCAAACAGACGCCCCAAAAAACATCCACAATCGCCACCTCTGTACAATTACCCACCCCGCCAACTCAGATCGCTCCAATACAAGACACAACACCACCCTACGCTATCCCGCGGCGAGCAGCAAACAACCCAAGAACACCGTGTTATAACAAAATCCCCCAAACCACCAAGCTAACGTAAAGAAACACTTAAAACATACTTAAACACGAAGAGCTGAGCACAGCAAAAAACTAGATGCCAACCGCTCGCCTCAACCAATGCAAAACAAAACCTAATGCCACCGATGCCCAACAAACCTCTCCTACCACCGTACACACGCACAAACTAAAAACACCTCACAAACCTCGTGCATGGCACCAACCAAAACAAAATCAACCACACCTGTCACTCAAGTGTAAAGCCGCCACCAGAAGAACCTCGAGACAACCATTAACGAGAAATGCACCAATCCAACATACCCCAAAAAAGTGTCCGGTCCCTGAAGGCATAAGAATCGCACAGTTGATATTTTCACCCCAGGTTAATCCACAACTATGACACAATCAAATCAAATACGAGAGCAAAATAAAACACCGCTATCAGTGTTGGAATCCGACCGCCAACAACCTAACGACCCACGCCCACGGCCAAACCAAGCTCTGACATCTACGTTGAACGCACCTTAAAAAACACACCCAACACCCAACACCAACCCAAAACAAAAAAAAACACCCCAAACAACCAAAACAAAACAAACACAACACAAAAAAAAAAACCAACACAATGAATAAAAGGCCAAACTGGAAGCGGGAGTGACGAATCATAACACAAGAAAACATACCAATAAAGACCAACACTAAAACACATCTACGCCCCCACCAATTCACCGTACAATCCCCCATGCCGCCGCAAAACAACAATCCGCTCAACACTCCCCAACCCTCCTGGAACCCCATCGCCCAAAGCAATCGTGACCGCAGTACAAGATCTAGCCCCCAGCGGGACAACCCACACATCAATTACCACAATAACGCACGTTACTGCCATCCACCATATGACAACCACAATAAAGACACAACCTCGAAAACCCCACCAACATCACACTAAAAAAAAACTTCATAGTGCAAACTCAAACACCACTCTACCGAAAGTGCCGTCCACATCATACAACAAAAAACCACACGTGAAAACCAAAAACCATGTACGTGCGATCCACAACCCAGTCAACAAAGCATTACTAAGAAAACCTAATACGCACACAGTGCCGTACCAACACACAAACAAACGACCCATGATCCCGAAAGACAAAATGACTGATCGCCCACAGAACCCCAAAATAGAAAATATTAACAAAATGCCTTACATTATCATAATAAACTGACGCCGACACATCCGCACAAGAGATCAACGACCCAAAAATACCCACTAAACACCAACCATCCCCGAGTACAACAAAACATCCACCACAAAAAACACTCACGTCAAAAAAACGACCGCCGACAAAAAAAACAAACAACCCAATGTCCCGAAGGTGATCAATATCAGAACACGAATACAAATCCGCAACATAACAAAAAACACACTCAGTAGCATACCCAACTCCAAACGCATAGACACACGCGAAGACACGAGATCGTCTCACTTCAACAACACCAACATGACTCTACAAGTAAAGAAAACCGACAACCAAAAGTAACTAACAGAAACATCAACCAATACAAACGACAACCGAAGCACATCACCTGACCAAAAAAAACCCTCCACTCCCCTCCGACCCAACAACCAACACACACACAGACTCCAAGCACAAGCAAATATAAGACACGGATCCACACCCTACGCCAGAAAGAAGTCACGTGCAAACAACCAAAATAAACAATTGCTACGACACCCTCGAAACTCAAATTCCCTTCCCACCAGAGCACGTCAGTCTCGTAAGACAACACATCGACCTACGGAAATGAACTAAGTGAACCACAATACGATCGTACCACCCCAGCATGACAGTACCCCGCCAAGTCTAAACCACTGAAAACACATCAACTGCAACAATCCTCCTCACCCCAACAACACAACGCGCACTTACTACCACAAACAAGTGCACAACAACAACCATATAAAAAGTATTAACACAGATATTTCAAATATACCTAGTGTTGCCGTCCAGGCGCTTCGAATTAGCACCGCACGCAGGCACACAACCGCAACACCCTCTCCCACGAACACACCACAACCAACAAAAAATCCACGGATAAAACGGCTCTCCTCAGCCGACAAACGACAAAATAACACAATAGCTCGTGCCTCAGAACTTGTCGCGTACCAAAAACCGCACACACCAACAAACTCCAACACAAAACTACAAAAAAGACCCACGACAGCACTGCGACTGACTCGGCAACTATTCGCGCACACACAGAATCAAAATACACCACTAACAACACACCACCTCAACAAACAAAACAACACCTCCTCCAGCCAAACCCCCAAACCGCATCGCGAACGAAGCCGAAACACCAACCGTCACTTCATCCCCTGCTCGCCGCCGCCAACCAGGCTTCCTCCGTGCCATCGCACTGATCCGAATCGACGCAACACATCTCCCGACCTCCAACGACAACTCCGACACACTTCAAACACAACACCGAGAAACCATCACCGTTCCCCCCTCTCCCGGCGATCAGCAGACGGGCAACCGGGTGTGAGGGCACAGACGACCTTCCAACCTAACTCGAATCACACATACAGCCCAAAAAACGCTCTATCACACCCACGCCTCGACACCACCCACACCCTTCCTTTCGCACCGGCGAACACGAGTATTCACTCCCATAGCGTAAATCCCTGTAGAAGTCGTAGACAAGCACTCCACTCAAGTCATCCCATACAAACCCGGGCACAACAACAAAACACAACAAACAAAAAAAACCAAAAACAACACAACCGTCCTAACCTAGACACCACGTCCAACACCACCAAACAAACACCGCCGCTCACAAAAATACACACACTAACTGCTGCAAAGGCCATCGCACTCGAATCGCCCACGAAACCTTACCCCACCAACGACCAAAACCACCCACATCCACCGACCCGCCATCTGCCATACCCAACAAACTTACAGTGCACGCGACCTATGACAGCACCTAAAAACAGACCCAACCAACACAATAACCCTCCCCTGCCGCGCGATTCCACATACCGCACACTACCGACCCATACAAACAAGAATGTCTCACATCTAACGTGAATCGTGACAATCGGTCCACGGTTAACACATACGCAGTACACAAGAACACCCCACCCACAAAATACCGTCTCCAGTAAACAACAAAAATGAACCACTAGTGAACACCCCACCACGACCTCACTTTATAAACCCACAACAACATATCTCCCTAACAAGTGCACACGTGAAACGGTCAGTTGACGGTATCGCGCAGATTACCTTTACATCACACCACTCCCAAAATGAACATAACACACACATTACATCAACATCCCTGACAAAAAGCCTCAAACCAAACCCTAGTGAAAACCGAGAACAATCCGTCTCGCTCTGGCGACTAGTCTGCCAACAAAAACCTCCTCCAACTCCGATCCTTATCTCACGAAAGACAACCTCTGAAACCAAAAGCGAGTAAATCACCACAGCCCGCCATCACTGATCCAAACAACATCAAACCACACCGTGCCTACGAATCAACGACCAAATACGTAACCAATCCGTAACCACCCGCGAGAACAAACGCGCATCCGTCCAAGCCACAAACCGAATCGCACGTATCGGAATCAATTATGTACCATTACGTAAATATAAAACATACGTAAGCTCAATGCACGTGACACCAGATACATCACTAAAATCTCAACACAAAAAAAACAAACAACCAACAAAACACGGAATGAAACGAGAGAGAACAACAAGAAAGAGACACCGCAACTACTGTTACGGCTCACAGAAACAAACCCCACGCACACACACCTTAAGCAAAACCACAACCAATCGCAGTGTGTACTACATCAAAAAAAACCTAGCGCGCAGCCAGCCGTCGGTTTTACCGGCAGCGACAAACTGCGCGTGTAGGACTATCCAGTGCAACACAAACAAGTGAGCCTATGCCGAACTCCCGCAGGTCCAACACCAGCATTTTCTCACGTCAACCCCCATGTAGCAAAAAAAGAGAAACACGATTATATTTCCATCCGCCACAACAACAAAACAAACAAAACAGACCACAAACAACAGAACCAGTCAGCGAACGAACGCAACAGGAGCGATCTCGACCAGCCCATTCGCCTGCAATCCATTGACATGTAATTAAACATGACATCAATCTGAACACCGTGCAGCCCAGCCTCCGACCACATACATACACGCACATTCGCAAATTGGTACAACACCACAATAAGTCATCACGGTATAAGCAGCCAATCACTAACTTACTCCTAACCCACCTGCACAGACCAGCTGAATGTTTTCCCAAAAAAACGCCAAAAAAAACCAGCCACGCCACGAAATCAACCGCGCACAACCCACTAACCAACCACACAACAAAAACAAACAACAAAAAAACTAAAATTCGCAGAAAGCAACAGATCCTCTCGACTGAAGCAACCCCTCCGCGAACACGACAACCGAGACACGTGTCGTCTACAGAAACCTGCTCAGTCAGCCAGCGACACACTACAACACTACGCAACACGAAGTGATGGTGACGTTCGAAAGACTCAGGGATACAAGCACACACAGCCATCAGACACCATAATTACAGCCACAAACCGAACAGTGGAGTCCAGACGTAGACACCCTTACCCTGGAACCCAATACCAATGTATCAAAGTTGACACCAAACACAAGTCGTACTTGAATAATCCCGAGCCTCTAAGCGCCAACCCAACACAGCACGCACCAGAAATACCGAACTACCTCCACCAAAAAACAACAACCAGCAAAAACACATCAACGCGCGAACTAATGTCTATATCAACCACATCAATCGCGCGACCTGCGCCCAGAAAAAAGAGTCGTGCACAACCAGGCCTCCTCCACTCAACACCAACAAACGATCACCTCTCACCACCCGCCATGAAAGCGACACAAGTAGAGGCCAAAATTCCGAAATACGCCCGCTCGCCAGTCCTCATGGAAAAACAAGCAGTCGAAATGACTGTAGACCTCACATGTGCTCGACATTACAACCCCACTGCCACTCAACCCGCCCGCAACACACAACACAGAACGCCGTCCCGTACAAACGCTGTATCTCAACCCCCTCCCCACTCCCAGCGCGAGCCACTAGTCGTGGACTAAAAACCAACACAAGGTCTGACAGAGTGTGCAAGCATACGCTGCTCACGCACACACTCTCCGACTCATAAACACCACCCAACGTCAGCAACAACTAGTAATCTTAATGTACTTCTCACAACCAAACAACCACAAAAACAAAAAACCAAAAAAAACACCAAAACCAAACCCCACCGAAAAAAACAAAAAACCCAACACCACTATCCACTCCAACCAAAACCACCACACACCCTTACGACAACTGACCACAAAAACACCCCTGAAACCCCAAGCCCTGTGTGAAACAATCTTTCAGCAAAGACCCCGCCACGATTACAGACCCGGAATTACCACACACAACCAACCAACACATCTAAGACAGTGTGGCTTTCTGCGTCCACTCAACCCCTGTCAACTCACGTGTATCCGGCCACACCCCCACAGCGCGAGCACACGCAAACCACTCCTCAAAGAAAACTGCAAGACAACCCTAGTGAAAAACATTTTGCCGCCGCCGAACCCCCCACAAACAACCCGTGTGAAAACCATAACCTGTGTGCGATCCACGCGTCTGAAACTACTCCATATTCGCTTCACTCGGACTGAGCCCGTGTGACCCGTCAAAGGAAACCGACACGCACTGATTTGTATTCCAAAAAACCAAAAACTTAAACAAACACACCTCACGCAAAAAACCCCAAAACCGAGCACCACAGAAAAAACACGACACTGCCAGGCCACCGCTCAAACTCCGACCGAAAACTTCGTCAACGCAATCTGGCACAAAAAATCCGTAGGCACCCCCCCCACCACAACACTCAACCCAAAATCACGCGCTCAGCTCAATACTGAGCAACCCGACCCAACAAGCGAACCGCACGCACATGGTCGCAACCATCAGATAGAGAATAATACATCCCAGCATCGTGTCGACCCATGGCACACATCTTTACGTGAACAGGTGAAAGCCTCTATCGACACAAAACCATGTAACACCGTACACCGCCCCACAAAAAATGCTAAAAAACCAGTCAACAACAAACCGCGCCCAAATCTAACCACCAATGTGCCTACCGCACTCCCTCTAACAGATTTGAATACTCCACACCTAAACATCACACCCTACAACTCGTTCCCATGCCCACAGACCACCACCACCCTGAGCCAACCCAACCCAAACCCAAAAAACGTGTGCGACGCCCCGACGCATAAATACTACCCATCGGTACTAACAGAATACAATCACAATCACAACACCCATCTCAACCACAAAAAATAATCACACACCCGACATTTCCACAACATCGAAAAAACAAAACACAAAAAGACCCAACTCCGATGTCTGGACAAACTCACACCCAGCCACTTGCACACCATCCAATGTCTATATGGACCCACTACTGACACTGCAAACTACTACCAACCAAATCCTACCTGCCCAACAAATACAACCAGACCTCTCCAACTGACACCGAAAGTCACAAGCTGAAAACCCTGCAAACGCAATATGTGAGCGTAAAAAGTGTACGCAGCAACCCAAAACATAAACCTCATCCAGAACCAAAACACGACGCCACACGCGCAGAATATGATGAATCGCGTGACCTACAAACCAGTGAACAAAAAAAAACTACAAACAATACATCCGCCCACCAACCTCACACAGACCCTGAACCCCAACCAAAGTGCGAGGTAGGTGATGAACACAACTAGCTATCTAACCCGCTCACGCACACCACACACCCAGCCCCACAAAATACAAACAAACAAAAAACAAAACAAAAAAAAAAAAACCAACACCAGAACAAAAAACAACACTAACCAACACAACCAACAACCAAACAACAAAAACAAAACACCAACAACCAAACAAAAAAACCAGCAGAAGGCGCCCACATATGATAACACCAATTAGAACAGTAAAATCCCGTACAAAACCTCGAACTCAACATCCAACCAACTCCCCCTCCCAAACCCAGAACTGGGACACCGATAACCGGCGACCAGCACCAAAACTCGAGATAAATACTGCCAGAACACCGACACACCCAAAACACAAAACGAATCGCGCCCCCGCTCAAACAATACACAAGCCCACAAATGATCGGCAAAACAAAAACACACACAGCACCGACTCCCCCACCACCACAACAAACCCAAACAACATCCCCAAAACCCACAACACCAAACCAAAACACTCGGACCAAACCAGCTAATCGTGTCGACTACACAACGCACCACCACCCGACGCCCGCACTTGCGTACTTGGTGACAAACACCCGCAGCTACAAACCACAAACAACCACCCCCCCCACCACAACAAACACACCCAAAAGCCACAAAAACGTCTAAGACAATAAAAAAAAGAAAAAACACAAAACACAAAGCAACCAAAAACAAACCACACCAAAGAGCCCAAGCAAGAATTTCAAATCAACCACAAGAATGTCTGTGACAAACCAATACAAAAAGACTCCAGCGAGCTAAAGCAACACTTTCTCACAACAGTCCAACACAAACTTAGACCGATGACCCCCACCCACCCCCAAACAACAACACCAACAAAAACACCAAACACAACCACAACAAAACCCACACTCTCAACCAAAAACAAACATCGAAAACGAGATACACCCAAACACACTCACCAGGAACAGAGTGGAAACCAACACCAAAAAAAACAACTCCCGCGACAAATCATATGCTCAGTAACCCCACGTTTCAACTACACCAACCAATATCAGTAACTCCCCTCACCATGATCAAACAACCAAAAGCACGACCAAACAACTACAACCTGCTTGGTGTAACAAACCAACCAAAACTGACAAATGCCACAGCACAACATCAACTGAAAATCAAAAACCCCCATCAACACAAACATCACACACCGAAACAAAACCACAACACACAACAACACCACCACGACTACACCACAACAAAACGTGCCACCTAACACATAGACTGCACAAACACGAGGAGTGACGACATCACTATCCTGGCAACACAAATAGACGCAAATGATATACAACCAACAAAACAAAAGCACGATAGCGACAAATACCCAAACACCCAAAATAAGTCAAGATAGTCACATACCTGAAAAAAGCCAACCAAAAACGTGGAAAATGCTTACCCAAAAACCCCGCAAACACCTCAGTATGACAACAAAAGAAAAATAACACCAACTTTTAACATCCGACGCCACAATACAACTCCGAGACGAAAACCATAGCGCGCGTGCTAAAACACAAACATCCGTGCAAACACAAAAAAAAAACACAAAAAGTGATCACAATATATATGACCACAAAAAACAACCCACAGAATCAGAAAAACACAATTCCAAGCCCCAGCCCCTGTATAACCAACCCTTCGCAGCGGTAACAACAACAAAACAAACAACAAACTCACACACCGTCAGCAACTGAAACAGAGCCCACACACACAGTGCTAACACGGCGCATCCCAAATTCGTAGCCTCACACACAGCAACCGTCTCAACTTACACGTGACGATCACGCAAAGCGCCGGTCACTGTACTTAAAACAATTACACCCATTGTGCAAACAAATGCTAACTACAAAAGAAGGTGCCAACAATACATCCATAACAAACAACTAAAAATGCGAAAATCAGAACATGCCATCAAACAACGACAGTGTCAACAAAAAACAAATCCCCAAATGACAAACAAAAAACCAAAACAACGCCCACAAACCACCCACCAAGGCCCAACACCCAAAAAGTCCCGACAAGTAAAGACAATCAAATAATGCAACGAATCGACAATCCGCAAGCCAGTATAATCTAACCACAAAGAACACATCACCAATTAATCACCACTCGCCCCCCATAAAACACTACCCCACGTCTACTGTGCCGGAAAAAACAACACGCGCAAAATACCACCCCAAACAAAAAACAAAACCTACACCACACCACACCCACATCAAAAACCCAAAAAAAACCCCAAAAAACGCGCCTAAACCACAAAAAACCCAACACACACGAACCACGCACATATCCAGACACCAAACCAACTAAAACCAAAAACCGCACAACTTAATGCTCAACCAGCCAAACAACAAACCGTACACCCGCACTAAAACATACCTCACACACCCACCAACAAAAAAAACAAATCCTGACAACCAACAGCATCTGACAGCGCTGGCCGATGAAATGAACACATACATTTCATACATCCACAATGCCCCCCCACAATAAAACGCAACAAATTCCAAACTCGGACCGTATCAAACCAAATCACCAAAAGCAAAAAAAACAACAGACCCAACTCACACAACGATACCACCAAAAACCCTAACACAATACGAAAGATCTACCTCACGATAGAAGCGAATACAACGATCACACAAACCCCATCAAACTATAAAACAACAAACACACGTCCGCCCCCCACAGAGTGATTCCAGAAACCCATCAACGTATTCCACCTAGCGAATGCTCAATAAAACTCCCAAAGTTGACACTGAACACTGACCAACGGCACTAGCAGACCAACCACACCAACCCTCAATAACCAACCCTCAAGCATACAACCCCCCAACCCAAAAAAACAACCAGACAATGCATACAAACCCTGTACAAACAAAACCAAAACAGTGCCACAACAAAACCAAACACAGAACGCACAATGCATAACGACATACTTGACACAAACCACACATCTACGCTAAGACGCAAAACCCAAAAACTAACACCGACCTACGAAATCAACTCAAAACACACACACCAAACATGAACTAAGTGAACAAGACCGAAACGCACACACCCGGTAGTACAACACCTTGACATTACACTGACTGACCCACCCAAACACACAAAACACCAACGTCACCATAACCCCGACATAAAAACAAACCTCAAACCCCAACACAACAAAACAACAAAACCTAACCACAACCAGACCGCCTGATAAACCATCCCAACAAATACACATTCACCACCAAAACAAAAAACACGTGTCCAACGCAACACCAAGAATAAACATCTACCCGTACCCACAAACCTAATGAAAGCACCCAACAACCAACAGACCAGCAAAAACCACGAGCCAACAAAACAGTACCGCTCATGAACAACCGCAATCATGACTACACGTAAACACATCTACACACAAAAACACCATACCTGTACAACCCTCTAACACTGGAAACCGTCCTGACTCCCAAAAAAAATACTAGAAAAAACAACCACAAACAAAGCAATCAGTGATAGCTAAAAATACGTGTTACAAACGAATGCAACAAACAACCAAATCGAAACACCATAACCAGCTCCACTGCCCAACAGACCAGTGCGAAACCCCACGAAACATCCAACAACATAAAGTGAACGACTAACTTCCCGTGACCCAATCCAGAACAAACCAACCAAAAGACTTAAATCACACACACAAAAATAATCAAAACACAAACAATCATTCTACAAACAAACAAAAAACACCTTTAACTTTCCCTAACCATAAATCAGAATAGAAAATGTCAAATTAGCGATACAACCACCTGCCTGACCAAACCAACCCCCATAACAATTCCGCAATTCCACACCCCCACAAAACCCAACAACAAACAACCAACAAAACCAAGAAACACAAAACACGCACATGAGCGACACACAACCAAACGAAACTCAGCCAAGAACACAACAAAAAAAAAACAACACCACCAACAACACAAACAATCCAACAACACCAAAATCCAAGCAAATACAACCAAAGGCATGATCCTTGCCCCAAACGACAAACAAAGACACCCCGTCACAGCATCAACCCGAGACTACAAAAAACACAGAATATACTAGCACACCCCTCAGTTCGAACCACGTAAAAAACCCACAAACAACCAACAAGACCAACACAACAATAACAACGAACCAAAAAACAAGACCCACGTCGTCTCACTCAAAATAACCACGAAAACCAGAAAACTAAACAACATACCAACCCCCCTCTCGCAACAAAACACCAACCACCAGTAACCCTCAATCCACCACACCACAAAAAAAAAAAATCAAACCCACACCATAAAATAAACACAAACAAAACAAACCACATACCACACCTCAACCAACAACACACACCGTCTAAGTGCGTCACGACCAGGGCGCACAGATAACATACTACAATCCAAGGCACAAAGCCCCGCCTCAACTCACACAATGTTTATCAAAGCACACACGTGAGAAACAAAACCACAACCACAACCAAAAATACAAGCACAAACATATAACCGCCAGACGCAATCAACACCACAAAAAAACAAAAAAACAAAAATACACCAAAACAATCACAAAACCGCCACAAATCACGTCCATCAAAACCTGCAACAAAACTAGAACGCAAAACTTGTCCGTGCAACAAAGCAACATGTCAAAAAATTACAAACACTCCCCATCTCACCCAAAACGTCAGTGGACACCGCAACCACGTCTCAACAAACCGCAAACAAAAGAAACACCCCTCAGCATTATATGAAGTGACCACAACACCCACTATACCACCCACAAACAATTCAACATGCAAAGATCGCACAAAACAAGTATTCCAACCCAACAGCCAGAAACAAATTCAAATCTACTGCAGGAAACGCAAAAACCAAAACCACAAGGACATATCAAATCACTCGCACCGATTACTGTCGTGTCGTGAGACCATCGAAGCAAACTCACAAAACCACCCCACACACCCCACCAACCGCGAGCAACACCAACACACCACACAAACCCACATTCCCTCCATAATGTCACAAAACCGCCCGAAAATCCTGTCAATGAAAGCAATGACAAACATGCGTGAACTACCACGCCCTCCGCATAAAAACACCCCCAGACTTCCAACGCACAACACAAAAAAAACCCACAAACATCCCGACTCCAAACACAAAACATAAATATCGTATTCAGCATACGACATCAACCGCACAAGTCAACAGCAAAACGCCGCAGACCAACCCAAGCGCAAAACAAAAAACCAAACAAACTAAAAACAAAAATCCCAATCCCACAACACCAATCAACAGACCCAACCACTAAGCCACACCACCCATGACCATTTCTTCCCTGCAGACAACAACCAGAATAACCGTGGCTACACTAAATGGTGCACCCACAAACGAATATTATGGGGGGGGCGCGCGTAAAAAAAATACAACCAAACGAGCAACTACCAAAAAGAAGACGTAACAAACACCAATCTGACTAGAAAACACACCCGATACACCTATCTACATATAACACAATCCCCACACCAAAAATAACTCTTCCAAACGAATGCACGGCGAGCACCTACGCCGCCAGAACACAATACTAACCATACTCGTCTCCACAACCCCCAAAACCAAAGACAATCGTCACTACACAAAACGCACCTACCACATAACACGCTGCCAAAATCCACTCCACCATCGCGAAGTCAACATACATACACTCTAAAAGTCAGATCGTTGTGCAGAACAAAAACTCCTCACCACGCACGACGTCTTACGACACAGAGAAACACACAACCAAAGATGAACCCCAGTCAACAACCCCATGTTCACAACAAACACAGCCGCACCACATAATAGCGCATAGCAATAACCAACCAACAGCCACAAAAACACACACACCAAAAACCACAAAAAACAAACAAAACCCGAAGACACACTAAAGACGCCATCCTGTGCCACCAACAGTCACTATAAACCCGTCGGCAAAACAATATCCCCCGCATCACCAGAACAAGTCCATGCGCATGTAGCGATCTTCGACAACTACTAGTATAATTATAGTACGTCCAAAAACAAACATCTACGAACGCCGCGAAGCACCTAAACAAAAACTCTACATCAACACAACCAAAAAAAAAAAACCCAAGGACACAAAGGGATGAGACTAGAAACTGAGACTAGATCGTAATCACTAATCCTCAACCCGACACACGAACAACAAAAATAATCAGCACCCCACAACACCCAACCTACCCCGCACGTCAACTCCCCTCGAACCGAACAGCGCAACGTGCCTGTACAATACACCACACATGCCAACGAACGCTCAGAACACGACGAGATAGTCTGTAGCACACAGAATACGCACGGAAGCCGACAAATCGAGTACACCAACTCGCGTGCTCAACGTCTACTAAACAAACTAAGTTAAAAACAAAAAACCGCTGAGAGAACACGGAGTACAAATTTATATGAATCAACGCGCCCCCACTGCCACCCCAACAGAGCCGCGACTCCGAAACAAACATAAGACAATCGACGTGTGTCGATGCAACAAACCCATGTATGAAATCACAAAGACCAATCCGTTATCACACCCAAAGACAACAACACAATCCTACCCGCTGCCCCGAAATGAACCACGAACCCTCTACAAAAAACCTCCTGTGCAAACGAAATTTCAGGAAAACAAGACCAATCCGAAAGCAAACAAAAAATATGCAAGTCCCCAACTCACTAAATCATAACACAAACTAAAGACACGCCGGAATTTTTATTCAACCCAACACCCTACCGAACCAAACCAACAACTGGCCACAAACGCAACACACACAACAACCTCAAACACCCACAACTTGCCGGCAGCTTGCCGGATACCACAGAGCCCAACCAACATCGACCTCGCGGCACACACTGCTTACCCACAATATCGCAAACCACAGCAACAAAACACAAAAACAAACCAAAACCAAACCAAAACAACCAACAACCCAGACCCCCTGAAAAATCAACAAACTCTTCTGTCACGAGTGCAGACAACATCACTCGCGTGTTTGAATCTGACACAACCGCTTCCGTGAAAGCCCTCAAACAGCCTACCACACAAACCACTACCCAACCAGCCCACATCATATCCATACAAAAGTGTGCGACGTCATAATAAAAAATCAAACACGGACTACGTTTCCACTGCGTTGTCTGACCCAAACCCCAGCCGGTAACATAAAACCAGAAATAGAACCCTACAAGCAACGACCAAAAAATAGCAAAAAGTACCCACCACCACCGAACACCACAACGCAGCACCCTCCGTTCCAACGCAAACACCATCGACTCGTGTCACTAGAGTCTCTAGCAACCAAAAACCTCCCATACCCACCATCGAATGATCCAAGACACTCAGAACCCAACTGAACACACACAAACAACAACCCAACCCAGACCAACCAAACAAAAAACACCACCCAAAAAACCAAACCAAAAAAAACCCGCGTTGCGTACAAAGCAGCACTCCTCACCACCTACACACCAACCACCAACGCACGAACCACACAAAAACCTCAAACCCACAAACCCTCCAAAAAAACACCGAACTACTGTCAGAGAACACCACAACACGCAACCAAGTGCGCAAACACCAGAAACCCCCCCATCCCCTCCTCAACACAAAAAACATACGTGACCAGAAATAAACACACAATCAAAACAAACCAACAAACAAAAATCAAAACAAGCCAAAACTCAACATAGAAACCACTAAATAACCAGATCCGACAGCAAACCGGCACTACTCTATGTAACTCCAGACAACAAACGAACACTCCCGAAAAAAACACTACAAAACAAACCAAGAACAAACGCGCAACAAAAGTCCAACACGACAAAACCAACAAAGACACCACATCACGTACTACCAGCAACCACAAACTCATCACCCCAAAGAGCTGTCCACAGAGGCACCACAGAACCAATTCGAAAAACGCTAATCCACACCCTCGCCAACATAAACGAAGTAAGGCAGACATCCAAACCCAGAGATACAAACATCCTACAAAACCCCACAAACCCCGTCTCATGTGCATCGTCAAATATCGCGTATCAAACAGATAACACTTAACGTGCCACCAGCACAAAAACCCCACAGCACCAGACACACAACTACTAAACCCAAAAACATCAATAAAAACCGCAGCCCACAAAACAACCGCACACCTCCACCGCCACCCAAATCCACCCCACAAATACCCCGCCAACCCACCACACGCGTCCCATCCTCACCACACCTACTAAAAAAAAATAGTGAACGGACCAAATGATGAACAACATCTACCACTCGAAACTAACACAACCTCACCACACAATCGCAACCATAACCCAACACACACCCAACACACCACACAACACCCGACACAAAATACCAATCATACACACCGAGCAAAAACACACCCCACCACACAACACAACGCAACCAACCACCGGAACCAACCAAACTTAACCACCAAAATACACCAAAAATCCGACACCACATCCAGTGCCCACGTCAAACACCAACACAAACCCAACCCTCCCCATAAATAACTGCGACGGGACCCACTGCTACCCCACTACCCGACCCACGAACAATACACCAGTAAAAAGAACACTAACAAACTAATCACTCACCACAAACACCCACACAAAAAACAAACCACCAACCGCACATTCCAACAGAATAGACCACCCCACACCAAAAACCACAACACCACCACCAAAAAAAAAAAAAAAACCCCAACAACAAACCAAACAACCAACCAACCACCCCACCCCACGCCACTGATAAGCCACCAAACTGCCACTCCCGTGGAAACCCACACGCCAAGTCGCCAATTGACAATTACAAAAATACACCCATACGCAAAGCACAACAACCAGCCGAACCAAACAAAAACGACCACCGAAACAGGGCACCTAAACTCACTCAGAGCTTCGTGAAAGCAACTAGGGTCACCACCACAAAACCAAAAACACAACCCCAAACACGCCCCAACACAAAACCCAACAACCACACAACAACACTCGAACGCGTTGCCAGTGAGGCACAAAACGCACACACACCCAAGTGCCTGCCACACGGCGTAAAAGGTACCTCGATACAGCGAGGCAATTACACAAACAAAATCACCCCACCCAACTAACCAGACAACTGTGTGCAACCACACGTAAACTTACAACAGACTAGCCAACTCACAGAAGCAAAACTAACTAACGCACAACACCGAAACACAAAAAAACGAGAGTGCACCAGAACCACAAAAAAACAAACACTCCCACCAACAGCCACAAACTATAAAAAAACAACACCGAACTACCCTCCAACACAAGCCACCACAAAAATCAAAACTCACACACCCCCCGCCTCGCTACCCAAATCCAAACAAAGTAACACATAACCCCCAAAGAAAACCACAAACCAATACCCCAGTAAAACAAAACTCACAACAAGCAAAAACCCCACGAAAAAGCAACAAACAACAACAAAACCAACACACAACACAAAAAAACAACCGTCCCCACAACAAAACAAAACCGCAAACAAACAATGACGGTGACAGAAAACAATAACAACCTACCAACAAAGCAAGTACATGAAACACAACAATATAACTCACCACACCGCCCACCACAAACAACCACACACCCACAACCCAACACAACCACCAACCACACACAAACCCCCCGAAACGCCCACAATCAATATCACGAAACCATCCCCCCACCAAATCACAAAAGCCAACCAAAACACCCAAAACACCAACAACATACCACAACACCCGACTGGAAAAAATACCCAACAACGAAGTCGTGCACACATCAACAAAACCAAACAAACAAAATCCCCAACCACCAAACACACCCCAAACTCCACACACACCACGCAACATACCAACCCAACACACCCCCACACAAACACCAAAACACCCAAACAACCCACCCCAAAAAAAAACCACACACCTCCCCACACATCAACCCCTAGTTATAAACACCCGACAGCAACACCCCCCAACAAAAAATACCACCCCAAACCACACCACAACCACCAGTCCACACAACCGCCCACCAAACCTCACCAACACCAAAGCCCCTCACCACCCATACCCCAACACTCTGTAAACCCACCAACCCCCCCGACCCCCTCATACACCACAGAAACCGACACAACTACCCCACCCGCCCACACCACCCCCCCGCCACCAAACCAACCTCACACCCCAAAACACAACCAAAGACCAACCCCAACCAAACCGCAAATTGGAAACCAACACAAGTAACCACAAAAAAAAACAAGCAAAAAAAAACTCCCACACCACTCCACCCCAAAACCCATCACACCACGAACATCCAAACAAGCCAAAGCAACACCCCAACCGAACACCCCCAACCACACCCCATACACCAACCCACACCACACCACCCCCACACAAACCAAACACCAGAAGACACGAAAAACAAACTAAGCACCCGAACACAAACATGGTCCCCTCGCAACCTCCAACAATCACTCGCTCCCAACAACCATAAAACCATACACACGAGAATGGCTGCGATGGCGACCAAACCACTTTCCCAGGACGACACAACTAACGGAAGAGACGTAATATACGGAAAAAATTAGACTAACATTCGTCGTCAAATCAGCCATCATCACCCCTCAATCCGCCGTCCATTCCCGTGTGTCCGAATATCTAATCCGCAATCGAAAAGCTCAGACATAGCCAACGAACCCACCCACACACCCCAAACAACAAAAAACAAAAAAACAACCACACCAAACAACACCATAACAAAAACATCAATGGCACGCATACACATGCAAAAACTAACACGCACCACACTGCTAACGCAAAACAACACACCAACACAAAAATCAGCCAAACCAACCCCAAACAACAACCCCATCACACACCAACAATACCACGCCAAAAACCCAACCCGACTCTATACGACAACAAACGCATACAAAACTCAAAGACACCGTCTACAGCACTTGGCTAAGACGTCGACCAAACCCGCTGCTAGACCGCAGTCTGACCCCCTCACGCAAACCCGCCAAGCACCTCTAATAACACGAACATCCAACGAATCACCTCACAATCAAACAGTGTGAAAGTCAACAACCCTTTTCACACAGCAACAAACGCAAAACACACAAAACCCCAACACACACTACTCTACAACCTCCGAACGGCAATCACGACCTCCGAAAGAAACACGGAAAAACACAACAATCACAGCAGACACACATTAAACGCACTACTGCTCAAAATAACCCGACAACAAGACTCAACAAAAACAGCGTTATCTGAAAAAAGCGACAGACCCTCACACACCCTTCATCCTGTCGCGACAAACCAACACAACTTCGTGTCAACATGACTCCAAATCTACTAAACATCAACATACAACCAACAACCACAAAACTGCAAGAGAGAACCCAAAGGACCCAACACACAACAAAGAAAAATAAATCCCCAGATTCGTCCCCACTCTCCTCAGTTCCACACAGTCACACAACCGATGCAACGTGACCACTCCCAAATGAAACACCCACATGAACAGAAACCACAGCAACGCTGAAAGAACACCCGGACCACTGATAGCCCAACCAGCCTCCGACATGAACCACACATTCCGAACGTTCCCCGACACAGGTGATAGGTGATACGTCTGTCCATTGCTTGTACCAACGCTACCCAAAAAAACCACCAAAACATCCCTCCTATGCCAAACGACATGCAAACATCTCCCCCCGAACCTTCAAATCTTCAATAAAAGTGCAATCACCAGCATCCAAGAACGTACCGCGCACCACCCAAAGTGCTCGGAACATAACACGTTGTAGCTCCACGTAAAACCTATGAGAACCAGAGAATGTGTGAACGAGACTGCCGAGCCACAAATTCCTCCTATACTTCCCAGTTGTCACACAAAAGTAATAAATACACATGTGCATAATCCGAAACCACAATTATGATGTAACGTGTGAACAAACAACAACATCCAAGTAACCGCCCCCCGCGACAAAAACCGCATCGTGTCGTGTGAACATGTATTGAAGTGACCTCTGCACAACACATAGGACCGAAACCTTCCCACGTGAAAAATCCAAAACTCCTACTCCCCAAACCACTAGACCGCCTCTCCACCGACAACCACAACACCAACCACCACAAACAAAAACCCACCCAACAACACCACAACCACAAACACCCACCACCCCCACCCAAACCCAACACACAAACACAAACCACACACACCAACCCACAAACAACCCACCACCCACCCCCCACCCACCACACCCCCCACACAAAACCCAAACCCCCCAACCACACCCAAAATCCTCAAAAGCACCAACCGACGAAACACACTCAGTCACCCCCCAACACCCCGCCGAACCAAAACCCCAACCACACACAACAACCCACCACAAACACCAAAACACAAAAGAGGCGAACCCCCACACCCACCCACCTACCCCCTACCCTTCTCCCGACGATACGTGAAACGAAACTACCACCACCACACCACTAAACAAAAATCCAGCAACACCAAAAAACCCACGCACGCAACCACACATCTAAAACATCCCCGACTGCGCCCCGTTGGCAAGAACACTAGGAAACGCGTAATAGAATAAGCACCACACCCCACAAAACCAACCCCCCAATCCACCAGTTAACTAAATCGCATACCAAAACACAAAAAATAAAAATCGAGCATCCCCTAAACAACAACAACAACCCCCATAAAAACTGCACCGCAACTCCGATACCAAAACCGTCGGCTAAAAACACAAATAAACCCCAACAACACACAACAAAAAACAAAAGTAACATACATCGAATCATAAACTACACCACACACCAAAAAGACATGTTATCACAGCGTGACGCGAAAATATCACAACACCAATAACCATCCTACTCTAACTAGTGTGCGAATACAATCCTACCAGAAGCGTGCCAAATGAAGAAAGCGTCAACAGACTGCAAAACCAATACACTAACCTGAGACAAAAACCATCCAAAGCCCAGTCAGACACAAACAAACCCGACACAACAAACACCAAACAGAAGCCTGCATACACACAAAACGACGCCCCGAACGATACAAACTAAACTTGCACAACAAGAAACCTTCAAACGTAAACAACCTCCTCATGACACTATCCCCAAACACTAAACTAAAAAGCCACGACACAGACACACAGAAAACGGTGTACAAACCGTACCCATCAAACCCATAGCTGCAAAACAAGCACCCCAACCCAACAACACAAAACACAAAACACAACAAACCCCAACACCCCCCCAAACAACCAACAAACCCAGAACACATCACACACCAAACACCACAATAAACCAGACCCCACCTCCTCCCACACGCAAAACAACCAAACGAACAAAACCCCCAAATCCCGTCATGCAACCATAACCAACTCAACCAAACATACCCCAACCACCATCAAGCAAACCACACACACCCAAAAAACACACAAACACCACCAGCTCCACCAACACACTGCACCCATACACACACATCTAAATAACCAACCAAGTGTCGGTCCCCAAAAACCACACAAACCAAACACCCCCACCACACACCCACCCACAACAGACACGTCCTGTAACAGGTAGCGACCACCACAACACAAACCCATAAATGCGACTCAAAGCGAAACAACCTACCAGAAACACCCAATAACATGCCCAAATAAAAATACCAAAGCCGAACCAAGTAACGCTCACTCCACAAAGGCAAACAAAAAGTAAAAACATCCCGTTAAAACGAAACCCGCTCTACATAAAGACCACAAACTGAAAAACAACCACTCACAGTGCACCTCCGAACCCAACAAAAAAAACCAATCAACCGCCAGCGCCCCTGTGCCTGCCCCGTCACATAGCCAAACAAAGCAAACACTGCAAAACACACATTACACCAGAAGCCCAGAACCAGACAAAATTAAATACAACAACCAAGATAGAACCCACAAACACTATTTATCACACAAATCAAACATCACTTACACTCCACTCTTAACCGATGAACTAGAAACGCAAGAATCAAAAACCCTGAGCGTAATCGTGTAACCTAGCCAAAACCTGTCGCAACCAACACGACAGCCCGCACCCAGAAAACACCCACTGACAATCACCAACCACCAACACCAAACCCCTCACTCGCAAATACACGAACCACAAAAACAAAAAAAACCCAAACCGCACCAATACATACAAAACCAACACAAAATACAAAAAGCGACAAACGATCAACATCAAGACAAACACACTCCGCCCGTCCGTAAGCTTAGTAAACACCACACCAGACCGAAAAACAGACAAACCACAACAAAAAAAACCAACCACACCACAAAACCACCCAACAAACACCCAACACAAACCCAAACCCAACAAAACCACGAAAACCACAAAACTGCACAAACAACAAACACGATGTTGGCTTGCTCGACCCAACTACCTACTCACCACATGACACCAAGCATGATATCTCACCCCACACAACTAAACAAAAAACACCCCACCAATCAACAAAAAAACACACAAAAAACACTCCAACAAACCTCAAAAAAAAAACACAAAAAAAACACCGCTGGGATCGGGAACGGCTTTCGGGCGCGCTTAACATGTATCAATCTCGCACCACACCCAAACTATACAAACAAACCCACACACCAACCCCACCAACCACAAAACCACAACAAAAACCCACCAACAAACAAAACCACCCACCCAAACAACAAAAACCACAATGGACCCGATCATTCACGCCATCCATCCGTCCTCCAAAACAGATCACGACCAAAACACCCCACCAATTACGCCACCAAGACAACAACGCCAAACGAGCACACCGAAATCCCACCTCCCCCCGACCCTCCATCCCCCAAACAAGACGGCTTCAAAACCACACCGTCAACGAAAGCTCCGTGGTAAAACACCTAAAAACGAAAGAGACACAGACCAAGCCACCCACACACTTCCACCCAAAATTCAACCAGGGACACGCTCGCCAAGAAATGTTCACCATACCCACCACCAAAAAACCCACAGCCACGAAAAATTCTAACCTAAAACCAGCGCAGCCGAACCAACGAAACATAAATGCAAAAACAACATACAAACGCCAAAAAACATAACAACACCTCAATCCATCACAACTCCATACTACGCGCCATCAATACACACCAATAAACCCAGGTGACTCACGCCGACCACAGCGACAAAACCCGAGACAAACACCCACCACACAAAACCCAAAACCACCCCAAACAAAACAAAAAACCCCCCAAACACACACCCCGAAATTCAACACCCACAACACACAACAACGTCTCACTGAAACCGCACAAACCAAACAACAACCAAAGCAACGCACGAAAAAGGTGCGAAAACAAATGCGCTAGACGAACCCGCATCACGACTGTAACGCGCACCGAAAACACCTCACCACTCACACACCCACGTCAACACAAAACAAAACACCCCCAAAACACCCCTCCAACCTAAACCTACACAACCATAACAAACACCCCACACACCTAAGCTTATCAAACCCAAATACTAAAACAATACAAACCAATGCGCCACAAGCACATAAACAACTGAAACAAACCCAAAAAACACGCTATCAACCCTGCCCAGAAACACAAGCCAAAACACGTTCCAACCTCACCACAACACATGTGCCAAAAAAACCATAAAGCACCACCAAACAAAACAAAAGCCAGCTAGCTATACAAACCCCACAAGCGACCGAATGAAAAATCGTCCAACCACCTGGCCGTTCTATGCAAGACCGCGAACACAAAAAACACACTCACCCCACCGTCCTAAACTCCATAGCGCGCCTAACACACACAAACACAATGTACAACCCAATATCAAAACCGTGAACAAACCAAACACCCCAAATCCAAACACTATACCAATTATATACCCCAAATATCACACTTAAACCGAGTGCAACCCGAAAGCCCGCAGACAATCACGTGGACGCCGATTCAATCGTACCTCATCCAACACAGCAAAGATCAAACCTGCTTCCCGCCACACAAACACCGCCGCAACCACGCCCTAGTGCGACGCATCAACCGCCATGCAATAGAACGCGAGTTCCCAACACAACTCACCACTCCCTCAACAACAACAAACCTCCCTCCCTCAACGGTTATCGAACCGAGAAACGTGAACCAGAACGCCGTTTCCCACGCCGAACCTGCAACCATCGACTCAAAACCCCCCAAAAAACCCCAACACACCCGGCTAAGAACACGCCCAAAAACCACTAAACGAGAAGCCGACACTAACAACACCCCACCGGTACACCGGCATTGCCCCGCGACGTCAACCAAAAAAACGCCAGACAAAATCCCCGAGTATATAGCACTATTATTGCCCAGCCCACACCCAAACCCTCCGCTGAAGCCCAGCGAGCGAACACACATTCAACTCCTATCCCCCAAACAAACCCAACAACCACAAACAACAACACGCAAGTCGAGAAGAGAGAAGACCAACCCACACGACCGACGCAACAGAAATTACACCCCCAGTGACAACTACACCGGCTCAACCGCCCGCAACACCCCCAAAAACAATATGACAAACACCTCCGCGTGCGCAACATAACACACCATAGCGGTCCCTCCCCACACCGGCACTATAATTACCCAACGAACAGAAACAGCATGCAAACATCTCCATCCAAACGTAAGCTTGGTATCCAGTCGCACCCGCGCAGCTAAGGACAAACAAATCGCGGCTAATACACGTCGAACTACTCACCTGCACTCAAGAAAAACCACCAACACCAAAGGACAGGAACTCGGAATTCTAATATACTCGCCCACCCCGTGCAACAGCCAATCAGAACTCCGCACCAGGACAAGCCCTCCGTACAATGAATCACCTGTTAAAATACCCCACAATAAGCAAAACACACCACAAACTGCATTACCGAAAAACAACCAAGAAACAAACCCAAATCATCGCACAAACATGAAGCAAACAAGCCACCGTCCAACACTCGAAAAAATTATCACGTGACCTGAAAAACCACACCAGACCATCGTTTACACCCCAACCCCACAACCCCCACAAAAAAAGCAAAACACGCCAACTCCAATAAATCCTCAAAAATAACTCACACCCTGAGTCACAACCCGGAACAACACCCACCAACCCACCAAACCACACCCCCCACCAACCTATAGCTGATACATCCACAAAAAAGCATACACAAAGTCTCCACACCGTGCCACAAACCGAAAAACTCACACACAGCCAAACACCAAACTTGCGAACGACCCGAATATACATCCGATCGGAACACCCATGCAAAACTGCCGGTCTCGAACAACTACGCAGACAACACCCCACAATCGAAAACCGACCAGAACAAAATCACAAAATAGTGACCAGCTGTTGACAACCGACGGTACCATTGTCCAAGTGTGAAAACAAAGCGCCACTCCCGGAAACCCCCTCACCAAATCGCACAACAAAGAACCCTACAACAGCACATTAAAAACCACACACAATCACACAAACAAGAACTACAGGCGTTCATTCAAAACCAAGCCTGGCATTTAAACACAATTGTTCGTAACAAAATAAATATCAGCACAAACGGCCTACCTTTCATGTAATCAAACGCGCCTGTAACGACCACACAACCAAAGAACACACGCAACCCAGTGACAAACTCCACTATCAACCGCACAACAACATAAAAGCGCCGTAGTTAGAACCAAACACACTAAAACCCTTGCCAGCCTCCCAACCACACGCCCCAACTCAAATCTTGTGAAGGACATCAACTAAACAACAAACACTCCACACCCCAGGCTGCAACCACCCTCTACCCCCACGACCACAAAATCACTGAAGCCACGGTGAAGAAAAAACACCCAAAGCATAATCGCCGAATCCTCACAGTCTGCAACCGCACAAACATATACAAAACCCAACGAGACGACAGGCCCGTCAAGCACACAGAAAAATACCTACCAGTCGTCGTGTACTCACACTGCACACAACCCCCTGCCACTCCACTACCGCAACACCACAAAAACCACACCCCACCCAAGCTCCGCCAGACAACAAACGCCCAACCCTCACCTCACCCCAACCCCATCAATCCCATCATTGTGAAGCACAGACAGAGCGATCAACTCAAGCGCTGTCGACAAACTAAATAACCAAGATGAGAAACCTCAGTCACCTGAAACCCAACATACCTCCACAACAAGACCCCACACCACCTCAACTGTAAGCCAATGAAATAAAAAACAAACGGTGCTCAATTCATCCCTCGCGCGCCACCATCTACAACCCCCAGCCCCGCAACACCATACTTTCGCCAAACAGTAAACACGTGCAACCCGAAATTACCCGGATTATAACATGTGAAAGGCAAAACTGAGTGCATTCCATGTCCCACTCAATCTGTCCTCGACTCCTCAGAGCCCACAAGTCCGGCACAGCCACAACGAAGAAAACACCATACAAAACCATAACTCGTGACACAAACAAAACACTTCTAATGGAAATGACCACTAACAAGCTGTGACAAATCCGCGCGACATCCAAGTAACCAGCAATTATCACCTGGCACACAAAACCAACCCCACAACTCACATTGTGCCAAGGAAACAGACAAGCACCTAACAGTGACTACATCTCGACACAAACTTGACAACCCTATTCCCACATTAACACCAAACAACACAACGTCCCAAAAAACAAAAACGCCACACTCAGCCAGACGACACCCCAAAGGAGACTCACCACACAGCTCATCCAGAACATCTCGCAGCACAAACGCGGTACCCAACAACCCCCCCCAAACAAAAAATCACGAAGCCAACGTCCACCAGTGAGGCACGCACAACACCGCCATGTGCACACCCGCAAAAAAAACACCCGACCCCATACCAAACCGCAGAACACCCAAGCAAGTCTCGAAACACGAACTCAGTCGTCCACCACTATACCACACAAACAAAACAAACAAACCAACACCACCAAAAGAAACACCAAACAAGGCCTATGAGCCAACCACACCAACAACCGTACCCAAAAACACAAATCTCCATCACCCGAAACATACGCGTGAGCAGACAACGTCAAACTCACCCACCCGAACCCCACCCAGTACACGAGCCGCCAAAACCACATCACCAAGAACAACACCCAACATCACCCCATACCCCCACTTCTCCCGCTCCTCACGTCCAGACATCACCACACCACGTTGCACACAAAACATCACACAACGTCCCAAAACAAAAATCACACAACAAACCAAATAAGCTGCCATAATCCACAACAACAAAAACAGCACCCAACAGCCCCACACACCGCGAACACGAACCACAACAAGCACAAGGCCGTCCCGACAAACCCAACAGGCACCCGACAATACTCCCCCCCAAGAATCACCAAAACCTCAACGAAAACTACAAACATTCTACAAAAAAAAAAACCACCCAACCCCACAAACCAAGTACCAAATAAACAAAAACCCAAAACAAACAAAACAACACAACATCCATCCAACGATAACCAAAACCACAAACAACCCAACGTGGAACACAAAAAACAACCCACCCCCAAACCCTAAACACAACATGATAGACGCCAACCATCACAGACTACCAATCACCCAAACCCAACAAACAAACCCCACACACCCCCCCCACCCCCACACACGAAAACAACGCGCCTCAATCACCAACTAGATACACTTGCGACTCCACGACAGCCTAACACTACACAACTCTCACGAAACCCCTCAGACAAAATAAAAAAAACATCCAAAATCACCAACCCGAAACACCGCGACGTCAGAACACACACGAAAAAACACATTGCGGGACACGCAACACAAAAGCCTAAAATCACATCATCCGAAAATCACCGTCCAACGACGCGCCCAAAACAACGCTGCGCGACAAATTCGGTAACAACAACTCTTCACGTGTTCTCCACGCAATCCCACAACAACACACATCAACAACTCGTGACCACCACGCAGACACAACATGAAACGTGGGCAAGATAACACCACGATCTCTCCCGCGCCAGCACACGGAAATAGCCGAAACAAAAAAAAAAACACTACCCTGGCAACCTATGACAATATTAACGTGACCATCTCGCCAACTCCCAAACCAAAGCCAAATCCTGCAAACCTTTACACTCGAGGCACCACGAGTGGACATGTCGAGTAACGCGTGTGACGTTCGACCAACGCGCTACCCCACACACAAACAGTACACATTAAAAGCCACCAACCCCTAAACCATAACAAACAAGCAACAAACCCAACTGGTGCGACCACAACCACTCAAACAACAGGTCCTGACCATCCACCAATACCACAACACCACACCCCCAAACCCAACAAACAAGACAAAACAATCGGCCACCACTATTCGTGAGCCTCGACAATCAAACCGAACGCAAAAAACAACATGACGTGTTATGTGTAGAACAACCCGAACGCAAAATCTGACAAGGCGTGAATTGCCCAAAGACCACAGACTTACAAAAAAAAACCAGTGCGCGAACCAATATTCCACCACAACTAACACCGCAGCACCCTATATGAACAAAAAGGCACCACACACCAACCCCCAAAAACAACACAAACTCTAACACTCGACGAAACGCGATCACGAACGCGGCTAGTGTCAAAACAAAATCCGTTCAACTTGTCTCTCCCTTGCTCCTACACCCACCCAGTAGTATACGCTAACATAGCGCGCACACCGACAGCGCTAGGTCCAAACCAAATCACGTGCCGCAAAGACAGCGACGCCATAAAATAGCTACTCACACAAAACACAACCCCTCGAGAAGGTAGAGAAAACCAAAAAAAACACCCACACACAAAAAACCCAAACCCACCAAAAACACAATCAGTCTAAGAGCCCGGCATACCAAATCGTGCCACCAGTTTGTCCTCCACATCCCAACTACGTTGCGCACACAAAACTAAGACCACTTTAAACTCACACAACCCCAGCGCATGCAACACACAACCCAGAAACTGCACAAAAATCCTCAACACACATCGCAGACACAAACTTCGACGCCTATCGAGGTGCAGCGCGGGCCTGTCTTGCGTCCCGATACAAACGGTGAATTGCACACCAGCGTAACATGAAACAAAATACGTCCCCGTCCGTAACCTACATCGTCAACCAGGTACAACTACCACCGTCACAAGAACCAGTGACGAGCCCCACCATTGCTCGCGTCCACCATCAAGCGTACAGACATCAACACTACACGTATGCCCGCCTGCTAGTGAGCCACGCGTCGCTCTCAATCCCGAAGCTACGCCTCCCTCGTCCTCCCAATATCGCTACAACGTCCAAAAATGTGTCTGAACACTGCAAACGAACTCCCCGACCGCCCAACACTCAAGCACCGCCACCGAGACCCAAACAACCGTCACGCAGCACTTATGAGTATTGAAATACTTGGCGAAACCAATTCCACGTGAAATCACCACAAAACTGCAATCACACACAAAACTTCCCAGCCACTCTCCCGTACCCTCACCAAGAACCCTCTGAACAAAATCCGTGCGTCACTACACCAAAAACCCCCTCCGGATCCGCCGAACTCAAAAGACGACGAAAATACTGTGTGCGAACCGAAGCCCAAACAAAAAAACAAACAAACACCCACCTACCCTTCAACCAACACATACAGCAAAACCCACAAACAGCTCGCCACGTAGAGCACCACACGTGCGACACACCACTGACTGAATCCACCACCTCTCAAAATAAAAACCCCACACATCACTTCAATCGCACTACACACCACACACAATTCCAGCGAGCAGCTGATTCCTCACCGCACCCACACCAGCCCCAACGTCCTAACCCCGATACGCACGAAACACAAAACCTCAACAACATACGCAAGTCAATCCGTGACACGAACCGACTACCCCGACTACCACAACACAAAAGCAATAAAATCACTATACACCACAGCGAAAAAACGAGCGACCCATCTACCAACGACCCCCACAATAGTAATCACCACCTCCACCAAAAAACAAAACCACACAAAATGCGACTCTCTTCAAACCGGAACGACAACTCGACCAGGCAAAACTCGTGCAACCAATCCAACCATCCACCACCTCGCGAAACACTAAAACCCACAAACCCCAAAAACAAAAACAACCCCGAACTCCCAACGCCAAAACCGAACAAAACACCAACTACGCCCACAAACCCACTAAAACACGTGCGACAAAAAGTCCACAATCAACTTTGACAAACCACGATCACCTCCCACACGTCGTAAGAAATAACGTCGAAAATTCCAACAGCCTGACAGACCTGAAAACGACGATAGTCTAAATCATGCGTGAACTCAACACCTAGTCGACACACACCCCACCCCCCCACACAGTCCATCCACCAACTACCAGACATAACCAAATAACCCCCAAACAACAAAACTACAACGAACTCAAAAACTCGTACATCCCACCACCAAAAGCACCAAATAAGTGCAACCCACACCTCCCCACTAACACACAACCTGCCCCACAGACAAAAAAAACAAAACAGTCACGCGTGACCACAGACACACAAAACATCCAATCACAGTGCGTGCACACCAAACAGCCGCAGACAAAGATAAGCACCCACCATATGCACTCAGAACACACTCACCGAACACTATTAATCCACCCCGAATACCTGCACGCGCACAACTCGTGTCCTTACACGATAACCCACTACCGAACCCAATCACGACTGCTCCCATGACTCAAAACTGAACACAACACCGCAAAATCCCCAAGCAATCCGACTCCCCCCGTCGCCGACTCACCGGCACCCGTACCCAACAAAACCAAAAATTGAACCAGCCGTACAAACTCCCACAGTGTGACAAACAAAACACAAACAAAACAGACTGCTCTCACTAACCAGAAATCACCGAACCCCCAACAATGCATAGTCACACCTTATCATCCTCTTACCGTCCGACCATTGACCGTGATCACCGTGCAAATACATGGAGCCCCAAGAAACCAACGCACGACACCCACAGAAGGCCGAACCAAACCCAACACAATCCGACGCTAAAACAGTAAACCGTCACTAACAAACTCGCAGACCCACGCCAACTAACACCCATGTCCGCACCGATTTTGCGCCGTCCCTAGAACCCAAAAACGCACCTCGACCAACCAAGCAATTCTAGACCACTACAACACAAAGAGCAATACACATCCAACATCATGACACCGGTCTCAAAAAACCACACCCTCAACCCCTCCCACAAACCCCACACAAAACAAAACCCCGCCACAAATACACCAGCCCCCTGCACGTGAGACGGCGTCACACACCCATCTTATCACGGCTCACCGCACGTGCTCCTCTCCTAATTCCACCGGATCGGCGTAACACCGTCAATCACAATCACACTACACCCGCAACCACACCCCACAAACAGCCAATAAAACGCCAGACATGACACCCCAAAAAACCGTATGCGCGCACAACAGCCACTTCAATCCCACTCAAATCACACCCCCCGCCAGTGACGACAGAGACAGTGCGCGACCACAGGAAGTTGTCGACCGGAGCAGCCATAAGCCACCAACACTATCATGCGCACAACTACACCGCCCACACCGTTTCTCAAACACTAACGCAATACCCTACACGATCGCAAAGCGAGAAACACAAGACCGAACCATTCATACACCTGACCACAATAACGTCCAACCCACAAATAATCGATGAAGCCACAAGCCGCTTACCCAAAACAACACCGTCCAACCAAACCACAAAAACGCCAAAGACAATCACAATCCATGCAAACACAACAACCACAGCCACACCCAAAAAACAAACCCAAACAACCCACCAAACCCAAAACCCAATCCAGCCCAACACTAGACACCAACTGCGCATAGTGCGCGACACGCAGCCTGACCCATGTCCACCAAACAGCACACACGACACTGAATCCCAAAACCCAGCAACAAACCCCAATCCCGCTCACCTCTATCTCTAAACAACTCGACGCAGTACTGACAGCCCAGTGCCAAAAAAGAAAACAATTCCCGTACCGCGCGTCTCACCACATCCGCCACAGACCTGCCACCCGCCCAAACAGGGCCATCTCACTCGACGCAACTAAGAATACGCCACTCGACTCCCATCGGCACACAGCGGCTTTAGCAAAGCGCGCCGCGAAAAAAACACCCCGCTGACATCAGCCTGCGTAAAAATAGACTAGTACACCATAACCCCCAAGAACAATCCAATTTATTCTCCCCCACCAATACTACATCACCGAAAGTCCAGAACTCGCGACCTCAGCACGCGACACGATTCATTGTTCTCAACCAACACGCAATACAACAGAACACAACCAGGAAACACACACCAACACCACCTCTTTAAAAAAAGTATATAACCCTTCCTCTACTCACACCCGCTAACCTGGCGACTAATACCCCAGACCAACCTGCTCAAGTCCGCGAATGAATGTCCGCAACACAACTCCCCATCCACTCCGCGCTACTCCATAAGACACCAAGAAAACCGCTTGAACAAAAAAAAAACAAAAAATCCGAATGTTTCCAGCCAGCCTCGACCCTCGATACCAACAACACGTCTGGCTATACGCATCTAGCAACACGACAGTAAAACACCGCGTAACGCGAGAACACCAAAACCATGAAACCGCAAATGAACTATAGCGCGAATACGATCATATTGCAAATTGTATCGCACGTCCAGTGAGCGACCTAACGATCCCCTCTCCAACACCGCAACCAACCGGCGCATCGAGGAGCAAAAGTACGCACACAGCACCTACGCGTCCCAGGCCCTCACCACGACCGACCACCAACATTGCACAAAACCCCAAACTACACTGCGCACTACCACACCCATCACACGCCGGGCACCGCCGAGTTAATCACCGCGCGCGCAGCGACAGCCACTGACGCATCGATAGGTCCATGCACGCTAACCAAGGCGCACGGAAACTCGTCACGACGATCACCCCTGCT
>Ga0179591_1402658_pt1 | contig 35152 bp, 63 predicted proteins | sample CZOMad2_1_08_16f_FD_182891 | JGI IMG/M metagenome (GOLD analysis project Ga0179591, IMG submission 182891) | Vadose zone soil fungal communities from Angelo Coast Range Reserve, California, USA - CZOMad2_1_08_16fungal (PacBio error correction) | ecosystem: Environmental > Terrestrial > Soil >...
ACCAAGACTCCCCTTCGACCTTCCCTGATTTATGGGTCATTTTTCTCGTCGGCTACCTTCATTTTTTTAGCCCTTTTTTGTCCCCTTTAACCGGTGTTTATTACCTATATTAGCTGTATTTCCATACTTTCCCCCCCCCTTCTTAGTTCTTTTTCATTCTATGTCCTTCGATTTGCGCTTTGTTACACATCCTGTCCTCTTTTGTTTTCCTTATGTTGCTGCTCATTTACTATGCTAGTTTCCCACCACCCATCCTTTTCCCAGCCCTACTTTTTTTCTCTCACCTGCATTCCATTAGTTCCTCCACCACTACCCCTATAAAACAGCAATCATCCTTGCACTATCCACGCTGCCTGTTTCTAGATCTCCCTCCCTCTTCGTTTCCCGTTGTGAGGTGCGTATATTCCCTTATCTCTTCGTCCAGCCCTATTAGCCCCTCCCTCTACCACTCCTTGCATCTCCCTTTCCATCCCAGATTGGCATCATTCTACTTTATTTATCTTATCGCTTCTCCCTTCCCCCTTTTCTTCTTATCCCTTTTTTTGTTTTTTTCCTCCTCTTTAATTCACCTTTTGCCTCCCCTATCCCCCAAAAACCCTCTCTTCGATGCTACCCATCACGCACCTCCCCCCCTTGTCACCCCCACACTCTGCATTTGGCTTTTCTCCTACCCTTATTATCCACGCTTCAATCGTAGGCTTCCACCCATACCCTTCTCTCTCGCTATACTAAGATCTATGTACTTTAGCCTGCCGTGAGCTTCTGTGACCTCCGTTCGCCTATTACCCTCCCGTTTATAATCCATTGCTATTTATACCAATCCTCTCTCTTTTCCTTCCATTGCACCATTCACTTACATATGCCCTCCCCACTTCGTCTTTGTAATTCGTCCCTTTATACCTTTCAAGACCCCTTTCCCATACTTCCGGCTTGCCACTTCGTTCTCCCCTTTTTGTTTTCTTTCCTCTATGCCTCAAACTCTTTGCGAGTTCATCTTCTTCCCCGTTCGCTCATCCTACCTCCTTTCGCAGCCTCATTTGATGTTTCAGTTGCTTACAGGTGCCCAACTTCCACAACGGACTCCACACCTCTGCTTACTATTCCCACATCCAGCTATCCTTTTATACCTGCTTTACATCTGATTGACCTTACTACGCCAGCACATTTCCCTTCTCTTGTCCCCCCTTTTGGCCTCGCTTCTACGCCACAATTCTTAACCACGCCCTCACTTCGGGCTCACTTTGGTTCTCTTCTAATTAGGCTTAACGTTCTCCTATTTATTCTATATTAATCTACCTCCTCTGGTATATTCCTCGGTCTTCATTGACGACTCTCTTTACCTTACACTATCAGCCGTCCTAACTCCTACCTTATTTCCATCGTAAACCTGTAAATCCCAGAAGTTGTTCTCTCCCCTATCGGTTTGTTCTTACATCTTTGATTTTCCGGTTTCTGTTTTTTCTTTCTTAAACCCTTACAATTTTCTCCTTTGTCAACACTCACGTGATGACCCTATGTCCGTGTCTAACATGGTTCTTTTTCCTTCCCTTTCCAAATAACCACACTTCTTGGTTCATTCCTCCAGCATCTTATTCTATCACGCTTATTCCATCTTTATTGTACCCGATTTCTAAAATGATGGCCGTCGCCTCTTACCACTCGCCGAGTTCTATTTGTCTTGCCTCCTCTCCAGCACGCATTTGAGATCCATACCCTTTCCTAGTTCCATACGCTCTCCACCTCCTATCCCATCCTTTCTAGTCACTGTCCCATCCCGGGGCCCCCCCCCATTGTCCCTGTACCCTGTCCTTTCCGCGGTTCACCTCCTCTTTCACCTCGTTCTCACCCCTTATCTCCTTTATCCCTCCTACATATGTTATCCCTGATTTGTCCCTTTACTTTGTACTACATTGAATTCCATCCTACCACCGTAACACTATACTGCTTATTCCCGATCTTCGCCTACCAATCTTCTTACCTATTTCCTTCCTCCCCATCTCTCCCTCCTTTTACTTTGATTTTCTTCTCCTTCGACCTTATACCTTTAATAGCTCTGCTAATGTCTATAACCCTTTAGCTCATCCTATTCCTCCTCTTCCATTCCGCTTTATTCTTCACGTCTCATTTTCTTCTAATACCTGCTAAGTTTTCTCCTAGGGGCTGATCTATCATTCCCACTCTCACGTCTTACTTCCTTTCCTCTACCTTCTTCTCATTAGTTAGTACCTATCCCGCGCCATCCACCGTACATTTTGTGCTTCAGTCTCCCTTATCACCCCCTTTCATAATAGCTACTCTCATATGCCCTGTCCCTCCTCTCCTCGTACCCTTACCTTCCTTTATTTTCCTACTCTATATGTTTAAATCCGGTCCCCTCATTACCTATCTAGCTCACACCTACTTAGTGGCTCCTTAACCCTCTTTCTCCCGCACTTTACTTCAATCAATCACATGCCATTCCTCACCTCTCCTTCACCTCTCTTTTCCTAATTTTCTCCCATTACTCGCCTTCCTCCCATTTACACTCCTCTTTTCATCCTTCATGTCTCTGACGACCCTTTCCTCTTTCCTTCTACCATTGCTTTATACTTTCTATATTCTATTTCATTGAAACACAATACCAGAAACCCCTCCCCCACCTTCTCCCCCTCCTTCTTCCCACTCCCTGATATGTACTTGTCCCCTCCTCACCCTCTCCTTTTCCCCTTCCTCCCCTTTCTCTCCTTCTATTGTTCATTCCTTCTCGACCCTACTCTCCTGCCTACTCCCTCTCCTTTCCCTTCTATCTCCCCCTTCTCCTCTTATTGTTCCTCTGCATCTTTTCCCCTTTTACCTTCCTTTTCTTTCCTCCTTTCTCCTCTTGTATGTATCTCACTTTTCACTTCTACAATTCTTACTCTCCCCCCTTCCCCTATACTGTCTCTCTCTTTTCTCACCAATACATTTGGCCTTCCTTTCCAAAGCCGCACTTTTTTTCGCGATCTCCCCTCTCAAACAATATAGCTGCCCCCTTCTTTTCCCTTAGTCCATTTTTCGAACTCTTGTACCGTGTATATATTCCCTATGTTCTAACAACCCGACTCAGTCTCAGTCTTCACCTGTTCTCCTCTTATTCTCACGTTTATCCTCCCTTCATCCCGGCCAGTCCTAGTTCCAATGACCCTCTATTTCTTCTCGGGGCCCTGTCTTCTCTTTTCAAGTCCACATGGCCTCATCCTCCACTCCTACATTCTCTGTTTTCTCGTTTCTTTTTGGCCACTACCCCTATGCTCCTTACCTACCTCGTTTCAGGTTCCTTCATCCCTTCTCTTACTTTTCCCCTACTCCCTAATCTTGGTATTTTCCTTCTTCGTCGTTCCTTACCTCTTGGGGTGGGCAACAACCATACAGGGGAGGGTGGACACATTTGCGGTTCATCCTCGCGGAAACTCATACGCCTTTTTTTACCGACTGTGCGCGTCCCGTCGTGTGCGTCCCAATTTGGTCCGCTGTCTCGCCCCCGCTCCTTAATGTCAGTGCCCATGCGCATTTCTTCGCTTTTCTCCCCCTTTATTCAAGCCTGCCTTCTTACATATCGTCGCTGCCCTGATCTTTAACGCCGTCTTATTCCTTCTCCATCCCTTTCTAACACATGCATACTCTCCTTTTTTCTCTTCTAACCTTCCACTACTCACCATTTTCCCTTTCCTCTCCTTGTCCTCGCTTTCATATTTCCAATTCTTTACGCGAGTTTATCTAATCAATTGGTCTTTATCCCTCATTTTTACTCGGGGTTTCGTGTGTCCATCTGTTTTTTTATGCTGTTCCTTCCCCAGAGGCTCGTCTCCCATATCCATCCCCTACCTCTCCATAATTTCATTTCACTTTTCCTGTGTCACCTTCTGTGCCCCTTCTCCTTTCTTACTTAATATCTCCTCTTTTTACGCCTATCTACTCATTTAGGCTTCACACAGCCATACTCGTTCCTTTACCCTCTGCTTTTTTCCACCTCTGACCCCACTCTTTGTATATTCCCCCATCGTTTGGCTCTACCTTCTCCTTGTCCTCCCAACTTACTTATCGTGGCTACACCTGCCTTTCTTTATTCTATACTTCCGCTTTTATCCTCCGTTTCCTATGCTAAGCACTACGTTTATTAAGCTACTTCTTGTTGCCACATTCATATCTATTCCCCTTCTCTCCTTATTTCCCGTCCTCTTTTCCCTTTTTTCATTCCCTTTCTCGCTCTCTCCTTTAGTTACATTCCTATATTCTCTGCTTTATCCATAACCTTTCAACTCACTCTGCAACTTTCCCAACTTTTGTCTACTCTAATTCACTAATTTACTTTGTATTCACACATGCTGTCATTTTCCTCTCCCACCCTTCTTTCTTATGACCTCCTCTACAGTTGCGTCCTACTACCCACCTATTCCTCTTCTCTTCGTTACCCTCCCCCCCTTCTTTCTATCTTCCTCCTTCATCTTATAACCCCCCTCTCCGCTACTTACTTACAAACCACTTTAAACCCTACGCCCACTTCAACCTTGTTCTCATTCCAGATCCCCCTTATCCACCTCTTACATATATCTCTCTCCCTCTATTTTTCTAGTTCTTCTCCGCTCTCTTTCGCCCTGGTCTACTTTCCTTCTCTGCTTGCACTGTACCCCATCATTCCCCTTACTTGTACAATTATCTTTCCGCCCAGAGTCTTCTATTTATTTCAGCACTCACCTATCTTTAAATTATGATCCTCATTGACCAACCTCCGAACTCTGAAACTCCCTTCTTTCCCCACGTATGATAACATCAGTATTTCGCCCCCCTTATCCCTTTTTTCACCCCTCCCCCTAATCCTACTTTGCATCTTACCTGTTCTCCCGGTCGCGTTTCCTATATCTTTCCCCTTCTAGTTCCCCACGCCTCACCCATCCCACCTTCCAACTTTCCTTTCTTTTACCCCCACTTTATCCCCCTATCCATTTCTGTGTTCGCCTACTCCATAGGATCTAAACTTTAAGAATCTATCCAGCCCCCCCTTGTACCGCCCGATTTCTCCTCCTTTATTTTTTCTATACCCTCGCCCCAATTGTTATGTTTCATACACCTCCTTTCGTTCTATACCCTTTCCCACGAACTCCTATTGTGAACCCCCCTATATTTTTATTATCTGTTTTTGTCCAATCCCGCTTCTCTCCTATAGCCCTTCGCCCTCTTACTGTCTGCCTCAACCCTCGTTCTTTACTCCCCGTATCGTTTTATCTACGCTCTCCCCCTACCGTTTCTCTATCTCAACTTTTTTCTTATTTTCTCTTCTTCGTTCTTCTTTTCCCGTCTCTTACCTTCTTTCTTGTCTGATCTTATATGTTCAACTCCTGGCCTGATTCGCGCCTGGCGTAGTCTCCATTTCTTTCCACCTCAAGCGAGAATTCCTTCCCGTTTTTCTGATTCCATTCACTCCACACTCTCGCTCTTTTTTCACTCTTCTCCATTCCTACTTTTATTTATCTTTTATGCCGATTATTCCTTATATCCCCGCCCTCGTCTACACGCTTAACCATGCATTCTCCGACATCTTCTCCCTTTTCAATGATCCTCACAGCCACCTCTTTGACCTCCCTTCTCCTCCCATTCCCCATCCCCTTTATAAAACTATCTCCTACACTTCTTCCCCCTCCTGCTTGCTTTCTTTCTATCCTTCCTACCGGATCAACGTTGATATATTCCTGCCATCACTACTCTCGAGGTTCCTCAACTCTTTCACATACTGGTCCTTCCCTCCTCTTTTTATTTTCCCACAAAGTGGCTACTCTACAGGGCCCACTCATTCTTATTGCTTCACCCCCGCTCTTCCCTTTCAGTTCTTCCTATCTTATTCAAACCTCTTCCCTCTCCTCTTCATCCCTACCAACCTGCCTACACCATTTTCATTTAACAACTCTCCTCGCACCTTCTCACAACGCTTCCCTATTCTATTACCCTCCTCTGTCTATTCCTCTTGCTCCCCCATCGCGAAGTTTTACAGTTCTTTCAACTCACCCTTTGGCTCTCTCTTTGCTTACCATCTACATTCCCCCTTAGGCGTATTGACCTGTTTGCTCCTCCTGTGCTTACTTATTTCTCTCTTTCTTCTTCCCTTTTCCTATGCCACCTCTCTTCCAATTCATCTCCATTTTTCGCCCCATTCACACTTTCCTAGTAGTCATGCATTATCCCCTCCCTTTCCTTTTCTTCCCAACATTTTTTTTCCTCTTATCGTTTGTTTTTTTTCTTGTTTCTATCTGTTCCCCGACTTCCTTTTGATGTCCTCGCTTTCCTGTGATACCTCACTCCTTTCCTTTTTCGCTATCTTTCTCCCTCTTTCCCGCTATTTACTTAAGGCTCCCTCTTTAGTATAATGTTCTCAGCCTTTTGAATATCTCCCCATCCGCGGCCCCCCCTGGCCTCCCTTGCGCCTTTTCTCTTTACCCATCCGCCTTGTCTACTCCTACTCTGCCTAAATCCCTCCCGTTGATCTCTCACCCTTTCTTGATTTTTTCAACGCTTTTCCATGTTACTTCCCATCTTTCCTAATGCCGCATACCATTCATCACCTTTTCCTTCTTCCCTATTCCAGTTTCCTGGACGCCCACCTTTACCTCTTCCTTTTATTCCATCTCTATCTCCCTCCTCCAGGTTTTGCCCCTCTTCCTATCTTCTTATCTCGGCGCTTTCTTATAGAAGAAAAACTAAAAATTTACGCTTATTATTTCTATTTTCCCTTCATCTATCACCGCCACCTGCAGGCATCCCCTTTTGCGTACTTATACTCCCTTACCCGTTCGTATCTCTGACTATCTTTTTTTATTCTCCTTATATATATCTTCGCATTCACGTACCCAGCACTTCATAATATCCTCTCGATAACCTTAATTCATCCTTTCATAGCCCTATATACTCTTTCGTCATAAACCCTCAGTAACCTATTGCCCTTTCTTTTTCTCCCTCATTTCACTCTTTCCATTTCCTTTCCTCTCCTCGCCTTCCATTGGTGTTTCTCGGACACTCTGCCCCGTCCTCACCTACTCCTGCATTCATTCTACGCCAACCCTTCCTCCCTTACTTTTTAGTTGTTTAATTCCCCACACTCCGATTATGTCACTTTCCTTCTCTTATCCTCTCCATAACCCTCTTTCCTATTCTTTACCGCCTTTTCCCCCTCTATTACTTTACACTTTACTCCCGTACTTTTCCCTCGTCTTCTACTCTTTTTTTCTCGCTCATTTCTTTGCTCATTCTTTCAAATCCCACCCCTCACTCTTTATCCCTCCTCCCTCCCCCTCCGCTATCGTAATCAGTGGCCTGGTCTCTTTTTCCTCCAACTTCGTACTTTCACCTTCTACCCCTTCGCACTTCACTACGCCTCACCCCCCTCTTTATACCGACCCTTTATTCATCTCTTAGCGATCTCCCCCCTTGTCTTCCCTTATCCCTCCTTGCCTTTCCGTTATCTCATGCTCATATAAAACATAATCCCTTTCTTTGTAACCCCACTCCCTCGCTTCTCCCCTCTAGCTGTTTTCACTTCTTTTCTTTTCCCTCTCTGCTCCCTAGTCGATTCTCACTGTCCTCTTGTTCTTCCTATTCCTTTTGTTCGGTTTTGGCCCTCCCCCCCCCTCCTTCACTTTCCCTCCTCATTTCTTATGCCCCGATATAATTTTAATCCAAATTTATTATTTTCTCCCGTTGGGTAACATTTCCATTCCTCTCTGTAAATTTTCCCCCTCCTCGCTACCTCTTTCTTACGAATACAGACTACACTTCTTCACTTTCATCGTTCCTTATTCTTATGCCTGATCCTCTTCTGCTAACATCATACAGACACTTCCCACCCATCTTGTCGCCCCTCTACTTTATCTTCTTTCTCTTCGATCCCCTCTCATTCCTACTCCCGCCTTTCCCTGTCCTCCCTACTCTATCCCCTTTCCCTACCATTATCTCTGCTGGCAGTTTCCCCCTGCTCCTCCACTAACTATTTTCCCCTGCTTGTTCACGTATTGTCTTACGACTCTACTCCCCGTCTCTATTTACTACCCTTGTTCTTTCTACTTATAGTATCTCCTATCCTCCCTCACCATTATCGCGCTGCTTTGTGCCTTTTTTCTCCATTTCTAATCGTATTCGGGTCTCTCTTTCTCTTAAACCCTTACGTTCCCCTACGACCCGTCCCTTTCACGCGCTTCAAACCCTTCCTTCCTTCACACCTTCGTCTTATTTTCTGCCCTCTTCCCACCCCTTTTTCTCGTATCACTTCTCCATTCCGCTTTTTTTTTAGTAACTCTTCATCTTCCAGTGTTCTTACCCTTTGTCTCTCTTTTGCTTTTCGTACTATCGTTCACCTCCATTTTTATTCTCTCAGTTTGCCTTTACCGTCAATTTGCCCTCTGTCCTTATCCCTCTGAACTCCCTTTGTTACTATACTTTCGCAAGCGTTCCCAAACTGTCCTTTTTATTCTCTTTCCTCTTCCGTGTCACACATAATGTGTGCTTTCTACCCTTTCCTCTTTTTATGAACTATACGCTTTCCATCCCCCCCATCCTGGTTACCCGTCTAGCCTACCCTCTGGTCTTACTACCTTCACACGCTCCTTCCCCCATCTCTCTCGGTCTAACTCTTGTTTTTCTCCTCTGCTCTTTCCACCTCCTCCAACCCGTTTCTTCTCAGTGGCCCCTAGCTCTTCACATCTCCTCTCCAATGCTTTACCTATATTGTTCCTACTCTTTTTACTCTCTTACCTCCTGTTTTCTTCACAACACTTTCTCCATTCTCTACACTTTCCCCCCCTGATGCCAGCTACACTTTGTCATTCCTTCGCTTCACGCCCCGTCCTACTTTTCGCTTTCCACACTATTGGTATATACTTTCGGCACTCCCTTCCTCATTTCTTAGACTACATTTTCTCCTTTTTTTGTCTCGAATTGCTTTACTTTTTTTTTCATATCTTCCTTGTTCCTCTCTGTCTCTCCACTTTTTGTTTCGTTCTTTTCCAGTTTTTCCAGCTCTCCGCGGACCTTTTTCACTTTTCCGCGCCATATCCTTGTCCTCATACTCGCCCAACACCTAGTTTTCTTACCTCCTGCCCCCCTCTTGTGTCTCTTACCTGTTCTCTCTACCTATTTCCCCTCCTGTCAATCCTGTCTACCTCATCTTCTCATATTACTCACCCTTTTCATTTCTTCTCTCCTGCCTCCTCCTTTCCATAGTCGACATCACTTCCCTATCTCCCGACTCACTTTTTTTTTTTAATTGAATCCGTACCTACGGTAATAAAAACCTCCTTTCTCCACTCCATTTCGTACCCCTATTTCCATCCACTTTACCCGTATCCCTCCCTCACTTTCGCTGTTCGCTCAACGGGCGTCACACGGCTCGACCCCTGGGCCTCTTCTTACTTTTTCCCCCTCTCTAGATTAAGACGTCTCCGCTCATCTACTCCCATTCCTCTTCCCTTTTAACCTTCCCTCCTCTCCACTTCATTAAACAGTTGGCAGCAGGTCGAGTGACCCCCCATCCACCCCGTCTCGCACCGCCCTCCCCTACACCTCTCTCTTTTCTCTCGTCCTCCCCTCCTTCTTACTTCCCTCTTTGCTCATTCTCTTACCACCTTCCCACTCCTTCCTCCCTTTATTCTCCCGCTAGCTTAGCCGTTCTCTATTTGTTTCCCCTTCCTCTCCCCTCCTATATTCTGATATGCTCTCTTTTTTTTTTTTCCCTCCTATCGTTTTACTCTATCTATTCGTTGTTTCATCATCGTTTCTCCTCTCCCAATTATTTTCCTTGATCTTCCCCAATCATATTTCTTTTCACTCAGTCATTGATGTATTTTGTTGTTTATTCTGATTCCCGTCCTTCGTTGCCATGTTACATTCCTCACTCTTATCTCCATAATCCCCCCTGACTCTCTGCGAATTTTATAACACTTCCAATAATCCCTCTGCTCCTCGTCTTTTCCCCTTCCTATTCTTTATCTCAGCCCCTATGTCGCTTTTGTCTTACAGATCTTTCTTCACCTTTCTCCCTACCCCTTAGTCTTCGTTACCTCTCACTCCTCCACATCCATCCTGCGCTTCTTTCCCTTCTATCGTTATGTCTTCTGTTTATTTTAATTCATTTCGCTTCCCCATCTTTTCACCACCTTATCTCCTTGTCAGTTTTCTCTGCTAAGTGCCCTACGGTACCAATGCCCACCTAACCTCGTTTCTCTGTTTGTCTTCCTCGTCTACTCATTATCGTCCTCTACCCAATGCCCATTCTCCTCTGCTTCTTGTTCTGATATCATCCGGACGTCTAAGTTCCTTCTAATATAAAATCTTATACCCCTTTGACTCTTTTCGCCCCTTGCTCTTCCAGTTCTCCCACTCCTTTATAACTTTCTTGTCTCCAAATTTTTCCTCATCCACCCTCCCACCTTCTTTTTTCTCTTTTTTCTCTTGTTAACGCATGTGTTCATCTTCTCCCACTATTCCTGACTAAAATCCTTTACCTTCTGATTGTCGCTATCCCCGGAGTAGGACATATTCCCCAACCTATGTTTCAATTTCTTTTTCACTTCCTATTCTGTCCTCCTGTCATCATGAGTGCCCATCGTTCCATCTGCTTCACTGCTTAACCCCTCTTCTGTTTTTTCAAACTTTCCTCTTATTCTATAATGCTCTTATGTCCTATCTTTCCATCATCATCCTCAGCTGTCGTTCTTCTCTTTAATAAGAACCTTTCTAGTCCGTCTCTCTTCCCCACCTTTGATTTCTTTACCCCTCCCTTTTCCTCCCGTTCATCACCTAGAGCAACTTATTCTTACTTATCATTCTCTACAACCGCCTTTCTCTCCTAGTCTCTCCCTGATCGCGATAATCCCTATACTTCCTTCACTCTTACTACTTCTCTCTCCTGACCCGCCTATTTTCAGACGTCCTCATCTCCCTTCACCCCAATTTCTATAGGTACATACTTGTCTTTTATCGTTCTCGCCTAACTTGCCACTTTTTTATCCTCCGGGTTTCTTTCCGACTGTTTTAAGCCCTTCAGCTATCCCTTTTTCCTAATCCCTCCCTTATCTCTCCCGGATACTCTTTCCACATCTGCTTCTTTCTCTTATCTTAACCAATTGTTAGCTTCCCCCACCTTCCTAAAATCCCACCCTATTATCCCTCCCTCCCTCCTCTTTTTCCTCCGGGTGATGTCCCTTTTCTCTTGTTCTCGTCGCGGCCATCCTTCCTTCTTTTACAGCTTGCTCCAGGCTCTGGTAGGTCTTCGCCTCCTCTCCTCTTTCGTAAATCATAAGCTTTAACCATCCGTTCCTTTCATGTTCCGTATTTACGAACACCGGCCTTTGGGAATCTTTCCAATTTTCCCTGTTCATCTGGCCTTTACTTTTTGTCACGGTCCTCCGAGCAGATGTCTGTTAACTACCGTCCTTTTACATCGGTTTTTACCTGCATCCTTCTTTCGCCCCCTGTTCTTCTGCGCATTCCCTCACCCATACATTCAAGGCGCCCTGTAGGTTTCCCTCTCTCACCACTCCTTCCATACCTTTTGCGTCCCCGTTGCAAGTTCGCCCTAGTCTTTTAATCATGTACCTTCTCCCCTCATCTGATTATTCTCTTCCTCAATCTGATTATGTTTTACTGTTACCCGTCTCCTCCCGTTCTACCTATCTCTTCTAATCTTCGTGACTTCCGCTAGTCTGTTGCTGACCAGTTTCACCCGACCGGCTCTGCCTAGGTCTCCTCTTTCACTCCACCCTTTGATCCACTTGAAAGGTCCCTTCTAAGTTCACTTAAACAAATGTTATCCTTTTGCGATTTTTCACTCCACTCATGTTGCTATTCTCACTTCTTTCCCCCACATATCCTTTCCGCCCCCTCTCCGAAGCTTCCCATACTGTTTTCATTCATTCCTCCTTCTGCTATCACCAATCACAATATTTCCTTATACGCCTTTACCTATTCTTCCTTCCCACTTCCGTTCCTTCTTCCAAGTATTTTTTTCCACCCTGCTCCTCATTAGCTCTCCAGTCCGAGCTTCCGCGTACTCCTTTTTCCCTTGTGGTCTGAGTGGTGGCCCCCCTGTCTTCCTCTTGTATCTCCAGTAACCCTCCTTCGCCTATTTCCAATATTCTCATCCCTATCCCGCTCACCAACGCCCTACTCTTATCATCCTGCATCTTGTCCCTCTCTCCCACACATTCCCTATTCCTTTTGTTATTATTTCTCCCTACGTTGCGTATCCTTCTCTTATTCTTTTCTCTACTTCCCTTTCACTTTCGTTCAGCCAGTCCCTCAGCTTCCTATATCTTACTTTACCTTCACTTTTTGCTCTATAATTTGATTTCTCTTGGTTCACTATTCCTTATACCCTGTTTGTGTTGCCTTTTTAAGCCCTTAGGCCTTATTCCCTCCTGCTCGCTTTTGGCACTTTATAGTCCCCCCGCCACTGCTCCCACTCCTCCTTATTCATTTCCGTATTCTCTCTTCCTACGCCTTGCTTCGTTTTCCTAACTCCTCTACTCCATGCACATTTTCTATCTTTCTCGTCGCCCTCCATCCCATTTCCTCTACCGGTTTTGATCGCTGAATTTTGGTTCCCTTCCTTACTCTCCACCTTCCTCTCATTTTGTATTTTCTTACTCGTACTACTAACTTGTTCGCCGTTTCCCCCGTCATCCTCCTCCGTCTATCACAATTTCTCATCCTATCCAGGTTTTCGTCCCTCCGCATGCTTTAATCGTCCTCTAGAACATCCGTTTTTTTTTCACTTGTCTCTTCATTTCCCTGCAGTCTTTTTCCGTACTTGTTTTCGTATATTGTTGATCATCTTTAATCCCCCTTCCTTCTCATTCAGGTTCTCTCTCCCTAACTTTTTCCCATCTTCGGTCCAGCCACCTTCTTTCACCCTGTTCTTCTTTCCTCTGATTACCCCCTGTCCTCTTTCACTCTCCCTTCCGCCCCCCGTCTTCCTGTCCTTTCAAACTTATTCCGCTAATTAGTTTCTTTTCTACGCTTTTTTTGAACCTCACCACCCACTATCTCATCCCTGTTGTTCTTTCCTGCTCTCACCCCCTTTCCACGGTCCTCATTACATTCACTCTCATTATTCACCTCTACAACTACCCTTATTCCCCCTTTCATTTGTGCCCATTCTTTTTTCTTTGATCCGCTCCTTCCATTTCAGTCGGCTTTCCTCCCCCAATCGCCTCTCATACGAATCGTCGCATTTTATGCCTCACTTTATCATTTTCCACTCATAGACTAGTATTTTCGCTTTTCCGCATTCTCACTGGTAAGCGTTTTCCTTCCTTATCCTGTATCCGATTACTCCATCTGCTATCCTCCAACTCTCCTCTTCCTGTTTCTATTAATACCCCCTCTTTCTAGTCCTCATCCCACTTGCTGGACATTGTTCGCTCCCGAAACACTTGATAAATATGAAAAGACCCGATTTTCTACCAGCTTTTTTCCTTGTCTTGCGTTCTTCTCCCCTGCTTGTACCCTGCTCTTTTTTTATATAAATCAGTCCTCTTTCGGTACCTCCCCTCCTTCGCTTCTTTTGTTTAAACTTCCTTCTCGCCCCCACTTCTCCCCTATTGCCTAACATTCATGCTTCTATCCATCACGTTCTCCCAACTTCTCCACCCCTCATTTCTTCACGTTTATCTATCAATCCAATCCTCGGTCATCCTTCCTTCGACCCTCACCCTTACCTCACTCACCTCCTTATATATTACTCTCTCCCACTCCCTACTGTTACTTTTCTTTTACTCTCATCCGACTTCTCTTTCCTACCTCGGTCATCTACCTCTCTTCACCGTCTCCTTATTTAGCTCTGCCCATTATAACAACCCCTTTCACCCGTCCGTTTTCTCTCCTCTGTTGCCATCAACTCCTTCTTTTCCTCCTCCATTCTTATCCCTTTTTTCTTCTGTCGTACGTTTTCATTTCATTCAATCACCTTTTTTTCACGCCTTCTTCCCCTTATTCGTCCCATGGAACCTAGTTAGCTTGACTTTGTTTTGTTCTTTCTCTCTCTGTCCACTTCATTCTCGATCCCCTTCCACCCTCTGCACCTGACTCCTATTCTTACGTGCTTTATCCCTTCTCCCCCTTTCGCTCAGCCCACTCCTCCTTATACCCACTTTTTCTCTAAGCATCCCTTCACTTCCGTTCTGGCCCTTACCTCCTTCCCAACGATCTCAACTCTCTCATCCTCATAGTTTTCAATGCCATTTCTATATCGTTACGCTTATTCTCCTTCGCTACCTCGGTCTACCTGCCACGTGTTAGCCTTGCTTCGTTACGTACTTTCTCCATGAGTCTTCACTTTCCTCCATCTTCCTCATTCACTGGACTCTTTGTCCCTCTTGTGTATGTCCCCTTTCTCACGCTGACGCCCTTCTCTCTCTCGTTTTTATCGCTCCGTAGCACCAAAGCCACCGATTTTCTCATTTATGAATTCCTTTGTCCCCCTTCTTTTCATCCCCCCGATTTTAACTTACCTATTTTACCGTTACCCTACCCCTCGTCTTTCACCCTTTTTTACCTTTTTTCTGTTCCCACCCCCTACTATTTAATAAGAAACTCCTCATCCACCCACACACTCGTCACGACCTTCCACCCCCCGAATTAATGCCTCCTCACCTCGACAACCCCCCACCCCTCCCCTCCCCCCCCCCACCCCCCCAACACTCCCGCCCGCATTCCTACCCCCCCTCTCCTTCTCCTCCTTTTTTTATTTACATTCAATTCTTCTTCTTCTTCCTCTCACTTTTCCGTCCTTACTCACCTTCCTTTCGTATTTAAGGTCTTTACTCTTTCCTTCTGTAGCTTGTGCCCTTTTTCTTCCAAAGCTCACCATCTTACCACTCCTTTCTTTTCTTCCACCTTTCCTAGTTCATACACGATACTACTCCTTCTCTTTTTGCGCAGCAGCATTTCTACCTCATTGCACATCCTTACTTTTGCCTTCTTCTTCCCTACACATCTCCAGTCTTTTGTGAAGCTCTTTTTGATGCCCTCCATTTTGCCTACCACTTTTCGCCACTTTATTTCTTTCCTCTTCTTCCTTTTTTTCCATGTCATTTTTATACCCGTCACTCCCGCTGCTTATCACTACCTCATTCTCCACGACTTTCCACGGTCTTCCCATTTTTTTACTTCCTCTGCTTTCCTCTTACCTTTTCGTTCCCGTTCCCATCCACATTTTTCTACATAACTTTCATCTTATACCTCCCCTCTCTCTATATTTCATTGATCAATTTATACCGTGTTTACCTTTTACCCTACTGCCCTTTCTACCCTCATTTATCTCTCATTGTGTTACTCTTCCCCTTCCCGCCCCCACGTTTTAATTTTATTTTCATACTTCTTCTCTTTCCTCCCCCACTTTATCCCCCACCCTCTATATGTCGTCTTAACCCAATTTAAACACCTTTCTCCCCCTCCCCTCATACACCCTTATTGTGTTAAAACTCTTCATTTCGCCTTCTCTTACCACCTCTACCCATCTTTCCACCCCCTCTCTAACGATTCTTACATTTGTATCCCCGGTTTTTCCCCTCCTTTTTTTGTTTCCAGTCCTCCTCGCCCCATTCATTGCCAGCACCCATACTCCATTCTTGCCGCTAGTCCTGCTACTTATGTCCTCTACCCAATCTATCTACCTGTTCACCCCCCATATCTGACACACCTACCCAACTTAACGTATTCCCTTTCTGCCTGTCGTACTCCGTTCTTAACCGCCCTAGTTTCAGATTTTCCCTTATCCTCCACTCTCATTCTTTGTTTCCCTCTATTGCTTCGTCCCGTCTATAATCCTCGCACCCACTTTTACTCCCCCCCAAATATACCCCTCACCTTGCCTTTCTCGTCTTTTACCTCTCCCGTCCCCGTAGCATCTTCTCCCTCTCCGGTTATTTCTCAACTTCTCTCCTCTGCCTCCTGATCTTTCTACCTTTATCTTCGGTCTTTCCGTGCCTCATGCTTATTTCTTTTTCGACTCTTAATCACGCATCACTTCTTATTTCAGTCCGACCGTCTGCTGTGATTCTCCCTTTTTGGCTGTCTCTCCTCGTCTCGCATGCATTCAATCATTCAACTTCTACCTTTTTCCTCCCTCCACTACCTCTTATCCCATGCCTCGCTCCCCTTTATTTCATTGATTTTCAATACTTCTAATCCAAATATCTCCCTCCTACCTTTTCTATACCTCGTAGCATCAAACAGGGTTCATCGTCTTTCTTTTTCATTATGCTTCATCCCGTCAACTATCTGCACACGAATATCGTCATTTATTCCCTTGCCACCTTGGCCTCTTTCTCTCGAACCCATCTTCTCCAACCTTCCATTTTTTTCCTTTATTCTGTTCCAACGCTTTGTATTATATCCCACTTTGTGCACTATCCCTCCCTTATCTTCCTTTCTATCCTCGCCTCTCCGCATCATCGCTTGCGTCCTCACCATTTCTCCCCATTTCCTAATTCTCCATATCTACAATACTTTTATTAACGACTTTATAATCGTTGATTCCCTATCCACAACTCTCTGTTCACCCTTTTTTCTACCCTGTACGCTTTCCATTTCTCTTTTTTTTCGTCCGTCTCTTCCACGCTCCTTTTCGCTATCGTCTTTTATACTGTTTACCAGAATCCCCTTCAGTAATTTTTTGCTTTACCATTTTGCTCTCTCCCCCTTCTCCTTCTTCCTCTTACCTGACTCATTGAATTGTTTAATCTACTTTCCTGTCTCTCCCCTGTCCCCCTGTTCCCCAACCACATGGTTCGCCCTTTTTTGCTTCCCTCCCCTCCTGCTAACCTTACTTCCTTCCTTCGTTCGTCCCTCCTTACTGTGTCCGTTCTCTCCACCTTCAATCTCTTCCATTCTACTAGCCCGGATAATGCCTAACACCTATCCGTAACCTTCTCCTTCCCCCCTGTCAGCTAACTATCTTGATTTTTTTATTCTGACATCTCCCCCCATTTCCCCTCCACCGTATCTCTCAATATCTTCTGCCCCTCTCTTATTCCCGTCTCACTTCTTTCACTCCCTTCTCTCTCTGTATCTTTATCCATGACTCGTTCATATTTTTAGCCCTCCCATTTTCGAACCCTTTCCCCCACTTTCGTTTCCATTCTTATGTCTTACCCGTATCAGCCCCCGTGGTCCCCCTCATGGATTTCCAAACTGTCTTCTCTCTCTTTCTTCTATACTCCGCGTCCTGACTACCGTTATTTCGTCCCCTTTCTCACTACTACCTAATGCCGTCTCCTTTATTAGCCTCCTTCCCGTTCATTACCATTTACGCGGTTTTCACCTTTTTTCCTTTAGCTAATCCTTAATCTTCCCTGCACTCTTGTTTTTCCTAACCATACCTTTCTCATCATTTACTCATTTTGCTCCATTTCAACTTTCCTCTTCACATCCCTCCTCTTCTCCTCTCATATTTCACTCCTCTCTGTGGAACCTCGTCCTTGTATCTCACCTCATTTCCCATTGCCGACCTTGTCCCCTCTTTTAAGCATTTCAATTTCTTCACTATTTTCCCCTATTTGGTCCCCTTCTTCCTTACTTCACCAATTTTCTTTTCACGTCCTCTTTTTCTTCCCCCCTTTCCCTTCTTCATTTACTCCATTCTCCTCGTATCCCTCGAAACTTTCCGTACTTCGCATATCTTTCTTCTCTGCTCAATCCATCCCACACCTCCCTTGTTCCCTTTTCTTTACACTATTTAACTGACCTTTCTTTACATTTTTATCGGCTTCCCTACCGGCTTTTCCTATCTTTTTTTCTCCCTCCACAACTTTCACGCTTTATCACCTTTCAGCCCCATTCATCTGTTTCAACTACTGATCGCCATTCCTTTTCTTCCACTATGACTTTCAGCCTCCTTTAGTATTTTAAATCCCTCTACCTCCTTTATATTTCATCTTTGTAATTTCTCCATGACCACGCATATTCCCCTATCCATTTCTTTTTTCCCTTCTCGCTTTTCTTGGTTCACCTTATTTTTTTATCGCTTTATTTCTCTTCTCTCCCATACTTACTCCCATCTCCTCCTCATTTCGTCTTTTTCCCCTGATCCCTCATCCGCATCAGGTTGGCCCTATCCCCACGCCAATGTACGTTGCCTTCAGATTCCTAACCCTACTTTCTTGCCCCATCTATACTTCTATCTCCGGTGGACATATTCTTCCCTCTGCGCTTTTATCCTCTCCTTTCTATTTATACAGCCTTCACGTCCCCCCCCTCCCCAACCTTCCTCGACTCCCTATTTCTGTTCTCATCCCGATTTCTTCATCATTTCTTCTTTCATTTCTCTAATGTCCTACGTGTTTTTTCTTCTTTACGTTGCAATCATTTTCGTCCTCTTCGTCTATATCTTTTCCATTCCACTCACCCCCATTCTTCTATTCGGTCCCCATAATTTAGCTCCCTTCCCGCCTCTCCTAATAGTTCAACAAGTTTTCCCATCCTTCTCGCCCCGCTCCCTCTACCCGCTCATCACTTGCTTCGTGTGCCCTAGTACTTTCGTCCTCCTCTCTTTTTCTTACTCTCCACCGTCTAACAGCTAGCCTTGCTACTCTTTTTCGCCATCCATTTCTTAGTTACATTCCTTCCCTCCCTCATTTCCCCACGCCCCCTCCCTCATCTGAACCCCCTTTCTCCTTCTTCGACTCCCATCACAACTTTTATCCGTCCTGTTAAGCACCCTAGTTTTCCCTCCTCTTGCCTGCGATTTTAATTTCCTACTCTTTCCGCCCTCTTTATGTTCTTTTCACTCCTCAATTCGGCTGTTGCTCAACTCGTTACCTGTCATCATCTCCTTTTTGCCCTCCTTTTTATTATGCGCTCTCTTTACTTCTTTTATTTCATCTGTTCTGCATCCTTTCCCATCCCTTCTTAGAGTGTCGTATTTTCCTATTATGCACTCTCCTTTATCTCTCGCCTGCTCCTTTCCTACAAGCTTTAAATCTGTGCTATCCAACATTTCGCCTCAACATGCATCCCCTCTTCCTCCCGATTTCATCACTACTTTCTTACTTCCGCCACTCCCTTTCTCTTACTACCTCCAAAGGTCTTACCTTCTTTCCCGTTCCCTTCATGCCTCTGTCCTCCCCTCTTCCTTCCCCCCTGTGTTCCCCTCGTTTCTTCTCCGCTGAAAACTTATTTCCTTCCTTTTCTCCCCCTCCCTTCACGTGTATCGTCATAATCTTTCCTTTTCTTGTTATGTACAGATCATTTGATCTACTTAACGCCATCCCTCCTTTATTAGTATCCGCTCTTCCCAACTTTACCCATTCCGCTAACCATCCTCATATCCTCGGCCCTGATTACCTCTATTCCCCCACTCATACGGAATTCCTCTGTGACTGTTCCTCTGGATCGTTCTTTCCACCAATTCCATCTCATTCTTTTAAGCTATTTCGTCTCGGCTATTCTTTTACTTTTTCTGTCACCTATTCTTTGGTCTTTACACTTTTCCATCACGATTCCCTCTGTCCGGCTTTTTATCCTTCTCTCTAATTTGGACTATCTCCTCAGCCCCCAGCCCCTTCCCTATAATTCCTCCCTCTCCCTTTCACTTCCTTACACTCCCCCAGTTTCCTCCCTATCTTCTCAACCTCTCGTATCCCACAACGTGTTACCCCACCTTTTCTCTCTTTCTTTCATCTCCTCTTCTCCCCCTTTCCTTTCACTTCCACCTTGTCAATCACTTGCCTGCTTTCACGCTTTGTACGGCAGCGTCTCAGCCTGTTATTATTTACGCCCCTCTTCCCCTGTCTCTTTTCCTTCTCCACTTTCTTCGTGATTTTCTCTTTGCCTCTCCATTTCTTTTTCGCTTCTCCCCCTTTTCGTCCTTGCTTTTCTTTCTTTTCTTCGTTCCCCACCAGCTTCCCCCTAACCTCTATTCTCTCAATCCTCCTTTTCCAACTCCAAGTCTCCACCCGCTCTGTCATGATTTTACTCCTGCCCTATCTTTTCTCTCAAGTTTTCCGACTTCCTGTCCTGCTTCTAGCTCCTTCCCTCCCGCCCCTTTTTACTGCCCTTGTCCTACCCTTCTATACTATTTGCTTCATCCCCCTCCCTAATTTCTCCAATCCTTGTTCTTTATGCTCCCCTTTCGTTCCTTTGACAAGAACATAAAAAAAAACAAAACTAGTATCCAACCCTTCTCTCCCGCCTTTCCTAAAGCTAGCCCAATCTGACTCTTCCTCGTACTTTTGCGCGCTGACTACTTTTTATTGCCAACAAAACTAACAATAAATTTGCGTTTTTGACTATTTTTCCCCCGTCCCTATCCTTACTCCCTTCATCTCTCTTTTTCATGTTAGTCTCTAAGCACCTTCCACCCGCTCTAACCCCTCAGTAGCTCTCTTTCCTCCTCCCTCACCCTTAACCTTCTTTGTCCCTACCCACCTCTTAATTCCGTCTCTTATGTCCCTCTAATCCGTTTCCTCTCTTTTTCCTTACCTTCTCACTTTTTTCCGGCGCCCCCCACATTCGCCTATTTCGTCGCTTCCCACCGGCCCCTCCTTCACTTTACTTACCATACGTTTTACATCACTATATTTACTATTTTTCTCTCAGTTTCCAGATGTCCTCGTTTACTCTCTCAATTTTGTCAATTTCTCCCCGCCTATTACCTCTCATCCTGTCCCTACATCTCCAATCGTCCTGATCTAATCTTAATCTTCATCGATTTCGACACCCCTTGTGCTTAACCCCTCATTTCACTTTATCCTATCATAATTTTCCTGTAAATCTTGGACCTCTCCTTCTTTTACAATCCTTTTCTCCTCCCAGGTTTCCTCAGATTTTCTCGCTTCTTTGTTCGTTACCTTTTTTTTTGATCCTTTGACTTCCCTTTCCCACATCTACTTCTCTTGCTGCCTCTCTATTCCACGTATGCGTTTAATATCGCCTCGTGTCTCTCCTTCCCACTGCTTTTCCATCTTTTGCCTCTTTCCCTTTTCGTTGGGTCGCTTGTCTTCCACTGTTTCCTTTTCTATCCTATCCTAGCTACCATCTGCATCCCCACCCTTTCTTGTTATGTGTGCACTCCCATCTTTCCATCTGGCTCACCTATTTCTCCCGTTTTTTTAATTGGCCGTTTCCTTTTATTTGGGCCGTTTACCCAACCTCCATATCCTCAATTTCTACTGTTTATTGCCTCTTCTTATTTTTCATTTTCTTCTACTGTCCACCCTGCTCTTTAGTTTATCCACTATCATTCTCCCCTTACTTTGACAAATAAACTACCTCAAGTAACCCTCTCCCTACCATACCTTTATTTATCCCTCTTGCCCTTTTTTTTTCTCCCACTTATCTCTTCCCTCTTTTTCCATTAGCACTTTTCTTAATCTCCTTCTTCCTACCCCTTTCGCTGCTTCCTCCCTTTTTTCCCTAACTTCCTATCTGTTATTCATCATCCCTTATCTATGTCTCGTATTTCCTTTCACCTCTGCCCTGCTTCCCTATTCACAATTCTTAGGCTTATATCTTTCCGGTTTCCTTATCTTTTTTCTTCTTTCCAGTCCTATATCTTTCCGATCTTTTCGTACCTACTATGAACCCCACCTCTTTATCATCCACCTTTCGTCGCTGCCCGATTCTTTCATCTACCATACCGACACCTTCTAAACTCACTCTAGATCCATCGGCTTTTACTTAGCTTTGCTTTCCATCCCCCTTTTTTTTCGCTCTGTCATCTATCTCTTTGCCTTCTTTTCCTCATTTCTGCCACTTTTAGCTCCTACCTCTTCGCCCTCCACCAGAACCTTCCCTTATCGCACTTTCTGTCCTCTCTCTATACCTCTTCATCTATCTCTCCATCCACAAGCTTTCTCATTACATCCCCTTTCGCTAACTGTTCTAGTTATATTTCATGTCGAACATCACTCCCTTTTACCCCAGACTTCCTTCAACTCACCTAACTCTTTCATATGCCTGTTGTCCCCTACTCTTTCGACTCACCTTTGTTTCGTCTTTCGTTATTATAGATTCTCTCTCTTCGTCTTTGACCTCCCCACTTGGTCTAATTTCCTTCTTTGTCTTTCCTGCGCACTTCTCGTATGCCCTTTGCTTTCCCCCTTTTCTGGCCCGTATTTTACACGTTACTCCGCTCCGTCCCAATCCTCATAACTGTCGTTCACCTTGTGGCCTTCCTATTACCCTTCCTCCTTCGACTTTCTTCTCTCCCGTCGTTGTTAACGTTCCATTGTTTCACTTCTTTGTTATTGCTTCCAAATTTTCTGCGCGTTTCTTTCATTCGTCTCTTCTTATTACTGCACCTCGTTTTCTTTTTCGTCATTCATCCTTTACCTCTCTTACCATCGTCCAGGTTTCAGAGCTCATCCCTTATAAATCTTACTCTCATTGTTTCATCTTAAGATTTATCGTTATTACATACCCCAACTCTCCACTCTTGATATTTCTCGTTCCTCCACTCTACTTCACCCTTTTTTCCATCTGCCATTGCTCCCTCTAATTTCCTTTTCCCTCCTTCAATCACTTCCACAGGCTCCCACTTATACTCTTATCTCTTTCCATATACCAACATTTTCCTCTGCTTCATTATCTGCTTCCCCTTTATATATCCCTCTTTTTTCTATATGTTCTACTCCTTTACTTGTCCCTTACCCCTCTGCTTTTCATTCTTCCTCTCACTTCTTGATAATAAAAATTCTAATTTATTCCACTCTTGTTTTATGCTACGGACTCTATTCTCCCCTGTTTTTCCCCTAAACGCTTCTTTAACGATTGGCCATCCCTGTACCCCTTGGCGACTCTTTTCTTTGTCTTCTTTCCTTATTCCGCTCCTCCGTTAGGTTTGTCCCATACCTTTCCTCTGCTTGATACTTTTCTTCTCCCTTAATTTTCGTTTGTCAACATTTTTTTTTTTCTTTTCCTCCACTTTACCCTGCATCGCCGTTTCTTCTCGTTCCTTGTGTATCCCTTTTCCCCCTTTCAGTCTGCCGCTGCTCCTTCACACTTTCTTTCACTATTTATCTAACCTTAATCTTCCCTCCTTGCACCTCCTAGATTCTACTTTGAACCCATACTTTCTCTAATTAGCTAGCGTCGTCCCACATAATCCTCTCTGCCCTTTCGCCTTCCCTGCCCTTCCCTTTCACCATCCCTTCGCCCACTACGCGTATATGATTTCGTTGAATTCCTTCTCTATTAACGTGTTGTTCCCATTTCTTAGCATTACCATCTCTCCCCTTGCTCCTTCTATTATTTTCCCCCGTGTGATATCCTCCTCTCCCCATTCGCTCCTGTACATTCTGCTCCTTCTCATTAATCCTAAACGCCCCCCTTTTCGCTCTAGTTTTACCTAGTTCATCCATCCCAGCCCCTTTCCCTTCTTCCCCCTCCCCTGCATCACGCCCCACTCTGCCTTCTTTCTTCTTTCGTTTGGTGCCCTTTCTTTCATCTGTTCTTCCCTTATAAGATTATTTTTATTTCTATCTGTCTTTTCCTCTACTGATTCCTCTTCACTTATATTAGCCTTTTCGTCCCATTCTATCTGCTCGTCCTGTTTCCTCATCTTCGCGTCTCTGTTACCTCTATCTTCACCTCTGTACACTATTCGCTTTCTTCCATTTACCCCTATGTCTCCCGATGTGTAATTCTTCTCTGCCTCTTTTCCGTTTCATGGTCCCTCCTTTGATCCTCCCTTGTCGTGTCTATTCTTGTAGTCCCTTTACCCCCTCGCAGCACTTCCGTTATGTCAGGTTTCTCTACAATGTTTTATTTTCTCTCTAGCTTTTTTTTTACCTGGTAACTTTCTGCCCTTCACGTCCCCACCCCTCTACCTCCTCCTATCTTTCCTATGCATTCACTACTTCTATTCTTCCCCCAAATCTTGTCTCGCCTCCTCCTCTTTCTTGTCTGGTATTTTACTTTTTCCTCCCTTAGTTCATGCTCGCGGTTATCTAGCTCCCCTTTATCCCTATTACCCTCCTATTATTCCTATACCTTTTCATCTCCTTTGTTCCATATCGTCTGCTTGCGTTTAGCCTAAAACCCCCACTCGGATCTAACGTATTTTTTACTCTTTACCCTTCGAATGATCCTGCTATTTTTCTTTCTATTTTCCCTTGACTAGAATTCCTTGTTCTCCTTACCTATGCTCTGTATGTCCTCCCCTCTTACTATATTCAATCTACCCGCTCGTAGTACATATACTCTTTTCGCATTTATACCTCCCTTCTCTTGCCTGCCACCATGCCCCATAGACTCCTGTCCTCCCTATTTTCGACCCTATACTTCCTCCAATATTCACCCACCCATGACTCTTTGATTGCATCAATTCCACTCTCTTGACTGCTTTTGTTTCCTCTTTTCCCCTCTTCTCACCAACCTGAGCCACCCTCTCTTTACCGCCACTACGTTTTGTTTCTACTACACCTCTCCCCCCTTGTCTTGTTCTCATCTTTATCTCTTGGTCTCTACCCTATGCTCCAGTTCCGTTTTGTCATGTCATTTACCTTCTTCTTCATCAACTGCGTTTTCCTCTCTCCACCTCACCCCTTCTCCTTGTTTGCTTTCCGTCCTCATCAGCCCTCAATTTTCTACTGTTTCCACACTAATTCCCCCCGCAACTTTTTCCCTCCACCACACTCCGACTCACCTATCCTCTCCTTGCCATCCCACACCTTCTGACCGCTTTCCTTTTTCTCCTTGTTCTATCATCCACGCTTTTTTCGTGTACAGTCTCTTAGCCTTCCTAACCTTATCGCCCCTTCTCACCTCCCTAATTCCTCCTTCCTCGCACGCCCCCCCTTCTTCTATTTAAAAGCCAGGTAGGGTGCAAGGGGACAAGTAAGCGGGCCCGTTCCCGACTTCTATATTCTTAAACCTTTCACTCTTTCCCCGGCGGTCTCAGCTGCCTCTTCACCCTAGAAGCAAGCACCACTCAAAAGACACTCTGTTTGTTCTTGTTCTCTCTTTCACTCTCTCCTTTCGGTTTGTACACCTGTCGTTTGCTTCAACTTTGTTGTTCTCCTGCCAATCTGTTACTTCAATTGGCTTTTCGTCCCTTGCGTTGGACCCCTTGATCTTTGCCTTCATCTCTCCTATGTTGTTCCCTGCTCTTCCTTACTACCAGTCACTCTCAACATTGATTCTTCGTCCTGGGTCATCCAATCTCGTGTCACCCACTTTTTACCGTTTAATACCCACCCTCTGCTCCCCCCCTCCTTCCCTTCGTACTGGCCTTTTCGTTCCACACTTTCTCATCCTTTGTCTCTTCCTCTAATATCTATAAAATCATGTGCACCCCGCCTTTCTCTTGCTTCTTTTCCATTTCCCCTTCCGTTTTCCTTTACTCTAGCTCGTTTTCTCCTCACTGCACTTCTTCATCAGAGTTTCTATTCTCTTGCTGCATTTCTCTTACCCTGCCTCGTATCTTCCATTCCTTATCCTTTTCGGATTTATCTCGCCGTCTGATTTGGCCACCCCATTTTAACGCTCCGTGGCTATACTGGGTTTTATCCCTTTTCCTCTTTTTATCCTACGCTGTAGCTCTCTGTCCTCTCATATATTCTCTCTCTCATCATTTTCTATCATTTTTGTTCTTTTCAAACTCCCAATGATTTATTTTCGCTCCTTTTTTCTCCATTTTTTTCCCACTATCCTTTCCCGATATTATTAATTTCTCCCTTTCATCTCTATCCGTCTCCTATTTAATCTTGACCCCGTCTACCTTCCGTCTCTTCCGCCCTTTGGCTTAGGCTTACGCCTGATTCCCTCGGTTCACCTCGACTTCCTTACAGCGCCCTCTGCCTCACATTACTTCTGTCTCTAGTATATTTCCCCTATTTTCCTTCAACTTTACTAACTTTTCTGCATAGATTCTAATACCTTCCCTGTCATCTGAACATGTTACCTTTCTGACGATGCTCATGCCTTTGACTTTGGCCAGCCGTCATCACCTACCCCACTCTCATTACTAGGTATATTTTCGTCACAACGTAATTCGTCCCATTCTCTTTCTTCTTCCTTCCATTTATCACCCATCCGTTACTGTCTAGCAGCCTCACACCTCCTCCTCCTATTAGTTCCCCTGTCACATCTCCCACCCCCCCCCTCCTATATTCACTAATTCACCTGTTTCTGGTTCTGCTTCATTGAGCCTTTATTCTAGGAAATAGATAACCTATCTGCTCCTGACCCTTAGCCTGTTCTTTTTTTATTTCCTCTCGGAGTCTTACACTCGTTCTCTGCCCCACCCTCAACACCTCCAACGGCATCGCCTATTATTAACTCCTCTGTAAAACATTAAAAATACAGAATCAAACAAAAAACAGCCTAAAAACGGAAGAACAAAACATGCCGCCTTAGACGATTGTCTTCTGTGTTCCCTGCTTTCCGCTGCATCATAATACTATTCACTCTCCATTCACTCTCTACAAGCTTTCGTTTGAATCCTGCCCTTTTTTGCTCCACTGATATATCCTATCTTTCACCTTCTTACTTGTTTCGTTTCCTTCTGTTTTACCTCGTCTGTACCGCCTTCATTTTCCATTCCACACCCCTCTTGCCGTACCACTCGCTCCGTTTGCCAGTTTTCCCAATGATCACTCCGCTCTTTCTTCGCTTCTGTTTGTTCTGCAGTCTATTGTTGCCCCCCGTTTCCTCTCCATCTATTCACGCTGGTCTACTCGCGTTAGTTCAGTTGTTCTCCTTCTTCTTCTTTCGCTTCCCTTAAACCTTCCGCTGTCTCCTATCTCCTCTCCACTCTACCCCTTTTTCCCGGACTAAGTTTTTTATCCTGCTTCCCTAGACCACCTCTTCTTTTTTCTCTCTTGTCCAATTCCCTCTTCCTATACTCTTGCTCACAAATTCTAATCCTCCATATTCCCATCTGTCCAAAAAAAATTCTCCCCCCCTCTCTCCGTCTTCAGATATGTCCTCTCTAACTTCATATCCCTCCTTTCCCAAGCCTCCTTTCGTCCTTGTCTTCTTCCTGTTTTTTGTGGGTTTCTCCCCATCTCCCACTATTTATTTACCCTCCCTCTTCACTACACTACCAACCCGCCAGTTTATCCCCCAGCACAACGCTGCCCCAACTTTTTTTCTTAGTGTCGTTCCCTTAGTCCTATGTTTCCTCCCCATCCTCCTTTCAGACTCGTCCTTTTATCTACTCTTTGTCTGAATCTACTGATTCAATACTCCATCTAATTATTCCATCTCTCCTCCTTTACCACTCTTACTCCACCCCCTTCCTCCTTCTATCACTCTCGTCTTCACGCTTTCCACCTTTCTCTTGCCACTTTACCCCCCCGTAACCCCTCTCTCCTTCGACCCTCAATTCAATCCTCCTATCTTCTCTTCTCGTGCTCACCGTCGTAACATGTCTCCCATTCCCTTTTCTTCTCCCTCCCACCCATCCAACAAAAAACCGCACAATCCTCTGCTCTTATTCCCCTCGCAGCCTGTTTTCCTATCCTCCTCTCATCCGGCCCATCCCCTTTCCCCATTTTTGCGTTTTTGTCGAACCTAACTTTCTTCATTTGACCACCTCTCTTTGATTAGTTCTTTAGCCTTTGTCCTGCCTTCCCCACGTTTCCTTCCTCTTCGTATCTTCTTTCCCATCCCACTTTTCCTCACTTTTCACCCCTAGTTTATGCATTCTTGTTATCTCTTGGCTATCTTCACTTCCGCACTCTCTACATCACTCTTTGCCTCTCCATACCCACTCCCCACTTCTTACATCACTCGTTCCCTAGATTCATCCCATCCTTCCCAGCTCTTCTTGTCCCATTCCCTAGTTTAAAAATCTGTCCGCTCGCAAATTTTCCTCATTTACACTCCCTTGAACCTATTATAGTCTTCGCGGTTCCATCCTCCCTTTTCCATTGTCTTATCTCTTCTTGCCTATTTTCTGCGTTTCTACTCTCTACTTCTGTCGGCTGCTGCCCTATTTGAACTTCACCCTATTCTTTTCGGTCCCCTTTTGAACTTACTGCCAAGGTACCTCTTCCCTGCCATCCCTACTCCGATATTTTCTGCATTCGGTGATCTTCTAACTCTCCTTGTACCTCTTTTCTTTAACTTCCCCCTGTTGTACCTATTTTAATACATCCCTTCTTCTAATATACTTACTTACGCTCAGCCTCGTCGCCGCTCCATCTCCTCTCCCATTCTCCTAAGGTGTTCACCCTAACTCCTAGTTTATCCTTCCCCCCCAGGTTTTTCCTCATCCCCTTTATTGCCCCTAGGCTATTGTCTTTTGTCTTCTTTTGTCTCGCTCTCCCTTTGATATTTCCCTGTACATCTTTTGTACCCCCCCCTCCCTTCCTTTTCTTCGACTCCTTCGCGCCCTAGTCATACTCTCATAATTTCTATATACTACCTTTTTCCCCCTCTTCCGCTCCCCTTACCCGTTGCTGCCATTCCTATCACTACTCACTACTCCTCGCCCATTCTCTCTTCCACCCCGTCTACACTAGGCTCAATCTCGCCCCACCTCCCCCACATATTTCGTTTTTCTCCCGTTCAACTGCCCGTAAACCCTGTGACTACGGGATCCTTTTTGCTATACTCTCGTCGCCCATGGAAAAACTTCCTATGTCCTTCCGCTCATCTCCTCATATTTCTCGTAATTCTCCCCTATCTTTGTGAAACCACTCCTTCCCTCTGTTTCGCGCTTCCGCAGCCCTCCTTTCTATGTTCTCCTCGGATCTCTTCCATTGGACCTCCTGCTCTTCCTTTTACTCCCAGTCGCTTGTGTTCTCCGCTAAATCATACCTCAATTTTTTTTCTTCTTTTACTCTTTTCTTATTTTCTTTCAATCGGACTCTTCCCTCCTTTTATTTTGTCCACCCCTCTGTCTGTTTCCCTTTGTGGAGCCCCACACCTAGTGACCTGTGCTTTTTCCTGCTCATTCACGGTCAACCTTCTCTTCAGTTTTAAGTTTCCCTCTTCTCTATTCACTTTGCTCCTTAGCTCCCTTCCCTTCGCTCCCATACTCACACGTCCTACTTTCATATTCCTTCCTTACTTCTCGTCCTATTTCGTCTCTTAGCTCTTTTATCCTGTTCTTTACCTTCCTCTCCCATGATACTTCTTTATGCCGTGTGCTTTTCCTTTACCCCCGCCCCGATTTTCACCCCCATTTTCGGCATCGTACTCCCATCCATCCTGACCTCTCCTTCCTCCCCCTTTTTTCCCGTTTTTAACAGCCTTCCTCAAGCTCATCGCCCTCTTTACTTTTCAAGCGTTTACTTTTCGCACATCGCTAAGATTAGTTTTTTCATCCACTACTACCTTCATACCACAAATCTCCCCTACTTTTCAGTTTGCCGTTTTTCTCGTCCGTTCCTAGCTCTCTGCTCCCTATGATTTCGATCCCAATTTTCTTCTCTTTTTTAGCTCTACTTACCTACTAGCATGCTGTTTTTCCCCTGATCTCTCTTTTTTTCACATAATACCATCATTTTAGCAGTTCTTTTGATCTTTCGTCTTCTTTCGACTGTATCTCTTAAAATGCCATATCTTTTCTTTTACTCCATTAAGTTTGAGTTATACATCAATCCGTTTTCATTTGTCCCTTCGTTCTACTCCGTCTTCCTCTTATCTCTCCGCTCTTCACCTGTCCTCTGCTTTTCATTATCGTAGTTGTTCCTCACAAGTCCTCGCATTTTCTGTCACTATCTTCGTTACTCCATTTATACTCTCCCGCTCCGTTTGGCCCTCCAAAATCTGGCTATACTATTTCCTGGCCTAGGCCCCCCACTCCTCCTCCGTCTTTCGTATATCTTTGGTCTCGCCCCTCCATTATGATCTCTCTTCCGCGTCTACGACCTCACCCATCTTTCTTTGTGTTTCCGGCCAAATATTCCAACCCCATCTTGCTTTCCATATTCTCTTCTCTTCTGTGTGCTACTATAACCCCTCATTATTTCTCAATTGACTCCTCTCTGTGACACCCTGAACAATCTCGCCCTCCACAAGGATTGTCTTTCCTCTTTCTTTCATAGCCCCGCCTCTCCTTCTTTGCCCCCACATCCCTCTTTAACAACCCTTTTTTCCACATACCTGCAGTTCCTTAACCTCGAGGTCTTTTCCACTTCGGTTGCTTCACTCTCTCCATGTCTCTCTTAATCATAACGTTCTTTTCGGCTTTCAACATCCCTTTTTTCCTTTTTTATCTCCTATCTTGATTTTCCGTCTGGCTTCCCTGTGTTTGTCTTCTTTTCACCTTGCTAGCCACTTATTTTACCTTTTTTTCCCACTCCCTCTTCATTCTACGCTCTTATTTTCTACTATTTTCTTTCCTCTCAGACTTGACTCCCACTCTCTTAGTTTCTTCCATCTCTTATTGGTTTCTCTAACTGACACTTCACTTTTCTGCAACTTTCTGCTTTCTCTCTTTTCGCCCTCCATTAGTCACCGACAACCCCTATCATCTGTTCGTCAGCACTTCACATCTTTCGCGCCTTTATCATTTTATATTATTAATTGTTTTCTGCGCTTTATTTTCATTCGCACTTCAGTTTAGTATTCCTCCCTTGTTTTTCACTTGCCTTTTCCCTTTCATTACTCTATTCTTCAGTCTGTCATTTCTTAGACCTTCTTAATTTCACGGTTATACAAATCTTGATTTCATTTCTTTGCCGTGTCCTTTGCTCACCTCTTTCCTTCTTTCTCGCTCCTTCCTTCTTCATTCACTACTTTTCCCCTTCACAGAATTACACTCCCTTCCCCCACCCCTTTGTCCTCTCCCAGCTTATTTTTCCTTTTCAATCTCGCCTTCCTCTTGTGTGTCTGACTTTACATTTTTTCCCTATACTTACTTTATTCATCGTCCTTCTCTCTTCCCCTTTTTGTTATTTCTCTGACTTACATTTTTATTTTTTCTGATTGCCTCACCCCCTCAACCCCAGCTCTTCATCACACATTCCACCTCTACCCCATGCACGCCTACCTACTCTTCAAAATCCTTTCTCCACCCCCAATCATCTCCCACTTATCCCCCCTGTCTTTCACACTCTTTAATCTTTATTCGTATCTCTGCCTTTCACCGCAGTGATCCTCGCTTCCCTCATAGATTCGCCTTATTCATCGTAGCTCTCGTCCCCTCCGCTACTAACTTTCTCTCTATCCCGCCCCCTTCCATTTCCATCAACCGCCCTCACACTCATCCTCAACGACCTTTTATCTTGCAGTCCCATCTTACTCACTCCTCAGTTTCCTTTTCCGCTTTTCTTATCAGGTTCCTTATTGTTTTGCCGTATATCTCTCGTCCATGTCAACATGCCGCCTCTTTAGTTCCCCACCTTGGTCATTCTCAATTTTGTTTATCCTTGTTTTTATCCTCCTCGCCACGTGACCAGTTTCTATCCCGTGTTTACGAGTTTCTTTTTAGTGATTTCTCCTTTATTTACTCCTTTTTTATAAGTTTCTTTCTATCTCGTTTAGCCCTCTTGCTTTTCTGTTTGTTACTCATACTCCCTACCTGTCTCCTTTCTCTTCATTTTGCATGTCCCTTCCCCCCCCTTTCTCCCTCTTTGAATTCGCCTACCACGACTGCCTTCTTTGCCTTTTCTATCCTTTCTTGCCCCAACCGCTTTAATCGTACTGTTTCTTTTACTTTTCGTCTATTTTCATCTTCACTACCTCTATTTTCTAACCTCGAAGCCTGTTATTAAACCTCTTTCATCCACTTGCTGCAGCCTCTAGTTCAATGGTTCCTCTCCTGTCTTCTGCTATGTATTATTTAATCTTTCACCCTTTATCTAATTCCTCATTATACACCCTTACATACTACATCCTTTGCCCCCTCATTCTCCACTCTCTCCTTAGTTCTATTGTCTTTTTCTGCTTATTTTGTTCCTTCACCCTCCGCCCTTTCTCCACTTCTTCTCGTTCAAATGGTTTTTTTTTTCCTGTTTCTCCCTCCTTTCTATTCATCCCATCATCTTCCCCTATGTTTTATCCCGTACTCCTGACTACTCTATATCCCCTTTTTCACCCCTTGTCCTATGCACTTTCATCACTCCCTGTTTGCCCTTTTTTTCCGATTCCCTCACGTCGGATAACTATTTCCTCATCCGCCTCGTGGTCTTCTGCTGCTATTATCGACTAGTCTTTCAATTGGAGTCCTACCGCCCTTAGTGAACCTTATCGACCTCACTTTTCTAATATCAACTGTACTTTTTATCATTTAAAGCTTATTTATACTCTTTAATTTTAGCTTCACCTGTCCTAGTCCTTATCCCTATTTCTACTTCTCCAATACCTTTACGTTCCGTTTCTATCGGCCTCTCATCACTTAGTTCCCTTTCCTTCCTATTATTTTCTCTTCCTATCATTTTCGATGTTCTCTTTTGTCTGATTTTTGCTGGCCCTACTTGCTTTCCCTACCACCTATCCACACACATTTCTCTAAAAACCCCTCCTCCTTTCACCCTTCACCTCTACTCCTCCGCCTTCCATCCCTACGTCTCACTTCTTCTCTCTTCCTCTCCTATCTCGCCTCTCTCCCCTCTCTTCTCTCTTTTCTCTTTTACTTATTTTAGTTTCCCTCCCACCTTTCCTTTTTAGCCCCCTAATTTACTTTTTCCTCTCCCCCCTCCCCTCTCTGCTTTTTACAACCTTCTCCTTCTTCTCCATATCGCCATCCATCTCATCTCCCACTTTGTAACTTTTTCCACTTTTCCATACCTGATCTCTCTTCTATTTCTTCGTCTCCACCGCGCTTCGTTATCTCCCCCCTTCCTGACTCGTTCTTCCCCTTACTTCTGATTTGCTCTCAACGTTACGCATTACAAGCCCTACTCCCTTTTTAAGCGATATCCTCACTTTGATCTAATGCACCTGGCTAACTTCTACTGGGTCTTTATTTTCACGATCACTCAAGATTATTTGATTTAGATATTTTCCTTATCTTCGACCCGCGTTTTCTTTGTTAACAAGATTCTTTCCCTTCCTCTTATTCTCACCACTTTACCTTTCCTTTAACCGGTTACCCGCCCCTTTTTTAACCCTGTTCTTATGTTTTGGTTTTATAGCGCCTGCCTACCATTATACCCTTCTTCGCTACTTTTCTTTCCCTGGCTTTTCGGCCTTTTACCGCACTCCCTTGCACCACTTGTACATGCCTAGGGTTCTTCCGATAGTCACTTCTTACGTCCCCCGTTGCCATCCGCCTTATTGTCAACCTAACTTCCACATTTCTTCACTGTACTTTCTCTTCTATTTACATAGCGTCCCACTTCAAGTTCTAAGGCATTTTGCCCTATCACTTCCATCTTATTAATAACTTTTCTTTTCCTCGCTGTACCCCATATATTCTCCCTATTCATTTCCCCACTTTCCAAGCATCCCTCCATCTGATCTTATCCTCTCACTCCTCCTCTTATATCTATCATATTTTTTTAGGTATCCAGCTCTCCGTATATTTTTCACCTCGATTCCCTGTCACTCTGTTTTTCCGCTATTACCTTTTTATATTGTTTATCTTCTTAGCTCCATTTTATTACTATCTACCCTCACCTCTTCAACTTTTGTATCTCTCACATTTACTTCCTCTTTTTCTCATCTTTCGAGTCTTTCCCCCCGCGTTTCAGCCCCTTTTTCTTCATTCTTATTTCTTAATATAAATCCTCCTTTTCTCATATCAACTACCATACTGATCTTGTCACACGGCACTTCTCCTATCTCTTCTTACTACCTAGGTATTTCTCTCTTACCTCTCTCCGTTCCGCGTGTTCACTTGCTGTCCCCTCACTCATACCCTCTCACCTTTTGCTTTTACTTTCCCAATCAGTTCGTCTTACCTCCTTTTCTCTTCATTTTTCACTGTCTGTTCTCGCTTCCCCTACCCTCCCTCCCACTAATTCATTTTTTTTCTTTCGCTATCTTTTCCTGCTTTTTACCAATCTTTTTTTCTATCTTCACTTCTCTCTTCAATAATACTTATTCTTTTTAGCTTCTTAGCCCTTTATTATGGTTCATCTCGAGTGTTACCTTCTACACTCTCCTTTTTACCAATCCTCTTTTTCTCCGACTATTAGTTTTCCCGTCACTTCCTTTTTCCCACCATCTGGATTTTTACCCGTTTCTCCCCCCTTGCTTCAATGCTCTAAGACCGTTGCATTAACTCCGGGCTTGTCACGCTTATCCTTCCTACGCTTACCGACTCTGTAACTCCCTCCTCCATGTCATTTGCTTCATGTTGCACTCATCGTCGCGACCCTGTCATCCCATTTCTCCCTTGGTTTGCCCTTCCATTTTGTTAGGCCTTTTTGTTATTTTCTATCTTTTATTTCTTACCCCGCGTCCTCCTCTCTTCTCCGCCCTTTTTCATTATTCTTCATTATCCTTACTTGGTTTGTTTCTTATTTCTCCACCTCTCACACTATTTGCTATTTTTCGTTCACTTATATAATTATTCCTTTCCCCTGCCCTCCTTTTTCTCTTACGCTATACACTTTTTTTTATTGCCGTTTCTTTCTCGCTCTTTTATCATCGCATTTCTCATGCCGTATTCACATAAGTCATTTTGTTTCCTTTCCATTCTGATCACCTTTATTCTCACAAGTGTGTTCCGCATATTTTTATCTTTTGCTTTCTTCCCTCCTCTTTTAATTTACTCCCTCTTTTCTCTCTCTTGGTTTGTTTTTCCCCTCCACAGGCTCTTTTCTTTATTCCTTCGTTGTTTTCTCCCCTACTCCCCTTCCTTCCTTTTTCGCTCGTAATGTTATTATCCTAACTCCTCGCCTACTGTTCACCCACCCTACTATTCTCTATTCTCAGTCCCCTGCAATTCCAGTCCCCCCTGTGTTGCTTTTATTCCATCCTCCCTCTTTCTCTCTTTTTTCTTCTGCGATGTTCTAATTCACCTTTTTAATTTCCCCTTCGTCTTTTCCTTTCCCTTTTTTATCACCTTCCACCCCTATCATTTTTTGTTCTCCTTTTTTGTTTCCGTTCACTCCATTCTTTTACCGGTATATTCACCCCTCCTTCGTGACTTTTTTTTCTCATCCTCCTCCTCCATCAAGCATTTCTCTCCTCCTCATTCCCTTCCAGTTTGGTCTTTCCCTTTAAATTTTAATAAATTATTGCCTCCCCTTCTCTTATTTACCTCCTCTTTTCCCCCACCTTCCTGTCTCAGTTCTCGTGGATTTGC